>Ga0065720_1019474_pt1 | contig 25402 bp, 29 predicted proteins | sample Thericmetagenome_FD_59107 | JGI IMG/M metagenome (GOLD analysis project Ga0065720, IMG submission 59107) | Thermophilic microbial communities from the Joint Bioenergy Institute, California, USA of rice/straw/compost enrichment - eDNA_2 v2... | ecosystem: Engineered > Solid waste > Grass >... | reverse complement strand
GGGGGGGGGGGGAGGAAAGTAACAGTGCTCACGGATCCATACAAAATCAGAAAAACGGTGCCCAGCAATGTTAGCTGTAAGTGACCACGGTGTGGTCACCGCTGACCTACCTCAGTCAGCCCGGGTTCCACTGAGGTCAGGTGCACACTTGACCATATATAAGAGCCATGCTCATCCACCTTCACGCGTCTGTAGTTTGGGAGGTAGAGCATTGTTTATTCTGCGGCACTCATTGTGCTTGATAGATTCCCTCAGGGCCGCGTGTCCTGCAGGGCAACGCCCAAGTAAATACTCCCACCCACATTCACCATTTCCTTATACATTCAACAAGCAAGCAGCAAGTGGGAGCCTCAGCTCTAATACGAAGCTTGCAGAGCACAAAAGGAAAACTGAACCATCGCGCTTCGGGTAGCAACGAGACAATGAAATACAATTGTCTGACCAAGAGGGAGGAAACCAATTTCAATGATACTTGAGATGTTGTATTCAGAAAAACAGGGTAACACTATATCTATTCGGGTTGCGAGAGCGAGGATGAAGAAGAGGCTGATGCGGTGCAATCGCTCTTGACGCTGTCCCCATTTTACGACGGATGGGTGATCGAGCGGAGAAACATATTAGTATACGTGCGATATGAAGGAAGAGTTTGGACGGACGAGGAAAAAAGTTCTATGCAACATCGCTATCATTACTTTTTGGATCATATCCAAGAGTCATGTCGCAACCTCACCGGGAGATCGCACAAGCATTCATCAACTTGAAACCGTCACTCAGCACTATCAAAATCACAACTGCATGCCCATCATCCTCAACTTCTTCCCATACCGATGCAGAAGCAACGGCACGGGAATCATCAAGATGCAGATGAACCCCAACAGCGAATTTCCCCATCCCAGCCCCAGCGTCTCATACATCTTCGGACCCGCCAACGGCAACAACATGCCAGCCAAACTCCGAATGACCGTGTTCGCTGCGATCGCCGAAGCCGCATACATCGGGTAACAATCAACCAAATACGTCGTCAAGGGCATGAAGATACCAATACCACCAAACGAGTATGGGAAAAGGCCAATAATGGGCACGATCCAGTGCGTCTTGTAGTGTGCTGACCATCCGTACCAGAAGAATGTCATGGGAAGGAACACGCTGAAGTAAATGCTGATGGGCAGACGCATCTCAGGCTCGAATACGCCACCGTTTTCCTTGGTCCTGCGAACAACGCTGCGGTCGGAGCGAGCGGTGATAACTGCCCAACCAACGAGGTTGCCTAGACCGAGGCAGATATATACTAGACCAGTTAGGCCGAGTGACCAACCGTAAGATTGCATAAAGACGGTTGGGATGGTGGTAAAGAGAAGATACAGTGTGCCATAAGTGAAGGCAATGTACAGAGAGACGAAGAACACGAGGGGCGAATAAAAGAGCATCTTGGTCGGGCGAATGAGGCCGTTGAGGAGGGTCTGGAGATGGGTTTTCTCCTCGGCATTGATCTCGTAGCAGCTGCGAAGGTCGTCGCGGCCGAGTTCCTTTTTCAGGCGCTCGACCTTGCGCTTGATAAGGACACGGGGATTGGTTTCAGTGTTGTTAAGCTCGTGGGTCGCAACAACGACGACCGAAGTGATGAAGACGATCCAGAAGGACCAGCGCCAGCCGATGGTTTGCGAGACGAAGCTGCCAATAACGGGTCCAATGGTTGGGCCTGGGAATAAGGGTCAGCATGATGGGGTAAGCCAGAATAAGGGGGTTCAGACTGACCGATTAAGGGACCAAGGGTATAGATACCAATGGCAAAACCTCTCTCATCGGTCCTAAACACATCTGCGATGACACCAGCGCCAAGACTCTGCTCAAGTTAGCCTCTAATCCTCTGAACGAACTATAAGCAACTTACCAAACACCCAGCACCTCCAATACCAGCCAAAAACCGGAAAACAATCAACGCCTCAATGCTCGGCGCCAGCGCACACCCAATCTGCCACACACAAAAGAAACAATTCGCCGCGCTTAACACAATCCTTCTCCCATACAACTCACTTAACGGCGCCAAGAACAATGGCCCAACCACATACCCCAACAGATATACGCTGACGGTCATCGTACCAACAACAGAGTTATAATTGTTGAACTCCTTCTGCAGCGCGGTAATCCCCGGAGCGAGAATGGACGACGCAAACGGCGTGAGAAAGGTAATAGCTGCCAGCAGGGAGACCATAGTCCACTTCTTGCGGGCCGGGAAGTTGAGCGGCATGGCCGGGTCGCTTTGTGAATCCCAGCCGACGATGCCCTCGTCGAGGTTGGTCAGGGGTAAGGGGGCAAAGGGGATTCGCTCGCGCTGGCGAGCTGAAGTGTTGGTAAGGATGCGCGATAGGCGCGAGCGGACCGAAGCGTGGCTTTGGATGCGGGCTAATTCAGTTGGGGAGTGTCGGCCCTAGGAATAGGGTCAATTGCTGTCCATATAAGACGGTGTGAGTATGAGAGATTTACCTGAGCAAGCTCAACATCAAGATCATGCCCTGGCACAGCAGCCTGAACCTCTGCAGGGTCAACACTCCGCTGAGAGTGGAAGCTTTCCCGGTGAGAACGGGCTGTAGTTGCCACAGAGGCACGACGGCCGCGTTGTCCGACGTTGATGGACTCTACCTCGGCAGTCGAGGAGAGATCTGAAGAGGAGCCATGAGCGGTGTTTTTCTCCTTATCACTGTGGCTGCGATGGTCATAATGGGCCTCCTGCACATTTCCGGCCTCTTCCTGATGACTAGTTGAGATTGAGGTCTTCTCGTTGTCAGCCATGTTGGTGGTGATTTGCTGATCACTAATAATCGCTGATGCTTGTTCCACAACTCGCTTGTTGACTCAATCCGGTTGATGATTACGATCCTTCTCGACGACAACTTGATAAGGATAATGGCGGTAGGCAGGCACCTTAGTATATGGGGGCGTGGTCATGTCTATCCGGCGGCAAGCAGTAGGTAGGTAGGTGGTTGAGCGTGAGAGAGGAAGAGGGCAAAAACAAGAACAGAGGAGGAAAGAAGAACAAGTTTAGAAGCACACTCTACTAGCAATCGCCTATTTATTTTTCGGTACCTCGGGTCCCGGGAACACCCAACGACCAGAAGGTCGTTGGCCGCCAGACCTAGTTCAGTCTTTTTTTTTATTACAAACAAACCAACTCGTCCTGGCCAGGTAGCTGCATCAATTCAGACAAGCTAGCAGCTGTTAGGTTTAGGGTCGTTGGCACGATCACAGGAAAGGGGGTCAAATGCAACACACTGAATTTCGTAAGGGGGAGGGGGCCCTTTTGAACAGAAAAACTTCGAACAAAGCTAAATCGCCCAACTCCCAAGTAAAGAAGCCGAGCCGAGGGACAGGACAGCCTCTCCCACTTGCCGGGCCGGAGATAGCATGGTAAGTCCATGGCCACTGTTCCCACTGCAACTGCGGGGAAGATGGGGAAGAGCACCGTTCCTTTTTCCTTGGCTTGGCTTTGTTGGTGGAGGCTGCTGTTGCTTCCTGGATGTGGATGCTTGCATCGCGGTACAAAAACTAACGATGGAACCTGGAACGGCGCCGGCTTAGCCTTGGCAATGAAGTCCATTACATTGGAGCTGTTATGTGTGAAAGTCTCCCCTTTTTTCGAATGACTTGGCGCTACATGGAGTGGTTAGGCAGGCGACCATGTGCTGGGTTCAAAACGTCATCTCAAAAACAGCCCCTGATGTCGTGTGTTGGACATCACCCTGTCAACAAAAAACACCGTAAACCCACAACAACTCACCCTGTCACTGGACCCATCAGCTACCAGACCGACTGATAAGTTCAACCCCAACCCATAAGCGGTGAGCGCGGCTAGCGATTGAGTGGCCGATGAGAGTCGCGAGCACGTCATTCCCGCCCGCCTGCCGTCAGTCTCGCAGAAGCAATTCTGTGGCCGCGCGATGCTCGCAAACGACACGCCCCGCTGAAATTGCACTATTTTCATTTTTTTCCCCCTTTGAAGTCTCAGCCTCGGGCATACCTAGCCCGGCCCCGGCGTGTCAGATTCAGGGCGCGCAATGCCTGCGCTAATATGTACAGTGGACTCTTCCCTTTTGAGGGAGCAACAATGTTATGCTGCTAGTGCAACAGAACTCAGAGACTTTTCTAGAAGCCCAAATGCATGATTCGTAATTCTGCCCCATCCTATCATCGTCAGCTCTGCAACCAGCGACCACTCTCGCTTTACCGGCTTAAAAAAAAGTTCTGCAAAGCGCCCAACACCCCCGGCCACTCCGGCACCAACCTTCCGGCCCCTGTTCGTCGGCCAGCTTTAGCCAGCCTCTCTTCGCCCGGAACAGGCTCAAGACAGGAAGGTGGGTGGATTCGCTTCGGCGGTTTCAGCGGGAGAGGCGCAGCGCCACGTGGGGCACTGGGGTCGGATGTGACGCGAAGAAATTCTTGTGCTGCAAGGCGGGCGTAGGACCAGCAATGCCAAAGAAGATGTCAAGAAGTGACACTGCATCTTGGAAGACTGTCAGAAGGGAACTTTTAGGGTACACCCATGCTGGGTTGGCAAGTGGAAACATCAGGGATAACGTCGTGGATTGCAATTTGTCATGCCATTCAGAGACCCAACCTTAATGAAAAACACGCTTTATATTCCAATGCCAAAGCCTCTATGGTAGTCATCCCAAAATGCACTTTTGGTTCCCATACCCATGAAAACCCACAAAACAATATCGTCCGTAAGTTTTTTTTTCAACAAGTCATCATGGCCGTCAGTGCTCTCTTTGGTCGTCATCGCAAGCCACGGCCCATGAGTAGTGTGAAGAAAGGGCTTGCTCAGACCCCTGCACTAGTGCTGAGCTTTCATCATCCGGCCCTCTTGTCGCTGCAATCCTAAGCCCTGGACCAAGAGATATCGCTGATTCGTACCTTACTAAACCCATATTGAATAGAAATGTCATAAAACCCCTCCCCTTACTTCCTCTTCTTGTTTGCCGCAACCAACTTTTTCTTGATATGCTTGGGCATCTTTTCCTTCCTCTTCTCCCGCTTGGCCTCTTTGACCGCCATCTTGTGCGCATGTTTTTCCGCCTTATCCAAGTGCTTCTTCCCGCGGGGCCGCTTCTTCTCAAAACGGTCACCCTCACCCTCCTCTCTTTCTTCATCTCCACTCTCCACCTCTCCACTCTCTCCCTCGTCTCCTTCCTCGTCTTCGCTCCCAGACTCCTCCCCTTCCCCACTCTTGTGCTCACCACCAGTCGACTCAGGCACCTTGCTGTCGGCGAGCATGTGCTGGTACAGCCGGGTGTCGACCTTCTTACCGAGCTCGACCTCGAGGTTGTACACTTCCTCGAGCGTGGTGGGGATGAACTGGTTGCGGAAGACCTGGTTGTCAATCTCCTGCTCGGCGCGGGCCTCCTCGCTCTCGGCGAGGGGAGGGCGCGTCGCATATAGGTTGTCTATGGCCTTACGCATGCCGTTTTCGTCGACCGCTCCAGTGCTGTCGGTGATGAAGTGGTAGACTGTGCGATCAGACAGGGTGTCGACGCCCTGGCGGGCGAAGAAGTCGTTGACATTTCTAATGTCCATGCGCAAGAAGTTGGTCGCTTCGATGTGATCGTGTTCGACGGACTGCGATACATCTATAATGTAGAGGACGCCTTCGTTGTAGAGGATGTTGTACTCGCTCAGATCGCCGTGCACCAGGCCGCAGACCTGGTACATGCGGCGCATCATGCTGAGTAGGTTGATGTAGAGGCGTCGCCACTCAGCCTCTGTCTCCTCCAGCGTCTCACCGGTAATCTTGGTATCGTGCAGACGGGGGAAGGCATAGCCGTTGGTGTGGTCGCCAAGGAATCCCATGACCATGACGTTATACTTAAGATAGATCGGCTCTGGACACGGGATGCCGGCAGCGTGAAGGCGCTTGAGGTTGCGGAACTCCTTCTCGGCCCAGAGCTTGATCATCTTGCGCGGTGCACTAAGCGCTTTGTCGACGATGGTCTTGAAACGCTGCTCTCCCGCAAGATACCGCTCACGATCCTTGAAGCCTAGGATGATTGTCTTGTACACCTTGACAGCACGCTCAATGCGCTCGCCATTGTTGTCGTAAGCGACGGCGTTGTAGACGTTGGCTTCTTTACCAGTGCTGATCGTGCCGTAGATCTCGCTGATGATGTTGCGGTTAAGCATGTTCAGGATGATCATGCGAGTGTGGTTGTCGAGGACCTGATCGCTGGTAGCATTATCAGTCCGATCTTTGTCGCGGAAGATCTGCTGCATCGTGAGATTGTCCAGGCGAATCTTGGAGGCGTGCCTGGCGAGGTCGGTCATCTGGTCGTCGATTCGGGCATGGGCGTTGATCTTGGGTCGGTCGGCAGCAGAAGCGCCGCCTTGGGCCTGAGACTTGAATGGGGCGCCATAGCCGTCTTCATAGTCGCTCTCGACGTCCCAGTCGCTGATGTCGTCGGTCTGTTCAGTGGCAACGGGTTCGTGGATGGTGGGAGGATCTTGGGGCTCTGGAGCCGGAGTCATTTTAACGTTGATGAAGACAGGTTCGATCGATCGGGAATGAAGTAGACTGTTAGAAGCAAAGTCTGAGGGATCGTAAATTGTAGGGTTAGTATGGTTTGGAAGATGTAGTTGGGAAGAGAAGGGTGCTGATTGAAGCGCGGGGTAATGAGCAAACCCTCACAAGGATTTGGAAAACAACCCCAGAAAATCCTGAGGGTACGTCGCTTATCTTATCAAAAGGCGGGGCAGAGGAAAAGGTACGAATACATCAGTTGCAAACAGGAACCACCTGCCTTAAGAGATGTCAGAGCAGAGTAATGGTTAATTTGAAGTGCAGTTTTTTTATGAAAGAGAGAAAAAAAAGGAGGAACCGAGCAGAGGTACCATGACCCTAAATCTATTTCTAGAATCACTAGGCAACCTGTAATCACTCGACACGTCCTGTGTTGTTGTTTTGTGTCTGCCAATGACACGCGCTTTGTCTAAGGTATCAATAACTCACCTATAAGTCACCTGGAAGATATGAGATGGGACGAATGCGCTGCGATCAGCTTTGTTTTGATTCCATCGCATTGGGTGGTTTTATCAGGATGTGTGTCAACCAAGATCATAAGCTGTTGATCCCTGATTGGGACAATACCTGGCTGTCGACTGCATTGATCTCAACGCCTTGCTGAGTTCCAGCATATGATCGATTCCGCGAAGGACGATGAAAGCTTGTCACATTGTTTCGGTAAGCTTGCGGTTAGAAAACAGCATGGGAATCGTTGTCGCCATCTGAAGTGAGAACGCAAAACTCGGTCGGCACGCGACAAGGGGTCAATTACAGTTCGGCTTTTCGATCACATTCTCGGTGATCTTGCCGTTGAGCGGGGGTCAAGTCACCACAGAGTCTGTTACTGGATAACCAACACCAACAAACGCGGTGTCATAAGTAAATCGGAATCCTACAGTCCAAGATGTGAAGAAAAAGTGAAGAGGCGCGCTTCGTTGAAACCCAGAAGCCCAGTGGTCCGTGCCTCGCGATCCCCTGTGGGTCAACATTGGCTGATAAGATAGGATGACAGAGAAGCAAACAATGGACGCGTTGGAGAATTGAATATTCCAAAGATTGACGAGACCGAGTTTGATGAATTAAAGTGATCATTCGTGCCTTTGCTCTTGACGAGAATCCCATTGTTCTAGACATGTCCAAGACAAAACTATTTGAAAACCAACTTTTAGACACAGTGCTGCCAGCCTTCGATAACTGTGGCCATAGTGTCCCGCTGACATCACTCACTGTACCTTGGATAGGAGCTCGGCCAATCTTCTACCGGGATCTCCCAGACAAACAGCAAGTTACAGGCTGCAGGCTGTAAGGCGGTCGACGACCACGCATCCAACGCGCCCTGAGACTCGATCCAGGAACCGTCCATCTCTCTCTCCGCCTTTTTACCCATCCTTTGTCAACCGCGATGCCGTAGTGCCATCCGCGGCTGAACCGCGCTCCATCTCTTCTCTTACCTATTATCTTCTTTCTTTCTCTATACTTCCCGCTCTTTTCCCCTCTCAAATCAGCATCATAATGTCGCGCCCACCATCCTACCTCGATCCGCACTCCCCGTCCTTCGACGCGGACAAGGTGCCTGTCGAGGTGCTCGTCAAACACCTCCTGGCCGCCAAACAGTCACTCTCATCGATGGCCCTCGTGGTGCGCGCGCACGACCTGGCGACCCTCGCCCGCGAGATGTATGAGGAGTGCGTCATCCTCTGCGCGCAGACCGCCTTCCTACGGCGCGGCATCGACGGGCAGCTGCGGCTGCTGCGCAAGGTACGGCGCCAGCTGGGACAGACGTATGACGAGAGCAAGAGACAGTTTAAGCGGTTAATTCGGGGCTTGGATGATGCGAATGCGAGGTTGGAGCAGACATTGGCGTTGTTGAGGCTCACCAAAGTCGATCCGATGTTTAGGCCTCCGGGGGAAGAGCAGAAGAGTTTGCTGGATTTTATTGATGAGCAGAAGGTGGAGGGGTTGAGGGAGGGGATTAAAAGAAGTCTCGATGAGATGCAGGTGCGTTGGTAAATATCAGACTCTTGCGCCAGACAATCTTCCTAATCTTTCGCAGGATATCGAAAAATCCTTCGACAATGACCTCCTCAGCTTCGATCGAGATCTCCGAGTGCTAAACCAGACCCTCGCCACTGCCCCCGACTGCAAATCCCCCTCCAACTCCTCGGCCTACACCCCGATGTCACATCTCCTCTCGGCCCTGACACAGCACTCCTCTACCATGGCGCAGCATCTCAGCGCCCTAAACAAACACTTCGACATGTGTGTGAAAGCCGTCCGCGCCACAGAAGGCGGCGCAGCACTCGCCCGCCGTCGCGCAGCAGAAACAGACTCCTCCCCCGGCGGAGGGCCCATGTCCATTTCGGGCGTGATCACCGAGCAGGATACCCGCATTCCAGCCGAGATGCTAGACCCGCTAGACCCGCAGGAATGGGCTGAGCTGGTCCAAGTCGTGATGCAAGACGCCCCGGAAGTGGACGAAGTCGTGGCAGAAATCCAAGCAATCCTCCAGCAGATGGAGGTAGATTTCGGCGAGTTAAAACAACAGGCGGATCGGATTAGAGGTACTAATCGCGCCGTGCTGGCAGCATTTTCCGTGCTGGAAGAAGTCGGTGCCCGCTTGCCAAGTTATGTCGAAGCCGAGGCGGAGTTTACACAACGCTGGGCCATCGAACGAGACGTGATTGTCTCCCAAATGGAGGAGATGGATGAACTGAAGTTATTCTACGACAGCTACGCGAGGGCGTATGACTCCCTCATGCTGGAAGCAGAGCGCCGCCGCAGCGTGGAAGAGAAAATACAAGCCACGCTTCGCCGCGCACGGGATACAGTTGACCAGCTGATCGAGAATGATCGCAAGATGAGGGAAGCTTTCAAACAAGAAGTAGGCGACGTCCTGCCTGCGGATCTGTGGGTTGGTATGAACGACCCGCTCAAGAGGTGGGAGCTTGTTCCTGTTGAGGGCCCGGTGAGTTCGGGCGTTGGGATAGCGGATGAGAACCAGAGGACGCCTGTTGCGCCGACGCCCACGCCGCCTATGGGGTTGTTGGGGAGGACAGGTAGTTTGAGGGGGAGGGGGACTAGGCGATGATACGTAAGTTTCTCTTTCGCTTCTTTGAGTGTTCTGTTTTGGATTTTTGTTTAGTATACTACTAGCAGTGGCACCATCACATTGAATTATGGGTCCAGGTAAGTGTAGGTTGGAGGTTAGAGGCTAGGGTTGGGTCTGGCGTTGGTCTGGTCTGTGCCTTCGTACATACCCTGATGGTCAGTGATAGTCTGGGCTAATGGGCTCCAATATAGCGGGATTTTACTCTATTTCCTTATGTGAATATCGAATGATAAGTGTTCTTTCATCTCTGGTCTCCCGTCCCATGTGATCTGGTTTATTTTCGAACCGCAGTTGGAAGGCACGATGACCTATCAGCGCTCTCTTCATTAGAGAGGAGCCTCTTTACGGCGAACTCTTTTTTAGTCCTCTTCACTGTTTACGAACAGTTAGGCTCCTCCAATCATTAACCATCATCCTTTTCCCATACTGTCACGTAAAATGCACGAAGAGTCTTGTCGCCAGCCACTACCTGACCGACCCAACCGCCCGTAAGTTCAGCGGACTTGCCAACTTCCGGACTGCCTCTTTCTAACTACCGGACAGATCTCTGCGAAGTGCAATTAGAGCCGGAGTAGAGCATGCAATTCGCCAAAATATTCAAGAAAACGCCATCTCGATTAAGATCGCAGACGGTGCGCCCGTCAACGCATCTACCCGCTGCCGGTCAGCTTCTCCTTCTCTTCGTTTGACCGACATCATTATGGAGGGCATCATTAAGACTGCTATCGCAAATGGCATTGATCTTGAGCGTCCAGGCGTCGAAGTGTCGTACGTGGACATGCTTGAAAATTCTTAGGTCCACTAACCAACGCATACAGGGTCCCTTCATCAGGCGACGAATCCCCCTCAAGATACCAAACACCTCCAACAACGACATCAGCCACTCACACACAGCAAAATTCGCCCAGTTCAGAAGGCTCAATTACCCCAACGGCAACCCCCATCCAGGCTCCCACACTGGAACGTCCCTTCTCCCTCTACGCAAACATTATCCAACCCAACGGCGCCATGCGAACCTGCCTTCGCCCACCTCTAGCACGCCAAGCACTCGAAGAGGAAGAAACACAAATCCGCGAACTCCAAACGCGTCTTGGCTTTGTCTACAACCCCAACTGGCCTGACCCTTCCCAGCATCAAGCAATGTTACGTGCCGGACAAGTTGATCTTGGAGCGAGGGCTTTGGAGGTGCACGAGTTCAAGGCCATAGTATCTTCTTCGGAGGCGATGCTCGATCATTTGATGACAACGCCTCCGATGAGTCTGCAGATTTCGGCACCAACGACCGAGTCCAAAGCCTGTTTTACCCTGCATAGTCTAGAGACGTGGGATAGCCAGGAACGGTACTCATCTGAGACATCACCGCCCACGAAGCAAGTGAGGTTGCCGCCTCTGTTTCTGTTGAGCGATTATCAGGATTGGAATACACCTGCTGCGAGGGTATATGGCACGGTGAATATTGAGTTCGACTTTCGAGCTGTGGTGGGCTACACTGGGAGGGTTGATGTCGAGAAGAGGTTGGAGGCTGCCATAATTGAAGCATGGAGGGCTTTTGGGAACGGGGTAGCCGATTGGGGAATTGTGAGGAAACAAGGTTAGCATAACCAAGGTTCAAAATGAGGTCTTGACAACTGGGTAGGGTTTCAGAACGGTCCGTCAAGCCTGGTGCTAAAACAGACAAAGAGGTCTGGTTTAAGGGTAGTTTCGACAACAGAGATAGGTCTTTGGAATAGAGTTTAGCAACATACGGTTGATTAAAAGAAACTTAGTCTAAAGAATGTCCATGACACATGCTAAACAATCAAAAATAATTTCCCAGAAGTTTGCTGGAAATACCGCTCTGATATCACAAAGCCAACTGACATAGATGCAAAGGTTTACTTAGCATTACCGCCGTTGAGACTCCAAATAAAGTAGAAATCCGACCTGAAATTGTGGATCATTTCTTCTCAACACAACGCCACTTATCATCATCTCACATTTCCCTAAAATCCCGCTCGACCCCCCCAGCCCCCACCCAACACCCTTCATCCTTCCTTAGTCGACGACTATCTCGAGGATGTCCGACGTGGTGGTAGTGTTTGGTCGTGAATTTGATAATCCCTCTTCCTAGCCCAATAACTCCCCATATTCTCTTCCGTCTCGGTCCAATACGACCCCTTTTGTTCTGCGCCAGGAACAGTCCCTATCCCTATATCCTGAGGAGGGGGTGAGATCGGAGGTGATGGAGCAGAATAATGTGATGGAGGGGAGCTAGGGGGTGATACCGAAGCCGTTGGTGGGGCATGGTATCCCCTTGTGTACGTCATCCCTTCTGTGACGTGGTCACGGTAAGGGTAGATGTCGTGATCGCGGTGGGCCTGCATCTGGTCGTCGTAGGGAGAGACTGTTATGGTTGGCATGCCCCGGGAGACAGAACGAATTTCTAGGCGTGGGGGACCTTCTGAGTACGGTCGGAATTGCATATTTGAGTGAATCGTAGCACCGGTGAGACGATTTGCCTCTTTCTCCCTAGTGGGCGGGATTTCGCCTCTCGCGAGGCGTTGATGTCGTCTGCGACGGAGAAACCAGAATAGGAGCAGGCCAACGAGTGAGAAAAGGACGAGGGCGGCGGCGATGCCGATGCCGACGGCTGCGCCGGTTGAGACGGGAGGGTCATCGTTGTCTTGGGTGGTGTTGAAGGCCATTGCCCAGGCGAGGTTGAGGATTGCAGAGGTGGGGAGGAGGGTGTCGGTTGGGTTGGCGGCTAGGCCCGAGGTTACGGGAGGGGGGGTAGCTGCATCTTTGAGGGAAGAGAAACACGCGGTTTGGGAGGCGATCGTGCGGGTGAATTTGAAGTAGCCACTGTAACGAACGTCAGCCTCTCAATAGCCTTGACCGCTTGGGAAGGGGAATGAGACTTACTTAGGACAACAAATACCCTCTCCCCTAACGGTATAGTAATCCCCGGGACACCTTTCCAGTTTTCCCTCCTTCGCCAGATCCTTCGGCAGCGGCAGCTGCCCCGGCCCACCCTGCACAATCACCTTGAACCTATCCCCTGCCGGAGCCCCTCCTCCTTCTGTGCTCCCGAGTGGCAGCTCTGTAGTGGTAGTAGCCACCTCCCAGGGACAACACTCAGGCTTGTCGGCGCCGCAACCGACGAAGGCGGCGTAAAAGACTATGTCACCTGCGTGGAGAAGGGTGTAGCGTGGTGTCGCGCAGGGGTTGGCGTCGCCTGCTGAGTCGAAGAGGAGGGGTGCACCGAGGGAGGTGAGAGTTGGAGTTGCGGTGATGATGTGTGGGGGGAGGGTAATCAAGTCGAGAAGGGAGGTTGGAGTTGAGGTGAGTGTGACCATGGGAACGGTGGCGTAGGAGACTTCGACGGTTGTTCTGGATGTTGTTAAGAAACTCGTTTGAAATCTGAGATGGGGGAATTGAACATACGGCTGCTTGAGCTCAGTCATGACCGAACTGGGAGGGGTTGAGCAAGCCTCCTGGACCCAGGTTCGTTCCCACGCTGACCAATCTGTGATACCGACAAAAAAGTGACATTTGGACTTCTCGAGTGCATCTTCTACGCAGTCAAGGTATTTGATGCCATGTTCACAGCCACAGGAATTGGGAGAAGCTGTAGAGAGACACTTGCCGTAGTCGCCTTTGGTGCTGCAAGTTTGGAAAGCGTCGAAACTCTGCAGTTCGGTCAGCAGTTGTTCATTTGGAGGAGTTTTGAAAATCTCACCGAACACTTGGGCTCTTTGGAAGTGGTCGTCGTGGATCTCCCTGAGCTGGAGCTGGAACTGGAATCGGCGCTGGATGATGTTTCTCTCGTCTGACTTGTGTCTTGTATCGTCTGTGTAGTTTGGCTGACTACTGAAGTGGAAGTGAAAGGGTTGCTAAGACTGACGGTGCTATTGTCAAAGCGACGGTTGAGTCTCGCTGTCGTCCAGTATCTCGAATACGATGAGTTAGCCGATGCTATTGGCGTTTGCAAAGGGTAAAACGGAGTTTTTAAGTTTGTTGCTGTCATTTTGAGGACTGACTGCCACATGTAACAGTGTATACGAACTACGTGATGATATACAACAGGCCTTGTGATACTACAACATTGAATTCCTTTCCGAAGTTAAACTTTTCCACCAACCCTCACCTGGGCCCATCATCTTTTTGTTCCCTCCCAGATGACGCATACCTCACCAAACTTAGAAACCCAACATTCCAGCCCAGCACCTTGCCCAAGCAAAGCCAGCTCACTGAGCACAGCCATCCCATATGCGCTGTAAGGTTTCGGGCGCGTACTTTCACGAACCAGCATCTATCAGGCTGCGGCTGACTACCGCGATCATGTCATTGGGTCGAGAAACTCATGTGACGCTTGGCCGACCAGCCGACCACTTATAAACAAATGCGCGCCACCGCTGTGCCAAAATGCGTTGGCTGCGCGAACTGCCAGCCAGTAGGCCACCTTTATGTCCCTCAAGCGCTATGAAAAGGTACAATGTAGCTCAATTGTTCGAGACCAACCACCGTTGGTCTAAACCACTTCCTCCGGAATTACTTAGGTACGTTTTGCACAAAGCTCTTAAAGGGAAGGGCTTGCGACCGGAAATGCGATCTTCACTTCCAGCCACGTCGTTGCATCTCCGTACAGTACAAACAAGCTGATACAGCTTTTTTACAATAGTTATCAGTGGGGCCACATTTGACATCGATCTCGGTCATTGTTGTAGCGTTGTCGTCGAAGGACCCAAGCATGGCACTCGGTGACCCCTCTCACGTCACCTTTCCACTTTACTACACCTGCTTCACACTAATTTCGGCTGCCCACCAAGCTCCATCAAGAGCATGTACCTCTGTGAATGTTACGTACCCCATCTCCAACGTCTGTTCCCCCATGGAGACTCCAAAAAAAAGCCCACAAAAAATCTCTTCGATCGTGCGCGATGCCCCTGGGGTAAATCAAAGCCACACCAAATCCATCGTGGTAATTGACCATAATGGCGGGGCCCCTCGGGGTGCCCCTCGGCCAAACTGTGGGCGAGATGTAGAAGGGGATCCATCTCGGTGTGGATTCGGCCGATTGTGCAAGATTGATAGGTAAGAAAAGCTTCTGGAAGAGGGGTTCGTGTCAGGAACTTCTCTGGACCATCGAGAAAACCTCGTTTGCTTCTCTCTTCTCTTTGAAGAGGGGACTGAACAGAAACTTCTCAACCTCCCGACGAACGGACATACACGCCGCAAGACCAACCCTAACCCCCGGCCTTCAACCCGTCTCCAAGAACTGACTGCTCCACCAAGATGCTACGTTCCATCTCCCCTCCCGCCACAGGATCATCTACTGGCTCGTGCCATCCGAGCCTCGCTTGTCCAGCCCACCGATCTGGCTCCATAGGGCTGCATGCCAAGCCGGTCCGGGCCTTGGCGTTCACTTCTCGTTGTCACCTCACGGCCGGACAACCGCCGAAGCTGTCATGCCTTGTTATCCACTACCATGGTTGTTAAGAGGCGAACCTCCGTTTGAGTTCTAAGTGAACAGCGTCTCTCGGCCAGGTTATCTATCTCTGATCTGGTTAGTCTCGTGGATCCAGTACGATCGATCTCGGAGTTGATCCATCTCGAACCCTCAAACGTAAAACCCAGCATTCTCCCGCCCAGTCGGCCCTGAAGCTGCGTCTGAGCCCACCCAGTATCCGCATTAACACCGACATCGACCTTAATGCCGCTGGTATTGGGCATGATGGGGAATTTCAATGCCAGAGTATCGCCGAGTTGCAGATCTCGGCCGGCCAGTTGATAAGTTGATACTTCTACATCGAGCATGACACCAAGGTGTTATCTTTCTTGGCAAAGATAATGCCAAGCTCATCCAGCAGGATCGGGCCGCTCCTATTGCCAACCAGCAAAAATCACATAATATAGCCATATCACGGTATTGAGCGTTATTATGGTGTTAGTTATCATACTCATCATAACATTGTCCCTATCAATGCTGTCCAACCAGGTGTTCATACCAATGTTCATAATCAAGCTCATTACGGCAATAGCCAGAGGAGTAGAGTGACATCCCATCCAAATCAAACCATCCAACGCCAACAATCTCCATTCAAAGCCAGCCAACCAACCGACCAACCAACAGCATACACAAACTCATCCATCCCATCCACCTCCCAAGATCCACCTTTAGGAAGCAATAGTCTAGTCATCCATTCCATTCCATCCCGACCAACCCAACCATACATCTAAACCTCCATCCATGAACTTTCCATCCTTGACGTGATGCGGGATGCCCAGCATTCGGCGGAAGTACCCCCGAGCTTTGTCCCACAAATCATCCATCTATTGCTTTCTCCAAGCCCCACTTCCCGGTTCTTCTCTCCCATTCCAAGAAATAGAGCGATAGCCTCAAACCTTCTGACCACTCTTCGGCCACGCACCATCCATCCGAAGCTGGCCAATACGGCCCGAGTGGGGCCAAGCTAGCCAAACCGTCCAACACATGCTCGTACCAAGCGCCCCAATCATGCTAAAGGATGCTGCTGATAGCGATACGGATCCATGCTGTGGTGATGCAGACCAGACTGGCCAGACGTAGGCAATATGAAGAACCTGACTCCATAGGGATGTCAACATGCCAGAACCAAACATTTATCCTTGATTGTCATGATGCCACGCCATAGGATGAGTGAAGAGGAGAAAGATGTTTGAAAACACAAACAGCAAACAAAAAGCAAACCCAAACTACGCCAGAAACCCAGTCAAAACAGACCAACAAGAACCAGATATCATTTTTGAACGCCATCACTCATGCGGTCGTGCAGAAAGTAGGGAAAAGTTGAGACATCCTCTCCACCTTAACGCCAAGCATCCCAATTGTTTCCTTCAAAAACATATAACCCCAACGCCGGTTATCAAAGGAGAGTACTGCCAACCCATGAAAGCGTCTTGATTTTTCAGGGAAAAATCGGCACACAGAAGAAAAGTAGGTGAGATGTGATCAGCAGTTCGATGAGCAAGGTCGGTCGTATGTGCCGTATGCGTATCGACAGGATGGTCATTCTGAAGTTAGAAATATGAGAAGCGAGGTTGCATGACATATCACTTAAATAGCTGTGGACTGTTAGCCTCTGGTTGGATTATGATTACAAATTATGAAGCACCATACCAGTTAGGGGAATGAAGTTGTTCTGCATGGCGCCGCCAACAGGGCTGCCAGTGGGGTGCGTCGGGAAGCTGCTGAGGGGAGCTTCCGCAGGAGAAGCACCGATCTCACCGAAGTTGTGGTAGTAGTTGCCAGTCTGCACGGGGCTGCCTCCGTAGCTGCCAGTGTTACTGCTGGTCGGGCTGCGCACAGAACTGTCGGAGGCGCTCACCCGCGGCTGGGTGATCTTGGACTTAGTGCTGTACTACATAGGGAGTCAGCGGTCTGGGTTATGTGAAGATAGAAGTGTGGCTTGCCTGCAGATGGTGACTGCATCTCTGGCCGATGTGAAGGAAAGGTTGTTCCGGGGCTACCTACAAAGCACCATTTGCTCAAGATCTCCTCGTACGAGGCAGAGGCGATGCTGGGCTTGGGAGTATCCGAAGATGAGCTGGTTCCGAGAACAGACGCCGCGCTGTTCTTCGACCCCTCGTTCGTAGTCGACGGCTGAGGCTTGTTGTCCTTGTCACCCTCGTCAAAGGTTGCCGGTCCCATCTTCTTCGAGGACTTCATGTACAACCCATCCGAAGGAGGAGCTGACTTCGCCTCCTTAGCGCTCTTGATGGCCCGGCTGAGCGAGCTGCTGAAGTCATACCGGGTCGAGAGCTGGCCGGAGGGCCCGGACAGGCGAATAGAAAGGTTGTCGCTCACAAGCTCGTTGGAGCTGCGGACACCCTTCAACCTCGGACCCTTCGGCTCCGGCTCCTCACCCAGGTACTCACGAATGGTTTGGCTAAAGTTCAACTTGACGCTCTCGCTGAAGTCATCGTTGTCGCTGTCAACCGTCTTCTTGGAACGCGAGCTAGTCGGCAGAGTGCCGCGGCGACTGCTCTTCGGCAGGTCAGTGAACCCGCGGGAACCCATGCTCTTCTTGGAATCCCGATGAAGCGACTTCTTGCGGAAGTCAACTTGGAAATTCTTGCCGTTGTTGTTGTCCCAGTACTCTTGACCATTGACGGAATACCGGATGCAGAAGTACAGCGTCTTGGACTCGAGGTTGACCAGGTCGGACAACTGGATGCTGAACTGAAACCGGTCCTGGCTATGTGGGGTCTCAACAGGGCGAATCTCGCACAAATAATCGGCTGCCACCTCGGACGTGGTCTTCCAATAGTCAAGCGTGAACCGGCAAGCAACTTGCTTCTGAAAAGCAAAGTTGCCCACAGCAACTGAACCGACAAGGCATTTCTGGTCGTTTGACAGCCACACACGCTCGAGCCGGACGGGCTGCCATCGGCGAGCCGAGGTATCAGCAGGAAAGTTGGTGAGGACCAACTCCCACTCGTAGGACTGAGACCGCGAGCTAGACTCCTTTTCCCGATCGAACGGGTACTCGGTGTCGCTGTCGTAGCTATCCACAGGCGACGACCCTGCGCTGACAGCCAGTGGCCGATCAAGCTGTAAGAAGTGACGCACATGCTCAAGATGGGAGTCGAAGTGCACCGCCTTAGCGAACGTAGGGGTGCCAGGGGCGCTGGAAGGTCGCCTGCGTCCCGGGGTACGAAGAGCTGGCCTGACGAGTTCACCAGACTTCTTGCGCACCATCGGGGTCTTAGGACGCTTCTCACCCTCAGAATCTTCCTCCGATCCAGTCGATGGGCTGTTGGTGGATGTGCTCGTGCTGAAGCTAATGTTGGGCTCCGTGGCAGACCGGGTGTGCCCTCGCCGTAGGCTGTCCAGAGAAGTCGTGCTGTGGCTCAAACGCAGACCCTCCGGCTTCTGAGAGGGTGTCGAAGCATCCTCCCCATTGCTAGTGTTAGGCTGAATCTTGCTGACGGCATCGGCAATCAGGGTCCCACGAGACTTCCCTGGGACTTCGGGCTCCTCATCACTGGAGGTGTCAGGGGGCGAGATGATGGCACCGTTCGGCATCCCGCGGTCTCCAGTAATGGGCGGTGGTGATTGCCTGACGCTGCTGGTGGCCAGGCTCTTGAGGTCTTCGGCAGTAGGGACGGGAGATGGTTCGGTGTTGGTGTTAATTGCTGGGGGCTGGGGCGGTGGTGTCCGTCGTTGTCTTGTGAGGTAGGCAGATGATCTGGGGAGAGTAGGACGGGAAGAACTAGAAGAGTGGAAAGACGGCCTGCGGCTGCTCTCAGGAGAGGCCGGAGCCGAGGAAACTGGTGACTTCGACGGTGGGGTATAGGGCATCTTTGAGGATCTGTGTTGGTGTAGAGGGATGAAGTGCTGGAAAAGGGACCAAATGCAAAGGTCACGAGAATTTGAAGAATCGACTTAGAAGACCGAGAATGTATGGCTGATTCAATGATTCATGGATATCGAAATCCGTCACAAATTGGACCAGGAGGAATCGAAGATTGGCTCGCTGCGCAAACCAGACAAAGTCAGCTTCACCGGTTGGCTAATTCGGGAGAGGAGAGAGGACAAGGAGTTTTGATGTATGCTGTCAAAGAGGCTGCAACATGAGGAGAGACGGGAAAGAAGCAGAATAGGTTAGGCGGTGAATGAGCGGTTGTGGCCAACAGGACTGGCCGAACGTGTTGCGTGCTGTGTGTACAAGGATGTTGCTCACTCCGACCAACACCTACCTGGCTTATTGCTGCTGACTCGACAAAGGAGGTGGGAGGAAGGCGCAAGAGCTAACCTGTGGCAATATTCCAGCAACACAGGTGGTGCACTTGCTGTTCCTGCTGGGAAACTAGCGGCGTGGACAAGTCAATACCAGAAGTCCCCAGCCTGTTGACGGGCCAATAATGTGAAGCGCAGATTGATAGATGCGTGGACCGGGGCAGTCGGGGCTCCTGTTTCTGGATGCGGTCCGAATTGACTGACGGAGATGGCGGGTTTCTGAAGATTCGAAGGTTGGCGGCGGACCGGACAAGGACTTTCGGTCGTCGTCGATGTCAACACAGGGCAAAGTGACTGCGTCTGTGTCTCGGGTGCTGTAGTGTGGTCTGGGGTCAGAACCTGTCCTGGACAAGGAATGCACCCGTTGCTGTGCTGGCTGGCCTAGACGAAGGGAAGGGCGCCAGATATGTTTGCGGGGAGAGGACTGGAATGGGTTTGCTGGCCCGGCCAAGCGGGACACAGCCAGTTTTGAAGGACGTGGGCACTCAGGAATGGTCAGGCATCATCGATGTAGATGTAGAAGTGGGACTGGAATGGTGGAGATCAGGTTAGGGAGGGGGGTGTGCTTTTGGCTGTGGGATCGTGGACGTGCGCAGGAGGGAGAGCTTTGATTAACCGGTGTACCCCGTACTTACGCTGTGCTAGCAATGCTTTTGGATAGTGGTGCGACAGGCCAAGGCGCGCGACGCTCCAATCTTTCTCGTCTAAGTCGTATGAGAGAACTTGGGATGAGATGCAGTAGAGCCCAATCTCCACTGTTGTTGAGAGCTCTGGAGGACGAGATCGCAAGGAGAAGGGGGAGACGTTGAAGGGTGTCGATAATGGAGGGCCCAGATACCCTAAAAATCCTGAGCCGTATCAGACTAGGGAGGCGTGTACTCAAGGAGTGGATGGCTGCTTGGCTTCGCGCCGGAAATCTGCTGGGAGCTGCAAGACGCACGGTTGGTGGGGCGACGATGCCCCGCCGGTGGCTCCGTTTCTTGTGCTGCAAGTGGGGACTCGATGGCGAAGCTGCAGGGCTCGCAGCTAGGTGGCCAACACCACCTCGTATGTCACGATACTGTAAACGCAGCGTAATTACATTTTTACACCAGCAATTCACATTTTGTATTGTAGCTGGGAACGTGTGGCAACACTGTGTGGTCGACCTCTTGCCAGACCTCTCACAGTCTGGGCATCCCGGAACCGATCGGTTGCTGCTATCGTGGTGATCGGTTCTTCCTGTCGCTCTGCTCGCCGGGGACGGTCGTGTCAGTGGCCCAAGCTGTTGTTCCCGGGCATGTCTGCCCCTACCCGACCACACACCACCCGCCGACGTCCCGGAAGCGGCCGTCGGGACCCTTCGGTGAACCGAGTTCCTGGTCCCACTGAATATCCCACGCGGCTAAGATCCGCGCCGACCTAAGGAAAAGGCACTCCACGTTGCTGGGATGTTGGAGATCCCACTGGTCAAGCCATCAAGCTGGTCTCCTGTCACTTTAGTCAGTGCGCAAGCTTGTCACGGTCTGGCTCGAGATAGTGGCGCCATTGTTTGTCCTTGGTCCGGCACCGGACCCACCTATGTGCCTGGTGTTGTAGCGTTACGGCAGCGTTTCGCTGGCCTTGCTTGTGGACTACCGCGCATCTTTCTCGATGGAAAGATCCAGTGGATTCAAGAATGAGATTTGGCACTAGGAACATGCCACTGATACGCAACGGCGATCGTTCATTTAAGATCAGATGGCCGGCACGGCAACTGATTCGCGCGCGCGTCTTAGGCTGTCATGTTGATACCGGTATTCGATTGATAAGACTTGTAACACACTCTGCCGTAGCTTCGTTTAAATGCCATTTCCACCTTCCAGTCCAGTCATTACCAGTCATCGGCATGCGACAGTAACTGCACGGCGGCTGTCTTGGCACCTCGTGACGTCGGCGGCACCCTTGTCGTAGAGTCTCTGAGGCAACTCGCCCAGCCCAGCCAATTGAGTCGGACGGGCGAGTCTCTTGCCTTCCTGAGCCGGATATATGTACTGTAAAATACTGTAACGCAGACCCCGGACCTGTCATGGCCGGGTGCTGGTTCCAGGCCGGTCCACGCGCGCACCACAAAGAGCTTGACAACTTTGACACAATTGCGACATCCTCCAGGAGCAAGAAGTTGAGACTGATCAGGTTACTGGTGTGAGTGAGCTAAGCCGCCACACAAGGGCACATTTCACATATTAACATACATTCTGTATACCTAGATTATCCGTATTATGTTGAGCACAGCAAACGAAATGCCTTTTTGAAACCTTGGACGATCTGCACTCTTCCTTGACTCCTCAGTAGCGCAAATGGCTCAACTCAGGCAGTTCCTTGGCTGAGGCTCGCTGATGATTTTTCACCCTCAAATATGTTTTTGGTGGGGATCAGAGCCCGTGAAGCAATTGACCAATGACAATGCGGATAACACTTGTGGAGCGCCAATGAAAATTGAATGCGCCGCCCCCTCACCGTCAACTGGGCGATTATTCAACCCGTTGAGGTCTGCTTCGCCGCCTGTTCCTCAGCGCCAAGCTGACAGAACCCATGGCGTGGGATGGATTATGTGAGCAGGCCGCTAGTGTATCGTAGTGCCTGTAGCCTCAAGGAAGGGGAAGGTAAAAACGTGGGTGTCCTCCCACGACCTTCTGTTCAGGGTTTACTGGAAAACATCCCTTGGGCGCCTTACGATTATGATGCTCTCCGTGCCGGTCGAGCCGACGAAGATGCCTCGGAAGCCCGGCGGGCCGGCCAGAGTCGGAAGCTTGAATATCGTGCCGTATCATTGAAGACGTGTTTGTGAGGTGATGCTTGAGCATGTTTGCATTCGGCATCCAGGAACATATCGCTGTTATCGTGATGGTGAAGAGGGCTGTGACATAGACGCAAGGCTTGTCCAGATTTTTCCAGGATAAGTCTCCTGATTCGTTGTCGTGATCTACGCTCCGGCTGCCGCCTGCCCTCCCTGGCGTTCTGGGTCCACAACTGCCGCTAACGTTGCATGCCAGGCGCCAAGGTTTGTTCCCAGCCCCTTGGTCGTGCCGACGACGTTCTCGTCCTCAACGCACCGAGTTCCGGGGGGGACAAAACGCCATCGCGCAAAACCTGCCCCAAAAACACAAAAATTCCCCCATTCTCCTGGTTGCCCCCTCCCCCCCCATGTGAAGGCAGGAAGAGGCGAGCTGAAGCTAACGTCAAATTTTTAAGCGACGACGAGCCACTTTTCCTCCCTTCTATTCTACCAGGGCCTTATCTGTGCTTTGGCTGTGTGGCTTGCTTGCCACTCTGCGCGGTGCAGCATGCCACACCACACCGAGCCTCCGAATCCGGACTCTCACCGGTTTTGATGGTAACGTTACGATCCTACGAAATGTTTGAACCCGTCAGTACCAGTAACATTTCGTATCTTACAGTATGACCAAGCAGCTCGGCTTAAGCAGCTAGCAGCAAGCATTGTGTAGCGTCTGTCGCGCTCGCAAACACGGAGCCAATGCTACAAAGGACCGTTCGCAATGATGGCTTGCTCTCTGCAATGTCGCGCAACATGCGGGGAACCGAATTGAGCTGTTGGCTATGAAAACGCCAGCAATGCACTGCTTGCTATCCTCATCGGCCGTTACAGCTAGAGTATCTCCAAGGCTGGCGACGAATCACTTGAGTCTGCCCATGGGGAAAACGGGCAGCAATGAGGGGAACCCGTCCGGGGCATCGATCTCGATGCCCGATGCCATATGATTCATTGCTTGAGCGCGGTTCTGGGGATGTTCCTGGGGTGGAGCTGATGGGTTTTAACTTTTGACGGCGGCGAGATGCATGATGGAGTTAGTTGGAGACGCTCACAGGGACTCTGCGAAAAGAGCCTCCAACTCCAGATGTCAGGGAACGTGGTCGTGCAAGTCCCTTCTGTTGGGCTTGTGCGATATGCAAGCCTCATGCTTGGATCTTCAGGTCTCACGGTTTCGTGGCCTCTTTGCGCAGGACCTGAGAGCTTGTTGATGGAATGTGGCACGACGACTCGTGATCACATTCGACGGCGGCACAGGCGGGTTGCTGCCCGATGCCTCGTTTCAACCTCTGCAATCTCAGTCAGCCCAACAGCTTTTTGACCAGACAGACAGAAACAAGACGATAGGACGGTTGCTTCGTCGAAGATTTTTCATCATCCTGGGAAGGTCCCTTGTCAGCATGGACGGCAGCCTGAGACGGTTTGTGGTTGAGGTCGGGCCCCGACATGGGCCGCTGCCACTCACAGATTGGTCCAGCCTCAAGACTCTCCACAGAGGCAGCGCTCGTCAAAACAAATAAGATCCGAAAAAGGAAAAAATGAGACATACTGTTTGTCGTCAATAGGCCTGAACGTTAGGGTGCCATCAGTAGAGGTGGATTCTTGGGCTTCAATGCAGGCGTTATTCGCTACGTTGTCATATCGTTGGGCCAAGAACGCTAGCCAGTACGTAACTTTCGCCATTCTGTGCGGTTTCGTTGGTAAGAGCCGCCAGCCACCCCTGCTTTTTTCACCCCCCACGCCAGGTAAATTGTGCCCTGTCGATAGGTCGGGAGAGTTTTTCAGCAGACCCACTTGATCTTGCACACCATCTGAGATACCGCTAGCAAAAATCGATAACAATAGTTGGCAACCTGTCGCTGTGCTATCAATCTTTTTACTGTTCCCACAATTTAAATGAATTGCAACGCTGAGCATAAGCATCATTGATATCTTTGCATATTCCTGGAACACAAAGTGTTGTGAGATGTCAGGTTCTATGCCAGACCCCTATCGCGGTGCAATTGCCATGTCAGGAGGCTGGTATAAGTGGTTCAGCCGCACGTGGGCGATCGCGGTGTCCTCATGCCCCCAACGGTCCTCATGGCAGCCACAGTGCCAAGCCTCGAAACGTTAACACTGTGGCGCTGAACCCCCACGAAACGGACGTTGTCACTTTGCAACTCGTATCGGCTTGTGTCGGTGGTCAGCAAAGAATCGCACAATGCAACCCAGGACTCGATCCGATGCAAGAAATCTCCCGCAAGTATCGATGACGAACTTAGTTGGACGGCTGTGCGCGAAAAGATTAACAGCAGCAGCAGTTATTTGCATTCATGGTGGCGACGAAGCGGCAGCGTTCCCCACGATAATGATGACTGGCAGCAGCATCACTGGATCCTTCCATTAATGAACGCGCGTGGTCTCAGACATGAGCGACAACGCCCCGGGCAGCCAATCTGAAGTCAACCATCGGATGTGGTCTCACCGGACGTCGGAAAAGAGTCGGCGCCAAGCGCTCTAGGAGTTCCTTCACAGTTGCTGTGCATGAGGTGGCTGCAGCATGACAAGGTCATGTCGAACCATACAGGAAGAATTCGCGAGGGGGGATAGTGCGCTAGCTGCTGTCGCTGCCCCTGAAAGTTTGGGGGAGGTTCTCTCATCAACGAAGCAGCAACTCCAGACGAGTGTCTCCGGGACAGAGGTTAGGGCTGCCGCCACCGCCGACCTCAACTGGTCGTCGGAACTTGTAAAAACAACAGCATCATTCGCGACAAAAGGAGCGTAAATTTGCCTGGCGATTGACACAGACGCTCGCCGATCAATGAAAAGAAACATTCTTGCTCGCCAGAGATAGGATGCCTGGTAGCGACGGGGTGTAACGGCAAGGGTATTGAAACGTCGGTCTACCCAAGTAAGGAGAAGGATGAATGGCACTATAGCATCACTTCATATAACCCTCAATAAAAGGTAGTCACATTACCTGCTACCCTTGCAGCTAAATGGGTATTGTAGGAGCTTCTGTAAAATCAGATGGTTCAGTGTCGCTGTTGTATGATACGTCGGATAGCGCACAACCATAATTGCAGGACCCGAATTGATATTAATGAACCTGTAGTCAGTTGTATCCTTAGTGGCATGAAATCTCTCAATTGAGTCGAAGTATAGATTTTTTTTTTTTTTTTTTTTTTTTTTTTTTTTTTTTTTTTTTTT
>Ga0065720_1003411_pt1 | contig 25433 bp, 28 predicted proteins | sample Thericmetagenome_FD_59107 | JGI IMG/M metagenome (GOLD analysis project Ga0065720, IMG submission 59107) | Thermophilic microbial communities from the Joint Bioenergy Institute, California, USA of rice/straw/compost enrichment - eDNA_2 v2... | ecosystem: Engineered > Solid waste > Grass >... | reverse complement strand
ACCTAGACTAGGTTCAAAGGAAATATCGAGTTGGGGATGAGTAGGAATATTAATCTGATTATGATGATCTGATCTCATTGGCTCTGAAGAATCTAAAGTGAAATCATCTTCTTTGGGTAGGCCAATGTTGCCTCCTACATCTGGATAGTGAATTCCTGTTTTTAGCAGGTCAAATGCATTAAAAACAGGACTTTCAAAGTTCTCAATTTTGTTGTTTAACTTGCTTGGGTTAAAAGTGGATGACATGAGCAAAGGAGAGACAGAGAAGCTCGGAGCCAGCTTCTCGACCTCAAATGAGAATCGTTGATGATATTCTTCCATAACGGGAACAGAATAGATATTTTATAATTATATTATGCAAATAATTCAAGATTTGATACTCTAACTGATCATAGAAGGAAAGGATACTTTCCTGAATATGCATCTGACAGCATAAGGATGAATAGAAGTCAGAGCTAAGCTATTTTCGACCCAACCTAAAGCGCTAAGAAATTAAGAAAGACCTCAAGAACATTCAAAAAGATAACTTCAAATTAATACTTGAATTTTCGTTTCTTTTTCTGAAGTTTGATAGAAAGAAAAAATTAATGTAATGAAACGAAGAGCACTTAGAGATCATTCATGAAGAACTGGATGATAGTATGACTCAGCTCCTTTCACAAAGATGTATGAATTTCATTTTTAACATTCTCAATGAGCCAATTTATTCAGAAGAGTCCTATTTTCTTTGACCAATTAACAAATACAGTATTATTGAGTTATAAATTTCTAGGATCTCTATTTTAATGGGTCAGCATAGATTATTCTGCCAAAACATTCGACTTTTCTAATTTTGGATTTTGGAGTGATGAAGCTCCTTTATTAAATTGAATTTCTGGTGATTGCAATATATTTGCTCATCAGCTCATCTAAGTATGAACTTTGTCAATCGATGCGTTATACTATCTTTTGAGGAATTACTCGTTTTAGGCAATTGAAACTTCAGACCAGAATTTCCACTCCTAAAAATTATTACCAGACATAGAATGTGATTAGAGAAAGTCAATCTGTGAAGAAGAACATTGGGTATTGTGAGATGGAACTAGATTAGAGACTTAACTTCGAGAATAAAATTCTCAATTTAGAATATATATTTTTATAGTATATCCTAATCTCAATACCAAAAGTCTAGAGATCCACTTTGTTAAGTTGGCTATCCGATCATGCAATTTCTTTAGACACCTCACTTCGAGAATTTAGAATTGTTAAGATATCTTTCCTAACTAACAAAACACTATCCCTAGTTCAAATGCGATTGTTGTACTCAGTTATAACTTCTAGTCAAATGTTTTCCTTTAGGTAGAGAAAGTCTTCATTAAGGTTAAGCTGTGCATTTCTTTACATGAATCTATCATAGTATCCTCTGTACTTAACAAAATCGAAACTTTTGGGCTTTTTCTGTTTTTCAGTTGAGGCCTCCAAGAATTGCTTATACTCAGTTGGATTCCTTTGGCAATTTCCAAAAGATTTAATGTATTCTCTGCAGTTATAGGCATTTCCATCTGATTTAAACATACATTCTCTGGCATCATTAAAAGGATCCAAACATAAGGGCTCTAATTTTTCACTATGGATTAGGCCTCACTTCTGAAACACTTACTTTTCTTTGTAGCAGTTAACGACTGCACGAGCCTTCTCTCTGCATTCAAAAGGATTTCTGGGAAGAGGAGTATCAGTTTGACGACAATCTTCATATTCAACGATTTGCTGTCTGCAAGTGTCAAATGCATATTCAGCATGAATCATTACCTAAAGAAGATTCAGATTTTCTCAAATAACCTACTATACTTCGAAAGATTTAGTATCCATCCTGAGTAAAATAAATCCTTTCTCTTTTAAAATATTTATTTATAGAGGATCGATAAACCCAAAAATTTGCTGTTGAGTTCCTTTTCTCAACATCATGAACTCAAACAGAATTATTTTAACAAAAAGTTATTTCTTTTTTCTATTCTCAGGTGATAGTATTTATAGAAACAAGCAGGTACGATAGCAAAACAATTAATTTTATTGTTCAATTTAAGAGCCAAGGAAAGTCATGCACCTCAGATATTATCTTGACGAAAACGGCAAAAGAGTATACACCTTAAAGAATGTTTTGGAAGATGGAAGATATACATTGAACGCTCATCCTGGTAAAATTTCCTCCTAATCGCTTTCTTAAATTTCCATAGCTAGATTCAGCCCTGATGATAAATTCTCTGAGGAAAGAATTAAATTGAAGGAGAGATACGGATTACTCCTTACCCAACAACCTCTTCCTAAATATTGAGTTCCTGTGATGAATCATTGAGCTGTAATTTTTAGACATTCATACCCGTTAACATGATGCAGATACATACAAATAAAAATACAACAAAATACACAGAAAATATTTACTTAAGTTGTTCATTCGTTATACTAGAGTAATAATTGTTGTAATCCAGCCTCAACAGAAGCTGGAATAATGATGGAGAATTATGATTTTTGTTTAGAATTGAAATAATCCCCAGCATATCAGCAACAGCTTGCTCATACTCTTCTCTAATTTTATGATACTTACTATCAATCTCTGCAATAGTTAGATCAATCTCAGCCCTAGTTTAGTTAACATAAGTTCAACTGAATTTACTTAGAAACCAAGGCTGCCAATTTTTTACAATGCTGGACAATTGTAAAGATTCCCTTGACCATCTTTGGGAAACTCAAGAATATTTGATTGGAAATTGAGGCTAAGTACACATCATGTATTTTTCTTAGTTCTTCGAAATCTAGAAAGTTCAGTAGAATTTAATTAAGCCAACCTTTAGCTTGTAACAATGCCTCCTCTAGTTTGGTCCACTGTACTGATATGACATCAACATGGAAGTAGGACCATAAATTGTCAATAAAGAAGGACATTTGATTTCTGAGATGCAACATCTTGAGATAGACTCTATCATATTCATGCCTTCTATTTTTCTTGATCAGACTCAACCAAACTTGATGCAATTCAGTCTGGATGCATCTTCAGAGGTTAACTATTAAATGTTTGTTCTTACTTAATCGGGAAGAGGAATCTAAAAATTCCACTATATTTTTCCATAACTTGATTAGAGAGCAGGAGATCCAATGGCCACTTAACATTGTAAGTAACTGTAAGTCCATTCCAGCTATCTTCATTATTATAAATATTATGTCCAAGCTTATAGGTCATATATCGACGAAATTAAAGTACCATTTTCCAACTCAAAACATCAATAAAGAAGTTTCCGTTTGTTGACTCTTGGACAAATCCGACGTATGCTCTTCCCATATCCAAATTTAGTAATTGAGCTAATTTGAGAGGAACCTTGAGGGTATGATCCTCAGTTTCTATTGCTGTATTCTTGGACTTATCGTTCTGTGATCTATAATCATCCTTAAAAATGGTCAAGTTCTCTCCATCGTATTTAATCCTTTAATAATTTTGCTCGGAACATAAGAAACTTACTTGAATAAATGCAAGTCTTCCTCAGCAAAATTCAGATCATCATTGTTGAAAAATACTTCTCCTAATTTCTTCTCTTTAAAGAGGTCTTCATTCTTTTCATTCATTGTGCTCAGTTTATAGCCTTTTTCTTTTGAGTAGTAATACACCCCAATCGAAGACTGATAGTTTTCATTTGAGGTATGCAATGTCTATAATTTTAAACAGATAAATAGGACTAATACTGTTAGCTTGGTTCCCTTATCTCTCAGAGTGATTTTCAGAGCAACATATTCTTGGAGATCTTTGAGACTGGTTGGAGCATTCTTTTTCCAGCTCGCTATTTCTCTTCCATTTTGGATGACTAAGCACAGACAATTGCAGATGGTCTGGTCAGATTCATTGCCATTTTTATTGTCATTGGAATTGAAGCGCATAGGACTCGAAGCTTCATTAAGGCCAAAGCCATGATTCCCAGAAGATAAACGAGGAGATAAGATTTTGTTGATATTATTTGTAAAGCCTAAGGCTCTCTTGAATCTGATTGAAAAGGACATTTCAAAGCCATTTTCAACGCTCTGCTTAATGTTATACCACATACAGCCTTTTTAATTCAATTACATAGTTTATATTTCTTACCTGATTCCTTTTGAGATTTCATTTGCTCAAATCTAATATAATTATGATTCTTTTTCTGAGTAACATTTCCAAGAACATTTAGGCCATGAAGACTCGAGAAATGATTGAACTCAAAGCCATTATTGGTAATTTTAAATCTGACATTTTTCATAATTTTGGAATCATCCCATCCAAGTCTCACAATTGCCTAGAGAAAATTAATCTTGAGATAGTTCGCTTACATTTTGGCATGCTATGCCGTTGATATCGTATTCAGTATTTGCATTGGGAGGTAGCTTCATAAAATTACGACTTTCTTCAATGAATATCTGGTAAAATTCTCCTTTTTCAAGGAAATAGTATTGCTTTAGGTATTGGAGATGATCAAGTAGTTTTTCTTCTTTCAGCATCAAATGCATTAATTTCTGAGCGATTTCAAAACGAATTTTCTCAATTGTATTCTTCTTTATTAGAATGATAATATAACTTCTACCTGAAAAAGCAAGGTATCAATGATATCTGAAGAAGACAGCTGCTGTAAAATTTTAAGAGAATCAATTGAGAAATTCTCATGAGACTTATTCTTCAATTGTAGAACTCTTTGGGCCTTCCAGTTAGAATCAAGCTAAAAAAAAATGTACTTTTCCAATGAACAAAATATTTTCAGCTAGCTTGACGGAGATGATACTTTGTGGCAGCATTGAAAATCTCAATGAAAAAGCGGAGTTCCAATCGGCTTCAGACTGCAGTTTCTTATTCTCAGTTCTTTGTTTTTCATCAGTCAAATCACTTGCTTTGATCTCTTCAAAATTGATTTCAAATCCTAAGCTTAGAGATACTGAAATATTCGCTTACCCTTGTGAGTAATATCAGACTTTTTATTCTCGACTTTATAAATAAAGAACTCATTGTAGAAGTCAATAAGTTTTCCATAAACAATCCACCCGATTATCTTTCATGATATTGATTTTTTTCAAATTATACCTGATGAAACAGAACCTTATAGGTGTGTTTTAGTATTTTCTTATACATATCTCTGATCACAGCATTTCCTGTTAACAACCCAGCTTGGAGTAAATCAACTACTTGTCCTCCCTTGCAATTTTCACTCAGAATTTTATCAATCTATGCATTCAATTTGATTTCAAGAAGGATCTAACCAGGAAGGCAATCTCAGGAAGAATGTAGAAATAATCTGACAATTTGACTGAGAGAGCTGACAGAGTAAATACCCTCTCCTTCAAATAAGTTCTTTCTATTTCCAAAATTTTGGCTCCATATTCTTCCATTATCTCTTCAATTCCATAACAAAATGCCTTGCATTTTAGGATATAATTCTATCCCTTACTTTGATATATGCACTATTCCCAATGACATTATTTTGTTCAGGCACATTTTCACTATCTTGAACATCTTTGGAATTAGAAATCAGTTGCAGAGCTATTTATTAACTTGGGAATTTATCATTTTACCTATGTCAGAAAAGACCTTGTGATTCTCATCTTTGAACTTTTGGATTCTCATATAATAAAATCCCAAAGTACAAATTTTATTCAATATGTCTTTTTCGGGATCTGAAATGAAATCAATTTTTGGATCAATGATAAAAGTCCCATCTCTCTCAATTATTATGTTTCCAGTTCGTCCAACTAGTGCTAAAAGGAGCTCATGCAACATTTGAAAATTTTAAACTAAATCTTTAAAAACAGCAAATTATTTGAAATATGCTCCCAATGAGCTACAAACTAAACTTCAATTACTAAAGAATCACTCAAGTGGAATAATGTTGAAAAATGGTTAAAATGGGTCTTGAGTTATCACATAACATAACTTAACGATACTCTTTCAATAAATATGTATGCAGATGAACCAAAGAATTAAATTCCATTTACTTTTTCTGTAAGATATAGGCTTTATAAAGGGTTTCTCTGTTGGACATGGATTCGTTAATTCTGCTTCCGTGAAGTCCACTGAATTTCTTGAACAAAGGTCTTAAGACTATTTTATTATTAATGAGAATGAATATTGTTTACAGCTGTGGACAGATGTGTTGATTAAATTCATTCTTCTCTTTTCATCGAGCTTCAAAGCATGGAGAACGTTAATAGTTATATCTTCTTGCTTGATGATTTTCTAACTATTATTATTCTCTCAGAATATACAAACCATATTAAATGATTCTAAGTCCTTTTCCATTTCCTTGAATTCTGAAGCAAGTCTGAAATCTGTGATAGCAAAAATTCCACCGGGTTTGAGCAACTTATCAACACCTTGAACGAATTTCTACAGAATTAGAGGGATTTTGAGATCATTAACCTTGAAGTTTCCATAGCAATGGCTGCTTTCAACGTTGATAATTAAATCAAATTCGGTGTCCTTCAAATGTTCATTGTTCATCAAGTTTTCAGAATCTCCTTCGAAGAATTCCACCTTAGGATTGTCTCCATAAGCCTTTCTGCAAAATTCAACCTTTGAGTGTTACATTCTCTTAATTATATTCTTACTTGATTTAAGCTAATATCAACTCCGATACATTTCTTGGGATTAAGATTCTTTGAAATATAGTTCAGACCACCACCTCTGCCTGATCCAACTTCCAAGACTGTTTTTCCGTTAAGGTTCTTCCACTCACCGCAGGCTATTCTCTGTTATAAAATCAGCATTTTTTTTTTACAAGTAGCTAAATAATGATATAATTGGAGGGGGAATCTTTCGTCCTCAAATTCGACATTTAAATCTTGAATAAGTTTTCCATTATCGTTCAAAATAGCATATCCATAATTCATAACTTTCCACTCAACTTGAGGATAGAGCCAGCAGATGAAATTATAGAATTCTTGCCAAAGGAACCTTCTGGCACCTTCGCTTCTATAGAAACACCAGTCATAAGCTTTAATGTAGAGTTCATTAGCCTTATCTCCAACCTGGAAAATCAGCATTATTATGACTTAAGACATACCGGGGTCTTTTTGAGGATGAAGTAAACAATTGCAATAGCAGGAGATGCCATGATCAGCAAGGGAATCCAAATCCATGATGTGAGCAATAAAAAGGTGGCAAGACCAAAGGTAATTAAGAGGAAAATGGATAATATGATTGCAAACCCGTAACTTCTAAATTGCATGTCTCTTGAAATCTTATTTTTATTTGGATTCAGATTCGGATGTTGATTTAATAATCGCATAATACTCAAATGACATCACCTAAAGAGCCTTCAATTGGGTAAGAGATGAAGAAAAAGGGTGAGAATCGAATTAGAGTAGTCTGAATTGAATTGTCCCGAAGGATTTCGCATATTGTACTTAGTCGCTTTGCCAAACAGCCTTTCCAACTTACCCTGCACCCATCAGCTTTAGCCTCATGTGGTTAGTACAAGGTAAGGAGTTTCTGGTAGCTGTCTCGATACTTACGTATCTTTACTCTCGAAGTGACGGCAACTCAGACCTTCTCAGGCTTGAATTTATGACAGGTTTCCCTATCATGTATGTTTTAGCTTCAACGCGAACTTAACCCGATTCTCGATAATATAATGTCTGAATTCAAATTAAGGAAAAAATCTTAATCATTATTTTCTTATGGGACATGGGTCTTATAAAGGTTATGATCCACAATTCATGACACAGTTAAGTCATTATAGATGCATAAAGCAGTAAATAGTATTATTTTATACTCACTACTTTGGATGAGCTGGAAGAGGCTTCACTTTTTTCCAATCAGAAACTTCATTACATCCTATGTTGACTAAATCAATCTCTTCTTGGGTCCAAGGAAGTCTTGGAATAGTGGAAAAATGATGGACATAAGGTGTATCATTTGAAGCTGAGGAGTTAGAGTGTTGTTTGTGAAGACTTTGCCAATATTCTAAAATATTAAAAAGAAACAATTGGCATACCAGGAGTTCTTTTGCCAATGAATCTGATGGAAGGTTTATATGTAGAGGCGCAGAACTTTATTGTGTGGGTGAGTGTTTTTAGACTTGACATGTTTAGATAAAGAAATAAAATTTTAGTTAATCTTCAAATCCAAAATATCAACAAGACATTATACAAAAACTTTAACAACATTAATTAATACAAATGGAAAATTCTCTTTAAACTAATTCTTCTTTTATCTCTTTAACCTCTCCATACAGAATTTCAATTTCAAATTTCATTGCTCTTAATTCGTTAAGAAGCATGGCTTCAATTTCAGGATCAAGATTTTCCTCTTTTAACCTCTTGAACTGATTTTTCTTTCTGTCATACTCCTTCAACTTGGACTCTAACAGTTTTAGCTTATCATCAAAGTGAGATTCTGATCTATCTTGAGATCTGTCATGCCGGGTTGAAAAAATAGATAAATTCCCAGCGTCATGAAGAAGTCTCGGTTCTCTTCTTTCTTTTTTCAAATATTTGTTCTCAAGCCAATTTATAATACTAGAAGCTTCTTTATCACTTTTCAAAATGTCTTTTCTAGTTGATATCGGTGGGTTTTCTCTTTCACTTTTATGTTCCATAGTCTCTCTTGTAGGTTTCCTTTCTGTGTTAGTTCTTGTTTTAGCTTGAGGTGATTCTCTTGAAGAAATTGAGATCTGATTTCTCTTTAACAAAGCATCATAAATAGAGTCTTTCTTCTTTTGTTCTGCTCTAACTGGGCTCTTAGATTTACGGATTTGGATTCTTGTAAAATCAAATGTTGGTTTTTCTGTTTTCGTTTTCGATTTTGCTCTTCTATAATAAAAATCGAGCCATCTACACAATCAAATAATATATCCTAATTATTTACTTGGTTGCGTATTTTCTCATTAGACTATATTCCCTCATTTCAGCCATTATCTTGTGTTTTAAGTTTCGTTTATATTCCTTGTCTTGGAGTTCAAGAGCTTTTGAGATGACATTTGACAGAACTAATCGTTAAACTTATGATGCAAAATCTACGAACCTTGTTTTCTCATGTGCTCTTTTCTTAGATTGAGAGCATTCTTCTCTTCTTCTTGCTTTTTCTTTTTGTTTCTGATATATAATTGCAACTTCTTCCAATATAGCTTGTATCTAAACATACACCACTGTCCAAGTGCCATTTTCAACAGTCTCTTTTTGTGACGGTTCTTACGTTAAGATTAATCATCTGAAGTCTTACAATTTTCCTATTAAGCCTGAAGGCATAAAATCCTTTTCTGTAAAGAACATTGTTATAGAAGTCAGATGCTTCAAGTCTTTTCTTTTTCTCTTCAAATAATGCATTTACTCCTTGAACGAATTTCATGAATGATCTGCGTTTAAAGACTAATGAGTATCTTGTATTAGCAATGGCAATTTGTTGTCTAATTATTTAGGCGCAAGATATGCATGACCCTACCTTCTTTCTTTTAGCTCTGAAATCCTTGAAAACATACGTCTAAATGATTGTTTTTTCTGCAAAAACTCAGTCATTTCACTGAAGAAAATTTTCTAAGGCTGAGATCTTGAATCTTAAGTTGTACCTTGTCTCTTCTGAGAGTTGAGTAAAGCTTCCATCTTACAAGGCTCTTACTCTTCAAATTTTTGAAATACACAAGATCGAATTTAGATCGGTACTCTCTTTTGGCTGCTTTAATTTGAGCGTATTTTTGGAGACTATTAATGAGAAATTTCACAGGATTTTTTTACATTTCTAAGGAAGTTCTTTTGAGATGGGTATTCCAGAACTGAACAGCCCGATTTGTTTTAAGTCTTTTCAATCCCATTTGTTTAGTGATAGATTTCCATCCTTTGAATGATCTATCATTATTATCACAATCAGAAATTCATTATTACTTTTTCCTTAGATGCTCACAATAATATCTATGATATTTAAGTTCTCTTTGATATTGGGCTTTTTTGGTTTCCAAATATCTTTTCAATCCAAGGAATCCGCTTCTCACAGCATGCCAGTAGTAAAACTTTCTGGCTTCCTTTTCCTTTTCAGCACGAAGCATGTTTTCTTTATAATATTCATAAAGAGTTTTGATAGCTCTTTTCAATTGTTTTTTCCTCTGCTCTCTTTGCTTTTCTTTTAAGATATTCTTCTTAATCACATAGTTCTTTAATTTGAGGAATGTGATGGATTTGATTTTAGCTTCTCTATAGCTTCTGCTGTCTTCTTCTATTTGATGTATTTTTAGCCTCCATAAAAACCTATGCATATGACAAAGAATTAGACTCTTTACTTTTTCCTCCATTTGCCGTAGAATTTGGCCAATGATACAGATTTAAAGAATTTTAATGCTCTAGCCTAGAATTTCTGGAAAAAGTACTCTAAAAGTTACCTCTTGATCCTTTTTCTTGAGAGAGTTTTCGGTGATGAGCTTCCAAGCTTCGAAAATTTTTTGAGTTCTTGAGTATAATGTAGAGATCAATGCGCTCTCTATTCTTTTCTTTCTTTCCCATTGATATTTCAGTTTCTTGAAATATCTTCCCTTTAATTTTCTATTCGCTTTTCGGTTTGATTGCTCTTCTCTGGTTAGTTTGTTTTTCAATAGACTATTTATAAATCTTCTTTTCTGGTAAATTATATGCTTTTGTTTCCATAGTGAAGTTAGCTCTTCTAATTGTTGCTCTTTTTCTCTAATCTGTTGCAATAAGGTCCTCCAAGAAACGAATGAAAGTATATATCTTTTCTTTTCTATCTGAGCTTTGTATTTTATCACCTCTTGAGCTAACTTAGACTTCCGTTTTCTCAGAGAAATATAATAGTTCCAAATGGCCAAAGTTCTTCTGTTTAATCTCTTTGCATTAAGAGAAGTTGAAATTTGCTCAAGAAGTGCCAGTCTTATTTTTAAAAGATATAGAAAAACTCATTACCTCTTGGAGAGATTTACTTTATTCTGTAGTCGTTGAAATAGTATTCTGCTCCAGAGCCGCCTTTAATTAATTTTAACAATCTATTTCGTTACTTTCTAAGTGCTATTGCTTGTTGAGCCTTCTCCTCTTCAGAAGGGACTAGAGATTTCCAATTTTTCAATAAATAAAAAAATCTGGACAAGGTTTTCTTATTCCAAAACAAGTATGCCTTGAGATTCAATTCTCTTGAGTATAGTCTGTATTGATAGTAGGATTTGAACCCTGCAAAATATTTCTGTAAAAGATAATTAGCATAGGCAGAAAGAAGTTTTGATAAAAACTCAATCTGATTATATCTTTTCTATTCCCTGTTAAATCCTGAGTGTTTAACCTCACCTCAAGTATGTATCTAATTCCTTGGAAAACAGTTCTTTTTAAATTGATATTTTGCCTTGCATTGAGCATGATAATTTTTGTTCTAAATAGTTGCAAAAAATACTAAGCTTCTACCTTTGATCTTTTTGTCTTTCTATCGTTGCCTTCCATAGCTGGAAGAATTTCAGCTTTGCATTAAAAGAATAATGCACATATGAAGCCATTCTCTTTCTCCAATTCACCTATGGATTTAAAGAGGTCATTAGAATCTAACTTTTTGAAGTCTGAAGTATTCTTTCCATTTGTGAAAATAATAAGCCTCGAGGTCTTCGTCATTTCTTTGTTCCTCTTGTTCCATTTTTATTTCGTTTATTTAAAATTCAAAAAATAGCTGATTTCTTTACATTTTTTTAATCTCAACCGTGCTTAGAAAATCACGTGATAAAGAAGCCTTAGAGACTTTTGAGCTGGGATAAATAATTCGAAATTTTTTGTAAATAGTTTTTGAAGTTTTCATCAAAAAGTCCTTGTATTCAATAAATTTTAAATAAAATGAGTAAAGCTGCAAATGTATCTTTATCAAAAGGAATCTTATATTTCTAGATCCTTGAAAAGTCTTCCGAACTCTTAAAGGAAAAGAAATTCTATGAATATGAACAAAAGCTTCAAACCCTCTCTTCAAGGTAAATAATCTTCTGAGTAATGCGATAAACTAGATATTATACTACGGGAAAATTCGATGAAGCCACAGACCTCTTATTAGGAGGATCTGAGAGTTTATTCGATAACCAGCAGGTAAAACCTAGATATCTAGATTTTACTTTAGGCAATCTCAGGATACAGTCTCCTGATTACAGCTTTAACTACATTACAGAAAAATGCACGCCCATTCACAACAGAAATCAGAGGTTAGAGATTAAAGTCATTCCGTAATGAGTATAGACAAAGTATTAAACATTTTGAAAAAAGCTCCCTATGATAAGAGAAAAGTCGATGTTGTCAATAAAGTATTGACCTGGTAATTTTTTACTGTAACATATCAAGAAAAGAAGGTTCTATCCCTCAGATGAGCCTGATCAACAAATTCTTAAATACATTGCCCACGAAACATACATAAATACTGAGTATCATCTTACACAGAGATTCTTGTTGAGATGCAACGACTCAAACGAGCTGGCAATTAAGGTTTTGGATGAGTGGATGGAATGGGGCAATTCTGGAGAGAAAGATTTATTTGTTGTTAGATTTGTTCTCATGAAGCTTGCAGTCAATAGAGTCAAAGATGCTGAATTCATTATTGAGCATTATAAAAGCACAATTGACACTCCTTTGATGCACTTTGGAGGTATGGTTGAGATTTTTATTAAGTATAACATACTAAGCGCTACTTGTGAAAGCTGTGAAAATAAAAAGTCAAAAGGCTTTGGAAATATTGCTCGCTAAATATGACAGATCATATCGCGAAGACCCTTCTCTTGTTGAAGTATAGTTATTTGTTATACTCCTTAGTGGTTTAGATTCTGAGCAAAATAGCAGCCCTTCATTTCAATCTCAAATTTGGAAGACAAGAGAGTTTCTTGGATAAGTTTATGAAATTCATCATAGAATAACTAAATTTGTCTCAAATTTTGTCTTAAATGTAATAAACCTATCGCGTATTCCTAGAATCTGAAATATAAATTCACCCGTTTGTGGCCCTTGAAGAGGCACTAAAGTCTAGACAACGTGATAAACCACATGTTTTTATGAAGTAAAGGTTAATTTCCCGAGATCTTTCGTATAAAAATGGGACTATTTTGGACAAATTTAATTTTAGACTTGCCAAACTCTAGAGTTTTATTTTTTATTAAAATATAATAATTTGTCTCAAAAAGAAAAATAGATATGCTGTCCAACAAAGGCTATAAAGCTTTAAACAAACTCAAGGTGCTTAAGAATTTTTCAACCTCAAAGAAAACAACAAGAGTTTCTCTGAATCTGGTTATCAGAGATCATGACCAGAGTGCATATGCAAATAGCATGAACAGTACTCTTGATCCCAGATACTTCCAAATTGCCCATTTATGGAATCAAGGTAATAAAGTCGGAAAAGACCAATTCTTTGGTCATTTCGAAGTTGGTGGACAAGAACCAGGCAAGACTGCTATGTCTGGTCGCGATCCAGGATTACTATATGCTAAGCTTCATGAGAATGCTCCCGACACATGGTTGAGATCACTTTCAAGAGGCACATATGGTAATTCAGTTTTTCCCTTGCATCCGAACGATTTAAGAAAGTGGTACAATTATGTCAATAAGCATGGAAAAAAGGTAATTTACAAAGTATTCGATTACAACACCAATCTGGATGAGATGGAGATTGCCTTGAAAATTATCAAGGAGATGGGGGCACCAATTGAAATTGCCATTCCTCACTCCCCTGACCCATTGTACATGGAGTTTTTCAAAAAGAAAGTTGAAGTTGCCGCCAGAAAAGCTGAAGAATACGGAGCCACCTTATCAGTTAAGAGAATGGTTAATGGCTTAACTGAAGATGAGGCTAAGCAGGCAGCTGAAATTATGATCCCAATTGCAATGAAACATGGTATTGATGATGTTACTCTCCACGCTCACGGAGATGTATCCAACTCAGTTGCTGCATTCATTAAAACTGCTGCAGATTATGGAATTGGCATTGTTAGAGGTGATATCGTTCACCATGGATCAGGACTTGCAACAAATTCTCCTCCAACATTCCCGAATTATTATGACGTTGCAAACAGACTGAAACAACTTGGAATTGATCTTGATCCAAGCCAGCAACAACTTGACATTCTCAAGGAAATTGACAGAATCCAACAGGAGAGAGATAGAAGATTTGTTGCTGTGAGAACCAGTGGAGCCTTTTCTGTAGCAGACAAAGTGGCTATGGGAATGCCTGATGGAGGAGAGGCTTATACTGTAGAAGCTATCATTAAGGCTCAGATTCCTGCGAAATTAGAACTCCCACTTCAAAAGACTCAGGATTTGTTCCAAGAATATTATAAAGAATTCAGAGAAAGATTTGGTATGCTTGTTTCAGTTACTCCTGGTCATAAAAGAATTGAAGAGGGTGCTTTGACTTCTATGTTGAACACTATCGATTGGATTAAGAAGCTTGCCGCTGAAAACAAAATTCAACTGAAGGATATGGATCCTAAATTCCTGAGAAAAGAATTAAAGAAAGTCTCCTATGATGTTTTGTATCACAGATTAAATCCTAAGACTGTCGACGCTTTGAGAAACAACCATTTGCCAGTGGAACTCACCAAGGAAGGATTTGAGTTTTTGTGTAGAGCCCATATGAAGAATGTCTTAAACCAAAAAGAGTTTGACCACGTGGAACCAGAAACAAAAGAACAATTAATCAAGAATGCTCCTTCAGTTGAAAAGGTCTCAGAAATTGTCTCTCAATTAGTAAGCCAAAACAAAATCCCCAAGGAAGCTGCCATTCCTAGAGAGAGCGAGTATCATCCTTTGAGTCTATTACAAGCAGCTGGAAAGAGATTATACACAGAAGGAGCTGGTGCTAAGGAGACTGGACCCAATTACAGAGCCATGCTTGAAAAGTATGAAAGAGATGGAAGCCCAATTAGTGTTGTTTATGGTATGAATGAGGCCGAATGCTTATCTATTTTGACTGGTAGTCCAGCTTATGTGGACAGCTCTGCTCGTAGAGGACCATCACCATCCCCAGAAGGGCTCACTAAAGAGCAGTTTGAAAGAGAACTTGCCCTTTATAAGAAGTATATTCAAGCTCCTCCAGGTACCTTAATCAAGGAGAGGGCTCATTTATTGACTGCAGCTGAGGGATTGAATGCTTTATATAATGAACAATCTGAACAATATGACTTTGATGAATTATTAGAGGGAAATCAGTCACTATCTAAGATTGGAAGTCCTAAGATTAATCAGGAAATTGAAGAGCATGATAGAGCTATCAACTTGACAAGATGGTTTGCTCAAGAGACAGAAAAGATTGTTCAAACCCACTAATAAAGTTATGTAATGTATTTGACTCTTAAGCCCTATATAAATTGATATTTATAAGTCATTACTGGATTCGTAATTTTACACATAAAGGAAAAAGTTGCAAGATCTTAAACTTTGATAAACACATCGAAAATTTTTCTCAGAGAAAATAAACCAGAGAATGGAGTGTTAGGTTAGTCTTGAATATTTAAATCGGCTGTTATCCAAAAATGATTATTTATTAATTTATTAATCTCAAAATGAACTCTCTTGAGGTACAAGATCAACAATTAGCCAATAAACGTATCGAAGAAACCCTTAGTCTCATAGACAAGCTTCGTTATGTCGGAATTATTGTTACCGTCATCCATGCAGTACAACTTTATTTGCTGATCGACTCCTATACTGATCTTCATAATGGATTCATCCTATTTGAGATTATATTTACATCTCTTATGATTGCTCTCAGCTTGGGTCTTTGGGGTTGGACTCGTACCTATGTCGGTTCAATTGTTACCTGGCATGATCTTTATCAGCCAGATCCTCCCCAAAAGTCAACTTCAGTCTTATTCACCCTGAGTATGTACTTCTGGGCCGCCAACTTGTATAACCTTATCTTATGCTATGTCAAAGATGATTACATAGAGGGAGAACTTAAAGGACTTGCTACAGATCCAGCTGTTTGGAAGCAAGAAGCAGACAATAGTCTCGAAGATGAGCTCTCAGACCATCATTTCGTCTTACAGACTGCTTTGTTTGTGAGCTTGGTTTCCTTCGTTTATTATGCTTTTACTTCCATCGTAACATATAGAGGACTAGCTATGCCCAACAGAGGAGTTTCATCATTTTTGGCCATCTCAAATATCACCTTCTTGATCTCCTCAGTTCTTCTCACTTTTGAAGCCATTGACTTATTGGATTATCAAGAAAACCCCAAGATCACTGTCTTTGCTCCCGAGTGGATTTTTGATGGATTCGTATATTGTGCTCCATTCCTCGTTTTCTTCTCCTTGATTGTCGCATACTCTAATTTCAGAAAATCTAGAAGCGGCTTCCTTATCTCTGCTGTCCTCATGATTGCCTCCCTCTTATTCTTAATTAATATCACTGGGTATGGATTCAGATATGCCAGACACACTAGAGATGGATTCACTGAGCAAGCTACCTGCTTAGATAACCTCAAACTCTTGAGCAGAGAATACGTTGCTGAGTATTCTTGCGCTAGCAAGTACCAATTAGATGAACAAGGACAATATGTCAAAACTTGTGATGCCGCTCATTCAACAACTGTTTGGGAAGGACCAAAGCCTGTTAACACCCCCGACACCAGCTTGGAGACTGCTAGACTTTTACAGGGCACAGAAGAAAAGGCTTGTCTCGCTGACGAGTGCTGTGGAGTTGTTGGAAATATTTATTCCCTTGATCTTTATCAAGTTTCCTACTTAAGTGGACTTACTATGTTCACTGGTGCTTTTGTTGCAGTTGGATCCTTCTTCTTGTGGTGGGTCAACTGGATGGACAGCATTGTTCAACCTAAAAAATCCGATCTTTATTGGCTTGCCGCTTGGTTTGTCTTGTTCGGTGTTGGACTCATTTTCTTCATTATTAAACTTGCTGACGAAGATACCTTTTATTCAATTTACCCTGGGACAAATTACCCTCCCGAGCACACCATTGCATAACAAATTGATATTCTTGAGTATGATATGATATGATATGATATGATATGATATGATACATTCATAATATATGAAAAATTACTTGTTGTCAGAAGACTTCATTTAGTCAATGAAAGATTTCCTTAAAAATTCTCTAGGTTCACTCTTTGACATATAACAGGAAATATTAATTTAAATGTAACAATTTAAATGATAAGATGCCAACTGTTCTTTTTCATTAATAATTACTAAAAAATCATAGAGAGTAGGAGGAAAGATAACTACAAAATTCTTGATTTCTAAACAAATTTACAACTTTCATAAAAAGAAATATTCTGGAATCTTTTTTCCAGTTTCCAGCTTGCAACCAGCGCAATGAAGTAGTGATACAGCAGGCCAAATTGGCCCCTTCTTTAAAGCATCACTTTGAAAAGCAACTCCCATATATTCACCATTTAGAGAAAAGCTCAAAATTCCTCTATTCATATCAAGGAAAACTCCCAGAACTCCCTCTTTTTTGAACTTCTTTCCATAGGAGGCTCCACTTGCATTACTAGCATGTCTCAGCTGTCCGAGACCATAGTAAGCATATCCAAAATCATAATCACAGAATGCAGAATTGAGGTTAAAATCACGTTTCTTAGTAACTCCGATTTTAAGTTCATTTTCTGTCCTTGAATCAGCAATTAGCTCCCAGTAATGAACTCCTCCTTCAAAAGCCTATGAATAAGATTTATTAAAGAGAGACTTACTTGATCTCCAAGGACAGATCTAAACATATAGGGCCCTTCTTTCAAGAAAACAGCTGTTCTATCACTATTAACCTCAATTCCGGTTCCAATGTGTGAAGTATCCCATCTGAAATATGTCAAGGCTAATAGTTATAAAAAAAATAGGAGATTGGTTCTTACATGAAGAATTGCCAAAACTGTTACCAAGACTGCTATAAGAGACCTTTTCGTTCCCAAATAGTTGTCCAGATCCTGAGTTCAACTTCAGATGCTCTTTGACATCGTTATAAATTTTTCCCCAGTCACCATCTGCCTTCTTTATTTTAATCAATAGAGCGCACTCGCTGCTGCAGGCTTGGATTTTATCAAACTCCTATGCAAATCACGTAATGGAACATTCTTGATTACAGGCTTGGCATGGTTTCCGCACAATTCAAAATTAGCACATTTTGGCAACTGGCAAACTCTCTCATGCTGCTCCAAGTCACTAAGTTTGACTATTTTCCCACATTTATCATAATAGCAGCACTGGATATCAAGATCATTATATATTCTTAATAAAGCTTTTCCAATAGGCCTAATGGTGCCTTGACTGACAGGGCATCTGTTTGGACATTCCCTAAGGAGTAAGTTAAGATATTTTTGATGAAATACTTTGTTTTCTTGAGCCAACTTTCTATACAACCTGCACAAAACATGCTGCCACAATTTGTACATTCTCTGGGATTTTTTACAACACATGCACATATAATACAGTCGAAGGATTCACCATTTAGATTGGGGAATCTTTCCTTGTCGTAACCAAAGTCTGCACCAGACATGCTTTGTATTTGAATCCCTAAATAAGCTTATTCTCTAAATTATATTGAACTTTAATCTTTTCTGATCTGAATGTAGAATACCTAATTAATTTCTAAAACAATTAAGTAGGGGAGTACTTTTATTTTGAATGAAATGTAACTCGAATACTCACATTACTACACGCTCATTGTGCAGTAATTAGTTTACAAATACATGAGAAACACAAGAACTCGAATAAATGGAGTTATAAAATAAACTAAGAGTGCATGTATATCTTGAATTGAAATAGATAGGCGATCACAAGAACAAGGATCTTTCAAACGAAACTGTTAGTTTCCCAGATGAATCTACTTTGACATTTCGTATTCATCAGGATTTAGACGGGAAAACGGTCTAACATTCCTCCTTGTTCTTCCTTCATATAAAGGTTTATTTGGACTAGGAGTGTATTCTTCATATTCTTGTTTGACAATTGTTGGTGTCTTTAGATTTATTTGTGATATTCTCTTTTCCTTGGTGTTACTTCTTTGTTGAGAATCTGCTTCTTCTTTTTTCACAGATGCACTGAGAGGAGTGCTGGTACCCTCTTTCTTTTTATTTTTTAAGATGTCATTGAGCAAGTTAGTAGATTGGAAGGAATTGAAGTTTCCAATTTGGGCAGTCTGCTTTCTAGGGTTAGCGTACTTTCTAATTTCTTCCTCCTCTTCATCTTCTTGATCATGTTCCTCCTTAAGTCTTTTAGAATGACTGAAGGAGAATTGACTATTCGAATTCTCATATTTGACTTCAAAGCTATCTTGACTATTGAAGTTCATATAGCCAAAGCTCTGAGCTCTTTTTATCATTGTGCTCTGATCCATGTTTTTACAGCTTTCGCATTTGCATAACTCTGTGCACTTGACACTGGCTTGGAAGCACTCACAATATTTCTTTAGACATCCAGATTTTTTGCAATTACAGCCTTTCAAATGTCTGACACCGACACTCTTTCCCTCACCCTAACAAATTAGATTTCTAAAACAAAATTGATTTACTCTTGTAGGACTCTCAGATTTATCGACTTTAGGCTTGAAAGCATTGGGATTTCTGTCTAGAGTGGTCATCATAGCATTTTGTCTCTCTTCAACATTGGCTTCGGTGTTGAGGCAGCTGACACAGTTACAATCTTTTCCACAAAATTCTCCACGAGCAAAGCAATCACAATATAATTTCAAACAACGAGATTTCTTGCAGTTGCAGCATATCTTCTTCCTGGTTTTTGGGGTTAGATCTTCCTCCTCTTCCTCATCTTCAAAGCGTTTTCTTGTGGAATTTTCATTTGAATGATTTTGGTTCTGGCCAAAAGAAAGCTCTCTTTTGACCAATATATTTTCAAAGGCGCCGCTTTTACCAGAGAACGAATTCATCGAGTCTAACATAATACGTTTTGCCTTGGTAGCTGGACTAGGTGTTCTCATTTGCTGTTCTCTCATTTGTTCAATTTTTATAAGTGATTTCTTAGCTTCATAGGGCTCTTCCTCGACACCCTCTTCGTATTTAGAGAATTGACACTCTTTTTCCTTTGCTGGACCTTGGTCTTGAGAAGATTTTATCTGTACTGGGTTGGATCCGGAGTATATACTCTTTTTCACAGAAAAGTTGAATCTAGGAGAGCTTTGTAGATTTTCATTGCAGGCTAAAGCTGCGCTAAATGATTCGGGGATGTTAGTTTTCGAGGGATCGGTTTGGTCTTCAGCTCTAATTATTAGTAATTATAATAAATTAGTAATAATTACTCAATACTAAATTCTTCCTTTGATGATTTTAGTATTATCTTGGAGTTAGAGAAGTCCAGCTTTTGCACGTGTTTTCTAGGAAAAGGGGAAGGGGAGCCTGCGCCATCATACATCTGATAGCGGAAGGGTGAATGACTATAGTCTACAAAGCCACTAGACAGTTTAGAGAGTGAGATTAGGATATATACCCAGGGCCGAAGGATACTTGCTTGATAAGTCCAGGTGATTGCATCTGGCACATGCCAGGAGACAATGATAAACCCTTGCAGAATTCAGTAAAAGGTGATTCCGAGGGTTTAGTGCTCTCTCTCATATGACTGAACTCATAGTGAGCGTTTTCTATCTTGACTCTTGTTGGTGTGATTGGAAAAGGTGTCTTATTCTCAGTGGGGGAGCCAGTATTGGACATTGCGCGCGAAGAAGGTGTCTTACTTCCCTGAGGACCGACATTTTCGTTGTTAAAAGAGTCTTGGAACTTGTTATTTTTTCCTATTGTATTACTTGAATGTATTTTCATTGCTAACTTTTCTGAGTATAATTTTTCACAGGAGACTTTTGCTCTTTTTGTTGATAGTGTGTTTCATAATTAAGTACACGGGTGACGGCATCGGCATTAGAAGTTTTTATACTTTGAGACTTAGACTTTATTTCGGATTCCATATGTTAAACTAGCTCTGAAGATGGAATTATCGGGTAACAAGAAGATTTGTAAATATGGAAATTAAGATTCCAATGTAAAAACATAGATAGATATGAAAAAAATAGCGCGTAATGATTACTTTACCTCCAAAATTTGAATTTGAATCGTTTTAGTATAATTTCCCTCCCAAATCCTCACTGAGAATCTCATTTTATTTATAAATGAATAATTAAATCGCTATTTACGCGCACTTTTCTCATTCTCACCACTTTACCCATAGAACTGCGATCCTGAGTATAAATAAGCTTCTTTTCCTGTCTACTAATCTTTGTAACATCTCTCGTGGCAATTTCTCTCTAATATTGAGGGAAGAATAGCATTTTTTGAATGTTCTCCTTGAATGCCATTATGAACTTAGACAATATGTTGCCTAAGACCTGAAAACCTCTCAATTAATCGTTAAATGATATTTAAGCCATATTGGGATTCATCTTCAATTTCGAGGACTTCATCAATCTTTGAGAATTGTTAAATATAACTTCTTGTATTAGATAAAATTATTTTGTAAAATGGACTCCAAAGAGGTTCTGTCTTACGCGACCCTAAAGTCATACAAACTTAACATTGTTTCTGAGCATCTTAAGGATAGACATCCTTATTTAGAACTGCCTTTCAATGATCGTTATGACCCATCCGAGGTAATCTATTTGAAATGTGTCTAACTTCCAGGTTTACAGGGCAGTTTTTGACAGAGAAATTCCCAAGCTTGTGGAAATACTTGAGATGGAAAATTTGAAAAATGAAATTTACAGAGACGCTTTCATTACCCTCAATGAATTGGTCTCTCATCAAGAGAATAAGGATATGATGATTACAAAAGGTCTAGTTGAAATAGCATCTAAGTTTACCCTCTGGGATCACATTGACGTCAGAAGAGAGGCCATGCTATTGTTAGGTAATTTGATAATTTTTTGGCCTAACATTTTCAGGAAGTTTGTTGTCCATTATGAGAGGAAGAGAAAGAATAAATCAAAACACAATTGATGGATTAAAGAAAATGCTTTTCGATGAATATAAAGAGGGTAGAGAAGTATGTGGATGGGCACTTTGTAGAATATCTATTGGAAGGGATGGAGTTGACATCATCAATAACTGGAAACTCACTCCTCACTTAATCAATTCTTTCCTTAAGTATAGCGAAGGATTTAAAGATGAAGAAGCTGAATTTTTAATTTATCTTTTGGAAACTTTTGCACGCCAGCTAGAGTAATAAAACTTCAATTTTATCTAATTTCCCAGAATCGATCAGAGTATAGAATTCTTCTTGAAAACTGGAATCCTCAAAAGAGTCAATACCATCTTAGAGAAAAAAGACGAGCCAATTTTCCCAGAGCATAAGAATAGAATCCATGCACTGTATATATGACAAAGTTATATTTTTAATTCTTAGTTGTTTGGAATTTGAAACTAAATTCACTACTAACCATGACGGAAAGGCTGAAGGAATAGAGGAAGAAGTAAATAAAGCAAAATACAATATTAACGACTAGATTATCTTTACCGCTTGCAAATTCCTTAGATCCTCTGTCTTTGAAGAAGTTAAATTTTCAGTTATGGTTCTAATGTCCTGCACCATTTTGTTGGAAGGCAAAGTACAGTGCTCTACCTATCCTGAACATCGCATAATTTTGGTAATTCAGATTTTGGAAAATTAGGAACTTTTTAGGACTTGATTCATTTGCTAAGCCATCCAGACAAAAATCTTCACAGATATGTCAAGAATGTAAAAGAGCAATATTTAAGATTGAAATTTTAGGCCATTATTAATATCTCTGAATATCCCCTTGGAGCAGATATATTAACAGTGCATCTTTCTCCTCATTTCCAATTTTTAGATGAAGTATATTAATTATTCTCTCAATATAGCATTTAGATCTTTGGAATTAAGATGGTCAGACATCTCTACAAACTAATTCCTAAAGTCAATGAACTGATTGCACCTCCTATCCTTCCCACAGAAAACTTTGAAAAGTTGAAGTTATACTGCACTAACATCTGCAATTTGATCAAGAACCACAAAGAACAAGTCAAAATTGCAATTCAGGAGACTGTGAGATTAGCCGAGAGATTAATACCCTTCTTGTTAGTGAAAAATGAAAAACAATTCCAGGAATTGGTGGCTAACACTTTGTTCCTTTTGTGCAATACTGAGATAGCAGAGAAAGAACCTAATGCTAGAGATGAACTCAGAAACTATTTGGATCAATATGGAGACGTTAATCACCCTATTTTTAATACTAACCTTAATAATGAGGTGTATAAATTCCCTAAGTTGTACCAATTTCTTGAAAAGTAATATTGGAGGCTAAGTTTGTATAATCAATATAAAGTAACTCTTAAAGTTTGTCTCCTGTGTTCTACATATTAAATAGGCTTTATTTGCAATTCCTAAATACTTAATAATTTATTTTCTAATCTAAAAGCAAGAACATATTTATCGTTTTAGCAAATGTCAAACATTAACATCACAAATATCAAAATTATGAACAATCCTGCTCCTTTCCAATCCCCTCTGTCATTCCAGATTACATTTGAATGCCTCAAGGATCTTCCTGAAGGTACCAAAATATTACAAACACAAATTAACAATGTATAGAAGTCGAATGGAAGTTGATATATATCGGATCATCTACAGATGAGAAATTCGACCAAATTTTGGATTGTTTCACCATGGGTCCTCTTCAATACGGAATCATGGAATTCGAACTGGAGGTATTTTTAAATTCCGCGAACAAATAAATTAAATTTATAGTCAAACCCGCCAGATCATACTAAAATCCCTCAACTAGAGCTTCTAGGAGTCACAGCTATCATCTTGTCAGTCTCTTATAAAGAGCAAGAGTTCTTCCGTGTTGGATACTATGTTTACAATACATATACTGAACAGGAATTAATCGATAATCCTCCAGAAGAAGTTCAAATTGATAAAGTTGTGCGAAATATTTTAGCTGAAAAGCCTAGAATCACCAGATTCGATATTAAATGGGGAGACGAAAAGGAAGACGAAATCCTAGCTAGTACTGAAGCCCAATCTATCGACCTTAATGCAAACGAAAACAGCAATCACGCTCAGATGTTTTTCAATGGGGACCCTAATAATTTACAAGAGAATCAAAAAGGAAATCCCTTCTTGATGACTGAGGAGAAGCAAATTGATAATTTCCAGCAAAATGTTTTCGGTTCAAATGATAATGTTAAGGATAATATAGGTATTCATGTTGAAGATCCTTCTAAGTTCAGAGGATTTTTCTAATGATAGACTTTTTGTGATTCAGAGTAAAAAAAATGCATTTTTAAGTCCATGAATCAATAATTTGTAAGCAATATTCTCTTTACTATTTTGTCTGAAATGTATTCAAATTATAGGCATTTTTGCAAAATATCAGATTATATTAGAAACAAAATAAAAAGCCAATTTGTCCGATGGACCAAAGTTACGGTAAGGTAGGCTCTAATTTTGCTCTTAGCTCTCTAGATTATGATGACGATGATTATGGAGAGTTTTATGACAATGACGACACAGGACAAGCAGAGAATAAATCAGATTCATATGGGTCATTTAAAGATGATCAAATTGAAGATAACGAAAAGCAAATACCAAATGCAGAGGAGTGTGTTTTAGATCTAGAAGATGACATTATCGATTTTCTGCTCTCTGAAGCAAGCGACTTGAAACCTGAGGAATTGTTAAGAAATGTTGAAGATATGATTCTAAATAAAGAGGAATCAGCTTTAATTTACCCCAGAATTGCAAAACTCTTCAATTATATATCTAGAAGACTAGAAGTGTTTGTCACCTTAAAGGATCCACTTTCATTTCAAGATTCATTGGAACAGATTATCCCTTTCATCAGATTACTTATTAACGCTTATGCTGCAATTAGATATACTCAGTTTTCCTTTTTCTGCTTAAAACCCTCGCATAAGTTAAGGCTGAAGACTTCCTCCTCTCTTTTCAACAATTTACTATATTTTTTAACCAAACACTCTCATGATATGCCTGCACTTGAAAAGTCTTTAGTCCAATTTTTGGAATTCGCTATCTGTCCTTCTGACTCATTTACGCTTTCAATCAATAAGCCCATGGACTCTATTATTAACTACTTGGTAGAGCATATTTATGAAAGCCCAAAAAAATCTTTTTTCAGATTTCTTTCACTCGCCTTCTTCTTTTTGCCTTACAAGACAATTGGAAGATTCTGTGAGGAACTTTTGCTACCTTCAAAAGTTCTGATCGAATCTGCACTCCAACTGGAGTTAGTTGAAGGAGAAAAGGATCATATGATGCAGATCGAAGACCTTAACCTTGAACAGGAAGAATTAAACTATGAAATTTTGAAATTTTTAATGTTGACGGGGTTTAATTCCAAAGCTAGAAAGATGCTAATTTCTGAAAAGACGTATCATACGTTCTACCTATTGCTCAGAAACTCCTTTGCCATATTTACTCCAAAGAAGCTTAAGATCTCACACAAGAATAAAATCCTTATAATACAAATAATTGACAACTTAATTGCTGATCTCGATGACTATACTTTGA
>Ga0065720_1019473_pt1 | contig 25435 bp, 24 predicted proteins | sample Thericmetagenome_FD_59107 | JGI IMG/M metagenome (GOLD analysis project Ga0065720, IMG submission 59107) | Thermophilic microbial communities from the Joint Bioenergy Institute, California, USA of rice/straw/compost enrichment - eDNA_2 v2... | ecosystem: Engineered > Solid waste > Grass >... | reverse complement strand
TGCTGGCAGCCTTTCCTCTATTGGCTCCCTTTCCCTTACCTTTTCCTGAGACTGTGGACATTATTAGTATTAAAGATTCTGTTTTTGTTTTCTTTTATTAATATTACTATCTTTGAAAGCGCAATTTTTGTATTTATTTCGTTAGGAGCCAAGATTCTCCAATTAAATTCAAGATTCCAAAAAACTAGAATAATTGAAGAAAGTGAATACTCGTAAAGCTACTATCAGGCAAAGACAAGAGAAAATTGAAGCTTCTATATGCCTTCCATAATCTTTGAGAGCTAAATGAAAACCCTTGGATTTGGGTGAAGTTTGAGATAAGAACAAAATTTTCGAGAGAGTTTCAAGTTAGATTTTATTTCAGCGTATGCATGTCTCACGAAACGCAACACAATGAAGTTTACTGGTATATAAAATACGATATTTTTAGTTAAGTTCACTCTGGATGAGATATTTTCTGAGTGACTTAATATCGGTAGAAGAGTCTTTACCAGTACTGGCAGGCATGAAAATAACTTTGGTATTACCAGCATTAGCTAAGCCTGTGATCGCATCAAGATATCTAATTTGCATAGCAGCAGGAGTGTTCAAAATATCAGAAGCTTCTCTCATTAATTTAGCAGCATCAACATCTGCCTGAGCATTAATAATTTTTCCTTCTGCAATTCTCTTGGCAGTGGCAGCAGATGACAGATTTTGTTGCAAATCAGGGGCCAGTACAATTTCTTGAACGAGACATCTTGTGACATCGACGCCCCAAGCAACTGTGGGTTTGTCAATGATATCTCTAATTTGAATAGACATTTTCTCTCTATTCTCAAAAACTTCTTGCAACAAAGTATTACCAACAACATCCTTAAGAGTCGTCCTGGAAAGTTCTCTGATTGCAAGATCCAAATTTTCCACATCAAATAATGCCTTGTACGGATCCAAGACCTTATAGTATACAACTGCATCAAGTAAGATTGTCACATTATCCTTAGTGAGTAAGGCCTGCTTTCTCAAATCAACAGTTCTTTCTCTTCTGTCAACAAGCTGAATACTCTCTGTAGAAGGATTAACATATTGAAGTCCAGGAGGAACAATCTTCACGAATTTACCAAATTCTTGAATCACACCATAGAAACCCTCAGGTACTCTTTTGTATGGAGAGTCAGCACAGCAGCAGATCCAGGTATTAAAGAATCCCTTAATACTTCCACAGTTGTGTAAGCATTTCTCATAGCACTCATTTCTTTCTTCAACAGAGTAATTCTCCTTGAAATTCACTGGCATTGTAGTTGCCCTGTCCAGCTGTCTCATATCATTTTCCATCTTCTCAAAAATAAATAATTTAGTAAGTGCTTATTTCTATATCAACTCAATTTAATATTGATTCTTGTCAATGAATGAAACTGTTTCTAAATGTGCTAGAAAGAGTAAATCGCTCAGAGATCTGATCTTAGACGCCGCTTACTACTTCCCAAATCAATTTTTAATAGTGTTTGAGGTCTAAATCTAACCACAGCTAAAAATAGGAATTACTTAAATATGGTGATTTTAAATACTTTCCTTTTTTTTTTACTAAGCGATCAAGGCAAAGAACAAAGTATAGAGTTAACCAAAAGATACCATCGCTAAAATATGAGGACGAGTGTTTGCCAACTCAATAATCAGCTCACCGAATAGAGAATTTGCCCAAGCGAACCATTCTCTAGTAAAATTTGCAGGGTTGTCTTTGTGGAAGCTTTCATGCATAAATTTATGAGTGCTGCATGATTTAATTAAGATCCTTAAACACTCAATTATTTCTTGATCATCTGTACTGGTTAGGGCTCTCATAGTTACACTCATAGGCCAAATATAATTAATTCCGATGTGAGCTCCTCCAATACCTTCTCCGGCTGATCCTTTGAAGAAATATGGATTCTCGTCTGAAAGTACAAACCTTCTAGTATTGAGATAAAGAGGGTCATCTTTCTTTACAAATCCCAAATAAGGGAGTGATAGCAAAGAGGGTATATTGGAGTCATCCATCTTTAGAACATTTCCAAATCCATCTACTTCATATGCAAAAATAGGATTTCCATTTAAGTCTCTTGTAACACCGTATTTGTATATAGCTCTCTCAATTTCACCAGCAATCTTAAGAGCTTTCTGTGCCGTATCTGTTTCAATATTGAGACTGAGTAAAATTTCGGCTATTGATTGCAATTCTGTTAGCATCATTGCATTCGCAGGAATGTGAAACTGATAAGTACTAGTATCATCTGATGGTCTGAAAGCAGATCTGACTAAGCCGCACTTTTTTATTGGTGTTCCCATCTGATGAAGCATAGTATCGACAGGTTCATAATCCTTTCTCTGGAATCTGTAGGGAGATGCTGAGATATCACTTAATTGTTGCTCCCGATTAATGGTCTCAATAACAGCCTTAAAAGCATCTCTCCATTCTTTGGTAAATATTGCAGATTCCTTAGCTACGTGATAAACCCGTGAAGAAAGCTTTAAGAATGCTGCCAATGAGTCCAATTCATACTTTCTTTCCCAAACTCCAGGTAGCATTAGTGTATTATCATTTGCCCAATCACTACGAGAATTGGTATCGCGCATAAAAGCATTTGCATATGTATCAATCAGTATACTTTTAGCTTGTCTCTTAATAACACCATAGAGCATGTGTTTAAGCTCTGGATCGTCATTAATTAATCTGATATAAGGCATAACTTGGTTGGTAGAGTCTCTCAGCCACATTGCATTGATATCACCAGTGATAACAAAGGTATCATTATTATTCTTATCATAATATACTGTTGTGTCCAGAGTGTTGGGGAAGCAATTCTCAAATATCTCAGCTAAAGTGGAATTGGCAATTTTTTTCTTGATGTCCTGCAGGAGATGTTCTACTGCAGGAGAAGAGAACAACCTTTTATCTGCAGATCTTCTTTGTGTCTCTCGATACCCCATCACACAGCAGAGAGATATTAATATCAAGATGATTGCCGTCTTCATTGTTGCGAAAATCTGATAGAGTATAATTGTAATAATTGAGATTATTTAAATACAAGAATAGCCTCATAACAATAATGAATAAGAGATTCTTACGAATTAGAGGGAAATCATGAAAAGAGAAGACAAATTAATAAAGTCAGAACCTGCAATATTAAGGGAATTTTGGAATTATGATTAACACATCTCATATAGATTATTCGGTGATGTCCTCAAGCTTAGCACTTGAAAATGAACGACTGTGGAGACCGGTTGTATTCAGACCAGAGCTTCCTTTATCCGGGTTTGCTTCTATCTTGATCAATTTCTGCTTTTCTTGGAGAGCCTTGAAGAGTGAGATATGTGAAGATATCAACCCACAAAAAGACACAAAAATAGGATGCAAATGTTGACTCCTAAATAATAAAATGACTTATAAATCGGCTATGTACCCTGGTAAGTCCAAACTCTTTGTAAGCATGATCAAACGAAGTACACTGTGAATAACTTCAAGGATCTGGAATCTTCTTTTTCTTCTTTTTCGGATGAGTAATCTAAGGATATTATGACTTTCATCATCCCTCTGAATGATTTTATTCTTCATTGATTCTAACTCATTTGCATAGGCCTTCTCTTTTCTATAGACTTAGAAAACAGTTAGATCCATTTACTTTTTGCTCATATTCACTTTTAACAAATTGATTATAAGTTGAAGAATGTTGCGCATTAATGAGAATGAATGTTTTCTCTTTTTCCAACGAGTGTATTCATCTTCTTCAAAAAATTCACTATTTGGATTAAAATATTCCCTGATAAAATACCTTAAAATTCCCATTGCAATGGCCCAGAGAGTATTATCAAGTATGTAGTAAAAGAAAGAACTAACATAGCTCAGAGTAATCAAAATTTTTAATAGCAAAGGTTTTTTTGTAGTTCTCAGAAAATGCTCAATATTCTTAACTTCGTCCAAAAACTTCAAAAACTTGAAAACTTTTCTTCCTTGACTCATTGATTGTTTTATTCTTAAAGATAATCGAGCACTGAGGATCTGGTTATTCCTATGAGTTATATCCATTTTTAGAATCAGTAGAAGCTACTTAAATTGTTCAACAACTTCTTCAATATTCGAATTTTTGATACAACTATAGTGAAAATCAGCCCAGTATTGTATAAACGAACAGATCTTGTCTCTTCCTTTGGAAGTTTTCATGATATTTGATACAGAAGTAGCCTAGAGCTGTTTCTAATTTAAAGCACACAATCAATTACTGTTGTTGCTATGAATTGGCCATAATATACTGGGATACGAGCGTTCTTTTTAAGAGTTTGGTTCACTAAATCAGCAAAATCACTGACTGATGGTAAAGCTCTCTTTCGTCCTCCTTTGAGCATGAGAAATCTGTAAATTATTAACTTTATTCTTTACAAAATCTATTTAAATGTAGGAATTGAGAGATACATTGAACGAGAAAAAGAACTTTATAATAATAGTTGAGTGTTCAGACTCTCTATTTAAGAATAGAGTTTTATGGGTTTTATTCAATGAAGTCATCCTTATATTTACTGAAATCGAAAGAGGCCAATTCTAGAAGTTAACAATATCATTTCAATTTTTACTTTCTACGTAAGAGTTGTTCTTGATGGCATTCTGTGTTTTAAATATAAAGTCCTCAAGATCCTTCTTCGATTTATCATAGTCAAAGTCCCAAAATATATCTTCTCCAGATCGAAACCTTTTGACGGATGCATCATTTATTTGTTCATTTTTCACTTCAATTTCAGGTATCTTGTCAGATTCCAGCGAGCCAAGTTTTTTGGGGTTCAAGCTATTCTCTCCCAACTGATTTGAGAAGAACGGATTAGAATTAAATACATTACCCTGATTTAAATCAGAAGTAAGACCAAGTGATGGTTGAGCTTGAAGCCAAAAGGGTGCCCCAAAACTTGGTAATGTGTTAACTGGTTGCATATTTGACAAATTATTCACTGTTGATAGATTCATTAAATTCTCCATTGGGTTAACAGTCGATGCACTTTTAGTTGTTGCTGTCGTATTTGATGAATTACTCATTCCATTAAGATTAGCAATAGAACCAATGCTATTGTTACCGAGTGTATTAATATTGAAGTTTTTTTCTAAAAATTCTTTCAAGAATTCATTTCCAAGATCTTTAATGAATTGTTGTGTAGTCTTATTGCTATCATTTGGAATTTGGACTTGCATTTGTGAAATGATCTTGTGATCGGGATGAGAAAGTAAAGTTTGTTCCACAAGCTTGTTTTTATTAGCTTCTATAGCAGCTGTATTATTGCTTCCTTTTGTTTCGTTAACAGAAACAATTGGAACAATGGTGGATGTATAAGGATTTAGAGGGTTCACATTGATTACGAAGACAGCATTAACCACCTTCATTTTCCTTTCTCTGTTTTTCTTCTTCCCAATCCTTCCTTCCTTCTTGTAGGTTTGCAAAATGGCTTTTGCTGTGGAAAACTTTAAACCGAACTCCTTAGCAGCCTTTGAATTGATATTAAAGCTAGAAATATCTTACTTCTTTAATAGTCACTTCTTTAGAGAGTACTCTTTTAATGAATTTCTCACGAACAGATTGAGGAATAACACTATATTTTTTTTTAGATTTCGATTTATGTTCATCCTCATCATGCACATCGTCTTCTTGAGATTCATCACTACCTCTTTCTGATCTTTGATCATCTATATGTTCACTACCATCTAGTCTATCATCGCCTGAAGTTTCACTCATACTAGTCTTAATAATTCTTTCTTTTTTAATAGCTCTTTATATTATTAATATCTTATTTTGATTATCTTAGTAGATCCTAATTTGAAATAAATTCCAGCATCACTTGAAGCAAATAATTAACAAAAATTGTGTTTTGAGATTCAGTTCACTCAACAATTAAATAACAACTAATTGAACAATGTGATAGGTTGATTTAGATTTTGATTTTTCTGACATGATTTGCCCTACTCTGATAAAGAAAGCATGACTAATTTAACAAATTAATTTCAAAGACTGCTCAGACTGCTTTCAGGCTGATTCTTTAAAAGTAAAATGACTAATTAGAATTCTTCAAATTTAATCATAATCAAGATATCAATGTAAAACAAGGTAAGAGGATATATTTCCAATTTCTTATATGCATTCATTTAGTATTCCTAAAGCTTAGCACCCTTGAGGACTTTTCTAATGACATTGACAACATTTTCAACTTGAGGAAGGGCCATGCTTTCTAGACCAGGAGAGTATGGGAGAGGAACATCCATTCCGGTAACTCTTTCAACAGGAGCATCAAGATAATCAAAAGCAGAAGCTTCTAAATTAGGAAAAATTTCATTTAAAGTTACATTCCATCATCAAAGCACAGATTTCAGCACCAATACCACATTGTGGATAACCTTCTTCAACACTGACGAGTCTGTTAGTCTTCTTGACAGAGTTTATAATGGTGTGTCTATCCAAGGGCTTCAGAGTTCTAAGATTGATAACCTAAGGATCAATTATGAGAAAATATGACTATTACTTCGACTTCAATACCTTCTTTAGCTAAGATATCAGCTGCTTCAAGGCACTTTCCAACCATTTTGCTGAATGTAACAACAGTGACATGCTTTCCTTCTCTTTGAATTTTAGCCTTTCCGAGAGGAAGAACGAAGTCTTTGTCCAAAACATAGTCAGGAACTTCAAATGATTGACCATACATAAGCTCATTTTCTAAGAACACAACAGGATTAGGGTCTCTAATTGAAGCCTATATTTTTGTATCAGTAAGAAGCCTATTATGAATTTACCTTGAGCAATCCTCTAGCATCTTCAACATCATAAGGAGCAACAACTTTCAATCCTGGAATTTGACTATACCAAGCAGCGAAACATTGGGAATGTTGAGCAGCAACAGCAGCAGCGGCTCCATTTGGACCTCTAAAGACAATAGGGCATTCCAAATCTCCACCAGACATGTATTTCAATTTTGCTGCAGAGTTGACGATATGATCAATAGCTTGCATAGAGAAGTTAAAAGTCATAAATTCAATGATGGGGCGTAAACCATACATAGCGGCTCCACATCCGATACCAGCAAAACCTATTTTTTAGTTGTTTATAACTTCTATTTCGAATTACCCATCTCAGAAATAGGAGTATCCCAGATTCTAGAGGGCCCAAATTTATCATAAAGTCCTGTCAGATTTAGAACAAAAATCCATATTTTACCTTTTGATACCTTGTAAGCACCATTATACTGTCCTACTTCCTCACCTATCACTATCAACCCAATGAAAATAATGCCACACCCATTAAGAAAACTCTAGGATCTCTTTCAATCTCATCAGCCATAGCTGATCCAAGGGCTTCTCTGACTGTGAGCTGTATGGGGTCAAAAATAAAAGTATACATAATTTACTTGGGCCTTGAGGGGTTTTGAAGTGTGGAATTTGAACAAAGAGTTGGTGGAAAGAACCTAAGAATGGACTAAGACCTCTATTTGAATAAGCTAACCTTTGAGAATCCTCTTAGTTTTGAGATCATGATTTAATAACTTTTTATTTTTAAGTTTGAATCAAGCGAAGTCTGAAGTATTGCTCCGAAGAAATGAAACAATGACATAAAAAGCAACCTTTTTCAGCATCCTTTGCTTGAAAAACAGCTTTATGATGAGCTCAGCATGATAAATGAATCATTCTTTTATAAAACCATGAAATAACAAGAGATGAATACTTAGGATTTAAGGTAATATTTCAAAGTAGTTTTTTTGAGAATTCCTTTCTTTATTCACATTTGGAATTCTCCTTTGTTAGTTTTAAATACTTTTGATACTCGAGATAAAATTATTTATGCTCTCGCAAAGAACTTTTCTTCATTTTAGAAAGATACTTGGTCTTCAAACTAAGATCAGTTTCTTTCTATCTAGTAAGGGTACTGGACGAGCTAAAGTAAATTATTACAGCTTACTGGGAATTTCTCAAGCAGCTACTCAAGCTGAAATCAAAGCTGCTTATTTAAAAAAGGGTAAAAAGACGTCTAATCTTATATTAACTTACAGCTAAGGAATACCATCCGGACACACAACAGTCTAACTCTAAAAATGCTAAAGAACTTGAAGTTATTTCTTTTATAATTTGTTAAAACTTCAGGAAAAATTCAAACAAATTGTTGAAGCCTATGGCGTATTGTCAAATGATATCAAGAGGCGAGAATATGATAACTCTCTCAACCCACAACATGATAGTTCAGGAACTCATGAATATACAAATGATTCATATTCAAAGAATTCTTCAAACAGATACACCTATGGCTATACTTATGAAAAATTCTATGGAAAACCATCTAGTCCTCAATATGATGAAGATATGTTCAAAGAGTTTCATAAGCAAAACATAAAACAAAGAAAAGAAGGAGAAGGCTCTTTTTTAGCTAATAACATTGAACTAGTTGTATTAACGTAATATTTTATTGAAGTTATTGAATCAATAAAGTGGCCTTGCTGTGGCAATTTGGATGAGATGGGTAATGTTCTACAATGACCTGACCAGTTATAAGCAAAACGTAATAAAATCGGAGAAAGAAGAACTTAACCCTGATGACGCAGAAGAAGGAGTTCATATAGATTTTACCACTATACCCAGGCCAAAAGACAGAAAGATAAGTTATCATGATTGTCATCAACTGGATATTGAACAATTGGATCAGCTTGATAAAATGGGTTATATTTTACCTTCAGAATTTAAGGAAAAAGTTATGGAATATCGTGAAACTTTTGCATTATATAATACACAAAAAAGGCAAGAAGTCTTCAAAGATACATCAGAAAAAGCGAATGTTAAAATAAAACCCTCAGAAAATTCTGAGAAGATTGCATCAGGATCATCTAAAAATACAAACAATAACACAAATCAGAAATCTCTTTCAAAGCCAGTCAAAAAAGAGGATGCGGGAAATGATATTTCAAAAAGGCCCATGCCAACTGAAGAAAAGACTGAAGCTGTCAAAACTGCTCAAGAATCTAAGGATCAAAACTACACAGCCAGGATACCCAGAATGTATGCAAATTTATATACACTGGAGAAAAATAAATAAAAAATCCGTGACTTTTCTTTGTTCCTTGTCTAAAATGAATCTTATGAACTAATTGTAAATACATAGTAGAAAAAAAGAAAAATATATATATAAAGATATATAGATTTACAAAAGAAAAGAAGAAAAAACTGATTTCGATGAATCTGAATTACATTTCTAAATCTTTTGTTTTCTAAGAGATTAAAAATAGTTCTTAATGGATAGAGTACCTCCAAAAAAGAAAAAGATTTGCTCAATTTAGAAGAGGACTCCCGTGCAAAGTTACTATTCTTTCTTGAGTAATCTTCTGACTGATTGTGATCAACCCCTTGAGACTTAGTTCTAAGATGTTCCTACTTATTCCAAAAAAAAATTAATTATTTTACTTTGAATTCAACTTTCTTTCTAGGAGTCTCAGCTTTTTTCTTTGTACTTTTGCCAATATCTTCAAGATCGTTTCTTATAGCTTTGCTATCTTCTAAATCTTCAATCACAGTCTCAATATATTCTGGTGTATATTGTCTCTTTCCATGACTTTGAGGGAGCTTAAACCTAGTAGTTTTCTTTTTCTTCCTGCTAATTAGAAATCTAGATTATCTGCTTACATTGTTTCTTTTTCTAATACTTCCTGGGGCGACATATCTCTTTGTGATTTTGTAAATTGGTCTCTCCACTTAATATAATTTCCTTTAGTTTCTGAAGCTCTTTCCAGTGGAAAGTTTTTCCTAGACAAATATTCATTCTGAAAATGAAAGAGTTACAATTTCTGTGTTTCTTGAGAAGAGACATTTAATGAGTCTTCAGGATTATCTGAGAGATCTTCTTGTACAAGTTTAGATTTCAGTTGCTCTGAATTCTTTGAAGCTTTTAACTCTTTTTTTAGTCTGTGAATTCTCATTTCCTGATCTCTAATTTGAATGGTCAAAAGCTGATTAGTTTTATCAGCCTTCGCTAATTCATAAACAAGTTTCCTAAAATTTAACAAAAATTGATGAATATGAACTTGATTTCTTCTCCTTTCTTGGCTTCGAATTCACTAATTTCTTTGAACAGATTATCTTGTTCATTTTTGACTCTCTGAATTATATCTTGATAGGACTCTTCTGTTTCTTTAATCTGTTTCTCTAAGTTGCTATTTTTTTCTTTTAGTTCTACATTCTCCAACAGGATTATATTTAACTGTTCCCTAAATGTGATATATCAAGTCTTAAAATACTTACTTGAATTTGTTACTATCTCTTAATTCATTGAGTAAAGTTTCCTTTTGCTCCTGAAGTTCTTTATTTATGCTTTCAATCTTTTCTTCATAAATCTTCTTGATGCTAATAATATCTTCTTCTCTTTCATTAAGTTTTTTCTTTATGTCTTTTTTTTCTTGTTCGAGTTCCATAATTCTTTCTTCTAATTTGACTACTAATTTATCATTATTTTTCTCTTTGCTGATGTTTCGTTCTTCATATCTTCTCATCAAGGCTTCCTTCTCTTTTTCTAGTTCTTCTTCTTTCTCTTTGAATTTTGCTAACAAATAATCTCTGTTTCTTTCAAGTTGTTCTTCTTGAATTCTCAGCCTTTTAAGCATCTTTTCTTTTTCAATCATAAACTGGTTTTGTAGTTCTTCTAACTGTTGGGTCTTGGCCTTATTGATGTGCTTTTGTTCGATAAGTTGCTGAACTAGCGTTTCGCGTTCTTTAATAAGATTATGTCTATCGCTCTCTAGTTTATGAACTATTTGAATATAGTCCCTTTCTATATTCTCTTTCTCAGACTTCCTTCTGTTGATGAGCATCTTAAATTCATTCCTCCTGTCATTGATTTCTTTCTCAAGTAATTCTTTATTGATTCTATGTTCTTGCAATTTTTTTTCCAAGTCATCAATCCTTAATTTAAGATCGTGTATCATGTTGTCCTTTTCTCTAAAAAGATTTAGGGATATCTTTTTCAATTACTTGATTAGAACATCAGCAAAATTGTCAGAACGCCCTCTACCCTCTCCAAAGTTAGTCCCCCTGAAAAGTTCTCCAATAGAACTACTATTAGTCAGGTATTGTTAACCCTGATTACTTCTGAGTTTTATCAAAGGTTGATTGAGTGTTTAGAAATCCAGTAGGCAAATCTAAATCACTTGAACTATTAAGGACTTGAAGAACTTTTTGTAGTGATTGAGTATCAGCCTTTGTGAGTAGCCTTACATATTAATGGAATAAAGTAAATATACTCATAAATTTGGATTAGAGTACTAGACCGTTGACCATCAGAGCGTTCTTGTGGCTTATCTTTTTCTTCTTGAGCTCCTTTCAGGTCACTCTCAAAATAAGCAGAATGGCCCTTTGCCATTTTATGGTCACTTCCTAATGAAAATCGTTTGCCAAAAGGACTAATTTGGTTCAGTCCTAAACCATCATTGATCTGAATCTTTTCTTGTCTTTCAATTGATGGTGAATTATCATAACTTTGAATTCTTGTTAAAATATCTGGCTCATTGCTATTTTGACCGGTCTCAAGAAAGGACTCCACATCTTTTGTTATTTCCTCAATCAGTGCGACCAGATTAGCATTCTCTTGAATTATAAAATTGAGTTCGTCAGATTTATGGGGGGCAAAGCGAGGACTAAGATCTTTCCCCAGAGATTTAAAGAATTCTTCTTCTGTTTGTTTTATAACTTTGATTGTATGTGCCGTACTATTCAATTTGGTAACAAGTTCTCGCATTTTTTTAACTAAAGAACTGTTGTCATTATAAATAGTTGCCTTAAATGTTTCAAAATTGTTTTCACCTTCTGAGAGATCATCGTTCTCTGATAAGAAATTCAATAATCCTTCAATGAAAATCTTAAGCTTTATGTTATCAGCGTCTTTATAGAAATTAAAACTTTCTAGAACAGGATCAGACTCATATGTCCTTCTCAAATAAAATTCTAAACTCCTTTTGGAGATGACGGAGTTAGTCATACAACTTTGAAGATATTTTGAGCTTGATAAGTAAGCCAGCTTTGCTTTATTGCTTAATTCTTGTGAAGGAAGAGTGATTTTTTGGAAGTCTGCAATTCTATTTTGACTCATATTATGTACTTTATTTTATAACAGATACTTTTTCAAAAAAATTAACCTATTGAATATGGTTTTCATTAAGATATCACATATTAACTATTACAAAATACATCATGATAAGTGTCTACGGATGATTTATAAACAAAGATTGATAAGTGGGATGTTATTTTAATTTCTCAATGCTGTCTTTTTTTTGAATAGGGAGCCATATTTGTTTTGAGAAGTTGCAGAGATATATTTAAGTACATTCTTGTCTTTAGCTAATACTTCATCAGGAAAATATCTTAGGGCTTTTTTAATAAGTGAGCCTGACCAAGAGAGCTTTTTTATCATAATTGAATTGTAAATGAAAAATATTGTAATAAGAACAATGTCTATGATTGAGAAAACTGTGGACTGGGATTTGATATCATCTAGCAAGCCATTCACATCGATTATCAGCCTATTCCAGACATACTTCAAAACTCTCTTTGTTATATAAGTGCTTGAATACACGACATCGATCATCTTCTTTTGAATGTCTGCAGTCAATGTAACAGAACTACTTTGCTGTATAATTGTGTAGAGTTGATTAATATCTTGCATAACTGAGGCTTCATATAGCCAAAATCCTTGTTTTGCCACACCCAAATAATTCTTCTCACAATAATCATAAAGTTCTACGATTTCAATAGGGATTACTGAGTCGCATAGGCTTCCCTGAAAGATTGATTTAATAAACTCGTCAGAGTCGATCAATGATTGTCTGCTGCTCTCTACTTGCCCCTTTATCTTTTGAATGTTTTGATACAGACTTTCAATAACTACTTTTTTCGTGGAGTCCTGATGAAACAGGAAGCTTATTTCTTGCGCAATCAAACTTGAAGTAAGGAAATAATCTTCAGCCAAGATCGTTTGGACCTCCAAGCTACTTGAGAAGGAATCTGAAAAGCTTGAGGTGCGTTGCACAAAAATAATATTCAATATAATATTAAGTATCAAAATAACTAAGGATCCAACAATCCCAACTCCAAATTCTTTTCTGAACAATTTTACTTTGGGAATCCGATAGGACTTTCTGGTGAGACTCTTTTTGGAGACAAAAGCTCTATTACTGTTTTTCTGTTGTTGGAGGCTGTGAGCTTTCCTTTCTAAGAGTTTTACATTTTCAGAGTTACCCTCGCTGAGCTCCTTTTGAATAGCATAGAATGTACTTAGTGAATTCAGTCGATATTCATATAAACTCCAACAATAAGGCTGAAGTAATAATATACTCCTGAACGTTGTCTTATTCTTTTTGATTACATTCTTTAGCAACAAAAATACGAAAAGAAAGAGAACAAGCTCAGCCAAGATACTTGGATTTATTACCCCTAAGATATATGGCTTTTTCCCCAGTTGAAAATCAAAGAAATTGGTACTCGCTTTTATAAGTTTGTTAAAGCTAGAGTTGACATTCAAAAAGTTTGCCTCTGAAAGGGATAACAAGCTTTCTATGATTAGGTCATTATCAGTGATTGGGGTATCTTGAAGTGATTCTAGTTTAACAAAGAGAATATCGAAGGAGCTCAAGTACGGCAGACTGATCCACGTCCCTTCATCTTCGATTTTGATATCTGCTGTGATAGTTTTGCTGATCTTGGATGTTTTGTATAACAAAGAACTAAATCCGAGATCTTCAATCTCAGCTCGAAATGTGTCTGATAAATCTGCAATAAAGCTGTTAAGATAAGGGTAAGGATTATTGTATAGAGGTGAAGCAAAACCATAATTTGTAATAAGATCATTAAGCTGGTTTGATTTCAATCCCTGAATTAATTCAATACTGGAGTAGACTTGCAAAGGGAAAGACCGACTTGGATAATAGATACCAATGATGTTGAGTTCATCCAAAAAGGACTGCAAAAGGTTAGATGTATGTCTTAAGTTGGCTCTAAATAAAAAGTAAAGACCCAAAAAGACAAGCCAAATCATCCAATAGAGCAAAGAGTGAATTTTACCGAGATTGAATTCTTGGATGAACTTATTGATATATAAATTTCTTGCTCTGATATCTTGCGCATTTTCTAGGCTATAAGTCGAGCTTCCAGAATGAATTATAAGCATAGAATTCCTCATTGCTTCAAGATTTTCATACAGGCCTTGGTTCTCTAAAGTCTCCATAGATCCTGAAATTTCTATATCCTGGATACTTTTAGTAGTAATTCTAGATTTTGTTCTCAAGCATCCGAGCATGGGAGGGAACTCAATATTTTCTAACTCTATTACAATATATACTTCTTTTGAATAGACAAAGCTGAGTCTATCAATTTTACAATGACACGATATTTCAAAGTCCTCTAGAGGAACATCTCTTCCTGTTAGAGATCTCTTTCCTTTTGATAATGTCTTATTTTGTCCAATGTCTTTTTTTAAGATTAATGAATCGGGTCTTTGAAGCGACTTCTCACTCAAATTCCTCTTTTCAACATTTTCAACTGGATCATCTCTTCTAACTCCAAAAGAGCCAAAATCTTCAGATGAAAAAGATGATAATCCTCGATATAGAAGTGGATTCTGTTTATCTGGCTTAAACTTTCTTGCTTTCGTATCGAGCAAATCTGTTGCTAAATTGTTCTTGCTGGGCTGGCTTCTTCTTGAATCCAGGTAGTCTTTCTGATTAGTAACTCTTAAGGAGAGACCTTCGCTCGCAATTGAGGGTGATGATTCACGCTTACTTTTAATCCTGAGAGATGCATTCTTGATCTTCTTTGAGTGTTGAGGTTTAGTTCTTTCTCCTGGACTCTGCTTTTTCATTATTTTCTCAATACTTTTTTGTGCTAACTGACCACTGACTAGTAATTCAGTGTCAAACTCATAATGATAGATATCTTTTTCAGGCTGATAATCATGCTCATGGTGGAGTATAGGTTTGCTAAGAATCCGTTCGTAATATTCGTTGATATTTCGTAGAAGTTGGTCGATATGAATTGTGGCAGAATTGAGGATAAAGGATGTTAGTTGAAGCTGATCCATGAGTTCTTTTGTTAATGAATCAATTTGTCCCCTATTATTAGTCAAAATATATTGTGACTTGAATTGACTGTTCCCAGACACTCTCTTAATAAGACCAATATATTCCAGCCCATTTTTGGTATTAAAAACTGGCTTGACCACAACATGGATTGGCAAAATGTATCCTTCCTTATGCTTCCCGAAGAGAGCTTTGATATTTTTAAAAAATATACCTCCTCCTCTGTTCTCATATTCTCTCATATACTTTTCATGATTAACTCCGATCATATTAGGAAGTATACAAGTAATATTTTCATTGATCATTTCCCTAGTTGAATAACCAAAATAGTTGCATAGTGTTTTGTTAGCGTAAATAATTTTTCCATACTTGAGCTTCTCGCCACTAACACTAAGTAGCCCAGCATCCAATATTAATATATCTTCTAGATCTTCAAATGTATGTTTAATGTGATTCTTATGAATTAAATGAGATCGTAATTCTTCTGCTCTAGATAGAGTTGTGTTACTTTCAATTGTATTGTATACTATCTTTTGAAACAAACCAAAAACAATCAAAGTTCCAAGATGATGAGTCGTTTTTGAAGAAATTCTTTGAAACACTTTTGTCATCTGATTATTGAGCCTATGCATTTCTCTAATTTGTTGGACTATTTTTGATTGATCTATCTTCTCAGAGAGTAACTCAGAAAAAAAATGGGTATTTTTAGTTAGTGCTTCCTCAAATAACTTGATAAGTTTTTCAAAGTTCTCATTAATTTCGATCGCCTTCGGCAATTCTAAATGATTTGTAAGATCATTTTTATCACTATTTAGTTCATCCATATAGCTGCTAACTTCATACATCTGTTTGAAAAAGAAATATTTTTGAGTCAGTCCTCTGGTCTTTGACTTGGAAGCTACGAGATAACTTATGGACTTGAGGATGTTTCCCACGAAATTCATGAGAAAGAATGAGTATGATAAATTAAGAAGAGGATGATTTGGGAAGATTCTCAAATAATGTTCATATATACTTCCAACAAATGAGATCAATCTTGCCTCAAATTGATTGAATGCTTTGATGCCCTTCATTTTAATTGGTGCTGCATATTTTTCTGATTTCATTTTAATAAAGGCTCTACAGAAACAGGTAGAATTAGTGCATGAGCTTTTATGGTGGCCAAGCAATGCTAATTCTGTATATTCTTGTTCCCCAGTAATTTCTCTTTTACTTATCAGATAAAGTATATTTGATAGATAGTGAATAACTTTGATAGGAGACTTGATATTTGCTTTGAAGTAGTTAGAGTAATTGTATTCTCTATTCCTTTTGATAGTTATCATGAGCTTAGTCAGTATAGGCACAAGAAATAATGTGAATAAAACAGGATCGATTTTATATTCTTGGTAGAGATTGGATCTTCCCGAAAGACAATTGACATTGAGGACTGCTATCAATGAGGAGAAAAATATAATTCGAGTTGTAACTTTGAAATTAAAGGAGATATTTGAGCTGGTAGCAGCAATCAGAATAATCAAACTAAATATGAGTTCGATGGTATAAAGAATCTGAGGATAATGGCTGGACTTCAGAAAAATTTGCACAGTAATGCTAACAATCCGAAACGAAGCGATGATAAACTTAAAATCTGGAAATGTCCCGGCTAATTGGTCTCTGGAATCAACATTTATTTCAATATAAAAAAGGCATGTGTTAAGAAGAATCATAATGTAAATTATTACATTAATGATTGTTATTAAAATGTGCAAGAGGACCAGAATTGTATTCACTGCAGATACTCCTTTCTCAAGATCCTCAATGTCATAGATGAACGAATGATATATGACAGCAAGAAATGGTTGAAGGAAGAGCCAAACAAATGTACTGTGAATGATATTTGCTATTTGATAAGGACTTCTTAACCTGTAAGATACTTCCCCGAATTCTTTGAACCAGATATAGGTAACACTTGCAACATATATCATGGCTACCAAGAACAAGACTATATTTATTCCTCTAACCAACCTTTGAGATGTGATAAAATGAAAATGTTCAACAAGTCCCTTGAAAGTGACTAGATTATTTGTGTAGTTAATCACAAGGTAATTATCGAATGTAGTTAACAATTGCAAAACTTCTGAGTCCTTCTGAAGTATTTGAAATGTGCAAATTATCCATTGAAGAAAAAATATAACAATAAATGCGGAAGCTATCAACTCACTTTGATTCTTGTACTGACTGATCTGAGAATTTATTACAAGCATTCGCTTCCAATATGTGTTGAATAAACTTTTATTCGACTTTGCACTTGATTTGGGATCTAGAATCATGTCTGCATTATTTTAATAATTATTCAGTTAATACATCCAGAGAGAAATTTTAATAAAATGGGATGAGCTTGCAGTTTTATTGAAGATCTCAAGTGGCCATTGATTAGAGAGCTATTTTAATCTTGCATCTACATAAGTGAATGAGTTTACTTATCCGTTAAGTTAGGTGGAAATTCATTTTTTTGAAAGATATTAATTATTTTATGAAGATGAAAAGCAGTGTAATACTTGTAGTTTTGTTTCTCCAATACTTCAGCTCAATTGCAACAGACAAAACAAATCCCTTTGCTGATCAAAACATTCCCATAAAAAGCCAAGAGTCAGATTACTACATCTCCCATTTTAACGAGCCTAATATCTATTATCTTGATAAATTTTCTGCAGCAATTGGGATTAATGACATCTGTGAAGTACATTCGCCAAAACCAAATTTACTCAAAATTTCTGCTGAAAAAGTTGAAGCAGAAGATTTCTTTGTTCTTAACAATAAGATTTGTTTTTATAAATCAGGAAAGATCAAAGTCACACAGCTTGAGGAAAGTTATGGAAGACTACGATATCAGCCACTGAGCATTTTAGATCTCCATTCAATAATAGGAAATTACAATTCATCTCAATCCCCAGAGATCAGAATAAATTCGATGAATGGGAATATGTTTTTGACTCTTGAAGACCAACTTTATATCATGAATACCAATACTATTTTCATCAAGTTGTTGATCAAGAGTAGAATAACCACAGGTGTTAGTTTTCAAAATGGAAACTTTGCATTTATTAACCCTAACAGGCTATTTTTCTTTAACAAGAATACACACGTGGTCGAAGTTTACCTGATTCAAGAAGATGGAAATCTTGTAAGAGCAGAGGAGTATGATAATATTCAGAACATGCTAACTGATTCTAAAAATCTCTATCTGATTAGCCGTCAGAAAATTAACATTATCACCCAAGAGCAAGCTTCTGAGATTAAAGCTCCTAAATCTATTACCTTGGCCGAGAATCCAAAAAATGATATACTCTATATTTATACTGAAGAAATCTCAGAAAATGTTGCTGAAATTTATTCCCTTGATATTAATGAGCACGATACTGAATTTAGACTCATGCTGACTTGCCCTAAGGGTGCCCAGAGACTTTTTTTTGGAAAGAATAATTTAATGCTCTCTTATTCTAATTGGTTACGAATTTATCCCTCTATCTCAAGTGCCATCTTCAGCAAGGATTTTTATCAAGATTTTGCTTTGAATGATGATATTCATGACATTTGGATGCTAGATTCCAAAGATATATTAATAGTTCAGACTGGTTACTTAGCTTTCAATTACTACAAACTCAATCTCTTGCCGGGTTTCTTAGAGTGTAAAAAACAAGCTCAAGAAAGCATAGAAAGCTATCCTCTTCAACTTAGAATTTTAGTCTCTTCATGTGAATTCATTGAAGGGAAGGTCGAAAGGCATTCTAATGGAAGTTGTTCAATCTCTCAAACTTTTCATATTACGCCGATTCATAGGAATACTCTTTTATATCAAATAATGTCTCTCCTTGGAGGGATTTGTTTAGGAGGAGTTTTGGTTAAGCTCTATGAGAAATATATAAAGACGGGAATTATGAGATATGATAAAGAAGAGGTTGAAAATGCAAAGCTTAAAAAAGAGAAGAAGATCTTTAATATTAACAAAGGTTTGAGCAGATTCAATTCATTAAATAATAACACATCGACCATTGAAACAAAGAAGTTTATTACAGATTATGATGAGGTAGTCCCTTCAGAAGAATTACGAGATGTTGTTCCAATCCAAATTGACAATTATCCCAAACCAGTAAAACCTCAGCACGCTGGAAATACTTTCGAAACCCCTCGATTCTCCTTTGCATTGTTAAATTCTTCTCATAATATTGCTAGCCTTCCAAGTAATGATTCTGTTAAGGAAAATTCTCAAGAAGAAACTTTGAGACCTGAGAATAAGGAAGATGAAAAGGATGAAAATCCAACCTTTAGAAAAATCGAATAATTCATTTGAAAAACTAATTCTGACTTATGTATGTATACTAATAATTAACTCTTGTAAAGAAAATACTTATGTTACAACTTATGTCTAGAAATACAATTTAAGTAAATGAAGAAAGATTCCATCTTAATTGATCAGCGCGTATTCTAACACATCCCTAGAAGTTATCTCAAAGTATCAAAATATAATTACTTCGGAATCTTTATCTTCGGACATACAGCATGACCAAACTTCTCGCTCTGGAGAGAGTGGGCAAGTACCCCATTTCCCCGAATGGTATGCTCTAATCTTTATTAGAGGTTTTAAGGTTTTAGATAGGTTTGGTTTGAATGTTAGATTCAACAAAAGTTCCTCCTAGGAGAATCAAAAAAGTGAATGATGTCTATTACTGATTGAGGCTTGAGACTTTTGACTTGATGCTCATAGACCATCCTAAAGACCCCTGCATTCACCCTTTCTTTTGTAGCAGCTGGATTTTCAAAAGTAAACTTCTTTCTCAATTCTTCTCTTAATTCCTTTTCTTGTCTCTTTTTCTCTCGAAGAGTCTCATTATACAGAGTTACTGATTGAATTGGAGTTTTATAATCTGTTAGTTTAGAGCTAACTTCGCAGTTAGTTACCTTTAAGCTTCTCAAAAAAGGTGTGAGTTTTTGATAATGCTTTCTTAGTCCTTCGTTGATTAGATAATTTACTATGAATTTTACTGTGTTTCAAGCAATTTTGCTCTCTCGAATTTATTCATTAACTCTGTGCTGACATTCCAGCCTTGTAGGTTATGAGGTAAAAAACTAATTTTACCAGTATAGTCATTTCTTGTATCTGTTCCTGGCTCTATCTTTTTTTCTTTATATTTTGGCATTGGATGGTCCAACAAACCCATTTTAATCTAACCAATAAGCTAGATTCTTAAACATTATACTCTTGTCAATTTTCTTTGAAAGTCTTCTTCTTCAGCAATGTTTCTAGGTACAGAGGTCGACTTATTCCAGTCTTTCTTTCTCAAGCTCAGTAGATCTGGATCGACTAGGTCTTTCATTTGATATTTTGCCTCTAATGCTTTTTTTGGAATTTCTTCTTTAGCAAAGAACTGTTCATCTCTTTCATAATTCATTCTAGGGAGTCTACAACTTCCAATTTTTGCAGATTTTGTATGTTGGCGTGGTGATTCAGGAAAATTACCTGTCACACCGAAAGTTGTTGTCTAATCATATGCACCAATCGAAGAATTTATTACTGTTTGTCTCTGAAGCTTGCTTTCAAATTGCTTCTTGATAAACATTTCAGTTTCTTTATTAATACAAAAATAAATTTCCTCTTATTTCTATTCAAAGACTTTGTACACAAACAAATAAGATAAGAAGGATTGCATATCGAGTTAGATAACTTAACGGTTGGTTTTCTGTCATAGCCAATAGCATTTCTCTTTGAAAAAGCTATTGACAAAATTAGTACATCATGCTATTACAATTTGTACTATGCACTAATTTCATAAACTATATCATCAGTGATATAAAATGGTCATATATTAAAATTGAACAAAAAACTTTTGTAGTTTCTGAAGATGCAAAAATCTACTTTAAATGCCTCAAATGAGTCCAGATATATTAGAAAATAAATGGAATCCTACAATGTGTCGCCTTAGTTTATTTGATTTAAAATCTTGTGTGTGCTTGTCATGAAGGAACTGATGTTCCCACGAATTTGAGGCAGTTTAATCTCAGCTAAAGCTTTGATCTGCTCTCTATGGCGTGCATCATTAAGCTTTGTGAATTTCTCCTGAAATGCTTTTCTGCTATTCTCTAGTTTTATTATCAGTGAAGATATTTCAATTTCTGTTGGGTTTAGGCAATGAACCCCTCTATTTTTCTTCTTCTTGGTATTATAATCTGGATGATAGTTTAAATAAAGATAGTTTTCTAGTTTTGCAGAATCATTCTTATGAAGAGGATTTGTTCCAAGTACTTTGGTAGAGGTACTTTTTATTAGTTTTTTATGGGAGATATTTTCTTTCTCAAGAAGGCGGATTTGAAAGTCTGCATCAAATCTTTTGAGGAGCTTTGTTTCTCTACGAGCTTCTTAGGAGTAGTTGCTGGAATTTCGACTGACTTTGCTCTACAAACAGGTCTCATAGTTCATGGAGTTTTCTCAAAAGTATTGTTATTATTTATGTTTTATTTCCTATTTTTGAATAAAAGCGATATTCAATATCTTATTAATAATCTCATGAGAAGGGATCTCTTGATTGATTTTCTAAATTCCAAAACTTACAAAGTTCAATTTCTCTTCTGGACTTAGAAACGCTCAAAATTTAAAAACCAAAAACTTTTCAATCTCACTTCCGTGACCAAACTGATAAAACATAATAAAACAAAACAAAACAAAAAAGACTTCAGCATCTTAAAAAAAAAAACTTTACAAACTATTGGATTAAATCATTAACATTATATTTACCAGCTAACAGAATTATAGACGTATTAAGTATGGAAGAAGCACAGAAAATTAAGAAAAAGATGATAATCTATGCGATATCTTCAAAAGAAAGACTATTTATTAGATTTACAAAGTACATCTCTGAGGTGTATTTTGTTACTAGGAGGAGATCTGAACAAGACATAAAAATACTTGGGAGACTTAAAAGATCGAAAATGTTAAACAGCATTAGCTATAAAAATTCAATACATCCCCAAAATAAACCATTCTTTTATTCTATCCTCAAATATCAGGGGCGCTACCTGAAAGAAGTTAACCCCAAGTTTAGACGATCTGAATATTTTGTTTTGGTCATAAAATGCATTATATTTCTAAGGAGAATAGAAAATGCCATCCTGTTAACAAATTCAATTGGAAGCTGGAAAATATTTCTGTATTGCACTTGCCTGAGGAAGCTCACTATTCAAGTCGAGAATCCTATTAGAGACAGAGATAAGCAGCATGATGTAGGATCGGCCTGGATAAGATCCAATTTGAATAGATTCAAGAGGCATGTCTCCTGTTTACAAAATCTAGAGACTTTGAGAATTGAATCATCTATAAACAGTGTATTTTTGGCTCTGATGAGATCCTTAGGAACACACCAGCATATATTACAAAGGCTTAAATCCTTTGACTTAAAGGTAGCCGAAATAAAACAGGATCAAATTAGCAACTATAAGAGAGTATTCATTAATAATAATTTGTTGCAACATTTGAGTACTCTGAATTATTCCACTCCATTTTCTAAAAATGAAGTAAATAGCTTAATGAATGCCATTCAACACGATTCCCATTTGAAGAGGCTCATGTTAACTTTCGATGGAGAAGAGATTTCTGATTGGACTTGTCTCTCGAAGATTGGCCATTTACAAAATCTTGAGGATTTGCATTTAACTGTATTGTCAACAATTTCTCATTTTGGGAAATCTTTTTTCCAGAATTTTACTTTAGCCAAAAATCTGAAGAGAATAGAGTTGACATTGGATAGAATAGATAATCTCGATTTTGAGAATATTCAAAAAGAATTAAGCAACTTTTACAAAGACTGGCAAATTTTAGAGAGGCTGGAAGATTTTTACTTAATTGCCACCCTCCAAAAAGTTTCACAAGACTTCATGCGCATCATCCTCGAGGTGTTGCATAGGATTAAAAGTCTTGTCACTCTTCAATTGGTTGTTCAGGAAAGGAAAAAGAAGCAATCATCATATGTTTTTCCCTTTGCAGATTTTATGAATTCTGCTTCCCATCTCTTTTCAACCTTAGAGGATTTACACTTAGAAGTCCCTAGACTCTCTTTTGAAAATTTAGAGAAAAGAAGCTCTGTCATCAGAAAACTAGCCAACTTGACATTAAAATCTGACTTTGCTTATACAAATTGCGTTAATCAATTCCTCGGAAATCTTAAACCTCGTGACTGTTTCACATTAAAATTTCATCGCCAAAAGTTGGATCATAATGAATTCAGAAATCAGATAGAAACCATTAAGACAATCCCTAAGCTTTCAATACTCAAGATGAGCTTTTTAATCTATAAGCAAAACTCAGATGAAATGATCCGAGATATTTGTGAGCTTCTAAGAGATACAATGGAAACAAAAGTCGTCTTCTTACAATTTGAGAATCTACTTTTAACATCAAATCAGCTTGACCAAATAGAAGAGGAATTTATAAATAATCCAACTAAGATTATAGTCCGAATAATCACAAAGAATATGGATAGGACGTTCGAAAAACCGGATTCACACTTGTATTACTTTATGGATGAGATGTAAATAAATATTTCATGGGTATTTCTCACTCGATTCCAAGCCTTACAAGGTGAAATCAGAAATAAATTTATTTCTGAACGTATACATATCTCGAATGCAAGACAATAAAGATCATGAAGATGATTCTGTTCCAAATTTAGAAGATGATTTGGAATTTCAAAAAAAACTCAGAGAAATTGATTCTAGGTTAGCTGCTCTCCAGAGTATTTCATCCCAAACCTCAGAAACTGCCAATAAGCGTTAATTTATATCATCTTAGGATTTACTAAGACTAGAGATTGGAGATATCCCAGTAATTAATCGAAGGGGAAAGAGATTACTTTCCAACGATGAAATCAAAGAACAATATTATGCCTCGTGGCCTTTAATAAGGTACTGATTTGTATTTTTACTTAGTTATAGATTAATGTACCTCCCTTATTGTAGAGAGTCTTTAGTTGCAAAAACAAAATTCTGGAGTGTAGGAGGATTGTTAGCAGCCTTTGGATGGGAATATAAAAAAGTCATTGGTAAATTTTCTTATCTCGCATCTTCAACAATTAGAGGCTAAACAAAAATTGCGAGACATGTCAAAGAAAGCTCTTTTCAAAAGTTATATTAAATTCTCGTGTGCAGGGATCGTGTTTAGTCTGGTCGAAACTATATTCTTTGACGATTATTGGTAATGAATAATGAATGATCAGCCTTTACTATTAGTGACATCAATTCTTATCATTACAGAGATGATGTGAACAGAAAGGTGAAGATGCAAAAACTAAAAGGTACAACTTCCATGTACTCAGGGTAAAAACATAGATATTGCAAGAGATCTATAAGTAATTGAATCACAAGTATGAATGAATATATGCGAATAAATTCAGGTTATCAGGAAACAGATTAATTGATCGTAAAGCATTGGTATCTATGTTTGTAGAGTTTGTATATGATTGTAAGGATCATGATTTTAGACTTCAACTTTGTTAGTTTTTCCTAACAAAATAACCTTAATTAATTTTTATCTGCAAAAGTTTCCCCTAATGAAGGTCTTCTCTACCCTGATGGCAGCTTCTTTTGGTTTTGCTGCTAATTACCTTGGAAAAAGTGCTGGTGCAACTGATGATAACCTTACCACAACAAGGAATGCTATCTGTATTTTATATCCTGATAATGATTCTGGAGTCCATGGCATCGTTAGTTTCCAGCAACAGAATATAACATCTCCATGCAAAGTGGTTGCTCATGTGAGAGGACTCAAGCCCAATAGTCTTCATGGATTCCATATTCATGAATTCGGTGATCTGACTGAGGGATGCAAAACAGCAGGACCACATTTTAATCCTTTTGGAAAAAATCATGGAGGTCCCTTGGACAAAGAAAGACATGTTGGTGATCTTGGAAACTTAAAAACAGATGAAAAGGGTGTTGCATATTTGGCTATGAGTGACCATTTAATTAAACTCTTCGGAGATAATTCCATTCTTGGAAGATCTTGTGTTGTTCATGAATTAGAAGATGATTATGGTAGAGGAGGACATGCTGATTCCCTAACAACTGGCCATTCAGGGCCTCGTCTTGCCTGTGGTGTCATCGGATTAAGTAGCACCTTTAAAAATCTTGCTCCCTAAGAAGGCAGTATTAAAACGCAGAATCTATAATTGACTAATTCATAATCGATCCCAGAGAAGTTAGTATGTTTATTAGTTTATAGACTCTTATCACTGAAATATTCTAAACATAAAAAAGCCCAACCCCCCCAAAAAAAAAAAAAAAAAAAAAAAAAAAAAAAAAAAAAAAAAAAAAAAAAAAAAAAAAA
>Ga0065720_1019472_pt1 | contig 25445 bp, 14 predicted proteins | sample Thericmetagenome_FD_59107 | JGI IMG/M metagenome (GOLD analysis project Ga0065720, IMG submission 59107) | Thermophilic microbial communities from the Joint Bioenergy Institute, California, USA of rice/straw/compost enrichment - eDNA_2 v2... | ecosystem: Engineered > Solid waste > Grass >... | reverse complement strand
GTCATCCGTTAAAATTGGAACGATACAGAGAAGATTAGCATGGCCCCTGCGCAAGGATGACACACTCAAATCGAGAAGTGTATACCCATTTTTTTTCCGCTTCTACTTTTCCTCATCCCTGTTCCTTAGAAATTTCGACTAAGAAAGGCTCTTAAAGGGAAAATTTTCCCTACATCGAAATTATTAATTTTTCAGATGAAACTAGACGTATAGTGAGCTGGGCCCATGCAAATTAAGACTGAAGGGATGAAACACGAATAGAGTTAGAAACTAGATGTTTGAAAACAAAAAATTTAAATAATTTTATGCAGGACAGTCATAACAATCTAGAATTCGAAGCTATCTTAAAATCTCTTCAAAGTAAGAACATATATTGGGAACTGAAAAATCAGCTATTTCAAAAATTGCTCCACTCGGACATTCCAGTCGCAGAATGGAATAAAGAAATTAATAATATTGCAAGTGCATGTAGAATAGATACTAAATTAAAACAGCTCATCTTTGATCTCTCCAAAACTATGATAAAACATGACCCCATCAAGACTGACAATGTTCCTGTAATTAATGAGGCTCGAAATACTTGGTCTGAATTTCTAGTAAAAAATTTGATCAATATATCCAATAAAATTCTTCATCAAATGAGCGAACCCAACCACCACAAAAGAGAAGAAAATGAAAGGAAGGAGAGACTGTATATTTATGATTCAAGGAGCCTTAGAAATGCGTGTGCTTCTATCTGTTTTTTGAAAAGTAAACCCAAGGAGAATGAGCCAGGGTATTTGAATATCCCAATCTCCAATAAATATCGCTTTGAGAATATAGACATATTCGAACTCAAAAATATTTTTTATGAGCTTGGACCCAAGGAAAAAAATCTTATCAGTTTTGAGGATGATGATCCAGACCATATTTCAGAAAGAGAAGCAATGGCCGAAGTGTTATTGAATAAAGGAGGTACCCTGGATATTGAGAACTTCTGTAAAAGAGGAGTTCCATCTGGTTTAAGGATACAGTTGTATAGAAAATATTTCGGGATTGACCAACAGATAAAATCCAAAAAGGACAAACATTATCATTATATCCAGGAGAATCTAAAGCATCATAAGTATATCATTGATGACCTTATAACAAATGATGCAAAGGTAATTTTTATTGAAAAATATTTTATTTTCTCAGGAAGCCCTTAATGATGACAGATACTTTGTTTTTGATGAAATTTTACAAAAGACCATTTGGACATTTTTCAGAGACAAATTTGTCTATGAAAAATTAGCTGTAATATTGTTTACTCTAGAGTAATTTTCAAGATTCTCCCTGTACTTCCTTTCAATACTCTTGAAGACACCAATAAAATAATTCCATATTGCGGAGTTATACCCTGCAAAGACTTCTCAAGATACGCAACACCTTTCATGTATACTTCAGAGAAGCCTGAAGAGGCCTACATGCTTTTCCGAGAATTTTACTGCAAATATTTCTGCTTTTTAAATAGTCTCAGTTCCCACCCCAACAGCATTCTGAGTATAAGGTCTCAAAATTGGTTTAATTTAGTAGAGCTTTGTCATTTGTTCGAAGAGCTACTTTATAAGGCAAATCACAAATTATGCACTCATTTTATCGCCAAAAGTAAGCATTTTCTAAAAAGAAAATAGAATTCTAGATATTGATCCCTTAGTGGTCGTTTTCCCTTGGATGATGCACTGCTTTATCGGATATCTTGACATAGAGCAGCTGTTTTGTCTTTTTGACAGGATTATAGGATATAATAGCTTAGAAATACTGCCTATCTTAGCAGCTTCTATCCTTTCTTCAAAAACCGACCAGATTCTAAAATGTAAGACAAATCAGCAAATCGAAGATCTGTTTCCTAATCTGTATGATGTAAAGGTTGTTAGCTGTATTCGTAACTTTTTGTTTGAAATTTAAGAATTAGTCGTTGTACAGTACTAAGGAGAGTCTCATTAAATCATAATCAATTCTTTATTAAATTTATAAGTTAGTCGATGAGCAATCTAGAAGATCCCTTACTTCGTAGGGACAGCTCAATCAGCCGAGTGTATCCTATTAAGAGAGAAGAATTATGGTATTATCTCTATACGAATTCTATATTCTTAGCTCTTGGTTTGAACCCGATAATATTAGAGAAGGAGTCAGTTTAGCCCGAATTCATCAAATAGGCGGTATTGAAGGCCTTTTAGAGAGACTTAAGGTCACCGAAAAGGTATACTGCAGTTTCGTATTGCTCATATGTATTAGGGTGGACTGAATTCTTCTGATCCTACCGATCTTGCTGCAAGACAGATGGAGTATTCGTCCTTTAACAAGAAATGATTTTTTTAGGTTCGGAAGGAATGATCCTATAGTTAAGCCGCCTAAAACTATTTGGGAACTGGTAAAGAGAATAATGTCTTAGTAAAATGTGAAGGTTACTGAGCAATTTGAGGATAAGATGCTTCAACTTTTGACCGGAGCATCAATCGTATCCCTCATCATTGGAGTTATCCAAGAAGGCTTGGCAGAAGTAATAGACAAATTTTGTGTTCTAACAGCGTAGGGATGGCTTGAAGGATTTGCCATTTTCGTTGCTGTTTTTCTCATCGTCACTGTCACAGCCACAAACAACTATTTAAGAGACCAACAATTCCAGAAGTTGAATAATAAGAGAGAACAAAGAGACGTCTCCGTCATTAGAGGAGGCCAAGTTGTTCAATTGAGTGTTTTCGATTTACTTGTCGGAGACATTATGCTCGTTGAAACAGGAGAAAATTTACCTGTTGATGGTATTTGCATCAAAGCTAACAGTATTTAGAGTCTTACTATAGTTAATTCTTACTAGATCTTACTGTTGATGAATCCTCAATCACAGGTGAAAGTGACTTGATTCACAAATATCCCCCCACCACCAATAAAGGTGAAAAAGTCAACTGTTTCTTGATTTCTGGCTCCAAGGTCATGGAAGGTAATGGAGTTATGGTTGTTGCTGCAGTTGGTGTCTACAGTCAACATGGAAGGCTCAAGGGAAAATTAACTGAAGAACCTGAAATCACTCCACTCCAGTTGAAGCTTGAGAACGTTGTTGATCAGATCGGTGGAATTGGACAAAAGGTCGCCCTCCTTACCTTCCTCGGTATGACATTACATCTCCTATGGGATAACTTCCAAACTGGAGTAAGCAATATCAAAAACATGAATAAAATTTGTAGGAAAGTTTCTTTAGCATTAAGACTATCCACCATCTCGTTGATTTCTTCTTGGTCGGAGTCACCATCATCGTCGTCGCTATTCCTGAAGGTCTTCCTTTGGCGGTTACTATTGCTTTGGCCTACTCTGTCGGAAAAATGAAGGAGGAGAATAATCTTGTCAGACACTTGTCAGGTAAATCGTTAAAATAGAAAGAAGTAATTTCCTTAGCCTGTGAAACTATGGGAGGTGCTAACAACATCTGTACTGATAAGACTGGTACTCTTACTCTGAACATCATGGCTGTTGATTCCCTCTTCATTGAGGAGAACGTCCACAATCCCGTTAGAGAAGAAAACGTCGGAAATGAAGCCAAGAAATATTTCAGTGAAGCGTATAAAAGAAATGCTCATTCTTTACCATTCTAGTGTTTGTGTCAACTCCAATGCCTGGCCTAAGAAACTTCCCTCTGGATCCTTCGAACAAATCGGTAACAAGACTGAATGTGCTCTTTTGGAGATGGCCGCTAACTTCGGCTATGATTACACCAAGTACAGAGATGAAAGAGTAAACCTTTAACAATACAAAATAATTTTCTAGTCCATTAGATCCATTCCCTTCTCATCCGCTAGAAAGAGAATGAGCACTGTCTGGAAAATTGACGAAAACAACGCTCGTGTTTTCGTCAAGGGAGCCACTGAAGTCATCCTCGAAAAGTCCACCAGAATCATGTCCAAGGACGGAAAGATTAAGACTCTTGATCAAGACCTTGCCCAAAGTATCATGAACAATGTCGTCACTCCATTTGCCAAGAAGGCCTTGAGAACTATTGCTATTGCCTACAAGGATATTCCTATGAGAGGCCGTGATATTGAAAAGATTTCTGAAGAAGAACTCGAAGACAAACTGGTCTTGATTGCTATTGCTGGTATCAAGGATCCTCTTAGACCCGAAATCCCAGGAGCAGTCAGAAAGTGTAGAGGAGCTGGTATCACCGTTAGAATGGTTACCGGTGATATTCCCGAAACTGCTATCAGTATCGCTATTCAAGCTGGTATCCTTGAACCTGGATTTGAAAGAACTCCTGACTCTTACGCCGTTCTTGAAGGAAAGAACTTCAGACAACTCGTAATTTCGGTCTTAATTTTCTAAGATAATAGGTTGGCGGACTTGTTGATGCCCCAGGCGAAGATGGTAAACCTACTAAGAAGGTTGGAAATTTCGACATGTTCAAGAAGATTGCTGCTCAGCTAAGAGTTTTAGCTAGATCGACCCCTGAAGATAAATATCTTTTGGTCACAGGATTAAAGCAAATGGCTGATGTTGTAGCTGTTACAGGTGACGGCACTAATGATGCCCCAGCCTTAAAGAAGGCCGATATTGGCTTTGCTATGGGTATTATGGGAACTGAAGTCGCCAAGGAAGCTGCAGGCATCATCATCCTTGATGATAACTTCAATAGTATTGTCACTGCAGTCAAGTGGGGAAGAAATATCTTCGATTGTATCAGAAAGTTCTTGCAATTCCAGTTGACTGTCAACGTTGTCGCTCTCTTCATGGTCTTACTGGGAGGTGTTGTCTTGAGAGAATCTCCCTTCACTCCCACTCAAATGCTCTGGGTCAATCTCATCATGGATACTTTCGCCTCATTGGCCCTCGCAACAGAGCCCCCTAAAGATGAACTTTTGAAGAGACAACCCTATTCTAGAACTGAAAGCCTCATTACTCCTGTCATGTGGAGAAATATCTTGGGACAATCTGTTTATCAAATCTTCTGGCTTACTTTGCTTCTTTTCTTCGGAGAGCATATTTTCGGAATTCCTTCAGGAAGAATGAACCCTAATTGGACCCTAGAAAATGGAGTTCACTACACTATCATTTTCAACTCCTTCGTTTTTATGCAAGCCTTTAACGAAATAAATGCCAGAAAACTCAAGTCCCATGAAGTCAATGTCTTTGAAGACTTCTTCAATAATCCTATGTTTATTTTGATAGAACTTATAACACTTGTTGTACAAGTTTTGTTTGTAGAGCTTGGTGGTAAAGCCATGCATTGTTCACCATTGACTGCTCATCAGCATTTGGCATGCATTGCCATTGGTGCTGGAAGCTTGGTTATGGGTGTGGTGATTAAGAAGATACCTGAGAGCTTCTTCTCTTCCATTCCTTTATTCACTCATGATGAAATAACCGCCGAAAAGCTTCAGTTTAGCAAACAGAGCAGCTTGAGAAGAAACCCAAGCTTAAAGTATAGATCTCAAACTTCTATCAGGTAAGTATGTATTTCATAGGGAAAGAAATAATTCCTACATGATTATCTAACTACATTTAGTATGTTGATTCTTTGTTTTTAAAGCTATGTCTTGAAAAACTTTGAGATTATTGACAAAATACCTTTCACATAAAGTCTCCATTAACAATTTTTTACAACAAATACATAGAATCATTATCTTGGTCCGAATAAATCAATATTTAGCTGATAACAACCTTCTCTATCCTTCTCGCTCCAGATTTTTTCCTTGGGGTCGGCTCTTTGAGCCTAATATTGCTAATTCTTGCCATTTTCTCTTTAACTCTGATCACTTTTACCATATCTTTTTCACTTTTTGCTGTCAATTTTATGAATAATAGCTTAGCTTTGATCATAATAGCCCCAAACCCTTGCACAAGATAGATACCTATTATTGACATACAACCAGCAATAACAACCCACCCAATATTATATTTCATATTGGAGTCTGATTCATAAAGCTTTATGAACCAAACACTGAGATGTATTAGCAATAGAAATAGCTCAGCAAGGAGTTCTTTCTTCCAGCGTGCAGCAGTCGTAAATGGTCGAACAATAAATATCAGGATCATGTATGCAAGATTCAGTCCCATTAGAGAGAATATCTCAACTGTAAACCAGTCATGTAAGAAGACTAAGATTGCACAGTATACGGCCTTTCGGATAAGGATAAAAATAAAGAACATTCTACTCGCCTTTGTAGTAATGTCTAAGTCCTCAAGTAAGAAGCCGTATCTCTTCATAGCCAGTGAAGTTCTTGAGAAATATATTCTATAGTTCTTGTTCAGCTTAGCATAGCAGAATACTGGAAAGCCAACATACACTATCAGCGAGAAAATTGTTAAGAAAAAGGAGCTCGTGTTCCAGAAGTTTAGAAAAGATATATTAAGAAGTTGTAAAAATATGGCCATTCCAAGTTGATAATAGCAGGAGTCCAGTAGGATCAGATAGGCATTATACTCCATAAAGCTCTTGAGTCTTAGCAGGAAGGTCATTATTCTACTTTTCCTGTATGGAATGTAATAGATTAATTTTAACATGCCATGTCCAGCAAGGGTTAGAAAGAAGAGACAATATATACTTCCAGCATTCATAATAAAGAGGGAGCTGATATCTAGACTTGCAAAGCGAAATGGTGCTTCTTGGTCTTCGATTACAAAAACTGATTCAACGACATCACTTAACGTCTTGAAGAAATTTGGCATAAATTGGTAATTCAGGTTATTGAATGTATCCAAAAAGGAGTCCACATTAAGGGGATAATAGATGTTGATATATCTCAGGAAATTAATAATTTGGGCACCGTTCAAAAACGCAACGATAAGAGGGCCTGACCCAAAGACCACTATGGGAATAATTGTGCTTATAATACCTGCTATAGCGGCCTGTGATGCATGTTCTGAATAATCAAGCTGATCTGAGGTATAGACATCAAAATCTAAGAGAGTGAATTCCATAGTCTTGGGTCCAAACCAAGGATTTAAATAGATATCAACAACTTTCAGAGCATCACGAACTGAGACTTGCATGTAATTGCTATAAATAGACTTTTTCACCTTCAGGTGAAGCTGATAAGTATAGTCATCTATCTTGACAAATTTATAGTCAAGATCCTTGGCATTATTGTAGTTTGGTCCAATTTCTAGCTTCAGTGCTTGATAAAGTTCCGAAGCTGTGGTCTTCATCCTTCTATTAAAGGTGAACAGAATAAGGTCTCTTTGATTAGGGAATGTGGTAAAGGTAATTTGGGAAGGTGGGGTACAAATTTCCTCTTCATCCTTATTCCTAATGATAAAAGATAGTCTTGACATAAGTTTCACCTCAGACTTTCCCTGTGTACCCCAGAAAGGTGTCATTGTAATTTGAAGTGTGTAGTCATTATTAGGGAGGAAGTAAAGAGGTGGCACAAGATACGAGAATGTTTGGTTATTGGTGTAGGTGTCCAGAAGCTGGTTTATATTATTAAGAATATTCATGTCAACTGGAGCCGACATATCAACCACTCTCCAATGGACATAAACCTCTCTTTTACCGATATTTTTGAAATCAATCAAGTTCAAGTGGACAGGATCACAAGGTGTAAATGCCAGTGTTCCTGTAATTGTGCAACTTGGAGCCACTGAATAGCTACCTGGGGATACGGATGTAATTACTGTATCAAAGAAAATCGTGTCCTTGTTTGGACAATCAATATAGTAGAATATCCTTTGTGCCAGTTCAATTTTTGTGTTTAGGTCGAACTTGTGGTAATACCCCAGATCGATTTGTAGTATATTACCTATGATTTTACACGAATATCCATCTCCCATGAGACTAATTGTGCTATTTAAAAACAGATATTTGCACATTTCTGGAGAACCATTATTCACTGTAGTGTCAACATAAAGAAGAGTAGTTCTGAAAGTGATTAATACTTGTTCCCAATTCTGAGAAAAAGCTGCAACTCCTTTAGTTGGTTCACATGTACAGATATCAGGGGTAAATGGATCACCATCATAACAAAAGTAATTCTCCTCGACTTCACAACTCGCCGAACAGCCATCTTCATTCATATTATTTCCATCATCACAGTTTTCCCTACTAGCTACCTTCTTCCCATCCCCACAGATCGTGTAACAATGAGATGTCATATTAGCTGCTGTAGGAGGGTCACAATACCATCCCGGCTCAATTTGGCAAGTGCTATCGCAGCCATCCCCTATCACAAGATTTCCATCATCGCACTGCTCAGATGGGCCTAGCTTACGGCCATCCCCACACACTTGAAGCCAGCAGGTGGTCCCAAAATCGATATAGTAATTCTGAGCATTATTACAAACTGTGCATTGTGTATTAGTACCATCTGCACATTCTAAGCAATTTATGATACATTTATCACAAGTATTGGTCAATGGATTCGCAAAGTATCCAGCAGGACAGACAGAAAGGCACTGATTTTGGTATAGATATAAGGTCCCATTGCAGCTTGTACAATTTGTTGATGTGAGGTTACAGGTATGACATGTAGGGTGACACATGTCACAGGTACGAGCTGTGTAATTATGGAAATAACCTACATGGCAAGTAGGAATACAGACTCCTTGAAAGAGATATTTATTCGAGGAAGCCAGACATGCCTCACAAATATTTTGGTCAGCATCACAGGTCTTACAATTGGGATCCAAACAAGGAATACAAGCTCTATCTATAACATCTGGATGAAATTTATCTGGACAGCTGGTCTGGCATTTGTTGTTGTAAAGATATCTCGGACTGATGCATGAAGTGCATTCGCTGCTCGATTTCCCAGTACAAGTGTAACAAGTAGAGTGGCACGCATCACAAGAGAAATTGGTGTAGTTAGTGAAATATTTTATAACAGGACAGTCCGTGATACAGTCGCTCATATGTAGATAGTGCCCTTGATTTGGAATACATTGTTCACATTTATTGATACCATTTGGACATTTTTGACAGTAAGGGTTTGTGCAAGTTTCGCATGTTCTTGTGGTTGGGTCTCCATAAAAGGTGTCAGGGCAAATGCTGATACAGGTGTTGTCATATAAAAACAGAGGAGCGGAACAGGAAGTACAGTTATTGCTTCCTTTATCAGTGCAAGTAGCACAGGTCTCGTGGCATGATTCACATACAAAGGTGTTGTTATCAGGATATTTTAAAGAGATTGGGCAGGTAGGGACACAATCATTTAGAGAAAGCCAAGTTCCATTGTTTGGAATACATGCGTCGCACACAGAGGGGGAAGTTGGACACTTCAGACAATCAGGATTTGTACAGGGTTCGCATTTTCTTGTGGTTGTATTTCCATAAAATTGATCAGGGCAAGTAGTCACACAGGTGTTATTGTATAAAAAGAGAGGGCTTTGACAAGATGTACAATCATTTGCGGTACCATTTGTACATGTATAGCAGGTTGAGTGACAACTAGCACAAGTGAAAGTATCATTATTAGGGTACTTGCGAGCTGTTGGACAGGTTGATACACAATTTGAACCCGATAGCCAAAAGCCTATATTTGGTATGCACTTGGTGCAAGTAGATGCGGCTGCTGTACATTTTTGGCAGGCTGAATTTGTACAAGGGACGCATTTTCTTTGTGTAGGATCTCCATAAAATCTGTCCGGACATGTGCTAATACAGGTGTTATTATAAAGAAATAAGGGATCCTCACAAGCAGTACAGTTATTTATCCCTGCATCACTACATTTGTAGCATAAGGGATGACAGTCCTCACAAGTAAAAGTATCATTGTTATGAAATTTTCTAATTGCTGGACAGGTCTCGACACAATCAGTCCCATTTAACCAGAAGCCTATGTTAGATATGCATTTCTCACAGATATCTATGCCATTAGGACACTTTTCGCATGCTGGGTCAGAGCAAGGCAGGCATATTCTTGTCTCAGGATCACCGTAAAACTGATCAGGGCACACAGGCACGCATGTTGAGTTGTAGAGGAATAATGGATCTTGACAGGATGTGCAATTTGTATTTGTAGAATCAGAACAAGTGTAGCAGGAGCTGTCACAGGGCTCACAAGCAAATGTTGTATTGTCTTTATAAGTACCGATTGGACATGAGTAGTGGCAAGTGTTATTATATAACCATCTCTCAACTCCCGAGAAACAAGCATCACACAGGTCAGGACCGGCTGAGCAACTTTTACAGAAACTATCCTCACAAGGGACACATTCTCTTAAAGTAATGTTCTCATAATGACCATCAGAGCATTCAGCAAAACATGTATTATTTCCCAAAAAAAGGGTAGAATTGCAGGAAAGACAGTTGCTGGATCCTGAGTCATAACAAGTTAGACACATTTCATTGCATGGAAGACATTCATAAGTAGAATTTTCTTGATAAAACCCAGCTGGGCATTCCAACAGACAACTATTTTGATAAAGCCAGCGATCTCCTCCCAATAAACAATTGATGCATTCATTTGAGGCTGGACCCGAGCATTCATTACAAGTTGGATCGCAGAACTGACATGTAAAATTTGAGCTATTTTGCCAATAGCCTGGTGGGCAGTCTACAAGGCATGTAGAATTATAGAGATAGAGACCCTCACATGAAGTACAATTATACTCTGAATTTCCATTGCAGGACCTACAGGTTGAGTGACATGCTTCACAAAAATTGCTTTGGTTAATGAAGAAATTTATGGGACAGCTTTCTAAGCAGCAATTGTTTGCTTCAAAGAAATAAGGAAAGGCTGTGGGACAAGATAAACAATTGTCTGCATTAGGTCCAAAACAATTCTGGCAGGTTGTATTACATAATTCACAAGTCTTATGAGGAATTGGAGGGAGATCATTAGGATAATAGTTGTCAGGACATGTAGCTAGACAAGAGGAATTTGGGCTGAAAAAATAAGGAAGAGTTACATTACATGTCAGGCATTCATTTGAATCTGGTCCTGAACATGTACCACATGTAGGAGAGCACAGCTTGCATTCAAGAGTAATATTCTCTTTGTAATATCCAGCTGGACAGTCTTGCAAACACTCTCCATTTAGAAAGTAAGAACCAACTTTACAAGAAGTGCATTCTGTATCAGTAGGGCCAGAACAATCGTAACAATTCGTGGAACATTGTTTTGTGGTAATCTTCAGATTGGAGAAGGCAAAGGATCTAGTGGGATGTGGATTTGACTGCAAAATTTGCAGGTCTATCTGAGAACTACTATCTTCTAGAAATAGCAATAAAGAGTGAATAGAGTCTCCAACTTCAGAATCCCCACAAAGAAATGATGACTCGGCTGGATCATTGTGGTTTGGTGAGATAATTTTTATGGGAGTTCCATTAATTAGCAGCTGAATAGCTTCTGATCCAGTCCAGTTGTCTATTGCTAGTATGTCCACTTGAATTTTCAATTTGTTGTGAGTTGGGAGGTTAAAGATCTTGCGTACTGCTACCACGTCCTCAAATTTATCCTTTCCTCCAACAACAGGGTTTGACCCACAAAGACTATAGATTGGAAATTTTGTAAATGTTGGTTGTGTGTTCCATCCCTCTGCATGAACAATTAGAGAGAAGCCATGTAGATCTTGAATTTCATTTTTCCAGGCTTTCCAATTAATTATATTACTAATTAACTTTACCAACACATCTATTGGAATCAGGTGAATACCCAGACGGACAGGTTGCAAGGCATTTTGTTTCATCTGGCTGAAGATAATTTGAATTTTGACAAGAATAGCATTGATCATTATTTGGACCAAAACAAGCATGACATGCACTATGACAACTATGACAGGTCGTTCCACTTAGATAAAATCCAATATCACAGGATATACTATTTGAATTGGGAGTCTCACACTCATATGTTCCTGGTGGACAATCTAAAGGTCAATTGAGAAATGGCCAAGGTTTACTTTGACAGATTCTTTCTGGCAAGCTCCCATAATAACCGAGAGGACAGCTATTTAAACAGGTTCCAGGTGAGCCAGACTGTCCATATAAACCCGTATCACATAACACACATCCAGTTAAATCAACACAAGTTTCACAAGTTGAAAGGCAGTCTTCACAAGTTCCTTGCTTTGGGTTGAGGAACTTTTTGTTTGGGCATCGACAAACATTCATATCCAATGTAAATGGACTGTTACAGGAAAGACAGCCCGTATGGGTCTGATCATTACAGGAATTGCATCTAATATCGCAGCCTAGAATCGTTACATGACAGAATCATTGATTACTTAGGCAGCCAGCTCTTGAAGGAAAGAAGCCTTGGTTGCAGGAGTCTGGCTCTAACTGATGAAAGAGACAAATGAAATTAGAGTTAAGTCCAATTCCTGATATACAAGTTGATTGACAAGTATCAGATCCTAGAGGATTACAAATTGTTTTAGGATAATCACCTAGTGTGACAGCAGTTGATCCATGGAATAGAGATAATTTTCTCATATATCCTTGGAAAGAACAGAATTCACCTCCAAGGAAAATTCTGTCACTGAAATTATTTTCAATATAGGTTGTTGAAAAAGTTTGAGTTGTGGTTATCTGGTCTGTGGAGGTCATGCATTTCAAATTCGGTCTCAAGTATTGCTCACAGGAAACTGTTAATGGCATCAAAGTTTCACCTATTTATATATTTCTTATCTAAAAAAGTTTACTGATCTGGATTCCTGTGGCTTGTTCCTCATTATTCATCTTTAGATAGATTTCTCCTGTTGTATGCTTAAGATAGATTCCAAACACAGTATTTCCGGCCTTAAAATAAGAAACAAGAAAAAAATTTAAATACGGCATTTTTCCTTTGGAGGAAGTAAGCTTCAGAACAACTAACTGAAGCAAGTTCTGGCTTTATTATTAGAAATATTGTGAACGTTTCTTCATTGCTAAGGAAAGCAATCGGATCAAGAGTAAGATGGGAGGTGGAAGAAAAGTAAATGCCATTTTCATTTTCCTAGGGATTAGATTGAGAAAGATATTATTACATTCCACAAAGGGTCTTCGTCACTTATTTGATTGCTATCACCTACAAATTATAGGTATGTGATCAATAGATAACCTAAGAGAGCATTGTGAGTACTTATTTGATCAAATACAGTCTGACCGACATTTTCAGAGAAATGGTAGGAAAGCATCGGGAAAGCTATAAATAGTCATTCAATGTAAGTTTAGAATACCCTCGAAACCAAATTTATAAAGAAAATGATTAGCGCCTTCAACATAGTTTAAGGAGACAAAGACTCTTTTCAATTCTCCGCATATTCCACAGTTCGTACCTCCAGACCAAGCTCCAAGAAATAGCTGTAGGTCATTGGTAAAGGGAGTATACGTAGGAGGGAGCATTAATACCTGGGAGCTAACTTGTGGCATTGTTGGGTTATAAAATTCAACATATGACTTTTGGAGGTCATATGCAATAGAAATATAGTAGAAATGCCACTGGTTCTCTAGAGAAACCCCCTATGAGTTATACAAGCTCACCATAGATTTTACACTGAAGGTTCGATTGGGAGAGTTATGGTGTGTATCATCAGCTGTTATAAAGGCTAGTTCTTGGGTGGTTGGACTATAGAAAATGGCCATTTTTTGTGACTCAAGCTAAGAAGTAAGAAGTATAACTGAAAATGTACCTCTGAACCATCTGCTTGGCCCACTTGGCTTAACCGAAGAAATGTTACTTTTTCTACACCTAGAAGTGTATAGTCGCCTTTGTGCCAGAACCCTATAGTCATACGTTGAGATGAAAGAGCTAAGCATGTGGTAAAACAGAGTGAGAATCATACTTTCGGGAGGGAAATCGCCGATTCCAAAGGACCTTATGTTATAGGAACATGGAGAGGGACATTGGTCATAGGAGCTGTCTAGAAGATGTAGGACTTGGCATGTTTGCATAGAACGGCCTGTAGTTTAGTAAAAATCAGAGAAAAAGAGGTACTAATCATAAGAAAAAGCCATAAGAGGAGAATATAACCTGGCATAGGCTTGAAAGAAGGCACTTAAAATCCTTCCAAATAAAATTAATTAAATTTGATTTTCTAAGGGGCACAAATTGCAATCTATTAACATTCCTCTTGATTTAGATCCAGCCTTGGGGGTTCTTTTTAATAAGGAAGCTTTTCGAAATGAAAGCAAAATACAACTTATCTTATTGGCTTACTTATTTTTGATGAATGTTATCATATAGACTTTAAGTATCTCAGCATGGAATATAATTACGTTCCAAGAGATTTTCTTGCTAATTCAATTCGAATGAACTGATCTTCACTAATCTTAGAGCTGGGATCTTCTTAGGAATTTGAGTGGCCTCTTTAATTTTAGCTGTCGCAGGTTTTACAATTTGTTTCCCTATTTTGCTATTGGTCATCAGCTTAGGCAGAAGTTTCCACTTAAAAATATAAGAAAGTTTTGGGATCATCATGGAAAGACCTTCACACAAAAAGATCAGAATGATTCCCATGCAGAAAGAAATCACAACCCATCCAATTTGAAACTTTTTCAAAGAATCTTCCTCATTCAATTTTATAAATAGCACTCCGATATGAGCTCCCATAAGCAATCCCCCACACAATATTTCCTTCTTTAACTGAGACCAGCTTGCAAACCGCCTAATAAATAACAAGAACCCCAGAAATACCAGGTTCAATAATATTAATGAACCCATTTCGAGCAGAGGATAATCATGAAAGAAGACTAAAATAGCACAATAGAGGGCCTTTCGAGCCAAAATAATAAGGAAGAACATTCTAGATCTTTTTCTTCTAAGATCAAGGCCTTCTACAAGAATTCCAAAGTGTTTTAAAAGAGATGAGTGTTTGGTAAAATGTATTCTATATTTTTTTCTCACCTGTATATAACAAAATATAGGGAATCCTATGTAAAATGACAAACTGCAGAGGCTTGCTATGAAAGAGGCCTTGTTCCAGGCATTGGCATAGGATATGTTTCTAATCTGAAGGAAAATGGCCATTCCATGCTGATAATAAGTAGAATCCAATAGAACCAGATACGCGTTATATTCAAGGAAGGACTGTATCTCCATGAGCTTCCTGATGATAGTATTTTTGGCGAATCTCAAAGGGGCTTCCTGATCTTCAACAACGAAAGGAATCTTAATCCAATCTGTTGTGAATTCAAAAACGTTTGGCAAGAAGTCAAAATGGATATCGTTGAGAGATGTTAGAAAGGCGTCAACGTTGATTGGATAATATACATTGATAAGCCTAAGAAAATTAATGACTTGTGCTCCGTTTAAGAAGGAAATGATCAAAGGCCCTGATCCAAAGACAATAATTGGGATAACAGTTGAAATCAAGCTACCTGTGGCAGCTTGTGAGGCTTGTTGTGTTCTGGTAATCTGCTCATCTGTATAAAAATCAACATCATATAGAGCTTGAGTATATTTACTTGGGCCCAGGTATTCGTTCAAGTATTTGTCCTGAAGAAGGGAATTATTAACAATCCTGACAGTAAGGCCACCATCATATAGAGATCTTGTTATTGTAAGCTTTACTTCATAAATTCTACTACTTAGCTTCACAATCTCATAACTGAACCAATCATCCTCATTATTAGGTCCAATAGTCAATATCAATATCAATGCTGAAGTCACATCTTCAGCACTTGAAAACATATCCTTGTCAAACTTTAACTGAATGGTTGTTCTCCTATTTGGAAAAGTAAGGATAGTAATTCTGGAAGGAGGGGTGCAGATGTCATCAGGGAAAGGTCTTCTAACTAAGACTGTTGCCAAAGTAGATAAGGTCACACTTTGGAAGGTACTCACTCCCCAGAAATTGGGTACTTCGACCTTGAAAGTATATTCATTTGGAGGGAGAAGATAGAGTATTGGCAATGTAATTGATGAAATATTTTCCATATTCATCAAATGTTGTTTAATTATGTCGAATGTTTGAGCATCATAAGGCCCTCCCATTGAACCTAAATGCCATTTTATACTGTAATCAGAATTTCCGACACCTCCTAGAACATCAACTGCGAAAGTAACTTGTTGACAGGGCCTATATTTATTAGAGGAGGTGTGTAATTCAATTATTGGAGCCAATGCCATGTTGCCTGGGGTAAGTCCAATAATATCCAAATTATAAAAGTTCAAATCTTGACTTATACATGAAGGAGTGAAATAAGTTAATGGATTGAATGATATTGTTGGATTAGGACGGATTTTATGCTGTGATCCCAGAGAAATGGCTATAGTATTATTGTTAATTTGGCAAGAGTAGTTCGTTCCAAAGCAGTAGTACTGAGAGAATCAAACAAGTAATCGCAAAGAAGAGATGAATCATTAGCTACTGAGTCATCAATAAGTTGAACGGTATATGGATAGTCAAGAATAATTCCTTCCCAATTGCTGAGGAAACTGCTAGTAAAACCTGTAGGCTCACATGTACAAATATCATGTGAATAGCCTATTCCCTCAATACAAGTATAATATGGCTCAACTATGCAATTACTAGCACAACCATCACCATCAATGTTGTTATTATCATCACAAGCTTCAACAGGAGTAGCTCTTAGCCCATCCCCACATACTGAAGTACATTCTGAAGTTAGATTATAGAGATCCGACTCTGAACAGTACCATCCTTTCTCAATTTGGCAGTTAAAGCAACCATCTTTCGACTCATTATTCCCATCATCACATTCTTCACTAGGTCCAAGTATTCTTCCATCACCACAGACCTGCTTCCAGCATGTGGAGTTATTGTCCATGAAATAGTTGAGTGCATTGTTGCAAATTATGCAATTTTAGTGTGTCCCATCCATACATTCTAGACAATTAATGATACACGGTGTACACTCATTATTCGAGAAGTTCTTATAGAAACCGGCTGGACATTCAGTCAAACACTGGTTTTGATATAGATAAAAGGTACCATTGCATTTGGTACAAAAGGCAGCAGTATCAGCACAAGTATCACAAGTAGAATCACATAGGTCGCAAGTTTGAGTGTTGTTATTTCCAAAGAAGCCGTGGGGACAATCATGGATACAGGTGTTATTGAACAAGTACTTGAGACTTCCGTGGAGACACTGAAGACATTTATAGGGGTCTAGTGGATCACATTGAGAGCAGAATGGATCCAAGCATTTCTCACATGTATTTGTTGAGGAGTTGATATAATAATTGGGGGGACAATGGTCACTACATGTATTATTAGGTGGGAAAAGATAAGGGAAGGCAGGCATGCATGAAAGACAGTTATCAGCACCGCTCCTAGAACATGTTTCACAAGTGGGATGGCATTGTTCACATCTTTTGTATGGGATTGCGAGTCTGTTGTTTTGCATGTAGCCAGTGGGACAATCAGCCAGACAGCTGCTATTTGGTTGGAAATAAAATGGGAAAGTTGCATTACAAGTTATACATTCTTGAGGCCCTGGTCCACTGCATGTTCCACAAGTGCTAGAACACTGATTGCATTGCATTGATGCTGTATTTAGATAGAATCCATCAGGACAGGACAAACATTCTCCATTTAACAAGTATAAGCCAAAATGACATTGAGTGCAGTTATTCTTCCCATAGCCCTTGCAATTTAAGCAACCAGTATAACAATTCTCGTCTCAATAATAATCCGACGGATTCCAAAGGCGCCAGTAAGACCATTCGTTTTCTCAATCTTTAGAGTTATCGTAGGGCTTGTATGATCCAATAATACATATTCAAGAGCAGGCGTTTCAAAAGCAGGTGTGCTTAAAGGAGTACAAGTGGCTGTTTTTGCACCCTCAGAAATGATATTCTGAACCGTATCATCAATTGAGACCCTCAAGCTATCTCCACTCCAGTCTCCAATCAAATAAATAATTATGGAAATGGAGATATACGAATGAGTTGGGAGACTATAGGTTCGAGAAATTGATTGAACAGTTTCGAATTTTCCAACTCCTCCAAAGATTTTAATCCCGCTGCAGGCAGTGTATGAGGGACTCTGCGCAAAGGAAACCGGAGGAATGAGATCCCACCCCTCAGGGTTGGCCTTCAAAGAAGGCCCAACCATGTCTTGAATCGTATTTTGGAAGTCTAAGAATGAAACATTTGGAATTATTACTTACCTTCACAAATTTTCAGAGTTGGATTTGGCTGAGAAGATCCTGAGCATGAAGCCCTGCAACTTTTTCCATCAGGTTGGAGAAAACCCCCTTCGTTGAAGAATAGCAGGTTTGACTATCCCCATCACAGATTTTGCAAAGTGGATTACAATCTTTGCAAGAATTGCCATCTAGGTAGTATCCAGCCTTACAACTCTGGCAGTTCTTGCTTGTAGTTGAGCATTCAAGGCATTTAGAATCGCAAGCTATCTATGAGTTTTATCTCAAATAATGTTACACTCGCATATCCTTGTCGAACTGTTCCCATAATATCCATATGGGCATGTCTAGATACAGGTACCATTGTTAGAAGGATCCATAAAAAATGAAGATTTACACATTGTGCAAGTTTGGCCATTTATGCATGTCTGGCATGTACTAAGACAGCTTTGGCATTCTCCGGCCTGTACATTCAAGTAAGTTGTGTCTGGGCATTCACAAATATTTGGGGAAAGTTTTGTGAAAGGGGCTAAGCAAGATTGACAGGCTTGATTATCCCAACTTGAACAAATTTGGCATCTCGTATCACATTCTTTGTGATCAATAATAGAAAACAAAACCTATTCATGCATCCAATAGAGGAGATGTAATATCCACTTGGGCAGGTAATAGCTGGAGAATCAGAGTCATAAATCAGACATTCTGGATTTTCTACTCCGATAGTTGCAATACATCCATCCAAACTGCAAGTTTCAGGACCTATTGTTAGATATTATCTCACTTAGCTTACCTAATAAGATAGCTGTTGTATCCCTATAAATTGAAACTTTTCGTAAATACCCAGGAAGTGAGCAAGTCTCTCCTCCAAAGTAAATTTTATCAGCAAGATCCTCCATGAAGCTTACATCCGGCACCACGAAGGTTTTTCTAGATATCCCAACCGTCAATACACAGTCCAAATGCGCCTTTGTGGTGTAATGCCTGCAACCTAAGATGATAATACTTGTATCGAATCCTGTCTGTATAAGGAGTGTAAGGTTTTAGTTTACCAAGGGTGAGTTGGGTATCCACCTCGGTGTCATTAACTTTCATGAACAGTTTATCTCCTGCGTTATTTTTAAGATAAAGGCCGAGAATTGTGACAGAACCCTATTACTTCATTGTACCTACAATCAAGACTAAATACTTGGAGTCTTTGGAAAAGATAATATTCATCGCAGGCTCCAGAAAGAGCTGTTCTTGTAAAGTGAATCACAAAAGTAAATGCTTTAGAAGCGCCATTAAAATTGAAGGTATTTGGTATTGATATTCTCGCATTTTCAGAAGGAAAAAATTTCCCTCTGGTGTCATTCTTTCAATAAATATTAACCACTATCTCCTTACCATCCATTGAGGATCATTATCACTAACATCTTCCGTATCTCCTTAGGAATAAGTGACGAAGAAAACAAAGACTACACAACAAAGTATTGCGACCAGATCCGATTTGGAAGATTTGTTGGCCAATATTCTCTGAGAAATTTACTGAGTCAAAAGTTGTGCTGAAGAATTTATACCATATTTGAAAGATTTACCTTTTAGCCCATTTCGGAACAAGTAAAAGTTATAATTTTCAATATAATAAGGTGTAATAAAGGGGGAGTTTATTGTGCCATTTAGAGGGCATGATTGTTCAGCGTCTCCAAAGGTAATCCTGATACTCTCATTAAACTTCTCATTATCAAAATTGAGTGATAGAGTGGTATAGACTGGGCTTATTTGGTTGTCATCATAGAATCCAATGAATGCTTTGGATTGGTCATAGGAGACTGAGATGTAGAAATAGTAGTCTATCCCTATTTCCAGTGTGGTCTATTAATAATCTCAAGTGGCAAATAATTATACATAGAATGCGTTTACAGCTGAAGTTTGTTGTCCAGCATCTGAAACAAAGGTCGAAAGGATTCCTTGAGTATGATCATAAGTAAGAGAGACTAGAGTCCCTTCGAGCTCGGAATTTACTTATGTTTTGAAATTTCTTACACTATCATATGCACTATTTTCAGTTTGACTTATTCGAAGGACAGAGAAATATCCTTCAGGGAGGAAATTTGGGGTAAACCAAAAGCCTATTGTTAGCTGTGAGCTTCCACTCACTAAATTGCATAAAGCTTAGATGAGAAAGATTGTACCTTGTGCTGGAAGGTCAAGAAAACTTAACATGTAGTTGTTGAATACACATGTGTCTTGAGGAGAAGCCTGCGAAGGCATTGCAAGTTCTGCAAAGGAGCATAGCTGAATGGAGTTATCTAGCAGTGAGCCCAACACCTTTAAATAACTAATCAGACTGTAAAAGACGAAGAGGGCAAAGGAATTTGCCATTTATTAATCCTTATTTAAATAAGTGCTGATATTTAATAATATAAAGATAATCTTGCATTGTTTCATAATCAGCCATCTATAAAGGACTATCCAAGTTCTGGGTTATAGAGTTGGTCTATATAATGAATTAGGATTTAATCTAGGCCTTTTAAAAAGGAGAATAAGTTATATTTATGTCAATTCAATGATTTTTTCTTTGGGATTTTGAGGATTTTCATGAATGATAGCCTTCCTCATCGAAGTTCTCATGCTACTCCTCAGTCTACTCTCAAAAAGTCCTTGATTCTCAAGGTCATAACTGATCGTATATTTCACAAAATTTTCAGGTAAAAGCTCATCGATCTTTCTGTTGTCATTTGTAAGCAGGCCTTTTTCCAGCATTTTTTGGATGTCTGATACAGGATTTTTTGTATCATAGTCATTCATTAAGGTCTTTTCAAGGTCACTATATTTAGTAGTGGATCTTTTGAATTTTTTGGATTTGATGAGACCCCTGAAAAACGGCCTCATTGGGAAGATAATGTAAATAGCCAGGAAAGTTAAAGTAGATAGCTCTAAGACTCCATTCTCATGGTAATCTCGAGAATAAGGCTCCATGTAAAGAAATTCCCAAAGATATTTACTAATAACAAAGAGAATAATGCACAAATCGTAACGCACTGTCATTACATAGGAAAGCTCTCCACTAAGGTCCTTTGACAGCGTAGTCCTTCTAGTGATGATATATCTATCCACAAGCAAAAGTAATGTGATTCCAAAGGCTCCTATAAGGGGACATATTGGGACAATCGGTGTGAAGACAGAACAAAGAAGTAGGATTAAATAGACGGTGGAGTACCTGTCCATGTACGGAAGCTCTGGATATTCAAACAACTGGTTGAGTTGTTCTTGTTTAATCTTTCTTTTCTTGGCTAGCCATGTTCCGTGCAATCTTTGGATATAATAACGCATCATACTAGGGTCCATAAACAAATAGATGCAGGCTGGGAAAATGGAGTTAGCTATGACTACATTCATCATTAAGCCTGCGATAACATGGACAGGTTTGCTGAGAGTCTTTGAGAGTATTAATAAGGTAATGTCCATAACTGAATTTATGAATTTAATCAATACCTGCCATGCAGTGGAATCGATCATGTAGTCTGTGTAAGTCTCAGGTTTCTCAAATCTAACTAAGAATTTCAGACTGAATCTGATACACATGTTGAGGCCCACAGTAAAAAGAGGAAGGGTATGCTCTAGGAAATCGTACAGGGATTCTATTTCCTCAGGGGTATCAGAAACTGCTAATTCTTTTTTCACTATTTTGTTCATGATAACTAAAATGCCAACCCCAACCAAAATAATCACAGATGAAACAAAGACAGTTAGGAACAAACTGGGAAGTCTCTTCCAATAGCTTACAGCCAAATTTTCCCAGAAGATTTCTGAAGGTTCTGGTGCCTTTTCTAGGATTAATTTCTTGCCCTCAAAATAGAACTCTGAAGGAAGCTCATAAGTCTTATCAACTTGTTTGATAGTGTTGCTTCCAAATAAACGTTCAACCCAGCTCCTGTTTGCACTCTTGAGCAACAAGTCAACCTCTTCCTGAGAATTAAGGATCAAGAATGCATTTCCTGTAGTCTTCACTTTAATTTTTCCTTCTTGAAGAGTCTTGCGGATTTCATTCGAAAGCATTTCGCTTTCCTTTTGGAGCTCCTCTTTCTCTTGTGGGTCGTTCTCTGCATTGATTTCTAGCTTAATTCTTTCCCATCTTCTTACGACCTTGATGTACCTTTTCACGTCATACACAACAACAACTTTGACAATATTGAGTCCATATCCATCAAATACTTTCTTAAGTCTGTCCTCCAACTTCCCTTGAGTATCCCCTATAGGGATCCCACGTATTCTTATTGCGTAGTCTGAAGGCGTATCATTATGCATATCAATTTCATTAGCTATTTTCTCGTGCTTGTACGCAATCAACTGAGAATAGCAAATCATCACTATCAACAATATGAATGACAAGAGATCTAGAAAACGATGCCCATGAGCCATAGGATCATCAAGGATGTTTGCAAAGGTTATTTTATACAAAACTTCATTGGGACAGTCATTTTCCTCCGAGCTACAATACTGACCTTGGTAAAAAGAATACACAGCAAAAAGTCCAAAGATTAGAAACTGGACACAAAGAAAATATATTGCTTTCTGGAGATAATTTAAATATAGAGGAATAGCTGGCCCTAAATGATAAAAATTTTCAAGGCTGGCAGTATATGATATAAGTTCATCGGAAATAAAGTTTCCGCAACATGGGCAAGTTGGTAACTTTCCTGCTTCCCCTTTTTTTTCTATATGAGCATTAGTAATTCTCATAGCTTGCTGATGTCTCTTTGCTTTCTCAAAACTAAGCTCAGAATCTGTTCCAGGAGAGATATCATGATTTGGTATGGAGAGTGGCTCACGAATCTCTTGATTCTTAGTCTCAATATCATTGTCATCTTTGAAAACTTGGTAATTCATCATTTCGAAAAAGTGTGCGGCTTCACAAATTTATCCACGGAAAATTGGTAAACAAATTTATTAATAAATTATTCCAATATCATCATTATCATATGAGACCATAACATTCAATTGATCGGAAAACTAACTGAAGTGATGAAAATCGCATAGTTTTATTCGCACCATTTCTCATTGATATTTAAAAAATGATGAAATTTTGTAATATATCTAGCTTAGGATTTTATTTTCTTCATCATATCTGAGTACTACCCTTTATTTTTTTATTCTATGAAAGAACTGAGTTGAAGACACAGATAAGAATTGAGAAAGGCTAAATTGGATAAAAGTTGTTCGAAAAATATCCAAAAAGAAATTTCTGGATTTCAAGACATCTTGAAACGGATTGGCATAATTCTTACATGATACAAAGGTAGCGTTAAGTGATACAAAAAACAAGAAAGGGTAAAAGATGTTATCTAACCAAAATTCTGCTTGCGCTCCAAGCATTTACTCTAAACATCTCTTCTTTCAAAATTGTTTTCATATGCTCAATCTAATGAGCTCGCACTACTTCTTCCTGAAATTGTTCAGCTTCAGATGATTGTTATTCTTCCTGATTTTGCTTAATTCCTCAGCTTGTACCCTAATATTTATGATTAAGTATATATCCACTTACTTCGCTATTTTAGCAAGCCTGTCACAAGCTCCTGTGATTTCTTTTTCATTTTTGCTTCTCTAAAACATTAATGCTCAGTCTATATCTTCTTACAATCATCTCCTTTTCAAGATGTGCCAAGAAATCTTTGTTCATTTGCTTTAAAGCAAATTTGATTAGGTTTTTGTCAAAGGGGAGAAGGTCATCTTCTTCATTATATGAAATTTGTAAAACTGAGGAATCGTTATGCATAAGAGGAGAGTTTCTAAAATCTATGTCGTTCTTTTCTACAGGATTACAATTAGAAATAACTCATTTTACTTGATGGAGGGCTTTCGGACCTGTCTATTGAACCCTCAGTTATTGATATTCTCTCATTATGTGGCAGCTTATATTTGCCCTGCCTGACGTTAGATCTCACTCCAGCATGGCCAAGAGGCGTCTGGGATTTTCTGGTGTCAGCAGAATTGCCCCTTTGGATATTGGATTCATTATCAATACTCGTGTTCACTAAGGAACTTCTTTTGGAAAGGGTGGGCCTAACAATAGCTCTGAGTTGTTCTTTTATTGGAGTATCAGTGCCAGGTAGGCCAATTTTCTTAGAGGAAGGTGGCATTGGGGTGAGGAGTTTGGAACAGATATTCATACTAGAATTGTGTCTTGCCTGGTGTGAAAAGCTTGTAATGAGTCTCTTCTGCTCTTGTTCAAAGGCCTTTTTTAAATCATACTTTTGCTTCTGGAATTGTTTTTCTATCGCCTCTCTTTCTCGCCTTATTTGTTGCCTTTCATGCTCCATGGCTTGGTACTTCAATGTATGAAGGTTCATTTTTTCATTCAGCTTCTCCTTGTGATATTCTCTTGCTTTTTCTTGTCTGGCAAGATTCTGCTTGGCTTCTTCCTCCTTGAGGAATTCCACCATATGCTGGTATTTCTTTTGATGAAGTAGTTGAATCTTTTGGTATTCAGCCTAAACTATCAGATATTCTCATTCCGAAATTACTCTCTGTAAATGCACTTGTAATTCGTGCATTAGAGCTTTATTTTGGTTCTCGCTAAGTTCTCTCTGGATTTGTAATCTCTAGACGATATAATATAAAAGAAAGGGTCTTACTCGCTTGACTTCAGCCTCCTTTTGCTCTACTCTGGCTAGCTTAGCCTGGAGTCTTTCTTGTTGCTGACTTAGAAGATTTTGCCTGTTCTGCTCAACCTTCTCTAGTTTGTCAACAAAAGCCATCTTTTTTTCCAACTCCTCTTGGAATCTCTTTTCCTTTTCTGTTATAGAATGTTATGCAAATTATACTCTCATTTCTTTGGCTTCTCTTGTCCTGGTCTGAGAGCGAAGTCTTTTATACTCTATCTCAATTTGTTTCCTCTCTTCATATATCTGTCTTATTTCTTCATTTCTTTGGAACTTTTCCTGATATTTCTGGTTTTTTAGGATATAATCAAATACTCAGGTACCTGTAGGTTTTCTTCTTGATGTTTCCTTTGACTTTCAACAATTAGTTGCATTCTCCTTTCAAACTCCTCCTGAGAAATTTTCGCCTGTCTGGCCTTTTCTTCTCTTTGTTCCGCCAGCATCCTTTGATTTTGCTCGAATCTTTGATCAAGTATCATTCTTTTGACTTCTGATGTACGAATTCTTCTCTGCTCAATCTCTTGAGCTCTCTTTAAAAGCTGGGCAAATTTCTGCTTCTTTTCATGCTCTTTGAGCTCCATCTCCTCTTTCCTCTTTTTCTCCATCATTTCTTGCCTTTCTTTCCATTTGGCTTCCTGCTGAAGTCGTTTCTCTGATAATTCCCTTTCTATCTCTCTCATTCTGGCCTCCTCTATTTCTCTCAGCATTTTTCTCCTTCTGGCAGCTTCCTCACTCTCCTTCTTCCTTCTCTCAAATTCTTGTTGTTTCAGGTGCTCCATCAGCTGAGCCTTTTGGATTTTCTCTTCCTTCTTCTTTTCCATTTCCTGAAG
>Ga0065720_1003771_pt1 | contig 25482 bp, 20 predicted proteins | sample Thericmetagenome_FD_59107 | JGI IMG/M metagenome (GOLD analysis project Ga0065720, IMG submission 59107) | Thermophilic microbial communities from the Joint Bioenergy Institute, California, USA of rice/straw/compost enrichment - eDNA_2 v2... | ecosystem: Engineered > Solid waste > Grass >... | reverse complement strand
CAAGCAGACAATGAAAATAACAAAAATGTATCGTCTGGACTCCGTGATATGCGGCGTCCGCTTTTTTATGCAGCTTGTTCAAGAAACTGGCGATTTGCCATCAGAGCAAGCTTATTTAGCCGCTTTTTTCTCCGTCTTGTCCACGAAGGTACTTCTCCACCGCTTCGATTCTGCTGCTGGAGCTGATGCCTTCTTCGTATCCTTCCGATAGAAATGCCTCCCCTCGAAGCAGTCCTGAACTTTTTGTTATTTCAGGTGTCTACTTTGAGGGGAGCATATCCATTCGTTCGGGGGTCTGACGTCACTCCTGCAGCAGGGCTTTACTCCTGAGGGAAGCAGCGTGCGATCCCAATAATCCACACCGTCCCGCCTCTTATTCCAGCAACAGAACGGAGGGAAGGTCCTCCGGATAATGCAGCCGCAGCCATTCATAGCCTATTCCGGCCATACCGTTGAAGAAGCCGAGAAAATGGTAGACGGACTCCCGGTCGCCGTCCGGACTCTCCGCGTACTTGCGGACGATGCGGGCTGCGCGAAGCCTGGCTTCGCTCTCGATGTCCGGCCGGTTCAGCTTCCTCCCGGCCGACAGCAGGAACTCGACGCGCCCCATCGTACCGCAGCACAGATGATCTCTGCCGTCATTATGCAAGCTGGAACGAACGATTCGGACCGCCGAATCAATGTCGTTTCGCAGGTCATCCGCAGGGAGGGCATCCATCATGTTCAGTCTGGACAGACCAATGCCCGCGGCGCCGTTGCACCAGGCGTCCGTCAATCCCGCTTGCCCCTCGGCAACCCGCAAATCCGGCCATACTCCGCGTCCGGACCGGAACAAGAACGTTTCATAACGGATCGCCTCCCGCGCAGCCTCCAGGAATCGTTCGTCTTGCGCATGCGCGTATAGACGGATCAGCGCATAAGCGATTCCCGCGGCTCCATGCGAGAAGCCCGCCAGCGCCTTGCCGTCCATCCCCGCCCACACCAGGAAGCCGTCGCCCTGTGCCGTCCGATGGCGCAGCAGATGTTCTCCGCATTGCACGGCTCTCTTCAGGACGATCGGATCCTGCGTCGCTTCATACAAGACAAGCAGCGACAAGATCGCTCCCGCCGCGCCGTACATGATATCGAACTGTTCATCCGCCTGAATTCGCTCATCCGTCATTCGGGAAACGATGCGAGCCGCTTCTTCCAGCAACTCCGGCTCGTCCAGCAATCGGCCGACCCGCACGAACGTATAGATGATCGAGCCAAGCCCCTCCATCCCGCCGATCCAGGCCTTTGCGAAGGACGTCCCGGAACGAAGCCTCTCTCGCAGCAGTTGCAAGGTCGACAGCGCATCGTTGCGATAGTTCGGCTTGCCGGTCGTCTTGGCCAACGCGGCATAGAAGAGCGCAATGCCGCACACCCCTTCGTACAAGTCCGGCCCCAGCCTTCCCTGCCGGTATCGATGGCCGACGAGCTTGGGACCGATCCAGGAGCGGCTGCCGTCCGCCGCGAAGACCGCTTCGCCGTTCAAGCGGGCGGCAATCGCCTCCGCGGCCTCAAGCGGATCGCCTGCCGTTTCCTCGCCCGGATGCTCCGCGAGCTGCACCGAGCGCTTGGCGGGAACACCGATCGCGTGAGCGAGCCCCTTCTCGTACAGTTTCGCGTATATCACTCCCCGGATCATGGACGACTGGAATCGACAATCCGACTCGCTCATGTCCCGGATGACGCGGATCATTCTGTCGTACGCGCTTACCTCGAACAGCACCGGGCCGTACGGTCCGCTTCCGTCTCTGACGCGGCAATCGTCCGTTCTCATCCGGAAATACGGAATGTCCATCCTCCACAGATCGTCCAGCTCCCGCTGCACGAGCGGCCATCTGTCGAACAGCTCGTCGTCGGAGAGGAGGAATCGGCTCACCGCGTCCAGTTGGATGTCGCGATCGACCCCATCGCGCAGAAATTCCGGGCTGAGGCTCGTCTCCAACAGATGGCCGTAAGTGGACGTCGGCCGGAAGATCAATCTCGCCGGCAAACCCTTGAACATCCGGAGAGGACCGCTCTCGGCAAGCAGACTGTCCCGATTGTCCAGCAGAAACCGGTACATCTCTTGATAGCCTTGAACAAGCGCATGCGTAACAGCCGTGAAGTCGAAATCAGGACCTTGATCACGAAGATAAGGAAGATTGGGTGACTCGGGCGGCTTGTAGGGGATGTCTCCAGGTTTCATCGCATCCGTATTCGGATGCAGCAATCCCCGGATCATGACCGGGTTGCCGGGAGCTTCCGGTTCGCCGAACAATCCGCTGATATCCTTGTTGCCGGCATGATGCTCGCTTCTCCAATACGGCAACAGCATCGTGCGCGTGACGGAACGGTTTCTGCGTCCGACGGCAAGCTCTTCGGCATCCGAATCCGGGTCCTCAAGCTGTTCATAACCCGGCATGGGCTGGAGCAGCGTCTCCAGGTCGACCGGAACCGGGTAGGCGCCGCAGGCGACGACGTTCTCCTCGTGGAGATCCGTCGCGCCGAGCAGATGGGCGAGACAGAGAAGCCCTCCCGCTCTCCGGTAGAACAGATTGAATTCGGATTCATCCTTGATCGGCTCATGTGCGATGTAAGACTGCCACCCGTAGCTTCCGCAGTCGATCTGGTCCGCTGTCATGAATTCGCAGGGCGCGCCGGCGTCACGAAGCCAGGTAATCAGACTCGAATAGGCTTCATCGAGAGCCAGGTTCTTGGGTTTATAGACGAGCTTGCCTCCGCTTGCCAGCGTAACGACCATGACTCTGCGGCCGCCGTTATGGCTGTCGGCTCCATCCATCGTCAACCTGTCGATGACGCCTTCAGCCGGCGGTATGGGAACGATCCGCCTGTTCCGCCAAGGTTTGTCGTTCTCGTAGCGCTGCAGGAATTCGAGCAGGCTGTCTTCCCATTGCTGCGCCGCAATGGCGATCAGCTTGGCCAGAACGCTATACTCCCGCAAGAAAGCGGACCATCTTCCGCGGAACATCTCCTTGATGAACCGGAAATACTCCGTTCGGCTGTCCGGGCTCGTCACGGATCCGAACCGGAATACGGAGAATTCCAGCACCAGAGCGCGCCAGCTCAGCCGAGTCAACAATTTGAGCAGGCCGCGCTTCACATCGTTCCATGCCGTCCATGTCAGCGTATCGGCCAGGGAACCCGCTTGTTCTCTCAAAGATTTTTCGGCGGCTGCGATGACGGGAAGGAACAGATGCTCAAAAGGAAGCGGCTTCTCCGGAACCAGAACCGGATCGCTCATGAGCGTCTCGAGATGCGTCTCGTCCCCTGCGGCTTCTTCCATCGCCAAGGCGATCCGCTTCAGCGCAACCGTCCAATCCGGAAGTTCGGCATCGTCGCGCAGTCTTGCCGGTCGGAGCAGCCGCTCGGCATCAGAGGCGGTCATACCGGCCAGCGCGAGCCGGGAGTTGAATCGCACCGCGTCGCCCTTCGCAGCGATGTGCCGCCAATGTTCCATTCTCTTCCGGACGGAATCGTCCGTATCTCCTTCCGATTCCGCCGGCTGGAACAGCCCGGTCCGGCGTTCCGCCAGGCTGCTCGATCGACCGGCAATGTCCCGTATCCATTCATTCATATGCCTGGATTCGCCATCCTTCTGTATACCCGCGCCGTCTCGTATGCATGGACAATGCACGGCTTCATTCTTCGCTCCACGAATCGCAGCATAGGCGTGTTGGCCCCGGAAACCTCGAAGCGGAGATACGGGTAACCCGCTTCCGCAACTCTTCGAATCGCTTCGGTCATCGCCGGTATGACGCGGCCCTGGGATTGGTAAGGCGGCCGGACATACATGCGGTCCCCGATTGCCGTCTCGTCATCATAATGTTGGATGGTCACCCATCCGACGATCTCCGAACCGCGGCGCAAGCCCACGCTCAGCTTCGGATTCGTTTTTCCCGGATTGTAGAACGGGCTCAAGGCGGACGGGTACCAGACTCCTTCGCCCGCCATGAGGACCGCTCGCTCCTCTTCCTTCAATTCGCCCCAGGAGAAGATCGAGAAGCCGGGAGGCAAGCACGTGACCTCGCTTCGCACCCAATCCATTTCGAAGAATCGTTCGGTGGAGAGGATAAACGTCCGATACGTGTTCGGAGCAGGCTCCCAGCCCGACTTCCGGAACAACCGCTCCCACATGGGCGAGCGGTCCGAATCTTGCCGGTATTCGAAAGACATCTCCCGGCAACCCGACTGCTCCAGAGCCGATTCCAGCTCCCTGAGCATCGCCGATCCGATCCCTCTGCGGCGGTATTTCCCGATCACGAACATCGTCCGGATCCGGCCGTATCCGTGGCGCGGCCAATAATTCGCCCAGACCAATCCGACCGGTTTGCCGAACCAGGACGCTCCCGCGGCAACGACCCGCACTCGCCCGCTCTCGGCCAGAAGCTCCTCCTGCAAGGAAGGAAACGTCAGTTCCGCATAAGAAGCGAGCTGTTCCCGGCTCAATCTTGTGACGATATACATGTTCATTCTCCTCATGAAGATAAAGAAGGACGTTCGGTCAGAACCGACGTCCCGCATTCTTTTATTTGCACCTGGAGAAAGGGTAGGTAAGGAGCTCGAGGCCTTCTAACAGATCATCGAAGTCATCTTTGTCTTTGTCTTTGTCTTTCTTCTTTTTCTTCTTCCCGCCGACCACAACCTCCAGCTGCTCATCAGACAACTCGGTGTCTCCGATGAAATCCGGAAGCACGAAAGTGGCATCCGCCGTGTTTTCGATGAACCGTACCGTGAAGCCTTCCGGCAGCGGTTGATCCGTGACCTGCTTGATCGCCTCTTCAGGCTGGCTCAGGCAAAGCTCGCGATACGTTCGGTCCGTTGCCGCCTTCTTGTAAATTTGCCCCAGAACTTCATTCACTGTCTCTTGTGTCCATTGGCTCACATGCATCACGCTCCTTGGATTATTTTCCGCAAATGAAGAACGTATAGCTGTTGAAGGACGGGAAATCGTCATCAATGTATTCGGCGCCGATATCGTCATCGTTTTTGTCATTCTTCTTTTTCTTCTTCTTTCCGCCGACCACAGCCTCCAGCTGCTCATCGGACAACTCGGAGTCTCCGATGAAATCCGGAAGTACGAAAGTGGCGTCCGCCGTGCTTTCGATGAATCGTACCGTGAAGCCTCCCGGCAGCGGCCGATCCGTGACCTGCTTGACGGCCGCCTCCGGCTGACTCAGGCAAAGCTCGCGAAACGCTCGGTCCGTTGCCGCCTTCTCGTAGATTTTCTTCAGCACTTCCAATGTGGTTTCCTGAGTCCACTGGCTCATTTTCAACACTCCTCGACCATAAGTGTTCCGCTTCGACGCCGTCGAATCATCTCTTATTGCCATTTACTTTAATAATTGCTAGTATAATATATTTTCTCTACTAAAGATATGGATCTATAGACTTAGTTCTGAGGCATCGGATTTCGAGGCTTGTGCTACACCATTTGCCGGCGCGCCATTTCCGCGAACAGCCCTTCCTGCGCCGCCAACTCTTCATAGGTCCCTTGCTGGACGATCTCTCCGCGGTGCATGACCACGATCAAGTCCGCATGCCGAATCGTGCTTAACCGATGCGCGATGACGACCCTTGTCGCCTGCAGCTTCGCCAGGCTGTCGCTCACCGCCGCCTGCGTGCGGTTATCGAGCGCGCTTGTCGCCTCGTCAAAAAACAGAAGCTTCGGCTTGCGCACGACCGCCCTGGCGATAAGCAGCCGCTGAACTTGCCCGCCGGAGAGCGTCCCTCCTCCGTCGGGCAGGACGGTATGCATGCCCATCGGCATATCGCGAATGTCCGCCTCCAATCCCGCGATTCGCGCCGCTTCCCAAGCGTCGTCGATGGAGAGGCCCGACGCCCCGACGATGTTCGAATACAAATCTCCGGCCAGAAGTCCTCCATTCTGCAGCACGACGCCCATCTGCCGCCTCACCGCCTGCAGGTCCAGACGGGCCAGATCCTTGCCGTCGTAAGCGATCGTGCCGGACTCCGGCTTCTCGAAGCCGAGCATCAGCCGCAGCAGCGTCGACTTGCCGCTTCCGGATTCCCCCACGATCGCAACGAACGCGCCCGGCCGCACTTTCAAGCTCACGTCCTTGACCGTCCAGGCTCCGTCAACCGAATAGCGGAAATAGACGTGAGACAGCTCAATTCCGCCGCCAAGCGTTCCGGGATGTTCGCCTCCGCTCGCCTCTTCCGGCAGAGCTTGAAGAATCGGCTTGGCTCTCTCGTACAGCGTAACGACACTCAGACTCGACAACAGCGAGGACGACATCGCCATCAAGCTGCTCTGCAGCGCGGAGAAGGCGGTGAAGAACGCGATGAAGTTCCCGGTGCTGACCGTATTCGTCCCCATCGCGGCGACGGTGTAATACAGCACCATGGACGTCACGATCGGGTACATCGCCTGGAACACGGCATAATAAGAATCCAGCTTGCTCAGTTGAAACTGGATTCGGTTCTGCCTTGCCGAACATCCCCGCCCACAGATANAACGCGCGGCTCTCGGCGGCGGCGATCCGGAATTTGGCGATGCCGGACAGAAGCTGCACCATCAGGCTTCGCACTTGACCTTGCTGATGCATGAATTCCCGCTGATACCGAAGCTGCACGAAGGAGAACCCCGCGGCTGCGGCGATCCCGGCGAAGGCAAGACCGAGCGCCAGGAGCGCGAGAGAGGGATGATACAGAAACAACAAGATCAGGTAGAACACCGAGAACAAGCCTGAGAAAAACGAGGAAACGACGATACCCGAAAGCTTGCGGCGAATCGCGGTGATACTGTTCGCGCGCATGGACAAGTCTCCGGTCGTATGCTTGCGGAAGAACGAGACCGGCAGCCGCAACAGGCGATCCCATACCGCCGCCTGCAGCGCCAGGTCCACTCGTCCTTCGATCCGCAGCATGGCCAGGCCCCGGGCGGTCTCGAACAAGAAGACCGCGACGGCGGAGCTCGCGAGGATGAAAGCGACTTGAATCAGTTGCGACCGGTCGGCATCCGGGATGATGTTGTCGTACAACAGGCTCGTGACGATCGGCATCAACAGTCCCAACAGCCCGAGAGCGGCGCCCAGCGCCAGCATCACGGCGAGATCCCGCCACACGCCGCGTTGCATTCCGGCCCGAATGAGATCCTTCAGCTTCAACTCCCTGGACGGCAGAGACTTGTAGAACACGTAAGCTTCGGTCCGAAGCTGCCCGGCCGTTTCCTCCGTGACGCCCGCAAGCGTACCGTCTGCCGGGGTCGAAGAGCCGGTACCGCCCCGGCTTGGACGGCAGCAGCGCAACCGGTCGTCCGTCCGATTCCGCGAATGCCAGCAGCGGCCCGTTATCCTCCCGCCACCAGCGGCCGGTGAGGGAGACTTCCCGGATCCGAATACGAGAAGCGTCGGCGATCGCCTCCAACTGATGGATCGTTCCTCTCGGAATTTGCAGGGGTTCCCTGACCTCAATGCCGGAATATCTGCCGACGGCTTTTGCCGCGGCGATCAATGGATGTTTCCCGGCCGCTTCTTCCGCTTCGGACAGTCCGGCTCGGCGATGCACGCCCTGCAGCCGCTCGATCGCCTGGCTCAGCATCCACTCATCTTGCCTGGAGCGCGCGTAGAGCCGTTCATGCTCGGCTTGCGTCTCTTGCTCGCGCAGCAGTTGCAGAATCGACAACGTAAAGGCGTGGAAGGCGTCGAGTCCCGCCCACTCCGGATCTTCGCGCCACCACGCTTCCGTATCCGAGAGCGTCAACTCGCCTGCGCCCGGATTGGCCAGACGTCCGGCACTGCCGAGGGGAAACGCCTTGAGGCTTCCGCTTGGAATCGGAATCTTCAACCCTCTCACGTACCAGCGAAGCGGCTCCTCCTCGGACTCCGGCAGATGAACCCATCGCACGCGGCCATCCGTACGGACGACCTTCTCGGTCACCGCGCCGGCCCCCGTCTCGCCCGTGAAGGCATCGTGCCATGCTTCGATCCATCTGTCCAATTGGCGGGTTAACCATTGCCGCAAGATCGGATCGCCGGCCATGGAAGCGACGGCCGATCGGGGGATCGGAACCAGCTCCGTGCTTCCGCTTCCGACGGCAAGCACGCTCGTCCCCGGAACCGGGAAACCCGTCTTCGGCTCCCCGAGTCCGAACAGCACGTTTCCTTGTTCGACGTCGAACAGATGGGAGCGCTGGGCATAGCTGCCGTCGTCTCCGGCCAGCACCGAGTACAACCGCAGGGAGCCGCGGCGCACGAGCCACATGCCGTTGCCTCCGGCCAGCATTCCCCCGGGTTGCATCGAGACAACGGCTTCCTCCCCATAGCGTTCCTCGACGGCCGCCGCGGCCTCTGTCTCCGTCCGCCTCACCCTCATGCCTCCATTCCTGATCAATCGTCCGCAACCAACGAAGCGTACAAGCCGCCCTGCCGAATCAACTTCTCATGCGTTCCTCTCTCCGCGACGGTCCCCTGATCCAGCACGATGATTTCGTCCGCGTCACGAATCGTGCTGAGCCGATGCGCTACCGTGATGCAGGTGCAGCCTCTTCGTTTGATGCTGTCGATGACAGCTTTCTCCGTCAGCGGATCCAGCGCGCTTGTCGCCTCGTCCAGAATCAGGATCGAAGGATTGACACAGAGCGCTCTGGCGATCTCGAGACGCTGGCGCTGTCCTCCGCTGAAGTTGACGCCTCCCTCCGCGACGGAAGAGTTGTATCCGCCGGGCCGGGATACGATTTCATCGTGGATCTGCGCGTCCCTGCATGCCCGAACGACTTCCGCCTCGGGTACCGTTTCGTCCCACAAGGTGACATTCTCGCGAATCGTACCCTGGAACAAGCGGATTTCCTGATCGACGGAAGCGAGCGAAACCGCGAGCACTTCGGACGGAATTTCATTCCGCCGCATGCCGTCGTACCGAATGACTCCCCCCTGCGGCGCATACAGCCCGGCGATCAACTTGGCGATCGTCGACTTGCCGCTGCCGGTGCCGCCTACGAGCGCGACGTGCTCTCCAGGCTTGAGCGAAAGATGAAAATCGCGGATAAGCGGAGGCTCCAGCGGATGATAGCCGAACGTGACGCCCTCCAACTCCAGGGCGCCCTTCAGCTTCGGAAGATGGAAGCCTGCCGCGGCCGGACGCGCCNTCCCGGCCGTCNTCGGACCGTCTTCCTCCCTGTCCGTCCCCGCCTCNTGCGCAAGCGGATACCGGTANACATCATCCAGCCGTGACAGACTGCCTGACACTTCTTGCCAGGAAGCCCCAAGTTGCAGCATGCGGCNNACCGGTTCGAGGAAGCTTGCCATCAAGNTCTGGAATGCGACCAGCATCCCGATCGTGAAAGTCCCGTCCATTACGAACAGGCCGCCGACGACCAGAATCGTCATCGAATTGATCGCATACAGAAAAGAAGGCACGGTATGAACGAACAGACCGGTCTCTCCCAACTGCTGCTGGGAGTTGAGCAGCTTGCTCTGCCATCCGGCCCACCGGCGAAAGAAGTCGGATTCCGCACCGCTCGCCTTCAACGATTCGATCAAGCTGAGCCCGGACATGGACACCCCGTCCATTTTGCCATCGTCCATCATCAGCCGTTGGTTTCGGTCCGTCTGCACCCTGGAGATGAAGCGCAGAAACGCGAAGTTGCCAAGCGCGATGACGACGCCGAGCAGCGTCAACAGCCAGCTGTATTGCAGCAACAGTATGAGGAAAAAGACGATCATCAGGAGATCAAGCAGCGCGACCGCCAAATCCCCGCTGAGCAGATTCGCGAGCCGGCTGTTGATGGCGATCCTCGAAGCGATCTCCCCCGCATGACGCTGCTGGAAGAACGCAATCGGAAGGCGCAGGACGTGCCAGAAGAAGTGTCCGGACATGTTCATCGACAGACTCGTCTCCAGCCGGATCAGATAATGCTGCCGGAGCAAGGTGAGCAAACCGCGAATCAGCGCGGTCAAACCCATGCCGATCAGAAGCGGCAGGATCCAGTTGTTCAGCCCGGCAAGCAGGACATCGTCGACGAATATCCGGCTGAACGCCGGAACGACCAGTCCCGGCACGACCAGCAGCAGCCCGGTCAGCACCACGAAGGTCAGGGTGTCGCCGGTGCCCTTGAGCCGGCTCTTCAAGGAACGGATGGTCCGCCATTTCTCCTTGATGCTGACGAACTCGGCCGTCGGCTCGAAGGTCAGCGTGATGCCGGTGAACGAGATGTCGAACTCTTCCATCGTAACCGTTCTCGGACCGGAGGAAGGATCGTTGATGTAAGCCTTTCCTTTTCCGAATCCTTCCAGCACAACGAAGTGATTGAACTGCCAGTGAATGATCATCGGGAACGTCATGTCCAACAGATCGGAAGGCTCCTTGCGGAATGCCTTGGTAGCCAGCGCATAATTACGGGCAGCCTTGACGATGTTCAAGGCGTTGCTGCCGTCGCGGGATACCCCGCAATCGATGCGCAGCCTCTCGAGCGGGACCTCGCGGCCGTAATAGGCGAGCACGATGGCCAGCGCCGCCGCGCCGCATTCGACTTCTTCCATCTGCAGGACGGTCGGCGTTCTTACCCGGGATCTTCTTCTGGTTGGTAATGTCGGTTTCTTGACCGCGAATGCGCTCATGGTGCCCTCCTGTCCCTTGCCCGACTGCTCCTATCGGAAGGACGGTATCACGTAGGAAATCGGCTTCTGCCGATACAGCGTAATCTCACCGTTCATTAACGTGCCGCTCTCCAGCTTCATCGGCGGGCCTTTCTTCGTCGACCAACGGTATCCGCTCGGCGTGGACGAATCGACCAGAAGCTCGAGACGGACTTCCAGCAAAGCGGGTCCCGCGCTCGCCATCTGACGGACGAACGCCTCGTTGCCGAGCGTATTCATCATGCTGTCCTCCGTAGCCGGATATTCCGATACGGAGACGACGCGTCCGAGCAGATTCCCGTACTCCTCTTTGCTCACCGAGGTCGGGTTGATCTTGGCGTCCATGCCCGGGACGATCTTCTTGCCTATCTGCACCGGAACGTACATGACCGCCTGAAGCTTGTCATTCGAGCCTTCGTCCAGCTCCAGCGTTGCGACCGGGGCTCCTTCGAACAGCATATCGTGTTTTTTGACCGCCAGCTCGATGACGCGTCCATCATAAGGACTGACAACCCGGGATCGTTCGATGATCGTCGCCTGCAATTGCTCGATACGGGCCTCGATCTCGCGGAGTTCCTTCTCGTCTTCGCCGGCAAGCGCCTGCTTCCGGCTGTGGAGCTCGGCAAGCTGATCCATGAGCGCCGGCTGATGAACGCGGGCGATGACGTCCCCGCGCCGGACATGATCATTCAGCCGGATGCGAACGTCGGTCAATTGGCCGCTCGTGAACGAGCCGATCGAGACGATCCCGCCCGGCCGCACGAGAACACCCTGACTCTTGACCGTGACCGGCTGGCTGTCGGTGACCGCCCACACGGCCGCGACGGCGATCAACAATCCGGCGGCGGCGAGAATCAGCCAGCCTCTCGGCGAAGTAAGGCGGGGCAGCGCATCCAACTGATCGGGCGAAGACAGGCGGTCGACCGCCTTTTTGCGGAATAGGTTCTGGGCCAAGCTGATCCTCCTAGCCTTTCAAATACTGGAATGACCCGTTCGCGATTTGCTTTAGTACGATCGGTTTGCCGGTTACGTCCCCGGCCTCGTCGAACGAATGGCTTCCCGTTACGCCGACCCAATCGCGGATTTCACGCAGCGCGCCGGCGATATCGTCCGGCCTGGCGGAACCGGCGGCTCTAATCGCCTCGGCGAGCAGATACACCGCATCGTATCCTTGCGCCGCCCATTTGCCCGGATCTTCGCCATACTCGGCTCGATACTTCCGAATGAAATTCTTCACTTCCGTCCGCTCCGCCGTCGGATCGAAGATCGAAGCGACGACGGCTCCCTCGGCTGCAAGAGCCGCCTCTTGCGCAAGCTCCGCCGAATCCAGCCCATCCCCGCCGATAACGGGAAAGTCGGAGCCGGCCTGCCGCAAATCGACGAGTGTCCGGCCCGCTTGCGGCATGACCTGGGCGACGAAAACCGCATCGCAGCCGAGCATCTTCCACTCCCGCACCACGCGGGCCAGATCGGTCGAATCCGTATAGCTGTCCAGCCGGTCGATCGTCTCGATGCCGAGCTCCTTGCCGCGGTCCTCGAAGGCGTTGGCCAGACCACGCCCGTATTCGTCGTCCGAATACAGGATCGCCACCTTCCGATACGCCATGGAAGCGGCATATTGCGCCAATCGATCGCTGATTTGGGAATCGCTTGGTATCATCCGAAAAACGTATCGGAATCCGCTTTCAGTCAGTTTCGGAGCGGTGGACCCCGGCGTCAACATGACAATGCCCGCGTCCTCGTAAAGGGCGGCGGCGGCCATCGACACCGAAGAGCCGCGATGTCCGATGACGGCGACCGTTTCCGGATCGGCGGCGAAACGGCCGGCCGCGGACAAGCCTTCCGAGACGGAACCGCCGTCATCGACGCTGACGACGCGCAGCTTTCGGCCGAGCACTCCTCCTCCGGCGTTGATCTCATCCAGCGCCAGCTTCACACCTTCCGCCAGCCCCTCGTTCCGGGAAGCGAGCGGCCATCCGACGCCGATTACGATATCTCCCCGGGCTGCGCCCCTATCGACCCCGTCTTCGCTGCATCCGGCGATCAACAGGGCAAGCAGGATTGCGGCAACCAGCCGCCATCGATTTCTCAAACTCGTTCGTCCTTTCCGCATGTACGACTCGCTCTACCGAATTATAGCATTAACCGTTCGAATTATGGCATAGAAAACGTTTTTTGACACCATCAGGCGGGCGGAATCGCGGCGANCATCAGTCCCATCCATCGCGCCTCCTTCCCGGGCTTTTCGCCTTATTGCCGTTCCATCTCGAAATGAAGGCCGGGGAACGCGTTGTAGCCGGTCAATTTCCGCTCTTCGGCCTGCCAGATTTTTTTGATCTTGTATTTCGGCGCCGAGCCTGAACGTTCCGGGCCCAGGGTCCCGCTGGCAGCGGAACCTTCGGATTGATATACTCGTGGCAACGACAATCGTTTTGCGATGCGGGGGAATGTTGTGTGCATCAGGCAATCAGGCAGGAGCTCATGGCATTGGCGGATGAGAAGTACCGGAAATTCATGTCGTCGTTGATTCCGAACATCGACATGGACACGATCATCGGCGTCCGGCTGCCGGCGCTCCGCAAGCTGGCGAAGGCCATTGTGAAGGACGACTGGCGCGCCTATCTCCGGCAGACCGACAACCGTTATTTCGAAGAAACAATGCTGCAGGGAATGGTCATCGGCCATGCGAATGCCGATCTTGACGAACGCCTGCGCCATGTGGCCGGGTTTGTGCCGCGAATCGACAATTGGGCGGTATGCGACAGTTTCTGCAACGGGCTGAAGTTCGCGAAAGAACACAAGCGGCGGGTATGGGATTTTCTCCAGCCGTATTTGTCCTCCGACCGGGAATACGAGATCCGCTTCGGCGTCGTCATGCTGCTCGGCTATTTTGCCTGCGACGAGTACCTGGACCGCGTGCTGCAATGGTTCGACCGCATCCGGCACGAAGGCTATTACGTCAAGATGGCCGTCGCATGGGCCGTCTCGGTCTGCCATGTCCACGATCCCGAACGGACGATGGCGTATTTGCGGGACAACCGGTTGGACGATTTCACCTACAACAAGGCGATCCGGAAAATCATCGAGTCCCTGCGCGTGGATGCGGAGACGAAAAACATGCTGCGCGGCATGAAGCGCGGAAAATGACGCGCGAAGCGCGACAGGCAAAAGAGGAACGCCCGCTGCCGGGCGTCCCTCTGCCCCTTCATATGCGGACCGCGCGACCGGGCCGGAAACCGATGAAGCTTACGAATTCTGCAACCTTTGCATCCGGAGCACCTGCGAATAACGCGGAATCGCTGCAAATATTTCCGGACGAAGGCGTGAAACCCTGACCTGCCCTGTCAGTGATTTCGTTCTATAATGGGGCCATGGCTGAAGGAGGGAATGGCGGAAGTGGTGAGTTCCGTTTTCAGACAAGCTGTCAGGGACGCAACGGGCGCCGACTGGGAAGAGTGGGTTGCGAGGCTGGAGCGGGAGATCGATCCGACCTGGACCCGCGAACAGATGAAAAATCATCTTCGCGAAACGTGGCGGCTTCCGGACGAATGGAGCGAATGGCTGGCCGTCCTGTACGGGCAACTGCTGGGCCGCACGCCCGTCGGCGTCACGAAGGACGCGGGCGTGCAGATCGGCGTCCGCAAGACGATCGCGGCGGAGCCGGAGCGGGTCTGGCGCTTCATGCTGTCCGCGGGCGGGCTCAAGCTCTGGATCGGCAGCGTCCCGGAATTCCGGCTGGAGAAAGGATTCGAATTCGAATCGGCGGAAGGCGTGACGGGCAAGCTTACGGTCGTTCAACCCCTCCACAAGCTGCGCATGGCCTGGAAGCGCCCGGAATGGGAGCGGCCGTCCCGGCTGCAAATCTCTTTCCTTTCCGCCGGCCAGGGCAAGACGACCGTCGCGGTCCATCAGGAAATGCTCGAAGACGTCTATATCCGGGAAATGATGCGCCGGTTCCGGGAGGAGACGCTGGGCCGGATCCGCGAGGAAACGGAAACCGCATCATGAACAAGCACAGCCCTGTCGGCCTTTCACCCGCGCCTCCCCCGTCCCCGCATGGCCGGCTCGTCAGATTTTGAAGCAAAGCTTGCCCACGTAATGTTGACGGAGCGCGATATGCGCCTGACGGGCCTCTTCCAGATCGAACACCCGGTCGATGAGCACCTTGATCCCGCCCGACCGGATCCGCTCGTGCAACCGGCCGATAATGTCCGGGTCGGGCTCGCCGTGGTAGCCGGCCAGCTCGATATCGGGCCGGTCCCCGGGGATCGGATGGATGCCGTGGGGATACGCCGCGCGCCCGCCGGGACGGACACACCGGATGACCGCCTCCGCAAGCTCGCCGCCCGCGGTCAGCAGCGCCGCGTCGAACCCGCCCGGGGCAAAAGCTTCCGCGGCCGCCCGCACATCGTCTCTCCGCCCGTCCACAACGGCGTCCGCGCCGAGCGCTCTCGCCGCCGAAGCGCCGTCTTCGCCCGACGCGATCGCGAACACCCTGGCTCCCATTTGCCGCGCAAGCTGGACGGCGATATGGCCGATTCCTCCGCTCGCGCCCAGAATGGCGACGGCTTCGTTCTTCCCGAGCCTCAACACATCTTCAAGCCCGCGCAGCGCCGTGAGCCCGATCCCCGAGACGGCGCCGGCTTCGGGCAGGCTGAGCGCTTCGGGCTTCCTGACGACGAACGCCGCGCGAACCGCCGCAAACTCCGCGTAGAACCCGCCTTTCGGATTGAGGAAGCCCGTGGCGTACACCTCGTCTCCGACCTCGAGCCCCGTCACCTTTTTCCCTTTCGCACGCACCACGCCCGAACCTTCCGAGCCCNGAATGTACGGAAAAGACGGTGTCAGCCCCAGCATCTCCGCGTATCCGCCTTCCCGCTCGAANATGTCCNAGCTTCCGATGCCGGCGTACTTCACCCGGACCAGCACCTCGTCATCGTCGATCGCGGGAACCGGCACATCCCGGATCGCCAGATCTTCCGGGCCGCCGAATCGGTCAATGACCGCCGCTTTCATGGTTTCGCCCTCCCCTTGCAAGCGTCTCAATGCAACGATACACTAAAACCACGACAAAAACTGTCATGGTTTCGATCGGAGGAGCCCGTGACCAAAGCGAAAATGTTGTTTGATCTGATCCTGTACGCGAACGCCAGGCGACAATTCACCGCCGAAGAGGTGGCGCGGGAATTCGGGGTGTCGGTCCGGACCGCCCACCGGTACCTGGCGGAGTTGAGCGGGATGGGCGTGCCGCTCTACACCGAGCCCGGCCGTCACGGCGGCTACCGCATCCTGGGCAGCCGGATGCTGCCGCCCGTCCTGATGAACGAGAGCGAGGCCTTCGCCATCTTCTTCGCCTTTCAATCGCTGAAATATTACCGTTCGCTGCCCTTCGGGATCGACATCGCGTCCGTGTCCCGAAAACTGCGCGCAACCCTTCCGCCCGACGCGCGTGAACGGATCGACCGGCTCGACGCGGTGCTGTCGTTCTGGAACAAGAAGCGGGGAGCGCCATCTCCTTACCTGAAGGAGATCATGGAAGCCGCGCTGGACAAGCGGGTTTTGGCGATCCGGTACCAGTCCGCGCGCCGCGACACGAGCCGGGAGGTCGCCCCGATCGGCGTGTACGCCTACGACGGCTACTGGTACATGCCCGCGGTTGATCTGGGCCGCGGTGACATCCGGGCGTTCCGGCTGGACCGGATTCTCGGGCTGCGCAACACGGGGAAGACGCACGACCCCGGCATCCGGCTCGACCGCTGGCTCGACCATCTGACCGCCGACGAGCCCGGCGACCCGGTGCGCCTGTGCGCGGAGCTGACCCGGGAAGGCGTGCGACGGTGCGTGAGCCAGCCGTGGCTGGAGCCGCATGTCCGGCTGACGGACGACGGCCGCGGCTTCGTGGACATGACGATGGACAGGAGCGAGATCGCGTTTGCCGCCGCCTTTTTCCTGCAGCTCGGGACCGAGGCGAAAGTGATCCGGCCCGCGGAGGTTCTGGACCGGATTCGCAGGCAACTGCGCGAGACCATGGCGCATTATGGTTTATAAGGCTGCACCCCGGGCAATGCGCAAGGATCTGGTGCGGATGCGCACCAGACCCGCCCGCACACGCGCGATCCGTCCCGATCTGACGCAAATGTGCACCAAAAAAAGGAACCCGGCCATTCCGGGTTCCCCTGTCGCTTAATGCCTAATGCGCCTCTTCGAAATTTCCGGTCTGAAAATACCGCGCCAGCTTGACGACGAGCGAGCCGATCCGCTGGTCGGACGGCTGGAGCACCGGCGCCACGCCTTCCTCTTCCAGCGCCTCCGCCGTCACTTTCCCGACCGCGGCCGCCAGCACCTCACCCGACAGCCGGTCGCGCAGCATCTCCTTCATCCCGAACCNGCCGGCCATTTCGAACAGNNAGCGCACCTGCAGCGCGCTCGTGAACGCCACGGCGTCGAACTTCCGCTCCTTGAGTTCTTCCAGGAANGACCGGATNTCNGNTTCCGGGGGAGGCACNTGAATATAGGGCATGAGCGTCTCCACGNCCGCGCCGCTGTCCGCCAGCCAGCGCAGCAGCCGCTCGGGCCGTTCCCCGTGCAGTTGCACGACGACCTTCCGGCCTTCCAGCGGCTCGTCGCCGAACGCGCGCATCAGGCCGGCGGTCGTGCCGTCATCGTCGGATACGTCCGGCGAGATCGCCCATTCCTTGAGAAACTTGCGCGTCTTGTAGCCGCGGGCGGCCACCTTGGACGTCCGGAGCAGGCGNAGCCANTCCCACAGCATGTCGGATTGCCGCGCCACATCCAGCAGCCGCTGCGCCCCCTGNCCGGTGGTGAACANGATCCAGTCCGCCCCTTCGGCGATCACCCGCCGCATCGCCGGACCGATCTCTTCCTCGTCGGTCAGAATCGTCCCCTGCGCCGGCCGGATATGCGCGACGCCGCCGAAATTGGCCACCAGCTTCGTCACCTCGTCCTGTTTACGGGCGCCGGTCACCGCGATCTGTTTTCCCTGAAGGCTGAGCATCCCACTCCCCCCTTTCATCCGGTCAGCCGAAGGTCGGCCGAAGGTCAGCCGAAGGTCGGCCGAAGGTCAGCCGAAGGTCGGCCGAAGGTCAGCCGAAGGTCGGTCGCAACCCGAGAGAACCCGGCTCCTCCAAATTCACGCCCGGAGCACGGGGCACAGGGCACGGAGCACGGGACACGACAGCCGTTCCACCGATTCGCCGGGCCGCCAAGTTCAACCATTCAGCCCGGATTCATCAGCAGCCGCCGGACTTCCAGCGGCAGCGGATCCGCCCGGAACGACCTGTGCATATACTCCGCGAACGCGCGGGTGACCGGATTCAGCGACCGTTCGGGCACCGCGATCGAAATCCGCTGGATCATCGGGGAGCCGTCGAGCTCAAGCTTCTTCACCTTGCGGCTCCTGAGCTCTTCGCGGACGGCCGATTCCGGCAGGAACGCCGCTCCCATGCCGGCCAGCAGCATCTGCTTCATCCCGCTCACGTGGTCCATCTCCATCACATGCGCGGGCCGGAACGCCTCCTGCCTGAACCGGCTCTCGATCAGATCGCGGGCGTCGTCTTCGCGGTTGCCGACAATCACGGTCTCGCCGCGCAGGTCGTGAAGCGACACCACTTCCCGGGAAGCGAGCGGATGGCCGCGGTGCACGAACAGGTGAATCTCCTCGCTGTAGAGCGGCACCAATCGGACATGCGGCCGTTCCGCAACGCCGTGCACGAACCCCAGATCCGCCACCTGATCCTGCAGCCAGCCNANGATCGCCGGCGTCGAGCCGGTNANCACCTGNANGTGCNCCCCGNTCTCCTCCCGGTCGAANNGGGCCAGCAGATCCGGCAGGACGAACGTGTTGAACAGCGATGTTCCGGCNATCTTCAGGGNNCGATCGAACGACTCGTGCTGCAGCCGGGTCAGCCCGGCCGCCAANACCTGGATCGCCCGCTCCGCATAGGACCGGAACAGCTCGCCNGCCGGCGTCAGCACGGCTTCATGNCCGGCGCGGATGATCAGATGCTCGCCCAGCTCCTCCTCGAGCTGCTGCATGCGGGCGGTCACCGTCGGCTGGGAAACGCCCAGCTTGCGGGACGCGCCGACGAGGCTCCGTTCCGACGACACCGCCATAAACGTGGTCAATTGCTGCAAATCCATTTTCAACTTCCTCCCCGCCGATTCCCGCCGCCTACGAAGCGAAAGCTTCCTGCAGCAGGTAGTCCCTGAACCGCGCCGCCACCTGGCGCATCGGCAGGCTTCGGTGGCTGACCATGTAGGCGTCCCGGAAAATCGGGAGGGCCGGCCTGAGGGAAGCCGTCCGGAGCCGGCCGGACTTCAGATCTTCCCGGACGGCCAGCAGCGGACTGAAGGTGTAGCCGATGCTCCGGTACACGAACTGCTTCGCGGTCTCCGGATGATCGGCGGTAAGCGTCCCGGGAAACGCCGTCTTCTGCCGGGCGAACCACTGGCGGATCCGCTCCCATTCATCCGTCAGTTGGCCGGGAACGATGAGCCGGTGTTCCGCCAGATCCCGGGCCGCGAGCGCTCCCTTGTCCGCGAGCGGGTGCCGGGGAGCAAAGACCGGAATCACGGGCGACGAGCAGATTTTCATCGCCTTGACCCCCTTGTGGGCCACCGGCCCGCGAATCAGGCCGATGTCCACCTTGCCGTTCATGACCCAATCGATGATGATCGAACTGTCCGTGAGCAGCACGTTGGTGTGGACGTCGGGATATTTTTCCCGGTATGCGGTCATCACCTGCGGCAGGAACCAGGTGCCGATTTCCGCGTCCGCCGCGATCAGCGCGGGCTGCTCCCGCGACTTGAGCCGTTTCACCTCGGCCACGCCTTCCTCCAGCAGGTCAAGCGACCGCATCAGGTAGCCGAGCAGGAGCTCGCCCTTCGGGGTCAGGGCGACGCCCTTCCCGGAACGCTCCATCAGATTCACGTCCAGCTCCTTGCCGAGAGCCCGGATGCGGCTGTTCACGGTCGACGGGCTGACGCCCATCGCTTCAGCCGCCCGGGAAATGCTGCCGTGTTCCGCCACACACACGAACGTCCGGATCTGATCAACATCGATCTTCAAATTCGACAACATGCGCGCCGTTCATCCCGCTTCTGTCCANTTTGCTTCATCGAGTAGAATATAGATCTTGCCGCCTTCGATTTCAACATCGTAGCTCCGGACGCAGCCGCGGTCCGGCGCCTGAACCTGGCCGTCCGTCACGTCGATTTTCCAGTCATGCAGCGGACAGAAAACGTACTTGCCGCTGACGATCCCTTCCGACAGCGGTCCGCCCTTGTGGGGGCAACGGTTCTCGANCGCATGGAACGACCCGTCCGACAGATGGAACACCGCGAACTGGCGTCCGTTCAGAAACACCGACCTGGCGCCGCATTTCGGAATGTCCTCCGCGTTTCCGATCCAGTGTCTGGGCATGGCCCTCTCTCCTTTCCCATCCGACATCAGCCGATCGTGATCGGTTCGAACTGCTTTCTGAGCTCGGGGTTTTCCACCCGTTCCTTCCACGGATCCTTCGTCACGGACAGCGCGACATCCAGCCGTTCGTTCAGCTCCCTGCGCGTCTCCGGATCGGCCAGCACATCCTGCACGTGTTTCAGACCGACGCGCTCGATCCAGTGCGAAGTCCGTTCCAGGTACTGCGCGTTCTCCCGGTAATATTGGAGAAAAGCCCCCGACCATTCGAGCACCTCCTCCGGCGTCTTGACGGTCACGAGCAGTTCCGCCCCCCGCAGTTCGACGCCGCCGTTGCCGCCCACATAGATCTCCCATCCGCCTTCGATGGCCACCACGCCAATATCCTTGATGCCGGACTCCGCGCAGTTCCGCGGGCAACCGGAAACCGCCATCTTCACCTTGTGCGGCGTGTACAGCCGCTCGAACTTCCGCTCCATGTCGATGCCCATCTGGATGGAGTCCTGGGTGCCGAACCGGCAGAACGTCGAGCCGACGCACGTCTTGACCGTCCGGATCGCCTTGCCGTAGGCGAAGCCCGAGGGCATGTCGAGTTCTTCCCAGATTTTGGGAAGATCCTCTTTCTTGACGCCCAGGAGGTCGATCCGCTGGCCGCCGGTCACCTTCACCATCCGCACCTGGTATTTCTCCGCCACATCGGCGATCTTGCGCAACTGTTCCGGGCTCGTCACGCCGCCGTACATCCGCGGCACGACCGAGAACGTGCCGTCGTTCTGGATGTTGGCGTGAACCCGTTCGTTGATGAAGCGGGAATCCGATTCGTCCGCGTAATCTTCCGGGAACAGCATCCCGAGGTAGTAGTTGAGCGCCGGGCGGCATTTCGAGCAGCCTTCGGGGTTGCTCCAGCCGAGCACGTGCATCACTTCGCGGGTCGAGCGCAGCCCCTTCAACCGGATCTCCCGGCGAACCTCGTCATGCGACAGCGTCGTGCAGCCGCACATGCCCGCCTTGGCCGGAACCGCGCTCGCGGACTCGCCGAGTTCGCCGAGCACATACTGCAGGATCTCCGCCACCTGGCCCTTGCATCGGCCGCAGGAACGGGACGCGTTGGTGCAGCCTTTGATCTGCTCCACCGTCGTGCAGCCCTGATTGCGGATTGCGTCCACGATCGTCCCCTTCGACACGCCGTTGCAGCCGCAGATCATTTCTTCGTCGGGCACGGACGCCCAATCCGTGCCGGCCGCCTGGTCATCGGCGCCGCCCCCGAACAGGCTGAGCTTGCCGAACGCGCTGATGTCCGCCCGCTTCCGGATCAGGGAGAAAAGCTTCTGCCCGTCCGACGTGTCGCCGAACAGCACCGCGCCGACCACCCGGCCGCCCCGGACGAGAATTTTTTTGTAGATGCCCTGGGCCTCGTCGTGGATGCGGATGGCGCGCGTGCCCCCGCCATCCCGGAACTCGCCCGCCGAGTAGACGTCCACGCCGGACACCTTGAGCGACGTGAACGTGACCGAGCCGGTGTACGGGTCGGTCGGCACGCCCGCGAGATGCTTCGCGAGCACTTGCCCCTGCTCATACAGCGGCGCCACAAGCCCGTACACGATCTCCCGGTGCTCCGCGCATTCGCCCACCGCGTAAATGTCCGGATCGCTCGTCTGCATGTGGTCGTTCACGACGATCCCGCGGTTCACCTCGAGGCCGCTTCGCTTCGCCAGCTCCACGTTGGGCCGGATGCCGACCGCCATGACGACGAGATCCGCCTTCTCGGTCGTGCCGTCCGCGAACATGACGCCCGTCACCCGCTTGCGGCCCAATATTTTCGTCGTCTGCCGCTGCAGCAGGAAGCGCATCCCCTGCTTCTCCAGTTCCGCCTGCAGCATGATCGCCGCCGTCTCGTCGAGCTGCCGTTCCATCAGATGGTGNAAAATGTGCACGACCGTGACGTCCATTTTCAGATTGAGCAACCCTCTTGCCGCCTCGAGCCCGAGCAGACCGCCCCCGATGACGACCGCCTTGCGGTAGATGCGGGACGCTTCCATCATCGTCNCGCAAGTCCTTGATGTCNCGGAACGCGATGACGCCTTCCTTGTCCGCTCCCGGCAGCGGCAGNATGAACGGCAGCGAGCCCGTNGCCACGATCAGNTTGTCGTAGGGNATNTCCCGGCCNTTGTCGGTCANNACCCGNTTCCGCNGCCGGTCNATCAGCGTCGCNNCCTCNCCNGTNTGCAGCGTTATGCCGTGCTGGCTGTACCACTCATAACCGTTCAGAAAAATGTCGTCGATCTTCTTGTCGCCCTGCAACACCGACGACAGTTGGATGCGGTTGTAGTTCGGATACGGCTCTTTGCCGATGATCGTGATCTCGTACTGGTTCGGATCAGCTTTCAGCAGCTCTTCCACCGTGCGGACTCCCGCCATGCCGTTGCCGATCAGCACCAACTTTTTTCTCATGTGGAACGCCTCCCGTTCTCATTGAAATGGGTTCAGCCGATCCGGTATGCCGGCTCATCCGCGAGGACTTCCCCGCGGTACAGGACGGGCGCGCCCGACCAGTGGACCTGTTCGAGCAGGTCGACGACGCGGCCGATCACCACGAGGGAAGGCGCCTTGAAGTTTTCGGCGGCGGCGTCTTCCGCCGCGCGCCCGAGCGCCGTCACGAGCGTCCGCTGCCCGGGCATCGTGCAATTCTCGATGACGGCCGCCGGCGTGTCCGCCGGCCGGCCGCCTGCCATCAGCAGATCGCAGATGAGTCCGAGGTTTTTCATGCCCATGTAGATGACGAGCGTGTCCGCCGACGCCTGGCTCATGAACCGTTCGGGATCGACCGCCGGTTCGCCGCACCGCTTGTGTCCGGTGATCAGGGCGACCGACGACGCCCCCGCCGTCCGGTCCGTCAGCGGAATGCCGGCCCAGGCCGCGGCCGCGGGCGGCGGCCGTCACCCCCGGCACCACTTCGATCGGCACAGCGTGCTTCCGGCAGTATGCCGCTTCCTCGCCGCCCCGGCCGAAAATGAACGGGTCCCCGCCCTTCAGCCGGACGACGCGCTTTCCTTCCCGCGCCTTCCGGACGAGCAGCGCGTTGATCTCCTCCTGCTTCATCGCGTGGCCGTTTGCGGATTTCCCGCAGTAGATCCGCTCGGCGTGTTCGCCCGCTTCATTCAGGAGCGCGGGATTCACCAGCCGGTCGTAAACGATGCAGTCCGCCACACGGATCAGCTCCAATCCGCGGACGGTGATCAGCTTCTCGTGGCCCGGCCCGGCGCCGACCAGAAAGACCTTGCCCGGTCCGCCGCTCATTTCGCTTCAACCGCCTGACCCGCGGTCGGCAGGGCGGCGGCTGATGCCGCGGGCTTGGCGTCCGACGCCGCGCGGACGCGATGGGCGAGGTAGACCGCCATGCCGGTGAACAGAAGCCCGCCGACCAGGTTGCCGAGCAGCACCGGGATCTGGTTCCAGAGCCACCAGTCCGCCACGGTCACGTCCGCTCCCAGCATCATGCCGGCCGGAATGACGAACATGTTGACGACGGCGTGTTCGAACCCTTGCGCGAAAAATGTCAGAATCGGCAGCCACATGGCGACGATCTTGCCGGATGTCGAACCGGACGTCATGCCCATCACCACGCCCATCGTCACCATCCAGTTGCACAGGATCGCCTTCACGAACACGATGCCCCATCCGGACGCTCCGAGCGCCTCATAGGCGATTGTCTTCGCTTCCGCCGCCTGGATGAGCCGCTGGGCCATCGCCGCGTCCATGTTGCTCCCCATCGAAGTGACGGCAATGCCGTACAAACAGGCGTACACCGCGCACCCCAGCAGGTGACCGACCGTCACCCATCCCCAGTTGGCCAGCATGCTGCCCATCGTCGTCTTCCGTTCGTTGACCGCCAGCGGGATCAGCGCGAAGTTTCCTGTCACGAGTTCCATTCCCAGCAGTACGATCATGACAAAGCCGACCGGAAANAGCAGNGCGCCGACAATCGGCGTCGTCTCCAGCGCCACCTGGAACGCNAGGGTGGTGGCGAANGNCAGCAGGGCGCCGCCNAGNAANCCGCGCAGCACCAGTTGCCGCGCCGGCAGCGNCGCNTTCCTGANCCCGGTCTCCACCATTTGCTGCACAATCAGATCCGGTCTCACATACGTCATGTTCTCTCTCACTCCCATTCCTGTACATGTTATCTTTGTTTACACATGATTATAAGGAGTGTTCTTTGATTTTTCAATACGCATATCAGAAAAATCGTTTTTTATTTTGTTTATGCGGGGATAGTGGGTGTCTATGGCGGATATTGACTGCATTTGACCCTATCCCCTTCGCTCAGACAGACATGGTTGTGGTGGTTTGTGTCACTTTTTATGACATAAATATGAGCAAAAAAAGCACCTCCCCGTTCTTGGACCTGCTTTGCCTGCCGATCTGAACGGAAAGGCGCTTGATCTCAGAGGCTTGAAATAATCGCCACCTCCGCGGACCGCATATGTAGCAGGGGCGTGGATTTGGTGGAATGTTGAGGCGCGGATGCGAAGGCAACGGTGGTCGGAGGCGAGTATATCGGAGTGATGAGGCGTAAATGCAACGGAGTGCAGGGGCGCGGATGTAGTGGAGCGTGAATCGCAAACCTACCATAAAGCCGCAATGTTTTCGGAAAGCGAAGTCGCATTTTTCTATCGGAAAACGGAGCTGCATTTTGTAACGGAACTGAGCGCCGCTATTTGTCCCGGGATCCCGCAATCGCCCAATAAACGCACGCAGTTCCGTTAGACTTTCGGAAAGTGCCCCGGCGGCAAAATAACGTCTCCTCGTTCCGATAGCGTTTTACCTGGCTTCATCAACGCTAACGAATCTTGAATACGTTATTTGCCCGAAATGGACTGTTTCTCGAACACTTGCGAAACTGGGACACGTTATCGGGCCGGAAAGGCGCGAAAAACGCGGCCAGGAGCCCGATAAGCGCTCTCAGTTTCGTTACAATGACTCAGGGTGCGCCAAAATGACGAAATTACGCCACCTGGTTTCGTTAGAATTTCGCACGCATCGACCTGAACATTAACGGCATTTCGTGCCGTTAATTGGTTGTCCGCACACGACAGCGAGTCCGTTAACGGCATTCCGTGCCGTTAACATTCGGCATGAGACGGCTGCGCACCACTGACGGCGGGCAATAACGGCATTTCATGCCGTTAATTGGCTGCCCGGACACGGCAACGAGTCCGTTAACGGCATCTCGTGCCGTTAACATTCGGCATGAGACGGCTGCGCACCACTGACGGCGGGCAATAACGGCATTTCGTGCCGTTAATTGGCTGCCCGGACACGACAGCGAGTCCGTTAACGGCATCTCGTGCCGTTGGCGTGCCTGGATCAGCCGCCCGCCGCAGCTTCCGCGTCAATACCTGCTTCACCCGCCAGCGGCTC
>Ga0065720_1003109_pt1 | contig 25530 bp, 29 predicted proteins | sample Thericmetagenome_FD_59107 | JGI IMG/M metagenome (GOLD analysis project Ga0065720, IMG submission 59107) | Thermophilic microbial communities from the Joint Bioenergy Institute, California, USA of rice/straw/compost enrichment - eDNA_2 v2... | ecosystem: Engineered > Solid waste > Grass >... | reverse complement strand
TTCCTGGGCGCCATCATGCAGCTGGCCTCGCTGGGCCTGGAGCCCGGCGGAGCGCTGGGCCACGCCTACCTGCTGCCGTTCGACAAGCGGCAGAAGGTTGGAGGCCAGTGGAAGACGGTCGGGACCGACGTGCAGCTGATCATCGGCTACCGCGGCATGATCGACCTGGCGCGCCGCTCCGGCCAGATCGTGAGCCTGGAGGCCCGCACCGTTCACGCCCGCGACCACTTCGAGGTGGAGCTGGGCCTGGACTCGCGCATCGTGCACCGGCCGGACTGGACCGCACAGGAGCGCGGCCCGCTGACCTTCGTGTACGCGGTGGCGAAGCTGCGGGACGGCGGCGTGCAGTTCGAGGTTATGAGCCGCGCAGAGATCGAGGGCATCCGCGCGCAGAGCAAGGCCAAGGACAACGGGCCGTGGGTCACCCACTTCGATGAGATGGCGAAGAAGACCGTCATCCGCCGGCTGTTCAAGTACCTGCCGGTGAGCATCGAGATCCAGCGCGCCGTTGGCCTGGACGAGCAGGCCGAGGCCGGGCTCCCGCAGGACAACCCGCTGGTGATGGATGGCGAGTTCAGCCATGTGCCGGCCGTTGGTCACGATGCCGATGCCGGCAACGACTCGGGCGACGGGCTGACCCTCGCCGAAGTGCTCGCCGGCATCCAGTCCGCGCAGGACGTGGACGCGCTGGACGCCGCGTATGACCTGGGGCGGATGCTGCCACAGGACGCGCAGCCCGAGTTGACGAAGGCCTACGAACTCCGCCGCGACGCGCTGGAGCTGGCGGCGAAGTGACCCCCAACCCCGGCGCCCTCCCCTGCGCCGGCCCCGCGCCCCGCCTCCCCTCGGGGCGCACCCAGCGGCGAGCCGCTCCCCTCGGTGAGCCGCGCGAATCGGTCGTAACCAGGCGACCTCGGAGCCGTAACCGAGTGACAGGCCGGAAAGACGGCCACCTATTCCTCAGGAGCGAGCCCATGAACATGCACCCCAGCGACGCCCTCTACGCCCTGGCCCAGGAGAACCGCAATGGCTGACCTAGCCGTCTTGGATCCATGCTGCGGCGGCCGGATGATGTGGTTCGATCCGCAGGACCAGCGATGCGTGTTCGGCGACCGCCGGCATGAGTCGCTGGTGGTCACCGACCGCTCGCATCACGAGGACGGCACCCGCGCACTGTCGATCCACCCGGATTGCCGGATGGACTTCCGCGCGCTCCCGTTCGCCGATTGCACCTTCCCGCTGGTCGTGTTCGATCCACCGCACCTGGTGCGCGCCGGTCCGCGCAGCTGGCTCGCCGCGAAGTACGGGAAGCTCGGGGCCGATTGGCGGGACGACCTGCGGGCTGGCTTCGCCGAGTGCTTCCGTGTGCTGCGTCCATATGGGGTGCTGATCTTCAAGTGGTCGGAGGTGCAGGTGGCCACGCGCGAGGTGCTGGCGCTGACGCCGCACGCACCGCTGTTCGGCCACCCCTCGGGCAAACGAGGCGGCACCCACTGGATCACGTTCATGAAGGAGCCCGCCAATGACTGACCGCTACGCGAACATCCGCCGGGCGCTGGCGATGGGGCCGACGCCGGGCGAATGGTATTGGTCCGACGCGTATCCCACTCAGGACGGCAGAAAAACCTGGTCACTGATCGGTGACGGTGGATTTGGAATCCTGAGTTGCGACGGAGAGGAGAACAGCCCGCAGAGCGTTAATACCGCAGCCGCAGGGTTCATCGCTGCCTGCGACCCCGACACGATCCGCGAGCTGCTCGCCGAACGCGACCAACTAGCCGCCGCCCTCGAAGCGGCGCGGGGGGACGGCTGGCAGCCGATAGAGACGGCGCCGAAGCCCGACATAGGCGCAAACGGATTCGGGGGACGACTGCTCCTTGTGGTGGACTGCGGAGACGGGACTATCCCATCAGTCCGGAGAGGATACTGGGAAGGCACCGATTGGTATTTGGACTGCTGTATTGGCTTGGCTACTGCCTGCGGATACCGCGTAACCCACTGGCGCCCGCTCCCCGCACCACCCGCCATCGACCAGGCGCTCGGGAAGGGTGGGCAGGAGGTGAGTGATGGCTAAGTCGCTAGGGTTCGCAAAGGCCGCATGGCGCTGCAAGTGGATCGGGCGCAGCGCTGCCGCCTATCGACTCCACAACTGGGCATGGCGCTACATGGACCGTCACGGACGAGGAATCACGAAATGGAAGTGACTCCATCCCCCACCCCACCGGACCCCGGACATGAGCAGGAGGTGCCCAATGGGGGCCGCTGACCTGTGCCTGTCGCGCCGCGAGATCGCCGAGCTGTGCCGGACGCCGCAACGTGCCCGGCAGGTCGCGTTCCTGCGCCAGAACGGGATCAGGCACTACCTAGACGCCCACGGCTGGCCGGTTGTCCTGCGGTCAGCCGTTGAGGGAGACTCAGGGGCAGCCACCGCCGCCCCGGCGTGGAAGCCGAACAAGGCCGCCTGATGGGCCGCAAGCCGACCAAGCCGAACGCCATCCCCCGCCTGCGCGCACGCAAGCAGAAGTCCGGGCGCGTCTGCTACTACTACGACCACGGGATCGGGCCGGACGGCAAGCGCCGCGAGGAACCGCTGGGCGCCGACTACGGCATGGCGATCAAGCGCTGGGCCGAACTTGAACACGAGCGCAACCCGCCAGCAGCGGCCGTCCTGACATTCCGCCACGTGGCCGATCGCTACCGGGTCGAGGTCATCCCGACGAAGGCCCCGCGCACGCAAAAGGACAACGCCCACGAACTGGGCTGGCTGCTGAAGTTCTTTGACGACCCGCCGGCGCCGTTCGAGCAGATCAGGCCGATCCACGTCCGGCAGTACCGCGATTGGCGGACGGCCAAGGTGCGCGCGAACCGCGAGATCGCCCTCCTGTCGCACATCTGGAACTGGGCGCGCGAGAAGGGCTACACGGACCTGCCGAACCCGTGCGAGGGGGTGAAGCGGAACCGGGAAGATGGGCGCGACGTGTACGTCGAGGACGCCGTGTACCGGGCCGTCTACGCCCACGCGGATCAGCCGCTGCGTGACGCCCTGGACCTGGCCTACCTGACCGGCCAGCGCCCGGCGGACGTGTGGGCGATGGACGAGCGGCAGGTGACGCAGAGCGGCCTTCTCGTGCGCCAGGGCAAGACCGGGGCCAAGGTGGAGATCGCGATCGAGGGGGAGTTGGCGGCCCTTCTGGACCGCATCCGGCGGCGCAAGGCTGGGCTGACGCTGCGGTCAACCCGCCTGATCGTGGACGAGCGCGGGCTGGCGCTGGGGCGCGACGCGCTGCGCTACCGGTTCGACAAGGCGCGGCGGCTGGCAGGCGTCGAGAAGGGGCAGTTCCAGTTCCGTGACCTGCGCGCGAAGGCGGGCACGGACAAGGCCGACCGAGCCGGGGATATCCGCCAGGCGCAGGCCCAGCTTGGGCACGCATCGGTCGTGATGACCGAGCACTACGTGCGCAAGCGCAGGGGCGCGAAAGTCACGCCGACCCGCTGAATTGCGGAGCGCGCCCCGGATTGCGGAGCGCACCGGATCAGCGGAAAGCATTGCCGGATATGGTGGGCCGTGTTGGAATCGAACCAACGACCAGCGGATTAAAAGTCCGGGCAATATTCCAGCCGAAACAATGAATTAGGCCGTTCCGCGCTCCGCAAACGGAAATTTGCGACCCCTCAATTTCGCCGGGGAAAACTGATGTTCGGCTTGGATTGCGGAGCGGAAATCTGTCCTCCCACCCCAGCTCGACGTGCTGCCCCCCGCTCCGCCGAGCCGACGTGCGCAGCGCTAGAGACCGGCCCGCGCGTGGGAACGGCAGACCCCGGAGGGGCGGCACCGCGCGGGCCGGCCGGTGGCGATCATGCCGCGACCGCGAGCCGCCGGCAGTCGGCCGGCGCCTGAGGGGCGTGTCGGGGAACTCCTACAGCACCGCCCCGCAGCCACCAGCCACGGCTCGACGTTCGCGGCGATCACCCAGCCCGCCGCGCGCGGAGCCGCCAGGGATTAAGGGGCTGCCTCCAGGTTGCCATCCAGGTCCCAGGTGTCCGCGGCGCGCTTGATGAGCGTGGCCTTCGCCCACTGCTTGCGCAGCTTCAGGGTCTCCGGCGTGCGGATGGTGACGCCGGAGTCGGCCACAACGGTCACCTGACCGGTGCCGTCCTGCCCGATGTCGATGCGCGTGCCGACAGGGAAGGCTACCGAGCTGTCCGCCGGCACCGTCACGTTCTTGGCGGTCGCCGCGTTGATGGTCACCAGCTTGAACGCGTCGGTGAGCTGCAAGGTGTAGTCGTCGGCCTGGATGTTCTCCTGCGTGGCCTGCGCCAGCGCGCGCAGGTCGGTGATGGAGTAGCCACTGTCCTTGATGGCCTTGCCGGTGCCGCCGTCGAAGACCGCGATGCGGCTGTCCTCCGCGCCAGCCGGGCCCACGACATCGCCTTTCTCTGCCCAGCCGGGCACGCCAGCAATAACGGTGAGCACCTGGCCCTCGGCACCGATGGCCAGCCGCGCCGGCTTGCCGTCGCTGCCGCCATAGATCAGGTCGCCGGCCGCGGTCATCGGGTTGCGCACCACCGGGCCGGTCACGTAGTCGTGCGCCGTCGCATCCCAGAGCAGGCCGTCGTCGTCGGCGGTGCCGGGGTACAGCGAGAGGCGCGCGGAGTTGCTCGGCGGCCCCTCCCTGCTCCAGGCCGAGCCGTCCCAGACCCAGTAGTCGCCATCGATCACGTAGGCGTCGTTGACGTTCGCGCTGCCCGGCAACTGGTCCACGGAATCCAGCTCGCCCAGGACGTTGTAGCCGTCCGTGGGCACCGCCTTGGTCAATCCGGCGCCGGCGGTCATGGCGTCCACCACAGGCCAAAACCCGCGCTCGCCGGCTGCGTTGGTGCCGTAGTAGCTACCGCCAGCCGGGTTGTCCTGGTCCTGCCGCAGCTGGACGGTGCCGCCCCGCACGACAATCGAGCTGATACCGCGGAGCTGTCCAGCTCCGCCGTGCTCCAGGTCGGCCACGCGGCGCGCCAGCTCCGCGAGATCCAGCGTCTGGCCGGTCGCTTGCCGCACGTATGCGACGAGGTCGCGCAGGAAGCGGTAGAACTCGACCGGCAACGGGCGCCCCTGCGCGTCGCGCCACGCGTGCGAGCCGGGCAGAATCGGGGAGTCGCTCACGACGCCGGCACCCGCTTGCCGATGGCGAGCCAGGTGAACGGGACGGCCACGTTGATGGCCTTCCAACTCTTGTTGTCGTCGTCGGCCAGGGAGAAGTTGGCGGTGAAACCGCCGGTCGCAGGGTTGGTGCAGGTCGCGCAGACCAGCGAGCCGTTGGCGGTGATCGTGCCCAGGCGCGGGGTGATCCCGATGTAGTACGGCGCATCATCGAACGCTGCAGGGAAGGTCACCGCCTTGACCGTCGACTTGTCGCCGCTGGCCGGCGCGCTGTCGCTGCCCCACATGACGCGCACATCGCCCAGCTGGATGTACCCGGCGCCGCCCGGGCTGACATCCGGCTCCGGCGGCTCGTAGGGTTCCGGCTGGTTCTGCAGCTGGAAGCCGTCCCCGGCAGCGTTCACGACCACCATCATGCCGGCCGACCCGGTCGGGTCGGGCAGCTGGGGCCACGGGCCAGACCACTGGAATCCGGTGCCATCGGAGGTCAGGTATTCGCCCTGGTGACCGGTCGGGTCCGGCAAGCTGCTGGTGGCTGGGGCCGGGTCGCGGATCTCCACGGCGGCCACGATCGCCGACCCGTCTGCGGCCTCGAACCGGACCGTATAGTCCCCCTCGCCCCACACCTGGGCCTGCAGCCGACCGGCGGCGTCCAGCACCACAGGATTCGGGTTCGGGACCGTCTGGGCGAAGTCCTTCCAGGTGGTCTTGGGGGTCGTGGTGCCGCGCTCGTAGAAGTGCAGCCTGCCGCCCGGCGCCGGCGCGGTGCCGAGCAGGTTGTCGAGGGCGACCAGGGGGTCGATCAGCTGATGGACGGACATGGGATCTCCTGAAAAGCGAAGCCCCGGGCGTGCCGGGGCTGTGGTAAAAAGGCGCCGAACGGAAGCACCTCGCCGGCGGGTATACCTTGGATGCATGGACGAGCACGGCTGGAGCCCATGAGCATGACCGACAAGCCGAAGATCGACCTCTCCCAGCCTGGCGGCCGGCCACGCGCCTGGCACGAGCAGGACACCTCTGACTCAGTGTGGCTTGGCGACCTGGGGATGTTCGCCAAGCTCGGGATCGCCGTCCTTCTGCTCGTTGGTGGCGCCTGCCTGTTTCTGGTCCAGCTGCTGAAGCACGCTGGCTAGCTCGACCAGGTCCTCGTCGCCGCTCTTCTGCCCAGCCACGCGCATGGACTCGATGGCGGCCGCGATCGCGCCTTTCGGTAGCACCGTGGTCGCCGCCAGCCTGCGCACCACCTCTGGGTTGGTCATCCAGCGCGCCATGAGGTTGGCGCCCACACCAGCGGCCACGAGGTAAGCGGTCCCGCCAGTGAACAGGCTTCCGACCAGAGAGGCGCCGTATGTGTACGCCGCCGCGCGGTTCGCGGTGCCAGACGGGTTCTGGTAGACCTTCGACCCCTGCTTGACGTTCTCCGCCACCCTGGCGATCCGGTCCATTGCGGCCGAGAAGCCCGGCCCATAGCGGTCGAACAGCGCGCGCCGCGCCTCCGGGCTGACCCGGTTCCAGTTGGTCAGGAACGTGGCGGCGCTGAACTCATCCGATGCGTTCATGCCGGCCTGGCCCGGCGTCGGCATGCCCATCCGCTTGATGACCGCTGCGGTGACCGCCTTCTGGCCGTCGCGCGGCAGGGACTGCATGACCGCCCGCAGGGTGGTTCCGCCGTCCCTGGTGCCCTGCATGACCGCGTTGAAGATCCGCTCGGGACCGCCGTGCTTGTCCACGATGCGCTCCACCAGCTCCAAGCGGTCAGCCACGGCGCGGGTGTAGTTGTTCGCCCGCTGCGCCGCGGCCGCGGCTTCCGGACCCGCCGCCTGGGCGGCCCGCTCCATGTCGGCGGACAGCGCGCGGTAGATCCGGCGCAGCTCTCGCGCCGGGGTGTCCGGCGACAGCGAGTAGTCGGAGATCGCCTCGCCGATGTCGGTGCGGATGCGCTTCAGGGCCTCGTAGCTGATCTGGCCGCCGCCGGCCGCCATGTCCTGCTCCAGCGTCTGCCGGAGCTGCTGGATCTTCGGGTTCACCAGGGCCGCAGTCGTGGCCTTCGCACCAGGGTTGGGCGTGGTCAGCTCCACGACGGTCTGCCAGGTGTTCGGCAGCGCCACCGGGGTCTCTCCGGGGATGTAGCGGTCCGCGTTCCAGTACAGCGCCCGCTTCATCGCATTGGTGTTGCCGGTGAACGTCTTGATGCCGCGCTCTATGGCCCGGCCGGCGCGCTCACCGCTGGCATTCGGGGACAGGCCGTCAGCCATCCTGCGCAGGCCGGCGCTGATGTCGTCGGCCTGCCGCTCCGCGAACCGGGACATGACGCCGGCCGAGGTCGGGCCGCCGGCCAGCAGGTTCTCGATGCCTTGCATCGCCCAGTTGCCCGAGGCCTGGCCCACCGACGGCGTGGCACCGAGCCGGGCGAAGTCCTCGATGGTGCGCTGCATCTGTTCGCCGGACCGGCCGCGCACGATGCCGCGCAACGTGGCGCCGGCGCCGGCGGTGCCGGCACCCGGCGCCAGGCCGCCGAGCAGGCCAGCCGCGGCCTGCGTGCCCTCGCCCGCCCCGGCCTCCCGCGCGGTGCCGGCAGCGGCAGCGCCCGTGGCGGTGCTGACCGTCTGCAGGCCAGGCTGGGCCGTCAGCAGCTCCGCCAGCCGGTTGCGCGCCGTAGGCGCGGCGGCGCTCACGGCCGAGCGCCCGGCGTTGAGCAGGCCGCCCAAGCCCAAGGTCAGGCCGGTACCGGTCAGCGCCTCGCCGACGTCGCCCAGCACACGCTCGCCGGCGGTCTCCGGCTTCGGTAGGCCCAGCCGGTCTGCCAGCGCGGACGCGGCCTCCCGGTAGGTCGGCTGGTCGCCGGGGACCAGGTAGTAGTTGAAGGCGTCGCCGCCGATGGCTCCGATCAGCGACCCGGCACCCTGGATGACCGAGCGCGCCGACATGCCGAGGTCGCGCATCAGGCCGCCCTGCTGCGGCTGGGCGGTCTGGGCCTGGGATTCCGGTATGCCGCCGACGATGTCGATCTCCAGCGAGGGCTCTTTGCCGCCCTCGTCCCGCAGCCGCCCGGCCTCGTCAGCCGCGGCCGGCACTGCGGCGGCGTAGCGTGCCCACGGGCCCTCGGCCGGGGGCTCGGCCAGGGCCGCGGCCACCATGTCCTTCTGCTGGTACTTCTCCCACGGGCCAGCCATTAGATGCGCTCCCAGTTGCTCGGATTGGCCGGGTCACCGCCCTTGAAGCGATACCCGTCCTCGATGGTCCCCGGCGCCGGCGGACGCGGCCCGCCGGACTGCTGCTGCCGCCCCTGCTGGCCCTCCTCCCGAAGCGACTGCTCCACCGCGGCCCGCCAGCGGGCGTAGTGGTCGCGCACGCGCTGCAGGTTCGCCCGCAGCTGCTCCGGGCTCTGGTTCGGGTCGAGGTTGGCCACGGTGGACTGCAGGGCCACCAGCTCCTGCACCGCGATGGCGCCCAGCGCGCCGCCGGTCGGGGAGGCCTCGCGCATCTGCTGCAGGCGGTCGAAGCCGAGGTTCGCCTTCACCGTCTCGATCTCGGCCGCCAGGTTGTAGGCCGGGCTGCCTTCGACGCCGCGCAGGCGGGCGCCCACGAAGCCGGTCGACATCGGGCCGATCATCTGCAGCGCGCGGTCGATCGAGGTCTCGACGTTCCGGGCTGCCTGCAGGGCCTGCTGGAAGCGCTGCTGGCGCTTCGGTGCCTCGGCCTGCTGCTCGGCCTGTGCCTCGGCCAGCCTCTTCTGCCGAGCGGCGTCGGCCTCCGCCGCGGCCATGGCCGGGGCGAACTGCAGCTGCACACCGAGCTTGGCGGCCTCGGTCGCGGCCGCTTCCTCCTCCTTGGTCCGGCCGGCGCCGATTCCCGGGGGCGCGACCAGTCCGCCGCGCTGCATGTCGGGCACCAGCAGGGGCGCGCCCGCCGAGGGCGCAGACGGCGCGGGCGCGGCGGCCGCCGGGGGCACGCCGGCAGACGCAGGAGCGCTGGCGCTCTGCCGCTGCAGCCCCTGCAGGTAGACCTCGGTCGCCTGCGCCGCCTGCTCGTCCGGCAGGCCAGCCGCCCGGAGCTGCTGGTAGTAGGCGTTTGCGAGCTTGGCCGCCTCCTCCGCATCGGCCGGGGTGCCCGTGACGGCCGACGGAGCGCCGCGCTGCGGCGTGGCCGCCGGCGCGGTCGGCGCGGGCATGCCCATTGCGGCCGGGCCGCCGAGCTGCACCCATCCGCCCACCCGCTCGTCGTAGTACTCCAGCGCGCCCGTGCGCGGATTCTGGCGGGACGGGCGCGGGCGGCCGTCGCCGATGTCGATGCTGTCGAAGCCGAAGCCAGCGCTGCTGGCCCGGCCCTCCTGCCCCAGCGCGATCTTCGCGGCCTGCTGGTACTCGGGGGTGCCCGGCTTGAGCCCAGCGGCCTCGGCCATCAGCTGGAACTGGCGGTACCCGGCCGGCGCGCCCTCGGCGGGCCGGATCTGGTAGCTCGCCAGCTGCTCCAGCCCGGGGAGGAAGGCGTCGTCCCACTCCAGCGGCACGTCGCCCAGGCCCAGCTGCCGGGCCTCCTGCGCCAGCTGCGGATAGATGCCGCGCACGGCGTCACGCTGGCCCGCCTTGGCCATGCCGACGATGTAGCGGGCCTTCGCCGCGAGGCTGCCGACCCGGTCGGTGTCGCGCTTCCCGAAGGCCTGCTCCGCCTGCAGGGCCACAGTCGGGCTCGACTGCGCGACCTGCCCCAGCAGGGCCGTCCGCTCCTGCGCCGGGGCGCTGTAGGCCAGGCCGAGAAGGCGGTTCTGGTAGCGCTGGCGGCCGCGGTCCTCTCCAGCGCGAACCTGAGCCAGCATGTTGTACAGGTCGGCCATGCTCAGCCCCTCCGCCCGTGGTACCAGTCAGCCAGCATGCCGCCGCCCAAACCGACCAGCTGGGTCATGGTGTCGGCCTGGTCGCGGTAGCTGCTGGCCCGCGCGTCGGCCGCGCCCAGCGCCAGGCGACCTGCGTTGCTGGCGTAGTTGGCGCCCAGCGTGCCGAGGCCCGAGGCCGTGGTCTGGCCCAGGCCGGCCAGGCTGGCCAGCCGGTTGTAGTAGTTGCCGTAGTTCTGCGTCGCCAGCCCCGAGGCGTAGGCCATGCGGTCCGCGTCGGCGCCGCCCGACCACAGCGCTCCCCGCGCGGCGGCGCTGCGGTCCAGCCCCTTGAGCCCCTCGGTCAGGGCGAACTGGTAGTCCGGCGACGCGGTGAACGAGGAGAAGTTGCCCGAGTTCAGCTGCTCGAGCTGATGCAGCGCCCGCTGGCCGGCCTGCAGCCAGGGCATCTGGTCCTCGCGTGCCAGGTCGAACTGCCGGCGCTGCTCTGCGGTGGCCGCGTCGTAGCCCTTCTGCTGGGCGGCGGCCGCCTTCTTGTCGCCATAGTAATTCGCGGCGACACCCGCCAGGGCGGCGCCTGCCTTGATCCAGGACATGACCTCTCCTCAGTCGTTCGCGATGGCCGGCACGGGCGGCTCCGGCACGATGAACTTCGCCTCGATGGCGGCCAGGTCGGTCAGCCTCGTGGCGTGCACGTTGATCCAGGTAACGTCGGTCAGGGCCAGGCCGACCTTCCTGCAGCCCGGCGGCGAGACGAACACATGCGGTGCGCTCAGCTCGCGCACGGTGCCGTCCTCGCTGGTGGCCCGGATGGTGCCCCGGGCCAGGATGTTCACGGTGGAGGTGCGGTGCCGCTTGCCGACCATGACCGTGCCGGCCTTGGCGTGCATGACGCGGCAGTACACCCCGTCGGCAAAGTGGTGCTCGTACTCGAACTCGGCCGGCGGCAGGCCCGCCATCGCCCATTCCAAGGCCCGGATCTGCGCGTCGTCCGGCGCGTCCGGCAACTGGACCAGCTCAGCCACCCTCCACCTCCAATCGCGCAGCGGCGCCCATCAGGTGCGCCGGACACGGCGAGGTCACGCGGATGGTGATGTCGAAGCGCCGCGCCTGCCCGAAGCGGTTGAATCGCACGCGGCGGGAGTACTCGCCCAGCTCGCCCAGAGACTTCTCGCGCGTGGCGATGCGATGCACCTGCCCGTTGCGCTGGACGGTCAGCTGCACCTTGCGATCGGTGAAGGACCGAGCCGCCCGCGGCCTGAGGCCGGACTGGTCGAAGTCGACCAGGAACTCAAGCCGTAGGCCGTCGTTCATCGACACGTGGTTGAGGATGCGGACCTCGGCCGGCTGCCCATCCTCACCCACCGGCGGGGTGAACTCGACATCGAATCGGTCACGCTGGCGGCGGTACCGTAGGAGGCCGTCGCGCACATAGGCCAGGATCACGTCGGAGTTCGCCACGTTGAACGGGCGCGCATCGTCCAGCGTGATCCGGGGATTGACCACGACCGCGGCCAGCTGCGTCACGGTCATGCCCGGAACGAGTGGGTCATACCAGCGCAGGAACGCCGCGCCGGTCACGTCCACCAGGGCCAGGTACGGCAGGCCGTTCTGATCGAAGGCCAGCGACACCTCGCGCAGCGCTTCCGGGTGCGTGTAGAGGGTCGACTCGGCCACGCCCTCGGCCGACAGCAGGACATGCGGGCCGTCGATTCGGGCACGCCACAGGCGGTGCGTCAGCCCCAGCGAAGTGTCCTGCACCGCAACCGGGCCCCAGTGCTCGGACACATCGTCGCGCATGCTCCACGGGTTGAGCAAACGCGCCGGCGCGGGCGCAGACGACAACCGCTCCTCCGGGATCACGGCGCGTACCTCCCCCAGGTCAGGCGCAGGGTGATGTCGAAGAGGTGATCTGAGGTTTTCATGATCCGCGGCGTAAATCCGATCTGGAACGAACAGCTGCCGAATGGCAGCATCATCGCGCCGATGCCGCTGGGATCATTAGCCATGTCCAGGCCATAGGCGGCCTTCACGTCGGTGTAGTAGCTGTTGGGGATGTACGGGGGCGACGTGTACCCCGCGGACGGGACGCTGACCTTCGTGCCTGTCGGGCCATCGGTGATGCCCTGGATCCCGGAGCTGGCCCCCGTAAACGCCGCCGCCTGCTGGCGCAAGCCAAAATTCCAGCAGGTGTAGGTGGTGTATTCGTCGCCCCATCCAGGCAGGTTGGTGCCGGCGGGATTCCGGTTCACATAGCAGGGCCTAATCACGTAGTCGATCGCCCCGGACACCCCACCCGCTGGCACGATCGTTCCGGTGACGTCGCCAGGGATGTAGAGGCGCTGGCGCACGGTCACGTCCAGGATCTCGTCGGCCAGCACCGTTACCACAATGGGGTCGCCGTTGCTGTCGACCACCAGGGCACGGGTGACCACCGGCGTGGCCGGGTTGGTTGCCTCGCTGTCGCTAGTCCCTGCCACCAGCCCGACCTCGGCGACGTTGCCGGCCGCCGCGCCGACTCCGAATCGGTACATGGTGGTCTTTTCGATGTAATACGGGGCCTCAGCCAGCTGCCGACTCAGCCCCACATAGATGAAGTTGTTGGTGGTTGCGATGGTCGCCTGGAGGTTGGTGTCGCTGGTGGTCGGCGTGCTGTTGCCCGATCCCACCCGGCACCCGCGCGCCCAGTTTGTGAAGCTGTTGCGAAGCACGCCAAATTGGTTGAGGCCATGGTCGGTGATCAGGTTGTGGAACCAGCCCGTGCGGTCGCGCTCGGTCCCGGGGATCGGGTTGCCCTGCGCATCGGCCTTGTGGGTGGTCAGCTTGTACTCGTTGTGCAGGCCGACCGAAACGGGGAACACGAGCTCACGGCACATACAGGGATACTCCAATCAGAGAGGGGGTCAGGGCCACCGCCTCGGTGCCGGCGCTGGCATCGAGCCGGGCGGCGCGGTGGGTGATGGCTTGCAGCGAAGGGGTGACCGCGAGGTGCTCGGTCGGCGCGCTGGCGTAGACGCGCGGTGCCCGCAGCGTGATCCCGACCAGCGACGGCTCGACCGCCACCGCCTCCACTGGCGCATCGGCATAGGCCAGCGGATAGCGCAGCGTCAGGCCCTGCAGCGAAGCGGACACCTGCAGCAATTCCGGCGGCGGCTCGGCATCGAACCGCACCCGGCGCAGGGTCATGTCCAGCAGCTCGGCGGAGACAGCCGTGGATTCCACGATGGCCGTGGGATACGGCGGGCTCGTCAGGCTCAGGGGCCGTGCACTCGCCTCCTCCGGGATGGTGGACCGGCCTCCGGTGTTGAACAGGAGTTCGACCTCATCGAGCGTGAGGTCGTTCTGCTCGGCCCACAGCACCCCGGCCGTGCGCTCGCGCACCAGCGGATCGGTGCCGTCGAGCTTGTAGTCGGGGTCCAGCTCATACAGGCGCGGGAACCGGCTGTCGCACGCGTACCAGCGGCCATTCCAGAACACCACGTCGGACACCGCCCAGTGCGGAAGGCCGAAGCTGGCCCGACGGTGCCACTCGCCCGTCTTGGCGTCGTAGCCGAAGGTGAAGCGCCCCGGGACGGTGATGTAGTAGACCTTGTGCCCAGCGTCCTCCCACGTGAACGCGTAGGCCTGCGAAACCTCGGCCTGCGTGCACTCGCGGAATGCCGCGGCGATGGCCTCGGTCGACAGGATGACAGGGGTGTAGCCGTCGAGGCGACGCACCAGGCGCTGGTCGTCCAGCCAGAACGCCGAGTTGTCCAGCCGCCGCGGCGTGAACCGGGCCGCGCAGCCGCACTCGATAACCGTGTTCGATGCCCGCTCGAAGGTGCCCGTCGCCCCGCCGGTGTTGACGTAGGGCTCGATGCTCTGGGCGCCGAAGACCAGCACTTCGCGGTGCGAGACCAGCAGCGACACGATGCGGTCCGGGTCGCCCTCGGCCTGGTAGCGGTCCAAGGTGTTGTAGTTGTGCGCGTCAGCCAGGTCGGAGTGGAACCAGTAGCGGCCCTGGGGCTCGACCTGGGCCAGGTACTGGTCCACGAAGTCCACCACCGTGGCGCCCGGGTAGCCCGTGTCCGTGACCTTCGCCAGCTTCTGGGTCTGCGTGTCGTAAACGTAGCCGGCCGAGCCGTTGACGATCAGCAGCTCGTTGCCCAGGCCCTTCGCGTTGTGGGCCATCGATACCCGGCCGACGCCAGGGATCGTGCCGCGTGCCACCGCCACCCCGGCATTGGTGATCTGGTACAGGGTGTTGCCGACAACGACGAACAGCTTGCCCTCGACGTTTCGGGCGCCACGGATCCCGCCCGGGCCCTGCTTGACCTGTACCGCCGGGCGCAGCCCAGGGGCGTCGCGCAGCTGCCACTCGGTCAGGCCACCCGCGCGCTCGGCGCGCACCGGGATCCAGTTGAGGCAGTCCTGCCGCGACCAGTGCAGGTTCGGGTCGCGGTAGAACCCGCCGACGATGGGGATCTGGCGGTGCATCAGCTATTGAACCAGTCACGCCAGCTGCCGCCACGCTGCCCAGTGCCCAGCGGCAGGTCGTCGTAGCGGCAGCGTGCGTAATCGTTGGATGCGACCTGGGCGCGCAGGGTGGCCAGGCCGTCGCTTGCCAGCGTGACAACGTCGGCGCCGACGGCGCGGCCGAACTGCCCGGCCAGGCGCAGGGCCAGGTTGTAGACGATGGCCTCCTCGGCCTCCGGCGGCGCTGGCAGGTCGTCCTGGACGGTGCTGACGTCCGACCACCCCAGCGGCAGCCCGTCGACCTCCCAGGCGCGCATCATCCGGTTGAGGGCGCGGATGGCGTCGCGGGCGTCAGCGTCCTCCGGCGCATCCTCCTTGTCGATGACGCGCAGGAGCAGCAGCGCATCCTTTACGACATCCGCGACCTTCATGGCTTACTTGCCCTTGCCGCCCTTGGCGGCCTTGCCGGCGCCGGCCTTCGCCGCGTCGCCTTCGCCTGCGCTGGCGACGTCTGCCACCTCGCCCGGCGCCAGATAGCCGTCCTGGCGCGCGGCAGCCTCCTCGTCCGGGTTGGCCACGATGCGCCAGTCGTCGCCGACCACGCCTCCCTGATAGAGCATCGCCGGGTACTTGATCTTGGTCATGGGGTCTCCCCTCGATGATGGAGGCGGGGACGAGCGACCGCAGCCGCCCGTCCCCGTTTCCGGCGTCGCCTCACTCGGTGACGCGGCACGCGTGGAACGGCCGCACCGCCACCGGCTTGGCGAACAGGACGTCGATGCGGGTGTGCTCCTCGTCGCTCTTGCCGTCGCCGAAGGTCATCACGCGCACCGACAGGCCCTTCACCGTCGCGGTGTAGCCCTCGCACGAGGCCAGGACCGGCAGCGGCGCGAAGGCAGACGCGAATGCGTCGCGGTGGAACACCAGGTTCTGCCGCTTGCCCTCCGCGGCCGTGCCGAAGATGGTGATGGCCGCGTTGTCCGCCGGCGCGGCGGTCACGTTGCCGCGCTGCGAGGTGCTGTTGGGCACCAGGGCCGGGTAGATCGGGATCTCGGACGCACCGCTGGAGACGTTGTCAGCCACCACGAAGCGGGCCGGGATGCCCAGATCCTCGCCGGTGATCGGGTGCACCGCGTTGACGCCCGCGATCGTGATGGTCGAGCCCTTGGTGATGTCGCCGGTGCCGGTCTTGACCTTGAGCACCGAGCCCACCTGACTGGCGCCGTCGACCAGGTAGCCGGCGCCCGCGCCGTTGCTGTGCACCGGCAGGCTCAGCTGCTTGTAGAACTCCAGGCCGGCGAACATGCCGATGGCGTTCTTGCTGAACTCGCCGCGCAGCTCGTCCGAGGTGTGGAACAGCGACGCGTTGGCCTCGGCCAGGGCGTCGTTGGCGTCCACCGAGATATGCGCGTACCGGCTGTCCTCGGGGGCCAGGAATCGGTCGAGCATGGACGCGGCGTTGCGCCACGGCGCACGGCTGCCGGGCACCGTGCCCCAGGCGCCGACCACGTAGGGGGTCTGGTAGTACATCTCCCGCAGGAACACCGCGTTGACCATGGACGCCAGAGAGGTCAGAGCCGGGCGCAGAAACCGCTCGCGGAACTCGGTGATCTCCAGCTTCTTTTCCTTCGCGGTGAAGGTCAGCGGGACGTGCAGCCGCTGGTCGACGGTCAGGTCGACGTAGCTCTCCTTGGCCTGCGGAGCCGAGCCGCCGCCGGCGAACGTGGCGCCGGCGTAGGTCACCGGCACCGGAGGGACCATCACCTTCACGGTGTCGCCCTTCTTGTAGCCGTTGACCTCCTCGCCGAACTCGCGCTTGCGGTCGGTGTTGATATGGGTGAAGACGTTGTTGCTCTCCAGCAGGATCTTGGCCGCCTCGCGAGCGACCATCTGGTGCGTGAGAGCCTGTCCGACGTTGCTCATTGGTCAGGTTCCTTATCGCTTGCGCCTGCGCTCCTGCTCGCGCCGGTACCACTCGTCGTCGGTCATCTTTTCCGGCGGAACTTCCGTCGGAGCGCGACCGCCGACACGCGGCGGCGGAGCCGGTGCCTGGCTGATGGGTTTGGTGGTGGCCGCGGGGTTGGCTGCGGGTGCCGAAGGCGCCGGCGAGTCGCCGGTCTGCGCCGCCTTCATGCGCGACACGATTACCTCCAGCGCCTGCTGGGCCATTTCGGGCCGAGCCAGCGACAGGAGGAACGCGTCCTGGTCGTTGAGTCCGAGGTGATATGCGATCTCCGGCCCGGACTCATGGGCGGCGATCGCGGCCTGGACCTCGTGGGGCAGCGGGAAACGAATCCCCGAGACCACCTCCTCGAAGTCGGGCTTGGACGCGGCGAAGGCCTGGGCGCGTGCCTGATACTCGGTCCAGACGCGCTGCTCGTGCTCCTGCTGGGCCTTCTGTTCCAGCTCCTGGCGGAGCCTCTCGCGCTCCTGATGCGCGGTGTATTCGGCGACCCGCTGGGCGTAGCCGGCGGGGTCGGTGTAGAAGTCCTCCGGCTTGGGCGGCTCCAGCTTGGGCTCGGGCGGCAGGCGCTGCCGGATGGATTCGAGCTCCTCGCGGAACCTGCGGTTCTCCTCCTGGAGGCGCCTGATGTACTCGGTGGTGCGGTTGCGCTTCTTCTGCTGGTCCTCCTGCTGTTTCTCGCCGGGCTCGGACGTCTCGCCCTTCTCGGGCTCGCCATTGTTCTGCTCGGCGGCCTTGGCCAGCAGCTCGGCCTCCGCGTCGTTCTTCGGCACGGGGGCCTTCTGGGTGGCTTCGGATGCGGGCGGCAAAGCCTCGCCGCCGCTGCCCTGCGCAAGGGCTTCGGTGGTGTCGGTCATCTCAACCTCTCGGGATCCCGCCAGCCGGGCGGGTCGCGGGCGGCCTCAGGCCGCGGGGGCGCCCGGATCGGGCATGAAAAAGCCGCCCGAAGGCGGCTGCGGGTTCACCGCGGGGGACTGGCCCCACGGGTCGGGGTCGGGCGGCGCCATCACGCTCATCCGCGCCATGTTGTCCAGTGTGATGCTGTCGGCTTCGGCGTTGACCTTGCGCGCCTGCGCCGCCTTCGCCTCGGCGTCGGCCACGGATTTCGGGTCGGGCTGCGGCGGGCTCGGTGGCGGGTCGCCCTCGCCCGGCTCGACCACGCCCATCTGGACCAGCAGCTTGCGGAATGCAGCATCGACCTGGTCGGCGCCGGGCAGGTCCATGTTCTTGACCACGGTGTAGGCCATGAGCGCCGAGATCGGCGGCGGCAGGCCGTTGCCGATCTGGCCAAGGAGCGTGGTGAAGGCGTCGACCGCTTCCAGCCGCTGGGTCGCGAAGCTCGGGCCCACCGTCACCGTGACGTCGTACTTCCCCTTGCGGATGTCGTTGATCACCACGATCCGGCCGGTGGCCGGGTCGACGACCTCCTGGTACAGGGTCTTCCACTTCGCGCCGCCGTCCTCGCCGAGCACGCGCACCACGCGCTGGGTGTCGTAGACCCGCGGGATCATGTCCACGAGGATCTCTGCGCTGTAGCGGATGGCGTAGGCCAGGTTGTCGATGTAGTTGAAGGTGGCCGTGGCGCCCTGCAGCTTGCGCTGCAGGATGGCGCGGCCGCTGGTCTCGTTGGACCGGGCGCCGAGGCTGGCGTCGTACTGGCCGGTGCTGGCCTTGATGTCCTCGTTGTCCAGCGCGGCCAGCTGCAGCAGCGCCGCCGGGATCTCGGCCTGGCCGGCGCGCTGCGGCAGCGCGTCGGCGCTGTCGTTGACCGGCAGGTAGGGGTAGTCCTCGGAGTTGGCATTGCGCCAGAACCGCTCCAAGCCCTTGATCCACCCCAGTTTGACGACAAACGGCGCTTTCGGAGCCTTCGCCACGGCCTCGATCGCCGCGGTGCGGTGCACGTTGTGCAGGCGCTGCATGTCCTTATTCGGGCGGACCATGCCGTAGAACACGTCCTCGCCGTCGATGTTCTGGATGTTGCCCCAGACCGGCACGATGGGGATGTACTTGCTCGGGAACTCGTAGGGCTCGGTCAGCCACTCGTGCCCGTTGGTCAGCCGCATCTGGACCCTGTGGCTCTGGACCTCGCGCTCCCGCACCACCTGGATGCCCGACGCGGCCAGGAACTCCAGCGCCTCCTCCTCGCCCAGCCCGGACTGCCCGGCGATGTCGTCGAGGAACACCACCCGGCCGTCGCTCAGGGCCAGCAAGCGGCGCTTGCGCGGCACCTTCTCCCAGTACTCGGCGACCCGGACCTGGCCGGCCTCGCGCCAGTCCTTGCAGGCGCTGTCCTCGTCGAAGTCATGGAGGTCGGCCTTCGGATAACGGGCCCGGAACTCCTCGACGGGTATCAGCTCCTCCACGAAGCAGAAGTTGGCGTCGCGCCGATCGATCTCCACCGCGGCCGGGTCGAACTTCACCGCGAACGGGTTGCGGACCGGCTTGATGAAGATGTCCAGCTCGAAGTCGTCGTCCTTGGCGTAGTCGGTGCAGATGCGCCAGAAGCCGATGCCGCCCTTCACCGCGAAGTCGAAGCCGATGTCGTAGGCCTGCTCCGCGTTCGAGACGGACTCGATGTTGCGGATGATCCCCTGCATCAGCTCGGCCAAGGCCCGGTCGGACTCCTCCACGCCGCGGATCTTGGCCTGCGGCCGGCTCTGCCGCATCTCGTTGATGATCTGCCGGCAGTGGCTGGCCAGCTTCGGGAACTCGTAGGTCGGGCGGTCGCCGCGGCGCGCCTTGAGCTTGGCGTCCCACTGGTTGCCCGGGACGTCCACGAAGCGCACGTCCTCACGCGACTTGTCGTATGCGTCCTTGACGTGGTCGGACGCCAGCGCGTAGCGGCGCCGCATTTCCTCCAGGGCGTCCCGCTTCTGCGTCTCTGCCATCAGTAGTCCACCGAGTAGTGCTCCAGGGCCGACAGGTCCGGGGCTTCGTGGTTCGTGTTCAGGTAGTCGACGGCCATCAGGCCGAACGCGTCGGCGCCGTGGCTGGACCAGTCGTGGTCCGGGCCCAGGCCGATGTTCCTGCTCTCGTCGCGCCTCTCGTGGTACCAGCCCAGGGCATCGCGGCCGGCCTCGGTGCCGCGCTCATCGAACCAGCAGGACGGGAACACCCGCCGGCCAGCCTCGATGCGGGTCATCGCGGCGCCGGCGCCCATGTTGGGCAGCACGCGCACCTCGAATCCGGCCGCGCGCAGCGCGCTCTCGTAGCTGGTCTGGTAGACCTTGTCGTGCGCCGCGCCGTCGTGCGGCAGGATGCACAGGGCGCTCCCGTAGCCGTTGCGGCGCAGCCACTCGACGTGGGTTGCCAGGGGCTGCCCCACCGCCTCGTAGTAGCGCAGGATGCGGACCTCGCGCCCCACGAACTGCACGATCCAGATGGCGCACGCGTCCGCTTTGGCGCCGGTGCCGCCGATGTCCCAGTAGGCCCGCAGCGTCATCAGCGGGTCGGCCGAGAGGTTGCCGATCCGCCCCTGCAGCTTCGCCTCGGCCAGGGCCTGCGCGTAGTAGGCGCCGCTGATGGCCGTGGCGTACTCGCCCTCCCAGATGTGCGGGTACTGGTCGGGGTTCCGACGCAGGCAGTCCTGGCGCTCCTGCTCCAGGACCGACGGGAACCACGGGTTGTCCGACCAGTTGGCCCGCACCACCACCGCGCCAGTCGGCAAGGTCGGCCCGCGCAGCATCGTGTCGACCGGATCCGTCTTCCGCCGCGGGTTCCAGCCGAACCACAGTTCGGACTGCAGGCCGCGCTGCTTGTCTTCCCAGCGGATCGTCGGGGTGAGCAGCTCCAGCGACCGCGGCGACAGGCTCTGCGCCTCTTCGACCCATGCCCGGTGGAATCCCTCCAGCGACTTGATCGAGTCCGCCGTGTGGTCCTGCATGCCCTGGAAGATGATCAGGCCGCCCTTCGGCGTCTCGATCACCTCCTTGAACACCCGGAAGCCCTGCGCTTCGCCCAGACCGTACTTGGCCAGCGTGGACTCGATCAGGCTCTTGGCCGAGTGCTTGAGGGACTTCTGGACCTCGCGGATGCAGACCATCCGCAGGCCGTCGCCGGCCTCGCCAGGGAACGCCAGCGCGTCCTCCACGGCCAGGCTGGCGAAGAAGTGGCTCTTCCCGGAGCCTCGGCCGCCGTACGCCCCCTTGTAGCGCGCCGGCCGCAACAGCGGCTCGAACACCGCCGCCGTCTCGATCTCCAGCGCGCTCATCCTTCCGGCTTGACGATGCGCCGCTCGATCCTGGTCACGGTCTGGACGGGGCCGCCACCAGGGCCGGTATGCTCCATGGCGACCTTGTCGCCGTACTTTTGCGGGAACCACTTGGCCAGCAGCTGCAGGCGGGTCCAGACGCGCAGCTTCGACCGCTGGATGTGCTCGGCGTCCAGCACCAGGCCGTCCTTGCCCATCACGTAGTCGTTCGTGCCGTCGTCGGCGATCTCCAGGCACTCCTCCGCGATCGCGTCGGCGCCCTCCTCCCGGGCCTGCCGGAACCTCGCTTTGAGGTCCGGGTCGGCTTCCAGCCATGTGTAGAACACCGACTTGCCCGGGAAGCGCTCGTCGCTGCGCAGGATCGCGCGGAGCGGCTCGCCTTCGGCCACTCGCCGCAGGATCTCGTCGGCGATGGAACGGTCGTACTGCGCGGTCATGGGGTATCGGTAACGGTGAGCTCGGTCGGCCCGGCCGCGGTTTCCTCGTCGCCGAACCAGGGCCCGCCCTTGACCTCGGCCACGGCCATCAGCACGTAGGCGTTGCCGGCGTCGGTCTGGACGGTGACCTTGATCGGCTGGCAGCCGCGGTATGCGGCCGTGAGCTGGACGGAGGCGGCACGGCCGGCGCGCTCCAGCTGGGGGTCGGCCATCGCCACGCTGCAAGCGGACACCTGGCGGAACGTGGCCTTGATGATCCGCTCGCCCTTGGGTATCACGCCGTTGAAGCTGACCAGCAGCCGGCGTGACTCGCCCGGGTAGATGCGAACGCAGTGGACGCGGGTGCGGTCGTGTGCGGAGGCGAACGCGTTGCTGACCCGGCCGATGGTGCTCATAGCTCCTGCTCCTCGCGGTACGCGCGGATCACGGCCTGGAGGGCTCGGATCTGGTCGTCGGCGTCTCGGCCGACTCGAACAACAGCGCCCGCAAGGCGCTCTCGTTCTGCGGCGAGCGCATCACGTTCGGCGGCGGCGGCGGCAGCGTCGGACAGGCGCTGGGTTTCGCACCCGGCCCATTCGCGGCGCAGCCGGAGAATGCCGGCGCGCAGATCAGCAGCAACAGCAGTAGGTACGGTTTCCGCATCGGCGCGGTCCTCCTCGTGGCGTGCGCCGACCTCAGCCAAGATGGCCGCGGCGGCGTGTTCAGTGGCGCGGGCGCTCTGCTCCGCGGCGACCCGGGCCTGGGCAGCGTCGCGCTGCAGGCCGGCCTCCACGGCCTCGGCGCGTGCGCCACGCCAGGACCAGCCAGCCCAGAAGGACAGGGCCACCAGCAGCAGCACCGCGGCCGGGCGCCAGGTCACGACTCGCCCCCCCACAGGGCACGGCCCTCGCACAGCGCGCGCTCGTCGGCGCGGCGCAGGACCAGCCCGCGCAACTCCCGGCCGCCGGCGTACTTCCAGCGGCCCAGTTCAGCGCAGGCGCCCGGCCAGTCGTTGGCCTTCGCCTTCTTCTGTAGGGTGGAGCCGCAAACCACCTGCGGCCCGAGGTTGAAGGCCGCGCTGGTCAGTGCAGCCTCGATCTGGCGCAGCATCGGCACCCCGATGCACTGGCGGACGTAGGCATTGGCCTCCGCCATGTCCTGCGCCAGCAGCGCGTCGCACTCGGCCTTGGTGTAGCGCTTTCCGGCCTGCACAGTCTTCGTGTGGCCATAGCAGACGGTCAGCACGCCCACGCTGTCCCGGTATGGCTCGTACCGCACGCCCTCCCATCGCTGGATGATCGGGGCAGCCAGGGCCAGCGCACCGCCCAGGGCGACGGCCGCGATGCCGCCCCCTACCGCCTTGGTCTTGACCTCAGCCACGGCCGCGGAACCTCGCCCAGCGGCGGCGCGCCCAGTCCCAGCCGCGGCGCAGATCCGCCATCCGCCCACCCCACCAGGTCAGCCAGTCGCCCCAGCCGCGGACAATGGTCAGGCTGGTCTGCACCACGCCGTAGGCGATCGTCGTGATGAGCACCCAATCCTGGAGCGTGATGCTGGTCGTCGTGCTGGTGACCGCCACCGCCACCGGCGGCGCGATCTTTGCCAGACCAACCGCCAGGTCTTGGGTGATGGGGTCCTTCATCGGTGCACAGCCTCGGAGAATAGGTGCCCGCCCCGCGTCCCAGCTGGTCACGAGGGTTGCTCTGGCGAGGGCGGCGGGCGTTGGTTGGTCGGGGCGGCCGGCTCTCTGCCGGCCCTTGCCTCGGGCGCCGTTCGCGCCCCGAACCCCGGAAACGAGAACGGCCCGCCGGTGAGGGCGAGCCGTTCGCAATGGGCACTTTGCCCAGCGTGCCGCGAAAGCTACGCTGGAGGTGCGCACCTGTCAACCGGTACTTCAGCCTTGTCTCTGCGCCGTACTCCTCTCGGGATCGGGATGCGGTATCTCCGCCATCACGTCGTCTGGATCACAGTTGTCGATGAAGAAGTACAGAGTAGAGTCCACGATCTTCACGCGCCGCGATCCGGGGTCGAAATCGAACAGAGGAGGCTTAATCTTGGCATCTGCCTGGAGTTTCGGCAGACGCAACAGCATCCCAGTTACGTCAGAAGTCCGCACATTATCGGGATGAGTGTGTATCGCGCGGATGAGTTCTTGGAGTGTCTTTCGCTCAATCCCGTCACGGAGTTCCGCGTAGGAGCGATTAACCAATACAAACACCAAGTAGTACGGTAGGAAAAGGGCTGCAGTTTCCTCTGTGGCTCGACGTGAGCGGGACCCTGCAGCGATGGCCTCCAAGCTTCGTACATGACGGCTCGCATACTCTGCAACTTTCGCTTCGATCGCCTCCGCAAGCAATTCCCTGTCGCTTATCGGAAAGGGGGCCGGCATCGTCTCGTTAACGCCCGCCAGCTCGCAGAGCTTCTTGAGGAGCTCCTGGACTACACCGATCGAGCCGTGGGCCTCTGCGAAGATTTTCGCTTTCAGTTCGGGTGCAATCGAAATATTGAGCGCCCTCTCTCCCTTCTCCGCTACGCGCTCAAAATCTGCGTCTGACCACGGCTCAACCGGAACCTCCGCCACACGGTCCTGTAGGTCGCCGTTGTACTGCACGAGCCTATTGCGCTCGCGCCATACGCCGAGGATGACGAACCGCAGGCCCATTTCTTCAAAGGTCCGCAGGTCAAAGGCTAGCTGATTCTGAGCGTCGTCCGTCAGGTAGTGGAAGTTCTCAAGAACATGGAACTTTCTCTCAGAGCCAACCTTGAGTAGTAGCTCGCCCACGTCCTGTCCATTCGCGAGATTAAACTCAATAGGCGTACGCTGCTCACCATCGGCCCGCGTGGCGGATGCGCCGCCAGTAGCCTCAGCCTCGCCGCCGCCAAACAAGGGCAGCATTGCCTTAAACTTGGCGGAAACCGACGCGGAAAGCTCCCGGCCCTGTTCAGCGCTCTTCTCAGTCACGATTTCAACGCCCTGCTGGCGCAGCAGCGAACGGTAGATGTCTTCGACCGTCATCGTCGGACCACAGTGGACCGTGATTCGATCATCAGCTTCCACGTGACGTTGGAGCAGGCTGGTCTTCCCTTGCTTCGATGATCCGTAGATCACGATTTGACGGGACCCCGCCAGCGCGTTTTGAAGTGCGGCGTCAACAGCATCGCGCTCGATGTAACTCGCGACTTGATCGCGGGCGACCCCGAAGACCTCGTTCAGCAACATTTTGTGACCCCCTTGATTGCTCTTCTCAGAAGCAATCGTATCTCTGCCGCGGCTACGCAGCTACCGACATACCTTCGAGCCTCCCCCGCACCCGCTGAAACCCCAGCTCCGCCANCGTCAGGTAGCTCCGCACCGACACCGGCCGCTGCCCCAGCTCCAGCANCATCAGGTTCGCCTGCTCCCAGCGCTCCACCTTCCGCCGGCCCTTCCCGCAGTAGTACGCCCNGAGCACCGCCGCCAGGGTGACGTCGGTGCGCGCGATGTCGGCGACGATGTCCTCGATGCGCTGCGCCCGCGCGTCCGTCTCCAGCGGCTTGAACCCGGTATTCGGCGGCGGCATCTCGCCGCGGTGGTCGATCAGCACCTGCAGCATGTTCCGCGATACGTGGCCCAGGTACTCGCAGTCGCGGTGCAGCGCGAACTCGCGGCCCCAGTGTTCCAGCTCGCCGCGCACGTAGGCGCCGAACAGGTCGGTGCTCGTCATGCCCTGCCCTCCCCGCGCTTGTGGCGCGCCTTGAGCGCCTTCCGCAGCCGGTCGGCCTGCCGCTGGTAGCCGGCGGCGGTCCGCTGCGAGGCGTCGGCCAGGCGCTGCGTGGCGCGTGCCAGCACGCTGAGCTGGTCGTCGGTGAGCCGGTCGAGTTCGGCCTGGGTCAGGGGTTGGGGCTGCATGGGGCTTCTCCTGCGGTGATGCGGATGCGGATTTCCCCGCCATTGCGCGGCTCGTCGTGCAAGAACGGGTGGGGAACGAAGCGGCGGTCATCCACGCCAAGCGCGTCGGCGATGCCGTCCAGGGCCGATTTCAGCGAGGACAGCACGCCGTCTGTGTCGCGGCGGCGCCGGTCGGGCGGGTAGGCGTCGATCCAGAGGTGCAGGCGGCCGGCGGGGAGCTCCATGCGGCACCATCCCGCCTCGCGGGCCAGGGCGTCGGCAGCGCGTCGAGCGGATTTCGCAGCGCGGGCCCGCCGGCTCCAGTGCACGCGCGCGTTCGGGTGCAGGTCGCGGCTCGGCCAGGGGAGGATCAGGTCGCGCATCACGCCCGCACCCCCACCAGCATCAGCCCGGCCAGCACCACCAGCGCCGCCGACACCGCGCAGAGCCCGAATCCCAGCCACCGCCAACTGCCCGGCAAAACGTCCGCGCGCGATGCGTCCGCATGGTTACGCCGCATGCTCAGCCTCCCCCGTTCCGCCCTCGACGATGGCCTCGGCCTGGCGGCGGCTGCAGCCGAACTCGACCATGACCTCCTCGACGCGCTGCTGCAGGGCCTGGGAGCGCGGCCG
>Ga0065720_1003197_pt1 | contig 25531 bp, 22 predicted proteins | sample Thericmetagenome_FD_59107 | JGI IMG/M metagenome (GOLD analysis project Ga0065720, IMG submission 59107) | Thermophilic microbial communities from the Joint Bioenergy Institute, California, USA of rice/straw/compost enrichment - eDNA_2 v2... | ecosystem: Engineered > Solid waste > Grass >... | reverse complement strand
GGTTTCGACACCGCGGAGGCGAGTCGCCAGCGTTGCCGGAACGTCGTACTGTCTGTCTCCGTAAACGTGCACGGGGCGGCTGGAGTGACGCATGGTGCTTCAGGAACGGGATGGTGGAATCCGACAGAAGGTGGGTGACGTCACGGAGCGCATCAGTGCCTACCGGTCCCGCCTCCGCGCGACCCGGGCCGGCCGCGTCACCCTCCAGGTCGTCACCGCCGTCGTCGGCTCGGCGGTGGTGATCGTCGGCATCATCCTCATCCCGTTTCCCGGGCCCGGTTGGCTCATCGTCCTGACCGGGCTCGCCATCCTCGCCCTGGAGTTCGTGTGGGCCCAGCGGCTGCTGGCCTTCACCCGCCGCCAGCTCGAGCGCTGGTGGCGCTGGGTGCTGCGGCAGAGCCTGCTCGTCCGCGGCCTGGTCGCGGCGTCCGGCATGGCCTTCGTCACGGGTGTCGTCCTGCTGACACTGTGGCTCAGCTTCGACAGCACGCCCGCGGACCTGTGGCGCATGCTCCGGGGCGACGCCTCCTGACGGGTTGGTTGGCTCTGCCAGTCCCCGGCTGTCGCCTGACGTGGGGTGCCGGCTGACGCACGCTGCCGTCTGCTGGGGGTGGTCCGCTTCGCCTGGCTTGTGGAGCTCTGGGGTGACGTATCTGGTTTGGACGAATGGTCATCCCGGGGCCGTACACGATGGTGGCTAGCCGGCTTGGCCTAGCCAGCTTGTCGCCCCGCGCGACCAGCCGTCGCTCGCACGGACCGGCGCTGCACCCGTCGTCCGGCCAAGGCCCCCGCGTCACCGGCCGCGCAATCCCAGGCCTCGCCGGGGCGTCACCGGGGTGGGGGGTTACCCGGATGCGCGACCGGCAAACGATCGGGTAGTCTTTGGGACCGTCCCGGGCGATTAGCTCAGCGGGAGAGCGCTTCGTTCACACCGAAGAGGTCACTGGTTCGATCCCAGTATCGCCCACCGAGGTCAGCGGCCGGTTTCCATCGGCCGCCTTCTTTGTCTGGCGGCCCCGAGTGACTACGCCACCACCATGCTGGGCCGGCCGGGTGCTGATCAGCGGGGAAGATCCCGTCCATAGCGATCGCGTCCCTGAACAGGATGAGCCGGAGCTTGTGCCAGTAGACGGCCTCCGTGACCGTCGGGCCGGCGTGCCCCCACCAGGTCGGCGATCTGCTCGACCGTGACCGTGTGCCGACAGCGGCGAAGCTGTGTCGAGCACGGTCAGACGCCGGTCGTCGGCTGGGACGGCTAGTGGGCCGGTATCCCGGGAATCGATTCGAGTACCTGTGGGCCGGTCTGCGCCCCTGGACGTCCGAATTGGACAGGCTGGGGCAACACGGCGCTACGGGCCTTCGTCGGCCGCTTCATAGACGACGGTGACTCACCAACCGCCGAAGGGCGTCGTGATGACGGTCCGCTCTGTCCATCGACAACTCTGCCTATCCGAGAACGGCCGAGCCCTCATGCTAGGCGGATCCGGGCGGTGGGCGAGGCCTCGACCCCAGCTCATCCGGCGTGCTCGACGGCCAGCAGTCACCGCAGAAGCCAGAGTCGAGCCCGCGCCGGGCAGGGGGCACCCGCGAGGATTCCGCACCCGCGAGGGCTCTGCACCCGCGAGGGCTCTGGGCAGGTTTCGTCCGCGGGCGGCTCGCCCCGCGTGGCTAGGACCGCCCGGCCTTCTTCAGCCGCTCGGTGACCTTGGCCGACATCTCACTGGGCGGGGTGGCGGGGTCGATCTGGCCGAGCAACGCGTCGTAGGTGGCGAGCGCGTTGTCGATCATCGGGTTGCTCGCCCCGACGTAGCCCTCGAGGTGGCCGATGACGCTCTCCCGGACGTGGATCCGCATGGCCCGGGCGGCCTCGACCGGATCGCGTTCCTCCATGGCCTTGAGGATCTGCTCGTGCTCCTGCACCGTTTCCGCTGCGTGTGAGCTGCGCCAGGCGGAGTTGATCCGGATGGCGGTCCAGACCCGGGTGATGAAGTCGCTGAGGAAACGGGACCGGGCGGCCGCGTACACGAGCCGGTGCCACTCGATGGTGTGCGGGACGACCTCGCTGGTCGGCGTGTCCTGGTCGACCATGCGCCGGAGCTTCTCGTGGTACTCCCGGATCTTCGCCAGGTCGTCGGCGGTGGCCCGCACCGTCGCGAGGCTGGCCAGCATGGGCTCGATGACCGTGCGCAGGCAGGCGAGCTCGATCACCTCGTCGAGGGAGACCTTGGCCACGACGACGCCGCGGTTGATGGACCGTTCGACCAGCCCTTCGGACTCGAGGATGCGGAGCGCTTCCCGGACCGGCTGGACGCTCATGTTCAGTTCCTGACTTAACGCGTCCAGCCGCAGTGCTTCGCCGGGCATCAGTTCCCGACGCTCGATGCGGAGCCGAAGCTGTCGGAGCGCTTCGTCGACCCGACTCCCGTTTTGTCCCTTTTGGGACGACTTCGCCATGTATCAGTCTCCTTGGCCAGGATCGAAAGTCCCGTATGTCGGCGCCCGGGGGTTAGCATACGCGGCCCGCCGAAGGTACGATCCGGCTTCTGATCATAACTTTGATTCACAGATGATCAGAGGTGTGATCTAATGCTGCCAACGGCAGGCACCCGGTGGCGGGAGTGAGACGGCATGACCTCAAAGCTGACCATCGTCGCAGGCATCGACTACTACGGCGGCGCCATGGCCGACGCCCCGGCCTGGAGCGACGGCGACCGGACGCTGACCTTCGGGGCGATCCGCCAGCGGAGCGACCGGGCCGCCCGCTCGTTACTGAGCCTGGGCATCGAGCGGGGCCGGCACGTCGCGGTGATGCTGGACAACCAGTTGGGCTACCCCGAGGTGATCGCCGCGATCGCCAAGGCGGGCCTCGTCATCGTGCCCTTGAACACCCACTCCACGAGCACCGAGATCGCCCAGCTGTTCGAGCGCTGTGAGCCGGCGGCGGTCATCACGGAGTCGAAGTACGCCGACCGGATCGTCGAGGCGAGCAACACCTACGCCCCCGAGCACCGCTACGCCGTCGACGCGGTCCCGGAGTTCGCGGCGTGGGAGACGCTCGTCGAGAACGGGCCCGCCTCCGGCGCGTTGCCGGAGTTACAGGAGATGGACACGTTCTGCGTGTCGTTCACCGGTGGCACGACCGGTCAGCCCAAGGGCGTGATGCTCAACCACCGCTCCCGGGCCCTGACGTTCCACTACATGGCGCTCGACTTCAACCTCGGCCCCGGGCGGCGGTCCATCAACGCCACCCCGCTCTACCACGGTGCCGGCATGGCCTACGGCTACGGCTTCATGAACGCCGGCGTCCACATCCACACCATGCGCAAATGGGACCCGGAGCACCTCCTTCACCTCGTGAAGACGCACCGGCCGCACCAGCTGTTCCTCGTACCAAGCCAGCTTCAGGATCTGCGCGAGCTCGGCGTGGGGCGTATGCGGGAGGCCGGGTTCCACACGATCGAGACGGCCTTCAGCACGGCCGCCCCGCTGCCGCACGACCTCATGATGTGGTTCACCACCGAATTCCCCGAAATCGTCTTCGCCGACGTGTACGGAGGCACTGAGGCCGGCGTAGTCTCGGTCCTCAAGACGCCCGCCCTGCGGCAGAAGGTCGGCTCCGCGGGGCCGCCGTGGTTCATGACGGAGGTCAAGCTCCTTGACAAGGAGCGCAACGAGGTCGAGCCCGGGCAGCCCGGGGAGTTGTTCAGCCGCTCGCCGTACCTGTTCAACGGCTACCTGAACGACCCCGAGCAGACCAAGGCGGTGATGACGCCCGACGGATTCGTGACGGCCGGGGACGTCGCCGTCCAGGACGAAGACGGATTTCTGTTCATTGTGGACCGCGCGAAGGACATGGTCATCACTGGTGGGGTGAACGTGTACCCGCGCGAGGTCGAGGAGTGCCTGCACAAGCACCCATCCGTCGCGGACGTCGCCGTGGTGGGCGTGCCGCATCCGCGCTGGGGTGAGGAGCTTGTCGCGATCGTCGTGCCGGCCAGCGGCGCGCGGATCGACAGCGAGGAGCTCACCGCCTACTGCGCGCGGACACTGTCCAAGTTCAAGGTTCCCAAGCGTTTTCTGGTTCGCGAGTCACTGGGGCGAACCGTCACAGGGAAGCTCCAGAAGGACCAGCTGCGGGCGTGGGCGCGGACGCAGCTGGACACGACCGGATGACCCCGTGGCGGTTGGTCCGGTTCCCCGAAGACCCTGATCGGTCACGATCCGCATCAAGGAGGCGGTTGACGCAATGAGAATATGGCGCAAGCTCACCGCCGCGGCCTTGGCCGCAGCGGTATTCACCCTCGCCGCGTGTTCCGGCAGTGGCGACAGTGACGGCGACAGCAGGAGTGGTCAGCCCCAGAGCACGCTGCGCGTCGCGCTGCAGGAGGTGACCAGCAACCTCGACCCGGCGATGTACAACGTCCCGGCGAACTACATCCTCATCGCCGGTGCGGTCGGATACCTCGTGTCCCACCCGTATCAGGACTTTCCTTACCCTGAGCTGTACCAGGGCGACGCGCAGGTCATCAACGCCGACGTCTACGAGCCCGAGCTGGCGACCGACTGGCAGCTCAGCGACGACGGACTGACGCTGACGATGAAGCTGCGCGAGGGCGTCAAGTCCCCGTACGGCAACACCTTGACCGCCGACGACGTCGTCTGGACCGCCCAGCGCAACGTCGCCTTGAAGACGGTCGGCGAGTTCGGCATGACCGTGGCCAACATCGACAAGAACAACCCGGTCACCAAGATCGACGACTACACCGTCCAGTGGAACCTCACCGCGCGCTCCCCGCTTCTCATGAAGGTCATGGCGTGGAGCTGGTTCGCCCCGATCGACAGCGTGGAAGCCAAGAAGCACGCCACCGCCGACGACCCGTGGGCGCAGGAGTGGCTCAAGGAGAACACGGCGTTCTTCGGGCCCTACCACGTCACGTCGTTCACTCCGGGCCAGTCCGCCACGCTGTCGCTGAACCCGAACTACTGGGGTGAGAAGCCGTCGATCACCGAGATCGTCTTCACGTCCGTGCCCGACCCGGGCAACCGGCAGCAGTTGGTGCAGCGGGGCGAGGTCGACCTGGTGCCGGACCTTCCGCGGGCGCAGCTCACCGCCCTGCAGAACAACCCCAACGTGCAGGTGGTCCTGCAGCCGCAGACCCGGTACTCGTACCTGCAGTACCGGGCCGGGGTCGAGCCGCTGGACAACAAGCTGGTGCGGCAGGCGATCTCCTACGCGATCCCGTACGACCGGATCATCAAGGACGTCTATCGCGACACGACGTTGGCGGCCAGGACGCCGTCGATCTGGTTGCCCAACGCGTTCCCCGAGCTGTCGCCGTACACGTACGACCTCGAGAAGGCCAAGCAGCTGCTGGCCGAGGCCGGCTACGCGAACGGCTTCACGGTGAACCTGACGTACTCGATGGCCAACCCCGGACCGGAGAACGAGCAGGTGGCCATTCTCATCGCCGACTCGCTGCGGCAGATCGGCGTCACCGTGAACCTCCAGAAGCCGAGCAGCGAAGCGGCGTTCACCACGTCCATGAACGCGAGTGAGTTCGAGATGATCATCGCCGGCATCTCGCCCGGTGCGCCGGACGCTGGCTACGCGCTGTACGTCATGGGACACTCGAAGGGCTTCCAGAACTTCGGGAAGTTCTCCGACGCTGAGTACGACGCCGTCAGCTCCCAGCTCATCTCCGAGCTGGACGAGGCCAAGCGCACGCAGCTCATCGAGGAAGCCACCCGGATGTACCTCGACCTGATGCCAGCCACCCCGATCGTCAACCCGCTGATCGGCCACGTGGCGACGCCAGGCCTGAAGAACATCAAGCTTGGCACCTGGGGCGTTCCGTACTGGAAGTACGCGACGCTGGAGAAGTAGTCGGTCTGGTCCAGCCCGAGGAGGTGTCGCCGTGGCAGTGATCGAGGCACCGGTGGAACGGCCCACGCGTCGCCCCGCACGTCGCCGGGCCCGCATCGAGGTCGCGATCTGGTGCGGCGCCCTGCTGCTCGCCGTCATCGCCAGCTTCATCTTCGGCCCGACGTCGAAGGCGACCACGGTGATGGGCTCGCCGCTGGAGCCGCCCTCCGGCGAACACCTCTTCGGGCTGGACAGCTACGGCATGGACGTGGCCGCCCGCGTGGCGAGCTCGGCCCGTTTGGACATCGGCGTGGCCCTCGCGGTGGGCGTGCTGGTGTTCGTCCTCGCGTACCCCATCGCCCTCGCGCTGGGGTTCTGGAACACGTGGTGGACGAAGGCGATCCTGCGCATGCTCGACGTGTTCCAGTCGTTCCCGTCCATCGTGCTGGCCCTGACCGTGGTGGCGTTGACGGGCAACGGCGTGTGGAACCTGGTCGCCGCGTCCACCTTCGTGTTCGGTCCCGCATTCATCCGTACCGTGCGATCCGTCGTGCTGTCGGTCCGCGGGCAGACGTTCGTCGAGGCGGCGCTCGCCGCTGGCGTGACGCCGGTGCGCACGCTCGTCCGACACGTCATCCCGCACACCCTGGGTGCGGCGATGGCGCAAACCACCATCGCGGTCTCCCGGACGATCATCCTCGTCGCCGGTATGGCCTTCATCGGCGTCGGCGTCCAGCCGCCTACTCCGGAATGGGGTTCGATGGTCCAAAGTGGTGTGGCCCCCATGCTCAACGGCGCCTGGTGGGCCGCGTTGTTCCCCGGCCTGGCGATCGTGCTGACCGTCACCGCGTTCGATCGCATCGGCACGCTGCTCGGATCGCTTACTCTCGAGGTTGATCGATGAGTGACCTCATCGAGATCCGCGGACTCCACGTCCGGCGGGCCGACGTCCAGGCGCCCATCGTCAAGAACGTCGACGTGTCGGTCGGGCGCCGGCGGGTGTTGGGCATCGTGGGGGAGACCGGCGCCGGCAAGACCCTCACCGTTCGCGCGCTGCTGGGCGCGCTGCCGCCCGGCCTCGTCGCGACCACCGAGTACGCGGCCTTCGACGGCAAGCCGTTGGCCAGCCTCACCGAAGACATGGCCCGGCTGCGCGGAAAGCGCATCGGCATGGTGGTTCAGGACCCGGTCGGCGCGTTGCCGTACATCCAGTCCGTGGGCCGCACGCTCACCACCCTGCTGCGCACCCACCGCCCCATGAGCAAGGCGGAAGCCCACGAGCGCATCCTCCGCATGTTCGAGGAGGTGGGCCTGCGCGATCCCGCCGCGGTCATGCGGGTCCGGCCGCACGAGCTGTCCGGCGGCATGGCCCAGCGCGTCGTCATCGCCGCCGCGCTGATGACCGACCCGGACCTGATCGTCGCCGACGAGCCGACGACCGCGCTCGACCCCACCGTTCAGGCGCAGATCCTCGCGCTCCTCAAGCGGGAAATCATGAGCCGGGACGCCGGGGCGATCATCATCACCCACGACATCGGCGTCGTCGCCCAGGCGTGCACCGACGTGATGGTGCTCTACCAGGGCGAGGTGCGGGAAGCCGGTCCGGTGGAGAAGGTGCTGACTGCTCCGCAGGACGACTACACCCGTACCCTGCTGCGGGCCCTTCCGGACCCCAACGAGCTCGGCGCCGTCAGCGAAGGGCCGCGGCCGAAGGTCGTCGTCGAAGCGCGCGACATCGTCAAGAGCTACCGCCGCGGCAAGGACCCGGTGCTGCGCGGCGTCAGGCTGACCGTCCCGGCTGGACAGACGGTGGCGATCGTCGGCGAGAGCGGCGCCGGAAAGTCCACGCTGGTCCGGACGATCCTGAAGCTGATCGACATCGACTCGGGCCGGATCGTGCTCAAGGGCACCGACATCACCGACATGTCGCAGCGCGCGTTCCGGCCGCAGCGCAAGGACGTTCAGGTCGTCTACCAGAACCCCACGGCCGCGTTGAACCCGCGGTTGACGATCCGACAGCTCATCGAGGAGCCGCTGCTCACGTTCCCGGAGGTGGCGCCCACGAAGGCCGAGCGCGACGCGCGGATCCACGAGCTGATCGCGGCGGTACGGCTGCGGCTGGAGTTCCTCGACCGCTACCCCACGCAGCTCAGCGGCGGTCAGAAGCAGCGGGTCGCCATCGCCCGGGCGCTGGCGACCCGACCGTCGGTGGTCGTGCTCGACGAGCCCACGGCGTCGCTCGACCTGAGCGTGCGGCGCCACGTCGTCGATCTGCTCGCCGAGCTGCAGCGCTCGACGGGGGTGGCGTACATCCTCGTCTCTCACGACTTCGCCACGGTGCGGTCGCTCGCTCACGAAGTCGCGGTGCTGTACCGCGGCGAGATCGTGGAATCGGGGCCGGCCGCCCAGGTGCTGCGCAGTCCGCGGAACGACTACACCCGCCGGCTGCTCGCCGCGGAGCTGTCCACCGTTCCCGGCGCGCGCGGCGCCGAGGTCATGGAGCTGTTCGCCGAAGGTAGCGGTGCGACGCCGAAAGGGGGAGTGGCGTGATTCGGATGATCGCGACCCGGCTGGCGCTCGCCGTTCCGCTGCTCTTCGCCGTGGCGACGCTCATCTTCCTGCTGACCCACGTGCTGCCCGGCGACGTCGCCGGGATCATCGCGGGCCCCAACGCCACGCCGGAGAACATCGAGGCGATCCGGGACCGCCTCGGGCTGAACAAGCCCCTGTGGGAGCAGTACACCGACTACCTGGCCGGCCTGCTGCGGGGCGACCTCGGCGAGTCGTTCGTCACCGGCCGGGACGTGCGCACCGAGCTGCTCGACCGGCTGCCGTCGACGCTGTTGCTGGTGACCCTCGGCATCCTCGCCGCGACGCTGTGGGGGCTCCTGTTGGGGGCCACCACCGTCTTCTCCCGCACGACCGCCCCCGCCGCCCGCGCCCTCACGTCGCTGGGCCTGTCGATGCCCGACTTCGTGCTCGGTGTGGTGCTCATCTACGTGTTCTACTTCCTGCTCGACTGGGCGCCGTCGCCGATCGGGCAGATCGACCTCGCGACCCCGCGGCCGCCGGACGTGACCGGTGCGGCGCTGATCGACGCGCTGCTCGCCGGCCAATGGTCCACTGTGGGCGATGCGTTGGCGCACCTGGTGCTGCCCGTGGCCACCATGGCGCTGGTGTACGGCGCGTCGGTGGGCAAGGTCGCCGAGTCGGCGTTCCTGGAGGCGCGCTCCGCTCCCTTCATGGACTACGCCCGGCTGTCCGGGCTGCGGCGCCGCACCCGCGCCCGTTACCTCACCCTGACGTCGCTGCCGCCAACGATCACCTACAGCGGGGTGGCCTACGCCTACATGCTCGGCGGCGTGGTGCTGATCGAGACGGTCTTCAGCTGGGGCGGGGTGGCCCAGTTCGCCGCGTCCGCCCTGGCGAACCGGGATCTCAACGTCATCCAGGGCTTCGTGCTCATCGTGGCCGTTGTGACCTTCCTGATCTACCTGCTGCTCGACATCTTCTACATCGTCATGGACCCGCGAGTCCGAACCTGACCACTTGACGCACCTGACGCATCGACCCTCTTGCCACAAGGAGTTCCATGGCTGAACAGACGGTCACGATCATCGACACCAACGCGATGGACTGGATCAGCGGTCCGGACCTGCTGGCGTCGATGGACAAGGACTTCGTCGCCAACCTCGGTCCCGCCGACGAGGTCGCGGACGCGTTCGACCACTATCTCGTCAAGCCGCTGCTGCGGGAGCCCGGTGGACGACGCATGGACCTCGCCAAGTTCACCCCCGGGTACCGGGACGTGACCGCGTGCTACCACCGGTCGTCCGAGGAAGGCTTCTGCATCGACGGCAGCTTCGACCTGGCCTTCGAAGGCCACTTCGGGCCGGAGCACTACTTCTGGCGTCCGCCGGGCTGGGTGCACGGCACGCTCAAGACGGAGGGCGCGACCGCGCTGTTCTCCTTCGAGGCCGAGAGCACGGTCGAGCAGAGCGGTCCGGTCACCCGCACCGTCGCCGAGTACACCGAGGCCGGCACCAACCCGCTGCTCGCCGAGGGCGACTCGGCCCGGATCGGGCCGCGGGGATACGTGCCCAACCTCGCGGGCGCGTTCGTGGCCCGCCAGCCGGGTGGGCTGTGGCTCCGGGACCCGGAGACGGCCCGCGCGCTCGACGCCGACCGGCTCGTGGTGCGTGTGCTGAGCCAGAACATCTACACCGGCGGCGGCACGTTCCTATGGGACCTGCAGCCGGGGTACGCCCAGCCGGAGGCCGTGGCGCTCGCCGACACGTACCACTACTTCGTCGTCTCCGGCGCGGTGACGATCGACGGCACGGAGCACCCCGCGGGGACGTGGGTGTACGTGCCGGCGGGGACCGTGGCCGGGCCGCTGGCGAGCCCGAAGGGGGCCACGCTGTACGTCAAGGCCGACGCCGCGCCCAAGCGTTCCGCTGTCTAGGGGGAGGCGTTCAGCGCCACGCCTTTCTCCGGACGGCGGACCGGCGTTGGCACCCTTGCCTCGCTCCGGTGAGGCAAGGGTGCGAACGTTGCGGTCGAGGCCGCTGCCGGTCGGTCTCGGCCGGAATGCCGGCGGGGCCCGCCGGGATGGTTCCGCGGCGATCCGGCAGGGTCGTGACATCATCCGGACCGGTTCGACGGGAGCCCAACGGTTTCGCCGCGAGCCGGAACGACGTGAGCTGGAACGACGTGACGGGTGGACGGTGGCCGCGCGTCAGGACCGCGGAGAGTAGGACGGCGGCACGATCAGCTCCCCGCCCATGATGGCGCGGGCGGTGCGATAGCTCGACACCCGCTCCACGTGCCACGTCCCGTCGTCCTGGCGCCGTACCACCGCTTCGAGCTCCTGCACGCCGCCGGGGTGGCCGATGCGGAACACGCCCGCGGTGGGGCGCGCCACCTCGTGCACCACCGACCCGGCCAGCTGGGCGGCGACGGCGGTGGCGATCGCGCCGGTGAACGGGTACGCGGCGTGGGCGGCGCCCATGGAGTACATCGCCGCCACCACGTCGACTTGGTCGGCGGCCACGAGTTCGCCGCCGGCGGTGCGGTAGTCGCGCGGCGCGGTGACGACCGCGACTCGCGGCACGGCTGGCGTGCTCGGGGCGTCGTCGACGTGCCGGATCATCCCCGCCCGCACGGCGCCGTGCGCGCGGATCTCCGCGGCGCGGGCCCGGACCTCCGGCGCGTTGCGCTCCTCCCGGGTCTCCCCGCCGCGCAGCCCGAGGTCCTCGGCCCGGACGAACACCACCGGGTTGGCTGCGTCCACAATGGACACATGGACCGTGCCCCACGACACGGTCAGCTCGTCCAGCACCGCACCGCTGGGGAGCAGCGCGCCGGTGACCGCCCCGGCGGGGGCTTCGAAGTCCAGGCGGATCGCCGATCCGGTCCCCGGAACCCCGGGGATGGCGAAGTCGCCCCTCGGGTCGAAGGCGCCGTCCCTGGTCGGCACGTGCGCCACGATGATGGTGTCGGTGTTGACGTTGCGGATGCGGACCCGGGTGAGGGTCCCGGTGGCCTGCACCAGGCCCTTGTCGATCGCGAACGGCCCGACCGCCGCGGAGATGTTGCCACAGTTGCCGGTGGTGTCGACCTCCGCCTTGTCGATGCCCACCTGGAGGAACAGGTAGTCGACGTCGGCGCGGGAATCGCCGCTGGGGGAGATCACGGCGGCCTTGCTCGTCGACGAGGTGCCCCCGCCGATCCCGTTGAGCTGCAGCCCAGCCGGATCCGGGCTGCCGTACAGGGCGAGGATGAGCCGGTCGCGTTCCTCGGGGTCGGCCGGCAGGTCGGCGGCGAGGAACATCGCGGCCTTGCTCGTGCCGCCGCGCATGAACATCGCGGGAACGGTCCTCACGTCTCACCCACCCAACCCGAAGTCGATGACGTCCCGGACCGCCTCACCTCGGGCGAGCCGGTCGAAGCCCTCGTTGATGCGGGACAGTGGCAGTGTCTGCGAGCGCAACCGGTCCACGGGCAGGCGGCCGTGCCGGAACAGCTCGACGTAGCGCGGGATGTCGCGCGCCGGGACGGCACTGCCCATGTAGCTGCCGAGGATGCGCTTCTCGTCGCTCACGAACGCGGCGACCGGCACCTCCAGCGCGGCGGACGGATCGGGGAGCGAGGCCAGGACGAGAGCGCCGCCGCGGCGGACGAGCCGGTAGGCGGTGCGGGTCGCGGGCAGCACCCCGGCCATCTCGAACGAGAAGTCCACGCCGCCGTCGGTCAGGTCGAGGACGCGTTCGACGGCGTCCGGGTCGCGGACGTCGACCGTGTCGGTGGCGCCGAGCTCGCGGGCGAGCTCCAGCTTCGCCGGCACCGTGTCGAGGGCGATGATGCGGGCCGCGCCGGCTAGCACCGCGCCCATGACGGCGCTGAGCCCGACCCCGCCCAGGCCGGTGACGGCGACCACGTCGCCCGGCCGCACCCGGGCGGTGTTGAGGACCGCGCCGACTCCGGTGACGACGGCGCAGCCGAACACCGCGGCATCCAGCAGCGGGACGTCCGGGTCGATCCGCACCACCGACCGGCGCGCCACCACGATCTCCTCGGCGAAGGCCGAGATGCCGCTCCAGTGCGCGAGGCGTTCGCCGTTGGCGTCGACGAAGCGCTTCGTCCCGTCGGCGAGAGTCCCGTCCGCCCGAGTGGCCCACGACGTGGCACACAGCGCGGGGCGGCCGGCGACACACGCCCGACACTTGCCGCAGGCGGCGACGAACACCATGACGACGTGGTCGCCGACGGCGAGGTCCGTCACGTCCTCCCCGACGGCCACGACCACACCGGCCCCTTCGTGGCCGGCGACGGCCGGGATCGGCTTGGCTCGCTTCCCGGACATGGCGTTGAGGTCGCTGTGGCACAGCCCGGCGGATGCCATGCGCACCCGGACCTGGTCCGGGCCCGGCCCATCCACGGTCACCGGCTCGATGCACAGCGGCTGGGACTGCGCGTACGGATAGGGGAGGCCAACCTCCCGGACGACAGCGGCGGAGACCGTCATGCTCATGCCCGCGGGTTGAACGGATCCTTGACGCCCTGGCCCAGGTCGACCCAGACGCTCTTCACCTCGGTGTAGGCGTCGAGCGCGTCCGGCCCGTTCTCCCGGCCCAGCCCGCTGAGCCGGAACCCACCGAACGGCGTCGAGTACCCCGACTTCCGGTAGTTGTTGATCCACACGCTACCGGCCCGGATCTTCGACGCCACCCGGTGCGCGCGGGCGACGTCCCGGGTCCAGACGCCGGCGGCCAGCCCGAAGTCGGTGTCGTTGGCGATGCGGACGGCTTCGTCCTCGTCATCGAAGCGGATCACGGCCGCGACCGGGCCGAAGATCTCTTCGCGGGCGATGGTCATGTCGTTGCGGACGTCGGCGAAGACCGTGGGCTTGATGAACAAGCCGTTGGGCAGCCCCGGCACCGTGGCGGGTTCGCCGCCCGCCACGAGCCGGGCGCCTTCCTTGTGGCCCAGCTCGATGTATCGCAGGACCTTCTGGAACTGCTCCTCCGAGGCGACCGTGCCCATCTCGGTGTCTGGTCGGCGGGGGTCGCCGACCCGGATGGCGTTCGCCCGCCGGGCGAGCTCCTCAACGACCTGGTCGTAAATCGAGCTCTGGACGAGCACCCGGGAGCCGGCCATGCACGTCTGGCCGGTGGCCCCGAAGATGCCGGCGATCACCCCGTTGAGGGCGACGGGCAGGTCGGCGTCCTCGAAGAGGATGTTGGGCGACTTGCCGCCGAGCTCGAGCGACAGGCGCTTCATGGTCGGCGCGGCGGCCGCGGCGATCGCCTGCCCGGTCGCGGTGGAGCCGGTGAACGCGATTTTGTCGACGCCGCGGATGCGACTCAGCTCCGCCCCGACGTCACCGAATCCGGTCACGACGTTGAACACGCCCGGGGGCAGGCCGGCCTCCGTGGCGAGCTCGGCGAACCGCACCGTGCTGATCGGGGTGATCTCGGAGGGCTTGGCCACGACCGTGCACCCGGCGGCCAGGGCACAGCCGAGCTTGTAGGCCAGCAGCATCAGTGGCGAGTTCCACGGCGTGATGGCGGCCACGACGCCGATGGGCTCGCGGACGGTGTAGTTGAGCATGCCGCGCAGATGGACCGGTGTGGTGACGCCGGTCGGCTGCTGGGCGAGCCCGGCGTAGTACGTGAAGTACTCCGGCATGAGCTTGGTCTGGCCGAGCATCTCGCGCATCAGCTTGCCGTTCTCGCGCACTTGCAGCTCGGCCAGTTCTTCCGCGTGCTCACCGACGAGTTGGCCGAAGCGGATGAGGAACGCGGCCCGGTCGGCGGCCCGCCACGTGGACCACTCGCCGTCGAACGCCCGCCGGGCGCAGGCCACCGCTCGGGCGACGTCCTCGGCGTTGCCGCGGGCCGCTTCGGCGAAGGGTTCGCGGGTGGTGGGGTCGGTGACCGGGAAGTACGTACCGGAGGCCGGTGGCTCGGCCTTTCCGTCGATGTAGAGCTCGTAGCGGGTAGCGGTCACGGCGTCGTGGCTCCGTTCGCGTCGACCGGCTGGGACAAGATTTGATCATACTTTTGATACTCGTTTGATCAAGTCTATGATAAGAAAGTCTCGCAAGGCAGGGAAGCTTTCGGAAGGGGGCCACGTGAGCGCCAAACCCGGCAAGCCCAGGGTCATCCCGCCGTGGGGACCGGACGTCCACCTGGTCACGCAGGGACGGACCATCACGGCCGGCGACTTCGCGGCGATCGTCAATGCGTCGTGGGAGTTCAGCACGATGCACACCGACGCCGAGTTCGCCAAGAACACCGTCTACGGCCAACCCATCCTCGGCGGCCCGTGCCTGATCGCCATGACCGCCGGGCTCACGGTCCACTACCTGTACGTGTCGTGGCACGCCGCGGGATACGACTGCTACGCGGCGCTCGGCATCGACGACATTCGGTACGTGACGCCGGTCGTGGTGGGCGACACCATCCACGCCGAGGTGACGGTGTCCGACTTCCACCCCACCCCGAACGGGTCGGCGATGTTCACCCGGCTCAACGACGTCCTGAAGAACCAGCGCGGCGAGGTGGTGCTCACCATGCACCGCAAGTACCTGCTCAAGGGCCTCCCCGACTGATGCTCACGATCGGTTACCAGCCCTGGGGCGCGACCCTCGACGAGCTCGTCACCGCCGCTCGCCAGGCCGAGGCCGCGGGCGCGGACGTCATCTGGCTTCCGGAACTGCACCGCAGCTCCACCGTGACCGCTGCGGCCGTCGGCGCGGCCACCACCACGGCGACGGTCGCCACGGGGATCACGTGGGCGTTCACGCGCAGCCCGATGACGACCGCCCTGGAGGCGCTGGACCTCGACGAGCTCACCGGGGGCCGGTTCCGGCTCGGTCTCGGGACCGGGACTCGTCGCCTGAACGAGGAGTGGCACGGGGTGCCCTTCGCCCACCCGGCGGACCGGCTCCGCGAGACGGTCGAGGGCATCCGGATGTTCTGGCGGAACAGCGCCACGGGCGAACCGATCGAGACGACGGGGCCGTTGCGCCCCATGCGGATCACCGGGTACCGGCGCCACACCGACCACCCGGTGCGACCGATCCCCATCTATCTCGCCGGCGTGGGGCCGCGCATGGTCCGCCTCGCGGGCGAGATCGCCGACGGGTGGCTCGCGCACGAGCTGTGCACCCCGTTCTACATCCGCGAACGGGTTCTGCCAGCGATCCACAGTGGACTGGACCGCGCGGGCCGGAGCCGGGCGGACATCGACGTCACCGCGTCGGCCGTGTGCGCCGTCGCCGACGACCCCGACACCGCGTCGGCCCTCACGGCCGGCCACGTCGGCTTCTACGCCGGCGTGCGCGCCTACGCCGACTTCTTCGACCTCCATGGCGTCCGCGACGAGCACGAACGGCTGGCGGCGGCGTTGCGGGCCGGTGTCCCGGCCCACGAGCTGCGGGCCAGCGACCGCATGCGGGACGCCCTGACGATCGCGGGCCCACCCGACCAGGTCTTGGCCCGGCTCCAGGAGTACGAGGGGATCGCCGACGCCGTCAAGATCAGCCCGCCGGTGCACGGACTGGCCCCGGACCAGATCCGGCGGGCCCAAGCGGCACTGATCGCACTGATCGCTGAAATCCGGTCGCGAAGGGGACACGGATGAGTCTGTTGACCGATGAGCTGAAGGCCCGGGTGGGGACGACGGTGACGTACACCGCCCCCGAGCCGTGGGGCGCCGCGTCGGGGCGGTACTTCGCCTACGCTATTGGTGATTTCAATCCCATCTATCTTGATCCGGACCGGGCCCGCGCCCTCGGCCTGCCGGACGTCACCATCCCGCCGACGCTGGTGCTGGAGTCGGCGCAGTACGCCAACCTGCCCATCCGGGAGGACGGGTACGCGGGCCACCTGTGGGGGTTCGACGTCCCGGGCACCCGGCTCGTCCGCGGCGGCAACTCGTACCGGTTCTATCGTCGGATGCGCCCCGACGACGTCGTGACCGTGAGCTTCACCCTGAAGTCGATCACGCCCAAGGTGAACCGCGAAGGCAAGGAGATGCTCATCTTCGCCACCCTCATCAGGGTCACCGATCAACACGGGAAACCCATCGCGGAGGCGGACGAGACGTTCATCCTGGTCGCGCTCGGCGAGGAGGAGGCGAAATGACCCCCGCCGTCGGAGACCGCATGCCGGAGACGTCGCGGCGCATCACGCTCACCGACATGGTCGTCTATGCCGGCGCCACCTGGGACTGGCACCGGATGCACTACGACTACGAGTTCGCCCGGATACGGGGCCTGCCCGCGCCGATCGTGGACGGCCAGATGTTCGGCGCGCTCCTCGTCAAGGCCCTGCAGGACTGGCTCGGCCCCGTGTGCTTCGTGGAGCAGCTCGACTTCACGTTCCGGAACCTGATGTTTCCGGGAGAGGAGATCACGATCGGGGGCGTCGTCCGCGAGGTGGCGGGGGCCAAGGTGACCGTCGATCTCACGGTCACCATCGGGGCGTCGGAGTACGGCGCCGAGCGGCCCGCCGTGGCGCCGGCCAGCGCGGTCGTGTGGACGGATCGCATCGACGGGGTGGTGCCATGACCAGCGTGGCCATCGTCGGTGCGGCCGAGTGCGACCTCGGCATCACCAACAAGTCCATCCTGACGCTGCAGGCACAGGCGATCACCCGGGCCCTGGCCGACGCCGGACTGAATCTGTCCGATGTGGACGGGCTCGCCACCACGGGCACCGGCCGGTTCCCCGCCACGCAGCTGGGGGACTACCTCGGGCTGCAACCCCGGTGGACCGAGTCCACCTTCGCCGGTGGGTCCGCGTACGAGATCATGGTGGGCCGGGCCGTCCAGGCCATCGAGGCGGGGAAGGCCTCGACCGTCGTCGTCAGCTTCGCGTCCAACCAGCGCTCGGCGCGTTCCCGCAAGCTCGGCGGCGTCGTCGAGGAGCACACGCCCGAGGCGCAGTTCGAGCAGCCGTACGACGTGCTGCACCCGATCTCGTACTACGCGATGGCGGCCCGGCAGTACCTCCACCGGTACGGCGGGACGAGGGCCCAGCTCGCCGAGGTCGCCGTCGCCGCCCGGGAGTGGGCGCTGCTCAACCCGGCCGCGTTCCGGCACGATGCCGGCCCGCTGACCGTCGACGACGTGCTCACCGCGCCCATGGTGTCCTCGCCGTTGACGGTGGCGGACTGCTGTCTGGTCACCGACGGCGGCGGCGCGGTGGTGCTCACCAGCCTGGACCGCGCGCGCGACCTGCCGAAGAAGCCGGTGCGCGTCCTGGGCTACGGGGAGCGGTCGACGAATATGTCGATGACCCTGGTGCGGGACCTGACCACGACCGGTGCCCGGGAGGCGGCCGCCGACGCCTTCGCCATGGCCGGCATCACGCTCGCCGACATCGACGTGCTGCAGGTCTACGACTCGTTCACCATCACCGTGGCCCTCACGTTGGAGGCCATGGGATTCTGCGGCCCGGGCGAGGCGCTGGACTTCATCGCGGGTGGGCGCATTCGGCCCGGCGGTGCGTTGCCGCTCAACACCTCCGGTGGCGGGCTGTCCTACTGCCATCCCGGCCAGTTCGGGATCCTGCTGCTCGTCGAGGCGGTCCGGCAGCTCCGCGGCGAGTGCGGGAAGCGGCAGGTGCCCGACGCGACGATCGCGGTCGCGCACGGGACGGGTGGCATCTTCTCCACCCACGCGACGGTGGTGCTGGGAGTGGAGGCGTGATGGTTCCCGAGATTCCGGCCGCCGACGATGTCACCGCCCTGTGGTGGGAGGCCACGAAAGAGCGGCGCCTGCTCGTCCAGCGGTGTGGGCACTGTGGCGCGGCGCAGCATCCGCCCCGGGCGCTGTGCACGGGGTGCGGGCGCATGGACGGGCTCACCTGGGTGGAGGCCACGGGTCGGGGCACTGTGGACACGTGGACCGCGGTCTACCGCGCGCCACGGCCCGGCGTGGACGTCCCGTACGTCATCGCCCGGGTCGCCCTCGAGGAGGGGCCCATCCTGTTGACCCGGTTGGTGGGCGGGGATCCGGAGTCCTGGCAGATCGGCGAAACCGTGGAGGTCGACTGGTGGCCGGCCGCGGACGGCCGCGCGCTGCCCGTGTTCCGGAGGCCGTCGGCGTGAGCGACACCCGCACCGTGATTCCCACCGACGAGCGCTGGGGCGGCCTGGTCGGCTACTTCGGCGGATTCGTCGCCGCGGTCTTCGCCGACGCGGCCGTCGACCCGGACTACCACCTGACCAGCTTGAGCGTCCGGTTTCGCGCCTCCGTGGAGGTGCGGCCCATGGAGGTGGTGGCCACCGGCGCCCACCGGGGTGCTCGCACGGCCGCCACGACGCTCCGGCTCGTCCAGGACGGCCGGCTGCGCGCGGAGGCCAGCGCGGTGCTGCTCCGTCACGACGTGGCCCGCGCGTCGTTCCGCACGGTCGCCCCGGCGTCGGACGAACCGCCGGCGGAGTACCAGGTGCGTCCGCACCCGGCCGGTGAGATCGCGTACCTGCCCGCCCTCGAGATGCGCACCGCCGAACACCGGCCCGGTGCGGAGGGCACGCGGGCGTGGCTGCGGTTCACGGCGCCGCCCCCCGAGTTCGGCGTACGGTCACCGCACGGTGCGGTGTGCGTGCTGTTGGACGCGCTCTTCCCCGTGCTGTTCGTCGAACCGGACGGGCCCACGTTCGTGCCGACCCTGGAGTTCACCTACCAGTTCACCCCGGCCCTGGCCGACGTGGGGCGGCGGTGGTTCGTCGGCGAGAACCACCTCGACTGGCATACCGACGACTTCTGCAGCGAGGACGCCACATTGCGGGACGCGGCCACCGGCCTGGTCGTGGCCAGGCAACGCCAGCTGCGGTCCCTCGTCCGGACGCTCCCCGGTACGGCCGTCCAGCGGCCGTCGTACGCGCTCGAAGGAGAACGGTCATGAAACTCACCGCCATTGAACCCGAGGACTACACGTGGATCCTCTGGAAAGGCTTCACGTTCTGCCTCGGACTGCAATCCGACGGCGCGGTGTGGACGTCGGGGCAGAGCGCGGCCCTCTACAACGCGGAACAGCGCAAGAGCATCGTGACCGGCACCATGGCGGAGCAGTCCCGGACGTCGTACACGAAGCTGCTCGACGTCCTCGCCGCCGTGGGCCTCGGCCAGGACGACGTCGCGCACATCGTGGAGAACGTCACGGCGGCGGGCCTGCCCGACTATGCCGACGCCGCCGCCGTGCGGCGGGAGATCTTCGGGGACCGCCCGATCCCGGTGACGACGGTCGCCGTGGACCGGCTCGTGCGCGGGGCCGCGCTCATCGAGATCGAACTGCACGGGGTCCGCGGCGGGGGATCACCGTTCGGGGCCGTCAAGGGCTGGACGAACACCGCGGTGGGCGAGAGCCACCTCGGCACGGTGTACGTCCCGACCCTGCTGCCCCTCACCGACGACGGCGAGGTCGTGTCGCCGGGTGACCCGGTGGCGCAGTACCGCTACTGCCTGGACCGCGGCGAGGCGGCGTTGGCCTCGGCCGGCCTTGGCGTCGAGAACGTCGTGAGCGCCCAGGAATACGTGCTGGCGACCGAGCGGGCCGCGCTTGCGGACCTTGCCGCGGTCCGTATGGAGCGCTGGGGGCGCGACGCCGCGGGCGGGACGGTTCTCATGAAGCGACTCCACCGGGACGGCGTCACGGTGGCGGTCGACGTGATCGCCTCCCGGGGCGCGAAGTCCGTCGTCGACCCCGGGTGGAAGCGTTTCGCCGACCTGCCGATGGTGCCCGCGGTCGAGTCGAACGGCGTGCTGTACCTGTCCGCGCTGGCCGCGCTCGACCCCACCACCGGGGAGCTGTTGCATCCGGGCGACCTCGAGGCGCAGGCCGACGTCGTCTACCGCCAGCTCGTCGACCTCGTCCGGGCGGGAGGCGGTGAGCCGGCCTCGATACGGTCCACGATCGAGTTCTGCGTCGCCGACCGGATCGCCGAGTACCGGGTCGTGGCCGGGGTTCGCGAGCGGCACCTGTCCCCGCCGTGGCCGGCCTCGACGGGCGATCTGTGCAGCGGTTTCCCCGTCGAGGGCAGCCTGATCCAGACCACGGCGATCGCCCACCGCGTGTGAGGGGTTCCATCGTGTTGGAGTCGAACATTCCCGCGTCGGCCAAGCGCGCCGCCCTCCGGCAGCGGTTGGCCAGCGGCGAGCTCGTCCGCATGCCCGGCGCGTTCAATCCGTTGTGCGCGCGCCTGATTCAGGACAAGGGATTCGAGGGCGTGTACGTCTCGGGCGCGGTGATGAGCGCGGACCTCGGCCTGCCGGACATCGGCCTGACTACGGTCACCGAGGTGAGCCAGCGGGCCGCGCAGATCGCCCGGGTGACGGACCTGCCGGTGCTGGCCGACGCCGACACCGGGTGGGGCGAGCCCATGAACGTGGCGCGCACGGTGCAGCTCATGGAGGATGCCGGGATCGCCGGCATCCACATCGAGGACCAGGTCAACCCCAAGCGCTGCGGGCATCTCGACGGGAAGGAGGTCGTCGACGACGCCACGGCGGTCAAACGCATTCGCGCGGCCGTCCAAGGACGCCGCGACCCGGACTTCCTCATCGTGGCGCGGACGGACATCCGCGGCGTCGGGACGCTCGAGCAGACCATCGAGCGCGCCAAGCGGTTGGTGGACGCCGGAGCAGACGCGATCTTTCCCGAGGCCTTGGCGAGCTTGGCGGAGTTCGAGGCTGTCTGCTCAGCCCTTGACGTGCCCGTTCTCGCGAACATGACCGAGTTCGGCAAGAGCGAGCTGTTCACCACTCGCCAGCTGGCGGACGCCGGAGTACGGATCGTGATCTTCCCGGTGTCGCTGCTGCGTCTGGCCATGGGGGCCGCCGAGCGCGGGCTGGACGAGCTGAACCAAAACGGCACGCTGGCCGGCCTGGTGCCGACGATGCAGACCCGCGCGCGGCTCTACGAACTCGTCGATTACGCGGGATATACAGCTTTCGATAAAGGAATCTATAACTTCGATCTCAGCANCAACCAGGGTTGAGCTGCCCGCGCCGCTCGGGCCGGCGAGTCGTGGTGAGACCAAACCGGTGTCCTAACGAAGAGGAGTACGTCCATTATGAAGCCGTACTACGACGTAGTGGTAGTCGGCGGCGGTAACGCCGCGTTGTGCGCCGCCATCAGTGCCCGCGAGAACGGGGCCGACGTCCTGGTTCTCGAGCGGGCCCCGTTCGACGAGCGGGGTGGCAATTCCCGCTTCACCGCCGGTGGCTTCCGGTTCCCCTACAACGGTCTCGATGACATCCTCACGCTGGTCAAGGAGCTGAGCCCGGAGCCGCTCGCCAACACCGAGTTCGGGTCCTACTCGGAGGAGGATTTCTTCGACGACCTCGCGCGGGTGACGGACTACCGGGCCGACTCTGACCTCGCGCACCAGCTCGTCACCAAGGCCTTCGACACGTTGAAGTGGATGGCCGGCCACGGGGTGCGCTTCATCCCGATGTACGGGCGGCAGGCGTTCAAGTACCAGGGCAAGTTCAAGTTCTGGGGTGGTCTGGTCGTCGAGGCGGTCGGCGGTGGGCCCGGGCTCGTCGACGCTTTAACCAACGAGGCGAATCGGCTGGGTATCCAGATCGAGTACGGCGCGCGGGCGACGTCGCTGATCACCGACAACAACAAAGTCGTGGGAGTCCGCCTCCGGCAGGGCGGCGTCGACAAGAGCGTCCGGGCGAAGTCCGTGGTGCTGGCGTGCGGGGGCTTCGAGGCGAACACCGAATGGCGCACCCGCTATCTGGGACCTGGCTGGGACTTCGCGAAGGTGCGGGGCACGCGGTTCAACACGGGCGACGGGATCCGCATGGCCCTGGAGATCGGCGCCATGCCGTGGGGCAACTGGTCCGGCGCGCACGCCTGCGAATGGGACATGAACGCCCCGGTTTTCGGTGACCTCGCGGTCGGCGACGGATTCCAGAAGCACAGCTACACGTACGGCATCCTGGTCAACGCCAAGGGCGAGCGGTTCCTCGACGAGGGCGCGGACTGGCGGACCCACACCTACGCCAAGTACGGCAAGGAGATCCTCGCCCAGCCTGGCCGTTTCGCCTGGCAGGTGTTCGACGGCAAGGTGCTCGACCTCCTGCGCGACGAGTACCGCATCCGCCAGGTGACGAAGGTGTCCGCGAACACGATCGAGGAGCTCGCTCGGAAGTTGGAGGGCGTCGATCCGGAGGGGTTCCTGCGCACCGTGGCCGAGTTCAACGCTGCCGTTCGCCAGGACATCCCGTTCGACCCGAACGCGCTGGACGGGCGGTGCACCGAGGGCCTGGCGATCAACAAGTCGAACTGGGCCATGACGATCGACCAACCTCCGTTCGAGGCCTACGCCGTCACCTGCGGCATCACGTTCACGTTCGGCGGGCTGAAGATCACGCCGGAGGCCCAGGTCATCGACTCCGACGGGCTCCCGATCCCGGGCCTGTTCGCGTGCGGCGAGCTGGTCGGCGGCATCTTCTGGAACAACTACCCCGGCGGCACCGGCCTGACCAACGGGGCGGTGTACGGGCGCATCGCGGGGGCGAACGCGGCGAAGTAGCGCCGCCAGCGGTATGCGCACAACCCGGAGCCCTTCGCCGGCAGGACCGGCGAAGGGCTCCGGCTTTTTCGGACGTCAGGTCCTCCATGGACGCTGGCGCGTTGGCTCACGGTCCCCGGCACCCGGCCGAACGTTGCTCGTCAACCGTGCTCATTCGCCACAGATCGGATCGCGCTCGAGCCGCAGCACATTCGGATCCGATGTCGCTCGACCCCGGCCGATCTGCCCGCCCCGGTCAAGGGGATGTGATCGCCGGGAAGCTCGCGATAGTCCCCGCCGAACCCAGGGCGGTCTTCGCGGTCCTGGGCCGGAGCACGTGGCCAAGCGACGATGTGACCTGGCGGTCGGGAACGGTGGCGGTGTCCCGCCGTCTGGTTGGTGTGACGGGTACGGCTAGCGCTCGTCGGCGGGTCGGACGGCTAAGACCGTCCACACCGGACGGCTGGCCGTAATCCCCGGGCTGAGGCGAGATCGCCCGGGGTCGTGAATGGCAGAAGCGACCAGCGAGAGGAGTCAGAGCCTAGCTTCCTAGGACGCAGTACGGATGGTGACGCGCCGCACACTGTCGGACTGCCGCAGGGTTCACGAAGACGACCGGGTCGGACGAGACCGACCGGCCCCCGGGATCAACTGCTGTGACCCGTGGACCTGGCTCGGCCGGCGTGTCCGGGCTGACGTCCGCGTGAGCCGATGGGCAGAGATCTCCCGGGTGCCGCGATGACCATTCGAATATTTTCGAAACCACGACGGGCGTGGACGGGTGATCGACTACGGTCCCGATCGTGCGATCTGCGAGTGTTGGGCTGTCGAGGTCCCGGCTGCGGCTGGTGGCCGCCGCCGCGGTCCTCCTGACCGTCAGCGGTCTCCTCGTCGTTGGGGCGACCGTCGTCCGTGCGGGCGTCCGGGGGACCGCTGTCAGCGCGGACGCGGCTCCCGCCGGCTTCGTCCAACGGCAGGGGCGGTACCTGACGCTCGACGGTCAGGCCTATCGGTTCGTCGGCTTCAACGCGTACGGCATCACCGGGTGTGCCACCGGACGGCCATGGACGCAGGCCGAGATGGACGCGTACTTCGCCCAGCTCCCGCCGGCGTCGATGACCCGCACCTGGGCCTTCGAGCACTTCGGCGTGGAGCGGCTGGCGGCGCTCGTCGCCCGGGCGGAGGCGCACGGGCAGAAGCTGATCCTGTCGCTGGCCAACGCCGGCGCGGACTGCGGCGAGGCCAAGAAGGACAACGCCTGGTACGCGGGCGGTTACCGCGGGCAGTACCTGTCCTGGGTGCGCACGGTCGTCACTGAGTTCCGCGACTCCCCGGCTATTGGCATGTGGGAGATCATGAACGAGCCCGGCCACCTGAGCACGGTGACCGACGCCACCATGAAGGCGTTCTTCGACGAGGTGGCCGCGATCATCAAGGCGATCGATCCGCATCATCTCGTCAGCACCGGCAGCATGGCCGAGTACACACCCGGGACCAACGACTTCGCCTACGTCCACAGCGGACCGAACATCGACGTGGGGAGCCTGCACGAGTACGACCAGGACCACAGCGACCAGATCATCTCCCGGCACCTGCCCCGTACGCTCACCCCGCTCTACCAGCTCGACAAGCCCCTCATCGTCGGCGAGACGGGGATCCTCGCCGGCCCCCGCGACTGCGCCATCTCGCTGGAGCAGCGGGCGAGCATGCTGCAAAAGGAGTTCGACGGCTACTTCCTCGCGGGCGTGGCGGGCGTGCTGGTGTGGAACTACACCCCCACGCCACGCGCCAGCAACGACACATCCTGCAAGTACGAGGTTCGCGCCCCCGACCCGGACCCGACGATCGCGATGGTCCGCAACTACCGCCTGCCGACGCCGGTGGCGCCCACGGTCCAGTTGGTCGCCCGGTCCACCGGCAAGTGCGTGACGGTGCCCGGGGCCGCCACCGGCAACGGTGTCGTGCTGCAGCAGCAGGGCTGCACCGGGGCCGCCCACCAGCGGTTCGCGCTCCAGCCCGCCAGCGACGGCTTCTACCGGCTCGTCGCCGCGCACAGCGGCAAGTGCGCCGAGGTCAAGGACCAGAGCTACGCGCTCGACGCCCTGGTCCAGCAATCCGACTGTTCAAATGGAGCGCATCAGCAGGTCCGGCTCGAGCCCACGGACAGCGGCTACTACCGCATCATCTTCCGCAGCAGCAACCAGTGCCTGCGCGTCCTGGGCGGCAGCACCGCCGAGAACGCCTCGCTGAGTCAGTTCGACTGCAAGACGCCCACCCTCACCAGCCAGCAGTTCAAACTGACCACCTGACCGAAGACGGCCCCGCAGCACCGGGCGCTGGTGGGCCGCGAGCCGGTGCTGGCGGAGCGGGAGTTCCCCACCGCCAGCACCGGCCGGCCCGCGGACCGAGGCCGCGGCCCGGAGGATGAAGTCCGCGACCACCTCCGGCTGCGACGCGGGCAGCGCGTGCGAGGCGCCGGGGACCTCCACCGTCTCCTGGGCGTTGGCGCGCTCGGCCATGAAGCGGGACAACGGCACCGGGAAGGCGCGGTCGCAGCGGGTTGGCCGCGGCGAGCACCCGGTGGCCGGCCGCCTGCAGCCGGCTGATCACTCCGTTCCCGCTCGCGGAC
>Ga0065720_1019469_pt1 | contig 25562 bp, 29 predicted proteins | sample Thericmetagenome_FD_59107 | JGI IMG/M metagenome (GOLD analysis project Ga0065720, IMG submission 59107) | Thermophilic microbial communities from the Joint Bioenergy Institute, California, USA of rice/straw/compost enrichment - eDNA_2 v2... | ecosystem: Engineered > Solid waste > Grass >... | reverse complement strand
TTGAACCAAAATCCGAAGCTCCGTAACGGACCGCCAGACCAGGTGCGAGTGCAGCGGCCCATGATCGGTGGCTGACTGCGTACATTCAGGCCAGTCCTAGCTGGACTGCCCAGCGCTCAAATGAAGGGATCGTACAGAAGAATCTCTTCCCAGCACTGGACATAGCATGCTCTCCAATGGGGATCATCTTGTACATGAGCTCGCTTGAAATTTCGACTACTAACGGAAAAGTGGCGTTCATGATAAAGGGCATGGGTATTAACGGAGTTTGGGGGTCTGGTGGGTTCGGTACATCAAGTGTAGTCGAGTTTCTTCTCAAGAGGCATCGAGGGTAGGAAAAAAATAATAAAAAGGAAACAACATGGGAGATGTAGGGCTTGGGATACAGATACATCATGAGAGTTACTTACCTACCTACTTCTAGTACCTAGCTGCGCCGCATGATAGCAGATACCAATTTGCTTTTCTTTTACTTATGAGCATGAAATCTTGCATTTGTTTTGATTATATCAGAGCCAATGTTGCTGTGTGGCTTTTGAAAGATGGTGTTGTTTTCTTATCGATAGCCGGATCATTCCCATCCCAAGTGTTAACATATCTTCGTCATCAGGAGAGGCAGGGGGGAGGAAGTCGTTTTCCTTCGATGGATAAACGCGCCCTGTAATGAACAGCTTTGGCTAATAGCCATAAGAGTGTTGTTTCGGCGTTGGAGGATAATGAAAAAGTCCAGGGTCAGGAGGACGGTCTTCAACTTTGACTTGGCTGCAAGTCAAAAAGGAATGAAGTCATCTGCGTGTCCACCTTGACCTCGGTGGACAGTGTTGGCTGGCATTCATCAGGTGTTGACTAAGAGCATGTGTTTTCTATCTGCATGCCAAGACTATAATGTATATATCAGTTATCACGCCTTGATTGTAGACTGTAGATACTCACTTTAGCGTTGTCAATTTATTGTAATGAAGCTCACCCTTGTAAACCGTCCGATGTACCTAACCATGGTACTGCAACCGTGTCGCAGCCACTACGAATCCCCTGGGGAGTGGGCAACCTAGGGGTTGGAGCTCCCTTCATCACTGCCTTCAAACACCATCCCAACTGCAAAATATCCACAGCTTTAAATGGCTCTGCTTTCCAAAACTATCACCGCTATCGGTGGTTTGCTGCTTGCACATGCGTAAGTCCCCATTCCTTCTTGTACCACTGAGGTTGGCCATAGGCTAACAGTCTCAAAGCTGCTACTCTGCACGTGAGCATACAACGCTACAATCCCTCCAAGCCCCCTCCTCTAGCCTCACGTCGTCTTCAACGAGCATCTCCTCTTTACCCTTAGATATTGTCGTCGAAACCATTGTGTCGACCTTCATAATTCTTGTTGGGCTGGTTCTGGGCACTCATCCTCTGCGGCCAGTTGAATGGCGTGTCTGGGCGGGCAAGATTGAGCGGGAGGGCGAGGAAGGCTTCACAAACAATAGTGGCACTGTGGACGAGGACTACATGGGAAACCCCTTCAGCGTTCTCGAGTCTAGGCCCAATTTTGTCGACATTCGAAAACTGCGTCGGGAGTTCAGCGACTGGGCTCAACAGGAAGAGGTCAAGCAGGAAGGCGGTAAATGAGCTTGAAAGGCATGTAATGTAGACTTATGCTTTCTGAACCCAAATTCCAGGCTTAATGGATTATTGATACCTGTCTCGATTTTCCGCTTGACCGAAGCAGTTGCGCAATGTCTTCCAGGGCTGTTTTGCTGGATGCCTCTAGACTTCATGTGTCCATACTTCAGCCTTGCCTACCTAGGCAGGTTGGTAAGAAACCGGTCCCAATAAGGGTAACCGCTCTTGCCGTTGCAGATGGGAAGTTTTCAATCTTAAAACCTGCTGCCTAAGACGGAGGGGGTGTCTGCCCGGAGCCACACGGATCTTTCACAGAAGCCCCTAGTGCGCTTCAAGTCGTCCTCAACACGTTCATCTTTTCACTTACACTCTCCCCATTCAGACGATCATATTGCCTTCCTCTGTGACGAGGCCAATCTCGCTTCTGACTTCAGCTATCCTTTTCATCCCGATCTTCCTCATAGCAGTCTCCTTCTGACAGTCAGCACGAGGCACAAACCTCCAACACGTGTTATTGACAACATCACGTTGCTCAACATGCCCGCCAACAGCAGTTCCCGGAGTGTTTATTCAACAAGATCTCACCTGCTGTCTCCATGCAGTTCTGTTTCTCAGTTTCCTATCAGTTGTCCTTCGCAGTCACCTGTCTTTGTCCCGTTCTGGCACCCCTCGACATCATTCTTCCAGCTTTTCTTCATCCCTGTATCCTTCATCCCTTGATTCAGGTGATATCGTTCCCCACGCTTCCGCTTCTGCTCACCATGGCGTTGTTCCATCTCGGCCGTCCAAGAACCCCGAGGCGGCTTTCATGCAATCTGGCCGCTCAAGTGCCCAAGGAATCAGACTTCGCCGACCGCAGGAGCATGACAGCTTATCTGTTCGCTCTAGAACGTCCATCCGCCCTCAGGCAACCACTTCACGTCCGTCTCAAAGGAGATGATTACAAAATACGCCCAGATCTCAACTTGCAGGTGGTGCGGCGCTGAGGCTTGGTCACTTCGGCCATATCGGTCGAAGTCTTACCGAACACGCGAAGTTACACACCACAGGTTCCTTCGTCCTTGCCAGATTTGGTTGTGCAGACGATGAACAGAACAGTGACTACCACAACCAAGACATGTTGAGTGAAGTTATCATGGCCCTTGACGTTGACAAAGACGGAAAGGTTGGCTGTGCCTACTACATCACAATGGAGGAGGTCCTCGTCCTCGAGGAGGAGATTCCCACGGGCGGTCTTGAAGCTGTCGAAACGCTCCTCTTGCACGTCCAGCCAACCTCGATACTCATACCAAACAAAACCCAGGGTAACTTGCTCGAATTTCTGGAGAGAGGCGCGCTCCGGCTTGATGATAGTGCTTCGAATAGCGAAAAGGGCTCGTATGTCCTCCGTGAACTTAGCTCAGCCCAATTCGACTATGAATCAGGTAAAGAAGCCCTTGCGAGACTTGAGCTTGGCTTGTCAAGGTCCGATCCCCTTCAAGTCATTTCAGCTGAGGATGAACCTGCGCAATGCATTGGGTCTTCTGCTCACTATAGCCTCATGCGGCTTGCCGAGACCATCAATCTGGAGAGTTTTCTATCCATTGGATGCGCCGGAGCTGTTTTGCATGATCTAGAACGTCGAAGAGCTACCGAAGATCAACTTTCTGATAACGACCGTGCGCTCTTCTTCCACGTCAAGGCTGTCCAAATGAGCACATCAGCAGACACCATGTTGCTAAGCGCAGACTCGTTACTATCTCTCCAAATAGTGCAGTCAGAACTTCATCCAAACCCTCATACACGGGCATCGAACAACTCAGAGCCGAAAGCTAAGGAATGCTTTTCTGTCTCCGGGCTTCTCCAAGAACTTGCCTCTACTGCCCAAGGGAAGAGAAGACTTAGAAGCATGCTCCTTCGGCCAAGCACCAATCTTGACATTATTCGAGACCGTCAGGCCAGCATTGCTGTCCTTCTCCGCCCAGATAATGCAGAGATTGTGAAGAGAATGAGGCAGCATCTCACAAAACTCAAAGACACGAAAGCCTTGTTACTCCACGTCCGGAAAGGTGTGGATAGGATTCGGGGTCAACTGTTCGTCAGGACGGGAGACTGGAAAGCCGTCCTCAGATTTGCTATGGTCTCGGCCCAGTTGAAACAGGCGACACATGCGTTGACCGGAACTGCAAATATCCTCATTTTTTCAAAAGTACGCAACTCTTCAGTTGCATTACTTCATTGCATACTGTCGCTGACATGAGCACACAGAGATCCGAAGTGAAGTTAATGTGAGACGACTTCTATCTGTAGGCGATCTGATCGTGCGTACAATTGACTTCCAACTCTCCAAGGAAAGTGGTCGGACAGAGATTATGCAAGGCGTAAGTGAATACTTGGATGGACTGCGAAAAGAGTTCGCCGAGGTATGCGAGATGCTCCCTGATCTGAAAGATGCTGTGATTTAGGGGGTCCCAGAAACCGTTGCACAGCATGTTCTACACTGTACTGTCATGCCACAGCTTGGCTTCCTGATTGGCGTGCGTCTCGATCCAAGGACTGGTAAAGGGATCTACCACGGTCAGTATCACCTCGGCGATGAATGGACTTTGTGTTTCACGACCGGTGAGTTGGCCTACTACAAAAACCAACGGATGCTGGAACTGGACTCTCAGTATGGGGATCTTCCATCACGGATTGCGGGTTGGTCACAGATGGTCCTTTGTAACATGTGTACGGATGTTAACCGTTGCATAGATGAAGAAGTTGAAGTCATGATGGAACTCTCTGCAGCGGTTCTTCAGCACGAGGAATCGATGCTCACGGCCTCAGAACTGTGGGGAGAGCTTGACAGCTTCCTTGCTCTCGCTTTGGCCGCTGAGAAGTACAACTGGATCGCCCCCAGAATGACGACTTCGAATACAATTGATATCGTTGGTGGGCGGCATCCACTTCAGGAGTTGATCGTTCCAGCCTACGTTCCAAACGACTGCAGTCTGGCTGGAGGTCATGGCGTCGGTGCCTTCGACGACCCCGAACTGCCTGTCTCTGCCAACGAAAAATGCGCATCTCCCTCAATGCTGATCCTCACCGGTCCAAATAAGTCAGGGAAGAGTGTATACATGAAGCAAGTCGCACTTATAGTTTACTTGGCACACATAGGGAGTTATTTCCCTGCTACAAGGGCAACAATAGGAGTGACAGATCGAATCCTTACCAGGATTGCTACACGTGAAACGGTAGTTGCTGATGAGAGCGCATTTTTCGTCGACTTAAAGCAAGCGGCCTTCTCTTTGAATTTCGCGACGCGGAGAAGTTTGCTTCTGATCGATGAGTTTGGCAAAGGCACAACCTCTAAAAGCGGTTCAGCACTCTTGGCAGCTTACCTTACCTACCTCCTTGATCTTGGCTACGAGAGACCCAAGGTACTTGCCGGAACACACTCTCACGAAGTCTTCGAAAATGATCTCCTTAAGCCGGGAGAAAATGTGGCCTTTGCACACATGGATGTTCGGTTTGCCCCCCAGGCTGCAGATGCGGAAGATCAAGTCACGTTTTTCTATCATCGACTTCCAGGCCGTGGATTGTCAAGCTTGGGAATCATGTGCGCAGCAACTAATGATATCCCGGATGATGTTCTTCAGAGAGCGGAGGAGATAGCGGTGCTGCAGGAAAGGAATGAGAACCTCGTAGAAGCATGCTCACGTATGACCCCAGAGGACAAGGAAAGATTAGCTGCAGCCGAACTGACTGCAAGGCGCTTTTTGGCGATGGAACTTTCTACGACATTGCATTATGGAGATGGTGATGGACAAAGATCAATCCGGGACATGTTGCGAGAAGTGCTGACCTTGGAAGCACAACCATCCGCATAACCTAGAATGGCTGGGCCATTGGGCCACTGGCCGAGTCATGTCATAAATTGCATATACGAAGTGTTGCTTGCCTTCTGGTGCTGAAAGAAGCCAGAATGTTGTTTTTCTGTTGCTTGCAAATGAGATGAGATACATAAACATTATTATTTCAACCATCACAATCAGGGGTATATTGACGGCCACACACATCACAATCCACCCATTTTCTCCATATCATAGAATCAGAATCACGAAGGCTAATGAAGCCCGTAGTGTTCAGATCTTGAATTAGAACACCGAAACATCAACCACACAACCCGAACATCTCTCATCTCTCCTCTAGTCGGCCTCAAAGCAGTAAACAAAGGGATATCGATATCGAGGCCCATAAAGAGGCACTAATGAAAGCAAACACCTGTGATGGGGCCGCCGAGCTCGCAGGAATGGCGAAAGGGTTTGTGTCCGAAATGATACCTGGCAAGCGCGTTGTTGGGTTAAGATTTGAGGTTGGCTCAGGAGTTGGAACCATCTGCTGAGCCGGTGTAGTGCGGATCTCAATAGTACTAGAGAAGAGTGAAAAGGTGGTGGATGTTGTTGTTGAAATGGGTTCTTTGGCGGTTGAAGAAGGGGGCACTTTTGTGGATGTTGAAGATTTCGAAGTGGATGTTGTCGCACCCAGACCTGCAGAAGAGGTGGATGTAGTTACAGAGGGAGCGGTGGAAGTTATAGGTGTCGTCTGGAAAGGGTGAAGCATCGAGATAAAGGTACTGGCTACTGCCTCAGCGTGCTGAAGTCTAGATCTGGGAATGTCCCGATTGATGTCATCGCATGCTTCTTTAATGAGATTCAGAAAGCTAGATTCATAGTTGAGCAGGTCGTGTTTGCAATTGAAGAACAGACATGAGATGACTGATTCCAGAAGGAGATCCCTTGCTGCTTTGCGACACATGCATCGCGCGTCACTGGCCTTACAGCCCGATGACTGGATACACGCATCGACACAGGTCGAAAACTCAACAGCTGTTGGCGTGGACGAGGCCAGGCCGGTCAAGAACGAAAGAGAGACTGTGAAAAAGAGGGCAAGCTGTTGTAAAGACCCCGCTACCAACATTGTCCTGTCTCATGTGACAGAAAGAAAGGAGTGACTGTCCCTGAGGAAAAGAATAAGGAGAGAAGGAAACTTAGCGATGTCCGCCAGGAGGCCGGAATCGATTCGATGTGCTGAAGAAAAGCATCATGGGGTAAAGAGAGGGCATTGCATAATAATATCACTCATATGGACACACAGCCGGCTAACGGTTCACGCGCCATGTCTGTCTACCTGCCATATGGATCTTAACGTGCCATATGTACCGAAAAACTTGCAAGTGGAAAACTTGTTCTGTCATTGGAGCGAGAGCATGGGAGAGACTCCGTGCAGCAATCTGAAACACAACCGGCAAGGGTCAGGCAGCCTCGACACCGTCCTACAATTTCAGCGGTCCATCCATCCATTGGTTCATCAGGTTTTGGGTATTTGCTCGCTGGGCCGGGCAGCAGGACGATCGGACCGTTTGTCACCAGACACTCTGCAGCTTGGAGCATGTTGATGGACATAGCTGTCTCTATTCCACGGAAGCTTGCGGTAGACGATCAACATATGCATAGGCGCTGAAGCTAGCACAGATCCTGTTTCCGTTGACAGAGCTGCGGTGGGGCCAAAAGCTTATAAAGTGAACGCCATCAAGGTCTCATCCAATAGTAGCATGTGGATGCCTCTGCCAGTTAAACTCTGTACCACTTGGTGGGGCAGACAGCAGGTTCTGTGCTTGGTGGGAACTCGGCGGGGTTTTTATCGATAAGTAGTGTAACGGTCGATAAGCCCAAAATTTCCGAAAAATTGTGGATTGGAGACATCCCAGACACGGCAAGTTGGATTGGTGAGGGCTGTGCCGCCGGCTGGACGACCGCGGACTCATTTACGATCGAATAACAAGCCGATGAGCTGCAATCCTCCATTCAAGAACCACAATGGCACCGACAAAACCGAAAAACAAATCGAAGAAATCGAAGGATCGTGCGCGTCTGAAGGTGGCATCTAGCCAGACCTCTATCAACCCGAAAGAGTTGCTCGACCGGGCTACTACTCTCCTAGAAGAAGGGGATATCGAAACCGCTGCCAAGGTAGCGCGTACCGCCTATGAGCATATTGGCGAGAATGGGAGACATGCCGGCGCTGCCCTTACACTTCTCGGGCAAATACATGTTGAGCTGGGCGATATCGACGCCGCGCGCAACTATTACGCAGCAGCGGTGAAAGTGGATGAGGATGGATCGCTGCCCGAAGAGCTCGGTGGCGGACCAGAAAAGTTTCTTTGGCTGGCGCAGCTCAGTGAAGAAGGCGGCCATGACAGCGTTGCCTGGTTTGAGCGCGGCGCAACCGTCTTGCGCGCACAGATCCAGTCTCTCATGGATTCGCTGGAACAGCGGCCTCTGAGTCGGGGGCAAGTGGAGGCAGCAATTGCTGACAAGCGGAGGAGGCTGGCGGAAACTCTCTGTGCCGTCGTGGAGGTGTACATGACTGATCTTAGCTGGGAGGATGATGCCGAGCAACGGTGCGAGGCTCTCATTACGGAGGCCACCATGATCGCTCCTGAATGGCCTGAGACATGGCAGACGGTCGCAAACGTCCGCATCTCTCAGGAGAGGACGGAGGAGGCGCGGGAGGCGCTGAGAAGAAGCCTGGGCCTCTGGACACACTTGCCCCCTGAAGACCCCGGTGTCCCGCCATTCCCATCACGAGTGAGCTTGGTGCGTCTGTTGATTGAAGTCGACATGGAGGAAGAAGCACTGGAGGTTACGGAGCGCTTGATTGCGGAAGATGATTTAAGTGTTGAGGTTTGGTACCTTGGTGGGTATGCTAGGTATAGGCTGGGCGAGAAGGAAAGGGAAGCCTCTGGTCAAGCATCCGAACCAGAGGCCTGGAAGGATACGTGGCGTTCGTCACGCAAATGGCTTCGACAGTGCCTGAAAGTGTTCGAGGCGGAGGAGTATGAGGATGAGAGGCTAGGAGAACACGCAAAGGAGTTGATTGCTTCGATAATAGGAGAGCTTGGAGAGGAGGGAGAGGATGACGATGACGAGGATGATTGGGAAGATGTTGATGACGAAGGTGAAGATGAGGAAGAGGCTGATGCTGATCATGAAGATACCGAGATGGCCTCATAAAGAGGTCTGACTGTGTCCAGGATTCTCGATTCTTCCTGGCCATGATTTGCAATGCAGCTTTTGATGGTTTCCTTTTCTGTGGGATCTAAAGGCGTTGGAGGAATGAGAAAACGTTCTTGTCCGGGTTTTGTTTGAAAGAGGCGATCACGGGCTTGCCAGGGACAGGAGTATTCTTCAGGCCTCAATGTTTGGGGCCAAATAGTGCAGATGATAATGCATAGCACCGATGATGCCTTTTACATATAGAGCTTTCATGAGCTCATCTGCGAGACTCAGCTATCGCCAACTTTAAGCTTTTGAACTTCCTCTGTTGGCACTCCATCCTCATCAACCTCCTCCTGATCACCAGTTGCGAGACCACGCTCCCACAACTGCCTGCCCGTGAGGCGAACCGGCTCCTTTATCTTCGCCTTCTTCAGCTCAGCTGCCCTCTCCTCCTCTTCGCGGACTCTGGCTTCTTCCAACTCTTTAAGGAACGCTTCACGCCACTTCATAAAAGTCTCTCGTGTGACCGGAGTGCCATGGAACTTCTTGTTTTCCTCTGCCTCAGCCGCAAGAATGGCCGCCTCATGCGCCTTGGCCGCGGCGTCTCTGCGCTCCACCACAAGCTGCTCCGCCGCTTCTTTCAAGGTAGACACAATAGTGAATACCATAGCCATACCGAGGTTCTCCTCAATTGTGGCCTGCAGGCCTTGAAGCAATTGGTCTCTGTCTTCCGCGATGTTGAGGTACTGGTGAGGAGTCGCATTCTGAGGCGCCGAGAGCTCCAGTAGCGGCGCTTTATCTGGGTATTCTTCCGGGTAGCGCACTGTCAACAGCATTATTGGTGGCTCCTCTGCATCGTCGTCAGGAATGTCGAGTGCGATGGATATCCTGAACTCATGTTCTGAGATATCTGTGGTCCAAGAGCATCAGCGACTGGCCCCGCGCTCGTGCAGTTGTGCGGCAAGGCTATTATTAATTACCCGTAATTTCCTCTGGGAAAATTGAGTCGAGAACTTCCCGTTCTTCCTTCTGCTCTTCACGTCCCATGTTGAAGAATATATGTGCGGGTTTGTTATGCAACTACTCTCAGAAAGTATGCGCCAGACCTGGAAGACTCTTGCTTGGTCTGAGCCGACCTGACACGACACCGCGGGGCACGGAATCCAAAGTTTAGGCGAGAGAGCCTGCGGGCGGGGCGGTGTGGTGGGGTTGTGGGGCTCCCTGCTGCTGCACGCCTCACCGCCCGCTTGGCAGATTTGGCGCGCGATAGGGAAAAAAAAAAGTTTGAGGAAGAGGCCGCAGAAGTTCAAAGCAACTTCATCAATTACCCAACACATTCTACATACCCTAGACGGCCTTGCAACAATGGCGCAAAAATCGGAAAATTCGGCTGCCCCAGCAAAGCGAAAGTCGATTTCGAGCGACAAACACGCCGACAGCAATCGAGTGAAGAAGGCCAAGACAGAAAACGGCCCAAAGCACAAGAAGTTTGACGACACTGAAATCGCACCGAACAGCGGTGCTGGTGACTTTTCTGATGTCGAAGATGGCCGCAATCAGCAGAAGCCCATGAAGAATATCAAGACAGGCGGCACGTCAAAGGAGAATGGCAAGACAACCGGAAAGCCAGCTGGAGGTCAGTACAGTTCGCTCGTTGAGTGTTGTTCCCTTCCCGCATTCTGTCCTAACCAAGTTTCAGTGAGTTCTCGCGAGGCGCATGCACGGCAAAAACAACTCGAAAAGGAACGGAAGGCCGCAAAGCCTCTGGCAGAAGAGTTGGCGCGGACTAAGCAGCTGTGGGAAACACTTCGTCGGAAGTCTCATGTGCCCAAGGAGCAGCGCCAGAAGCTCATTGAAGAGCTTTACAGCATCATTACTGGGCGTATCAAAGACTTCGTGCTGAAGCACGATGCCGTGCGCGCAGTTCAGACAGCCATTAAGTACGCGACGCCGACCCAGCGCAGACAGATTGCCAAGGAACTTCAGGGCAGCTATGCGCAGCTGGCGGAAAGCCGGTATGCCAAGTTCCTTATCGCCAAACTTCTTGTCCAGAACGATGAGGAGATCAGGGACATGATTATTCCCGAGTTTTTCGGCAAGGTGCGGAAGCTTATCAACCACCCGGAAGCTTCGTGGATCCTGGATGACATCTACCGTACTGTTGCTACCAAGCAACAAAAGGCTCAGATGCTGCGAGAATGGTACGGGCCAGAGTTTGCATTATTTAAGCCTGAGAAGGGCGCCGAAGCCACGGCAGATCTCTCCAAAATTCTCGCCGAAGAGCCCAGCAAACGGGCACCTGTGCTGAAGTACCTGTTCGATATGACGAATACTCTCATCCAGAAGAAGATGACCGGCTTCACTATGCTTCACGATGCCATGCTGCAATATTTTCTCAATCTTAAGCCGGAAAGCGAGGAACTGAAAGAGTTTGTGGAAGTCATCAAGGGGGATGAGGGCGGAGATCTACTGAAGAATCTCGCCTTCACTAAGTCTGGTGCTCGGCTTGTGTGCTTGCTTTTGGCCCACGGGAACGCCAAAGATCGGAAGCAGATCCTCAAGACATACAAGGACACCTTCCAGCTCATGTGCGGCGACCAATATGCCCACATGGTTATTCTGACAGCTTACGATGTTATTGATGACACTGTTATGACAGCGAAGACGATCTTCCCAGAGCTGCTCGGGAGGAACGAAGAGAAGAATCTCGAGAACATTATCTTCTTGGCCAACGACCTTACTGCACGCATCACTGTAATGTACCTGTTCGAAGGCCAGGCTAAGTCTCTGTTCCCGGCCAGCCATGCCTACGACCTGGAGCTCTTGGCAGAGATCCACGAGATCCGCAAGAAGACAAGCAAAAAGGATCCAGAGGTGCGGCGCAAGGAGCTCGTGGCAGCAGTATCACCTCCATTGCTGGCAGCAGTCGCCGCATCGCCGAAAGACCTTGTGTCCACTGGCTTCGGCTGCCAATTCGTTGCTGATGTCTTGCTGGCCGCCACGGGCGATAAGAAAGCAGCGATGGAGGCTGTTGCGTCGACAGCCGCTGGCGACCCGAATGCGCCGCCGCCGGAAGACGCCGATCCTGTCAACCTCCCCTTGCCGCATCTCTCCCTTACCACACATGGCGGCAAGATGCTCAAGACATTGATCGCCGGCGGGCGGTTTGACAAGGAGGCTGGGTGTGTCAAGCGAGTCGACCCTCCGCTTAACTTTGCCGATATCTTGTACCCAGTCATCAAGGAGCACATTGTGAAGTGGGCAACTGGGCCGAGCTCATTTACTGTACTGGGCATGCTGGAGGCACCCGACTTCTCCTTGAAAAAGGAGCTCATCAAGACGTTAAAGGCTGAGAGGAAGACACTTGAGGCAGCTGCCAATGGGGAACTATCGAGCCATGAAATCAAGTGTGAGAACAAGCCCGACGGCAAAAAGAAGAACAAAGCCAAGGCAAACGGATCTGAGGGCAAACCAATTGGTAACCGGGGTTCAAAGTTGATCCTCGAGAAACTGGGTGATTAGAGAGCTCGGTCATTGGGAAACGTGCGCTGTGGTTCGATGACAAACCCGGATATTGTCAATACATCACAGACATCCCGTTCTTCAACTCCACACTGGGGAATTCTGATGGGCGTCGGGTGGCTGTAGGTATATCCATATATAGAGGAATCAAAGTCTCACACTTGCACAATTGCCTTAGTACCTATCAAGGTACCTTAATTATCCGTAAGCTCTTATCGGTATAGCATCTTACCATCAATTGAACCCAAGCAGTGGGGCTGTTTCACAATCTTTTGTTGATTGACATCAGCCACGCTGCTCATGGAGCTCTCAATAACCTTTAGGCAAGGAAGGAGGTTGCACATCTTCCCACGACACAGTTGCACTGCCAGCTTTTCGGGCTTTTTTAGAGTGCTGCAGCATGTCGTTCAGATTGGAAGGATATATCTGCTGCGTGTTACTCATACCCAGCCCAACCACGGCTATATGCATACGAGGTGCATACATTACATTAGATTGTCTGCTAACACCCAGCTCCCGAACTGTGTCTATGTGTTTATGTGGAGGATGATGTTCTCTGCTACACTTGTACACATCCGGGCAAGCAAGGCCATCTGCCACAGTTAGGGACAAGGCTCAATACTGCTTTGGAAAGTGCTTAATGCAAGCAGTTGACAAAGAGCCCGACATGACCGTAGTATAAATTTAGCTTACCGGTGCAAGCAAACATGGCAGGCTCGTCAACATCGTGGACAGGGAGCATCGCCTCATTGTTTGCAGGTTGATGGCTCAGCCCAGCGCATTCCACATTTTCCTGCGCTTCCAGGGGTGGGCTTCCCCAAGGAGCCTTGGAAGGAAAGGAAGAAGAGGCACAGCATCCACAAATACAGCATCGACCGTTGGGCACTAGGTGAGTCTGCAATCTGCCGTCCGCAGTCACAACTTGGAAGGACGCAGGGCTCATGGGTGCATGTCGCACCTGCACACACTGCACAACAAAAAGAATGGGTTCCAACAAGCCAATTCTTCAAATTACTACGCATTACCGGCCGTTGTGGTCATCACTCGTCCAGTCTGCCATTCTGTCACCCACTGCTCCATACTAAAGGTACCTACCTACCTTACCCCAAGGCATTCTGTCGTGCTCGTGCAAGATACTTTGCCTAGTGCCAGCGCGAACTGCCTGGTCGATCATGACTCGTGAGCCGTAACACGCACGGGTGGGATCAAAAAGCGAGAAGAGAGAATCCAGGGCAGGCGTTATTCCCATCTGCGTTGCCATTGCTGCGTTGCTACAGCCATCTATCTGATCATTCATGCCGATGCCCCTTGATGCCCACGATTCAAGCTCCGATTCACAAACAAATCGCTGGCATCGCTGCACCAGGATACTCCTTTTCCAACAATTTCACTGATTCCACTGATCGTCGATGATCCTGGCAAGCAATTACCGCAAATTCCGAGCCCGCATCCCGGTGGAGCGTTATCGTAAACCCTGTGTGGATCGCCATCCAACTTCGTATCACCATGGAGCGCATCTCGAGAGATTCTAGGTCTGTCAAGCTTGGTCCTGCAGATTGCGATTCTCGGAACGGCTATCTCTGGTGGACCTGTACTTTTACAACACCATCCTACAGCGGTTGCTGCCGTGTCGACCCTTGCCAGCAGATTCCAGTTGGCTGTCCAGCTTCCGCTGAGCAGCCCGTGACGACCGCTCCTGCAACTGTGACGAAGGCATTTTCCTCCTCGACCACCACCACCGAAGAGCCGTCAACGAGCTCAAAGCCCACCGGGGACATCTCTGCAGACTCCTCTCTGCTACCCAGCACGACAACGCCAAGTCCGGGCGTACCGGCTTCACCCACCATCTCGTCCACATCGAGTCCCGACGGCGACAATAGCGGCCATGGGATAACCATATCGGTTAACGCCCTCGCTGGGATCGTAGTCGGTTGTACTATCGCCGCCATTTTCGTGGCACTTTCGCTGTTCATGTGGTGGGCTCGACGGAAAAGGGAGAAGCGCGAAAAGAAGGAGCTCGCGCGACTCGACTCTTCTAGATCGCCCGGCGACGAGCGTGTGCCTCCGGGGCTGGAGTCGGTCTTCAATCCTATGTCTCAAGCCGGTCCTGGAAGTGTGTTTGATCGTGCTGAAGGTATGCTGCCGAATTCTCTGGAAGCCCATGTCGGCCACGGACATCCTGACCCGGATTTCACCCGCCTAGGCCGAATGTCAAAAGCAGTGAGCATGATAGGTAGCCACCTTAGTGGTGGTGGTTACAGCAGCTGGACGAACTCCCTCACCCCAGCTACCACAATGGTCACGGGTCCTGGCTATATGCCTGGGGGACAAGTCCTTACGCCCAGCCCTTCAGAGCTCGACGGAACCCCTGTCTACGTCACACATGGAGGGACGCCAGAACCGCTGAGGGGACCAACTGAACTCGAATGCCCTGGGCAATCCGTGTTGCGCTACGAGGAAGGATATGAAACAAGGGCGACTCTGAATTCAACGGAGGAGAGACAATCGGGCACGTATGCGAATAGCTGGACAAGATTTCAAAACATTCAGGTCTGAGAAGCTGGAATCGAATCGGTTCAAGGTTCATCATCGGTAAACTGTACGTAATGAGAACTGCGGGGTGTTTGGTTGATGATAATGGGGGCTACCTAGCTTGTTTGATTTTTTTTTTTTTATTTTCGAATGATACGATACCAAAGGCGTGCCAGCGGAGGGTTTGGGATGGAAAGGGTCAAGGGATAACATACTAACGGATATAACTCTGATGTTGCTGCTATGGACCTCAGTCACCTAATTTGTGGAAACTGGAACCACGAGGAGTTCTCGGTAAGAGTGCATATCAGAAAATCGATAACATCCCAAACCGTGTCGTCGGGGTATTATAATAAACCATTGGCAAAATGAACGCACCTAACGCCATCCCAATCCACAAGACTCCCTGTTAGGCAGATACAACGCTGGTTAAGCCCACCCTTGCACGTATCTACATACGTTATGGCTCCTTTTGAAGCTCGCAAGGTACTCACGTCCTGCAGGAGCGTAAAGACCAATGACGAAGCCGGCAACGAAAGGAACGTCCCTAGAGAAGCCTGTTAGGAGGCTGGGCTTAGCGACTTAAGAGTCCTAGAGAAAAATGAGCCCAACTCAAGTGCTCATCAGCTTGGCCATCTCGTCAAGAAGCTCCTGCAGGTCTTCGTCACTGATCTTGTCGGCTATTGAGGGAACTAGAGTCTTGCATTCGTCGGCACTATCACAGCAGAGAGAACCTGTCCAAGAGATCTTCGCGTTAGCCTCGAAGCTCCCCTGCATATGGTGTAGGAAACAAACACGACAGAAAAAGACAAGCGGGGAAGCATGGTACCAATCTGTGCCCTCTCGAACTTGGTAAGCTCCTTGTGCGCGCTCAACAGGCGCTCGACGGCCTCGACATTTTCCTTCTGTTTGAAGCGCGCGAAGGCGTCTAGGTACTCGAGGGTCTTGATGAGCACGTCCGTCTCGTTGATGGGCCGGCCCTTGGCGTCCTTGCGCCGCTTCGCGATCAACGCGTTGATGACCAGCGACGCCTCCGACAGGGTCAGTGTATCCACGTCTTGAAACTCCCCAAGCTTCAACTTAGCCGCATCCTCTTCTCCCGGCGGCGGAGGCTTGGAGCGCGACGTTGGAGCGTGATTCTCTTGGGACATGGGTGCGGATGTTGCAGACTAGGCTGGGAATGGTTGGGAAAGTCTTTGACTTGGTTCGGCTATATAGAAAACGGCGTCCGAGGAAGGTAATCCTCTAAGATGAAGGAAGTATTGACAAGCCTACCGACTTAGGTATAGAAATCCTGACTTCGGCCGAGGTGTAAGGACTGCGCTCAGTGTGGTGTTACCTGGATTGGTTTTCAAGCTGTTCCCTCCCGGAGACGTCGATGTTGCTCGCACAGTATTTATATCGGTACCGTACCGTACTTCACACTGTCCGGGTTTGATTTTGCGGGGATTGGATAGGGCGATCGACCGCTGACCTGGCTCTGAGCCAAGCTGCCACCTGACAGCCTTCCAGCGTGCTGGTGAACCTGCTGTGTGCATGCATATATAGCTGGGCAGGTGGGGCGAGCCAGGCTGCGGCTCAACCTCCTGCCAGGAGGCAATGTGAGCTGGAACATCTCCCAACTTCCATGGACTCTTGACTTCGAGGACATGTAGTCCAATAATCACCCCAAGGACGTTGGCCCGTCTCAGCTTGCAAACAGAGGTACCCATCCACCGTTTCGTCCGTATGCCAGGCGATGAATTGAGAGCTGAAAAAAGAGGAACAAGCGACAATGGCACGACCTTAGTCCAATATAATATCTGTGCAAAGTCTGAACTCACAAGCGACTTAACCCATTACCAGGTAACGCATCGGTGGGCTTGATTTAAACTTAGGGTATGCTTGGTTCGACAAGCACCTAAACAGGATATATACAGAGATACCGCCGGGGGGTGATGGTATCTTGAGTTCCCAAAACGGTAGCCCAAATCTGACAGTCGACGTGGAGAGAAAACTTTTAAGTAGCACGGAACATCTCCCAAGCCCGCAATTATACAGGCTCAGCACTGCACTGCATATCTGCTAAAGCGGGCATCGAGCTGCCAAAACCAATAAACCCATGAACATGCATATTTCTTCTAAGGGCCTGTCTCTCCGAATCTCTCCCAACCCATATCCCTGTGTTCAGTTTCAAGGAAGCTGCACCCTATGAGACAAAGTCTACTACTCCTTAGGTACTACGTATTGCCGCGAGCGGCTAGCGTCCATAGAACAACATGGGGAACCAACCGATGTCTTCTTGTGTGATTCATAGGCTGGTCAGACCCTCCAAACTCTAATCTCCTTACCCATTATGTTGGGCAACCTCCGCATCATCTTCATCAGAATCGCCAACCTGCTTCTCCTTCTCCCCATTCTCCTTCTTCCCCCTCCTTTCCCGAAACCTGCACTTCATAGATTTTAGTTGCTTCCTTGTCCATCATAGTCGTCTAAGCCATGTCCGATTCCCCAGTTTTGTCAATTTGATTTGAGATACCACTCCGGCACTGGCCTCGATGATGGACACCGCGGTAAGGAAGGCAGAATTGGCGAAAGTTTTAGTGGGCTTGTATCCAGAGCAGTAGCAACTGAAGACAGCCCGACAATCCTCAAAACCCACCCCTTGCCTGTTCTAAGAATGCGGTGATAGCATCATTTGGCTGACTTTCCACTCAGGCATAGATCGGCCGGCCGTTCTACAAAGCGGAGAAGACAAAGAGCTAGGTAGATAATGATTAGTAAGGTCTTTGCCAGTTGTGTACAGATAGGGGCCCTTCACTTACGTTGTTCGTTGCAGCGATGGCGATGCTGTCTTCAAAGGGATGCCAGCTCATGTGCAAGATCTTCTTGTTGAAATCGATCTGGTCGGCGTCTGTCTCCTTACGCATCCGCTGGCCCAGGCCTGGTGCTGCCGGGCTACCCGCCCGCGAGCCGCCCTTCTTGCCATTTGCTGTTGGGCTTGTTGACGACCCAATGGGCTGAGGAACGCCCACCTTCTTGGCCTTAAAGGCAGACTTGTCTGCTTGCAACACAATTTCCACCTCCTTGTCAGGGTCTGACGGGTAGATCATGAAATTGTTGTTATAACTACCCGTCATAACATTCTTTCCATCGCCCGAGAACACCACCTCGAACTTGTCAAAGATGCTGTCGTTCTCGTACGTATCGCACAGTCGCGGTCTGAGATGTTCGTGGATCGGGATAGTCTTGATGGGCTGCCTCTCCATATTGATATCCCAAATCTTTACCGTCAAATAGTCGCGGGAGAGAATATATCTTCCGTCGTATGAAAAGCGGACATCGGAAATGGACGAAATAATCTCAGAAAAGAAGGATCGGGACGCGGGATCCTCTTCTTGCTCAAAGACTGTCGAGCGTCAATTAGAACCTCGGCTAAGACGATCTCGCGAAGGAGGGGAAGGACGAACGCTTCGCATGCTGATCGCAAAGGGCACTCTGCCGCATATCGGCCAGCTTGATGGTTCCCTTGGAACTAGCATACATAAACCAGTTGCAGCTAATGGGATGGAACTCGGCTGCCGTGATGACCTCAGTGAGCTCTTCCATGTTCGCCGGCTTGATGTCGACTATGTTGAAGCTCTGGTCTTGGATATTGAGGTTCCAGAGGTTGATCCGCAGGTCGTCACTGCTGATGAATGTTTCGCCATCGCTATTCACTGAAATGCTGTTGATATGGTAAGCGTGGGCATTGGCATAGACTCGACGAGGCACAGCAGCCACAACCGTGTCGTGATGCGTTAGTCTCGGGAGCTTCAAGTCATTGGGACTTCGAAACTTGATGGGTACCGGGCGGCCACCTCCGCCAGCTATACCCCCGGGAGTCAGATCTTGGGAGAGGTTGTTTTCGGCCACAACCTTCAGCGACTTCTCAAACACCTTCCACAACTTGATGGTTTTATCATTGGTCGACAAAAGGAAGTGGGCAGCATTCTGTCGCCGGCACCACTTGATCTTGTTGATCTTCTCCTCAATTTCCAGTGATTTGAGATAGTCAAACTCCGGCTCGTGGGACTGGAATTCGGTGTGGAACTTGTATTCGCAGGTCTTCTTCTGTAGGGGGTGTCAGCCAAGCGGCAAAAGTTGGGCAAAGGGGAAGAGTAAGGCTTGGCCCCCAAACTAACTGTTTCGTTACGTTCAAAGAGCACTACGCGTCCACCCTTGTCGCCTGTTGCTAGATAGTTTCCCGTATGGTCGAACTCCACTGTCGAGATGATATCGGCTGCAAGGAAACACATGTGAGTATGTTGTCGGAACCTTAAGAGCCCCATACAATTTCCACATCACTTTATGTTAAGGCTGGGATCTGGACAATTCTAAGAGATCGCCGGCGTACCTTCTGTGATGTCCTCAACGTCCCCCTTGTCACCGAAGCACCTGCAGCCCTGAATTAGCTTGCCGAAGGCACAAATAATGGTTCGGAGAAACGGTCGAGCGAGAGGTGGGCAACACCAGCAAATCAACTAGTGGGGGGACAGGGTATGCAGCAGAATCCTGATCCTGATTCTTGCTGGGATATGAACCGCAGGACAGGCCGGATCGTTACAGCCGGGCATGATGGAGGGCAGGTTAAGAGGTGTTAAAGAGGTAGGTGGAAGTGGCTTACTGAGTGAACTTCCATGTCGGGCCGTTCGTGTCTGTTTCCACCATTTTGTCGACGACGGCGGGCGAACAACGAAACAAGAAACTCGATCGAGTCTTGCAGAAACCGTAGAAAGGCGATCGGGAACAGGTGAGACGGGCGGCAACGGGTCCCGTGTCAAGACGATGCTATGTTTGGTTGGGAGTTGGCTCGCGATTCAAAGTGAGGCCCCCGCGGATAGGTGCTGGGACGAGACAAAGGGCGGGGTTTGGGACCAGAAGCGGATATGGGTCCTGGAGGTTGAGCGACGCTTGCACGAGGGAGAATCGGGTGGTTTGGATGTCGACTGGGCTGGACCCTAGGTGAAGAGGGCAGCTTGCGGCCCGAGGGCTGGATGGATGGGGTCGGCGAGGAAAGTCGCGATGGGAGGTGAGCGTGCCACCCACGAGTTGCGTTCGCAGCAAAGCGACCGGGGAAAGGAGGGCAAAAAGAGACTGCGTCGCGCGTCAGCAGGCAAGTAGGCAGTCAGGTCGGCGAAAGAGGCATGCAGCAAGCAGCAGATGCCAGACTGTGGAAGACAAATGGAGGATGTGCAGGGTGTGCAGAACATACGCCGACCGCGGCCAACTCGGAAAGGTGTTGGTGAAAGAGCTCGATGTCGGATGGGTGGTGAAGCTCGAACCGACGAGCTGTCTGTCGGCCTTCCAAGGTTGGCGCAATGGACTTTGATGGTGCGCCCAAACCAGCCGGGCTGCTGCGGGGCCCTCCCCAAAGCACGGGCACCTGTGGACACACAGTGCAGTGCTTGCGGATGGATAACCTGGAGCTAGGGTATCCACTTACTTACAGCAGGTACTGTAGGCGAGGAACTGGCAAGGCAGCAGGGCCCTAGTATCTGTGAGAGGCTGAAGAGCCGCCTTCAAACCTGACCCGCAGCAATCGTTCCATGTCCCTGCCCGGTAACTTTTGTTGCAGCCAGTACTGACCCAATTAAATTGCTTCTATCGTCGGGTACTTTCGGGCTACCTGGCTCGGGCCAACGCTCCGATCATAACCAAGCAAAGGCCATGATCTTCCTTTCATCCTCCTTCAATCCTTCAACTCCATCATAGCTCCCGCTTAATCAAGCCCTAACCGGCACCGATAGCAAGATATTAATTCCAGTTCCAGAGGTCCAGCATAGGTGAGTCTATCAGAATCCACTCACCTCTTAGCAACCACCTCTCGCCCACGGACGGAAAGTCATCCATCTCTTAATCATCGGTTCCCGAAGATCGTGGACTGCACGGCAGCAGATTCTTCGATCGTGCTGGACACCAATACTGGTTGACGTACCCTTTGGATTGGCCGCAACACCCCTTCCCACTGCCCTGTCGCTTTCGCTGCTCCCCATTAGCTCGCAACGCAGATCTCTTTTATTAGAATCCAAAGAAGCTGCCGTAGGCTGGCTTCCCCGCATTAGTTACTCTCCGCTTCTCGGCCAGCGCGCTTACACGAAGGCTAGACTACCCAAGCAACATGGACGGTAACAACGATGGGAGCGGAAGCGCCAACGGGAACGGCAATGGGCAGAAGGACCTGAAAAACAAAGGCAAGGCTCCAGAAACGAGCAACGACAGCGCGCTAGCTGAATCTGCACCAGAAGGGGGCAAGCAGGAGCCATTGCTACCACGCTTGATGCAGTCGGCATCGTCTCTACCATCGTCCTTGCTGGTCGGACCACCGAGCACGGTATTTGCTCACGGTCACGAGAAAGGGGGGGAGTCGTCCCGAGCAGCTGGAGCCCTTGAAAGGGCCAGGAGCAGTGCGGTGCAGCTACGGACGAGTGATAATTCTGGAGGGAGCATCAGAATAGGGCACACACAAGAACATGTCGCGCAAGCGGAGGCTTCTTTCGCAACATTCTTGGACAGCGCAGACGTGCCAATCCTGACAGCCCCGAATGCTCTGGAAACTGCCTGGCAGTCATCAACTGTCCCTCCTGTTTCCCGAGGGCCAACTGGAGTCAGGGAGGCTGTCCAGCCGGAACGGACAGTAGCAGAGCAAGAAGCTCTGGACGGCGCAGAGGTTGTCGCATTGCTCACGGGAAATGGTGATCTCGATTCGGTTTTCGAGGATGTGTCAGAGCCAGTAAGCCAGAGCGACTTATCTGCTCTGCGGAACGCTTTATTCGGCGACGACAAGAAAGATTATGGCACATCGCCAATTGCTTGGGATCATGTGCTGAACTTCATTCCCCCATATCTTCATCCACATACTGGAGGGAGCGCAGCTGCAGAACTCGCCTTCACACTTCACCTGGGTGCAGCCAACCCCGACGAGGCCTGGGAAGCCTGGGTTAGCCAGTGGTCCCGTGTATTAACAAATTACCAAGATGAAGTATGGGGTGATCTCAGCGCGCTTGTCGAAGAAGCTCGCAACGAAATCCTCCAGCTACAGGAGGTGAAGCCGGGTGAGAGACCTCCAGAACCGAAGGCATTGCTCCGGCTCCGTGCAATTCTGGGACACCTCCGCGGTGCTTAGTATGCCACCTAGAGTATTTTTACAGAAAATCATGTCCATATCTTGTATATATACAAACTATATTCGTATCAATTACGCATCCCTATATGGTACTTCCACACTACACAGTACCATTTTGCGCTAGCTATCGCGAGTCACTGATCACGTGCTTGCGAAGTAGCCGACATTTCGAGTGCGATCCGTTGCGGCCTAGCCCCACACGTCTCTTCTCTTCGCTGGGCCCCTCTTGAGGTACGGACCAGCTCCCGGACTGTTCAAGGCCCGGGATCGGCTGCCGGACCAGCCAACTGATGACATCACTGGGCGCTCCTAAGCTGCCAAGTTGTGGTTGATCAAGGTGCCGAGCTTCCCAGCAGCTACGTTCCCACTGCCAACCTGCCAGCCAAGCAACGCAACAAACTCCCCACGGGCATCTCCAGCCTCCTCCCTTTCGCTCTCTGAACCACTTGTGCATACTCACAACCTGTGCCTACATAGCCACATGCATGTGCGAAAGTGGGTTTGGGCTGCTATAACTTCCTGTATCAAGTAGCATTGGGACAATTCCATTCAATGCATTCTGTGTTGTACAACACTGGTTGCCACCTCAGTGCAGACCAAGCAGTCCACCGTTGTCTCTGATAGCAGGCACACCTCTTGGTCAGCAGAAACACACATGTGCTATGGTGGATTAAGTGGTGGCCAAACACAGAACTGAAATCTGTCAGGGACTCGCAGTAATCTTGGCCTGTACAGCTGGTTGTAATCAGCCCACGCCACAGCAGGATAGGTACCTAGGTGCCTGCTGGCTTTTTCTGCATCAAAGCTTAACGGGGGCTTTTGGTGACCCTTTATATCGCGGTTTGTGTAAGCGCCTGTCCGGTTTGCAACTTCGTGATTCCAGGCACTCTTCTGGCGGTCAGCAAAAGTACTGAACAAGAACACTCACTCGCACCTCCATCGGTCCATCGTCTTAACAGCAAACAGCGGGACATAGCAGCTTTGAGTATTTCAGGATTGTTTGCTTGCTGCTGTCTGTCAATGGCAAGTCTTTTAGACTAAGCCGCATGCTTAGTTCACTATATCAGCCTGAATCTGAGTCGCATCTCGAGATCGCTCGGATACGGATATAATCTATTTGATTGATCACATCCCTCCCGGTTCAACCCAGAACCCAATCCATCAGCCTCCACATCCACTGCCGCATTGTCCAGCAACGGTAACAATGACCACGGGCCAATTGTTACGAGCTCCAGACTTCAAGGCCTTCGTATTTATCATGTTGGTCGTTCTCGCTTGCACACCATGTGCACGCGCTGCTGGAATGAGGCTGCGGCCCTTCTTGCCGGTCGAGACAGCAGCTGCAATAGCAAGACGACAGGCTTGTCTGCATGATTTCTACAGCTGTTCCGACCAAGGAGCTGCCTTTGCCGGCATCTGCTGCCGCAATGGCCAGCGATGCGCCCTGGATGTAAACAATAACCCAGCTTGTTGTCCAAATGAGTAAGTCTGGTCAGAATAGCCACAGATACACACCTTATACTCTATGAATTTCTGTAACTGAAGACTGGACCAGGTCTTCTGTCGATGGAGGCACGTAGGACTAATCTGGGATCACTAGGGCTATCTGTACTGGGACCGCACCAGCTCCCTTCACCACCCCTCCTCCCTCCACGCCTACTGCTGCCTCATTTGTGCCTAACGACATCTTTTCCTTCCCATACGTGGCGACCTACTTTGCAAACCCAGGCTGGTGCAGTGCCGCCGTCAGTCAGTGCAATGCAAACTATGCTGCTTGCACAGCTCAGCTAGGTGGTAGCATCGGCGGAGGGTTTGCGGTAACCATTGTTGTCCCTGGCGGTGGGGGGATAACTGTTGCACCAGTTTTTCCCGGAGTTAGTGTCGGAATTGAGAGTGCAGTGAGCATTTGTAGGTCTGCCCCAGCGCATGCCCAGTTTCTGTTGCCCTAACAAGGAAGGGGAGAAACACAGAGGCCGCATAACTTTTGCTAATGTCTTCTCCTCTATAGGTAGCAGTCTTTCTAGCAAGGCCTGTTATGGCTTGCAGCCCGCGATGTGCACCTTGACGGGCACGTCTGCGGGAGTTTTTCATTTCGGGACAGAGACCGGTAATGCAGCGCCGAAGCCAACTGCTGCCGCCGCCGCTGCTGCTGCTTGTGCTGGCTTGATGGGGGCCATAGCTGCTGTTGGAGGAGCGGGGATAGGGATTTGGCGATAAGTTAGCATAGCTCCCTCTCTGCTTTATGATCTACTTAAAATCATTTTATTTGATTCGTTTGGTGCCAAATTTTCTGGTCTTCGGCATGTGTTGATTGCGAACACGTAGGTAATTTATGGTGTGCAAGCCCTCTGCCACAACAACCGAACCTCTTGAAAAAGGTGTGGAGTATGTAGAACATAAAACAGCTTCTTGGTTGCAGGTTGGTCAAAGGCAAACATGAAGGGTCCATGGGAACAATCCCTTCAGAGTTCCTTGAAGCCTGTCTGTCCGCATATTTAGCTTCGAGATTTAACTTTCAAACACTTAATATTTTATGCTTGAAGAAGCAACTACGTCCACAAACGCCAAAATCTCATGTTTGAAAAACGTCCCAAAACCCATTTCCTTGTATACGACATTATAACCCCTCGAACCCCCCCAAATAACTCTAGGCATGAAAGGCCAGGTTAAGGATTTTCCACCCATTAACTACATTGAAGCCGCCCATTTTGCACGCCGTCGATGTAAAACAAGTACTCATTCCTAAGATAACCAAAATAAGGACCAATCAACCAAGCCCACATCCCTTCTTCGTTCTAAAGCCATATTGCTGACAACTATCAGCAGCCAATATTTTTTATAAAAAGCATGATGACCGATGGCATGTGTACTGTTTGCAAAATCGACTATCGCGGTTCGAAGTCTGCTGGCACTGTATCGGCAGGTGTTGGGCGCGTCGGTCGCTTCACACCCCCTTGCCTGTCATCCACTACCTCTGCCATCCGAGCACTCCCGGTTAATAAATCCACCTCATGGTCAATCCGACTGATACTACCCCTATTTACTGTCCCATAAGCTGTTGGCATCTCTTCGTCACCCCCTTGAGCGGATAATGATGGCGATGGATCTCCGAGGTCGATATGTATGAACTCGTCCGCCGATGACTTCTGAGACGGCGTGCTCTCGAACGGTAGGCGTGAAGACGCGACTGGGGCTGTAGAAGAAGGAGGTGGACTAAGAGTCCCCGATGTTCCCACGGTGGCGACCATCGACTGCGATTTTACCCAGGATTTGCGCTTGGAGCTTTTTCGAGGAACTTCTGGGGGTTGTTCGGGCACTTCTTGCCCCGAACTGTCTACAAGGTTGATTTCAGGAAGTATGGGAGGGCCTTGCGGGGGCCTTGCAGCGCTGGCATCCATGTTGTATACATCGTCGTCGCCGGAGTTCCTCCCGCCATTTAGTGGTACACAGTCTGGTGATGTCGGGTTCGCGGTTGAACGTGACAACTGTTTCCGCCGTTGTTCTTGGTCGTCCTCCGAGTCAACAGGGCCACTACGCAACACGCCCATGGCGACGGGAACCCCCTGTTGTGTCTGCTCGTCTTCAAAATCAGCACCTGCGGCACGCATCATTGCCGGCGGCATACGTGCACTTCGCACAACTTCAAATCCTTTGCCCTTGTCTTTTGTACGACGCCCGAAGATGCTCCTTAGCCACCCAACGGCGGAAGCCACAGGCCCAGTTGGATCGGCGGG
>Ga0065720_1019468_pt1 | contig 25578 bp, 26 predicted proteins | sample Thericmetagenome_FD_59107 | JGI IMG/M metagenome (GOLD analysis project Ga0065720, IMG submission 59107) | Thermophilic microbial communities from the Joint Bioenergy Institute, California, USA of rice/straw/compost enrichment - eDNA_2 v2... | ecosystem: Engineered > Solid waste > Grass >... | reverse complement strand
GGCTGGAGAAACAAAACATTACCGGCAACGTAAGTTACGATCCCGAAAACCACCAGCTGATGGTAAAGATCCGGCAGGAGAAAGTTGACCGGATTGCCGATTACATACCGGAGCAATCACTGGACAGTGGACCGGAACAAGGTAAAATTCTCGTGCTGGGCTGGGGCAGTACTTATGGCGCCATCAAAAGCGCGGTGGCGGAATTGCAGCGGGAAGGTTATGCTGTTAGCCATGCGCATCTCCGTTATATTCGCCCTTTCCCGAAAAATCTTGGTGCAATACTGCGGAATTTCGAGCAGGTGTTGATCCCTGAAATCAACAATGGCCAGTTGATCAAAATTATCCGTGATCAGTATTTGATAGATGCAAAAGGGTATAATAAGATTATGGGTGTGCCTATTACGAAAACTGAATTGGTGATGAAGTTGAGAGAGATGCTGGGCGGAGCGAATTGAATAGGGAATTCCAAGAAATTTTGGAATAGTTGAATTGGTCCGGCAATATTTCGTGTGTTTGTAGCCGTTTGAACGGAAAAAATTCCACAATGTGCTTTTTGCTTCAAGGAGTGTTTATATTTGAATCACATCACATAAATGTGGCTTAAGAAAATTGTGGGAGCGTTTTAAACCCCACAAGAATTAAACCAGTTGATTAGGCCAACTGGTTTTATTATTGGGTGGTTCAACTTATTTGGGTTTTCTTACTGCTTTTGCCTTGATTAGAACGATAGATTCAGCACCGTTCCTATCGAGCAATTGAACAAAATTTCTTCTTTGGAAGCAGCTACTGTAGCTGAAACCAATAACAATTGAAAAGGCGTGTAATACAACCCGCCTCCATAGGCATGATGCCACCTGCGACTTACCTCATTTTTATACCAAACCCTGCCCAGGTCGTTGAACAGTATAAGTCCCCATTGTCCGGGCAGTATATAATTTTTGCTTTCAGCCAGTTTGATGCGAAACTCGACACTTCCATAGAGTGATGAACTGCCGGCAAACCGGTTTTTTCTGAACCCTCGCAAAAAATTATTGGCCCCAAGCATAATTGCCTGGAAATATTCAAATTCATCGCTGAAAATATGCCCTCCTCCCACGCGCATTACAGCAACAAATTTTGCAGGTTCAACAATACTGGCGTACAGGGCCATATCACTTTGCAGCCGACTCAATGCATACGCCTTGTTCGATAACGGTTGTAACCGGGTGTATTCAGTATACCAATGCATACCATTGGCAGGTAGCAATTCGCTGTTGAGGTTGTTGATCAGCAAACCAATTTTGCCGCCGGCATAAGTCTTTTTCGCATAAACGTCCAGGCTGTCGAGGTGCGCAACGGCAGGATGTGCGAGAATATAGTCTTTGTTACTGGCCTGTTTGTTCCAGTAATGAAAGAAAGTTGGCCCGACTGTGAAACTTACTGTGTTGCTAAGTTTTCTTTTCAGCAATACATCGCCGCTAACATATTTGTAACGAACGCGGTAATAACGCGCCCGCTTGTCGGACCGTTTTACTGTATTATTACCAAAACCAAAAAAATAGCTCAGCACCGGGTTGAGCCATTCCGCGTTCACTACCAGGTCGGTTTGGGGCAATACATCGGTGAAGGAACCGCGGTATCGCAACTGAATGGCCTGTTGTCCCAATGCAAACAACGAGGAAAACCGGTGGTCTGATGCATACGGCCTTTTGCGGAATCCCTGGCGCTGATACCACCAACCGGCGCCCAGCAATAATCCATCGTCAATATTGAATCCAACGTTCAGGCGCGGCCATCTGTTGATGTCATATTCAAACGCGTTATAGTCGTAATGGTTTACACGCGGATCGTTACGGAAACGAATGATGGTACGCTTGCCTTTGGTCAGGATATTTTTTTCTCCAGTGAGGTCGTATACGTAGTTGCGAATAGTGCCGGTTACAGCAAAGGTGTCGATGCCTGTACCACCGATGATGCGTAAAAAAGTTTTCGAGGCACTGTTGGCTTCAATGTTGAAATAGTCGCTTCCGTTGAAACCGTATAAACGGATTTCTTTGGTTACTGCAGGATCAAACAGGCGATCGTATTTCACGAAATTGCTATCCTTGCTGATGCGTGCCAGTACCTTCACCCTGATCTTGTTGTTTTCATTGGTTACGGTGAAGTATTCGGTTTCATTACTGCCCAGGACGGTTACCACTTCAGAGAGAAATTTATAGTAATCCATTGCTGCTGCGGGTAAGAGTTTGCTGCGGTTCTTCAACCTGGCAATCATTTGTTCGCCGTTGATGGCAAACACAGCTGCAGGCAGTTGTTTTACAGCATGTGTGATGACGCTGTCGTTAATCTTTCGTATGAAATGGTGGGAGATTGCCTCCCAATCATTTTTATCAAGTTCATTCAGCATCAGCCTGTCCATATGGCGTGTGCTATATCCCAGGTGTTCTACGTCGGGAATGTTATAGCGGAAACCTTTAAGAAAGGGTAATATCCTTTGCCCGGCATACCACAGCAACAAGCCATCGGAATAGAAAAATGCCTGGTCGTGATTGTTGATGATAGGAGAATAGGTGCTGCCCTGTGCTGTTTCGCGTGCTTCCCATTTCCACTTGTCTGCATGGCGATTCCAGTCAGCAATAAGTATATCAAGCAGGCGGGCTTTCAGCAATTCCCGTTGCATAACCCGGTGGCGGTTGTTGGTTAGCAATTGCTGAATCACCGTAATGGTGCTTTTGACCGCTGGACTATCCGATAGTGCTGCCTGCGGTTCGAGCAAGGCGATTTTGTTGGCAAATAATGACTGGTAACAACCCAAAGCAGGATCGTTTGGTACAAAGAAATATTCAGGTTGGACTTGTGACATGCCGGCAGCACGCGCCAGGTCATAGGCAATCACAGGCGCATAGGGATGACTGGCAGCAGCCAGCTTTTGTGCAATATTTGCCGCAAAGCTTTCCTGCATCCCTTCCGGCAAAAGCGTTTCAAGATCTTTTTCAATGGGGCGTAGGGTCCATAATTGGCCGTTTCTGTCTTTGAGCGTTAGCGCGCGATGCTGGCTGCTGCCTGCTCTTTTTTCGATACTGAGCCCACCCTTTTCTTCATGGAACCGGAATACTTTCCAGGGTACAGGGACAGACCACACGTCGCTATAATTCTTGCCAAGCAGGAAGCGTTCGAACTTACTCTTGTTTTTATAAAGAGTACTTGCCGGCGCAACAGCATATCGTTTATGGGATTGAAGCTGAACCGGAGCGCTGTCTCCCGGAAGCATAATGGAGGTATCAGCAGTATCGTTCCACTGCGGGTATAAAATAGCGGGTATAAACATCAGCGCTGCCACTAATACTGTTCTCATGCTTTCTTGCTTGTGGTATTAGTAAAGCAATACCCTTGCAAGGCCGGGAGGGAACCACAGTTGCCAATAGTGTAGAAACCGCTCTACAGGAAGGGCGCCATGCTAAAATTTATTCCGCATAAAGACGGTGCTGGATGCCTTTTGCACGGGGCCGCTATGAACTTGCGCCACCGGGCAGTGGTAGCGATCCCAGGGAGCTGATATCCTTTGCAACGGGCTACAATCCGTATTATCCATAACTACTTCTCCACTGCCACATGCTGCTTATACCATTTGCAAACCGGCCTTAATCCGCATTGTTCACATTTTGGATTGCGGGCTATACAGGTATACCTGCCGTGAAGTATCAGCCAGTGGTGGGCTTTGTGGACCAATTCGCGGGGGATGTGTTCAATAAGTTGTTTTTCAGCGGCCAGGGGTGTTTTGGCGCCTACGGTAAGCCCGATTCGCGCCGATACCCTGAATACGTGGGTATCGACCGCCATATTGGGTTGCTGGTCTATTACGGAGGTAATTACATTGGCGGTTTTACGCCCCACACCGGGTAATTGCACCAGTTCTTCCACGGTGAGCGGCACTTCGCCATTGAACTTTTCCACCAGCATCTTTGCCATACCGATGAGGTGTTTGGTTTTGTTGTTGGGGTAAGAAATGCTTTTGATGAGGGGGAACAGTTCTTCAAACGTGGCTTTGGACAAAGCCTCTGCATCCGGGTATTTCTCAAAAATAGCCGGCGTGGTCATGTTCACGCGTTTGTCGGTACACTGGGCGGAGAGAATTACCGCTACCAGCAGTTGGTAGGGATTGTCGTACAACAACTCAGTGTCAGCATCAGGGGCGTGTTGCTGAAAATAATCTATTACGAAGCGATAACGCTCTTTCCTGGTCATTCCGTTGTTTAAGAACGACGCGAAATTAATGGATAGGGGTTAATATCCGCGCAATCGGCTTAAATGGCTGAGCAATACAATATTAGAGAGGTTAAACGTGTTGCGTGGCTGTTTCGCGGGCGTAGTTTAAAACCTTCAGAATTACTTCTGTTCTGGGCGATTCCACGATTTTATCGAGATTTTGAGCAGAAGATTGCAAGACTTCCAGTTTTTCCCGAAGCGTCCAATCTTCTTTCAGTGCAGCTTCTATCGCCGCTTTTTTCTCAGCGGAGGTGTCATTATACAAATAACGTACAAGATCCTCTGGTGTAAAGAGAACTGTCATAGGCAAACCATTTATGTCCTTTTAATTTCCGAAAGAGTCAATTTCGGAGTCCGTCCAATTCTTAAACGCTTATTGGTTTCTCTTATTGTGAAGGGTATTGGAAATTAAAATCTGAAGCGGAGAGAAGCTGGGTGAAAGGTAAGAAAAGAGAATGAAAGTTCATAGTGGAAATAAGGAGAAAGCAGCCTGGGGCTAAAGCGAAAGATGAAAAAAGCACAAAAGAAGAATCCGGCAGGTAGCGCGGGCGAAAGCCTAAAAGATTGACAGTTGGAGCGTTGAACAATGTTCAATCATTATTCCACAATGAAAAGGTCTTCATTGTCGCGTTTCATGCGGTAATGTTCACGCGCATATTTTTCGAGGAGGGCGGGATCGCTTTTCAGCTGTTCCAGTTCCTTGTTGGTCAGCTCGATCTGTTGGAGGTAATAATCCCGGCTCTCTTCCAGTTGACGCAGTTCGCGGCGGTGCTTGAAATGGGTGGTAATGATATCGCGGTCGTCAAAAAACAGCAGCCATACCCCGAATACCACCCCGGTAAGGAGGTACTTGTTTTTCAGCCAGCGTGGTATGTGAAGGAAGCGTTTCATGGTGCAGGTTTCAAGTGGCAGGATACAGGCTACAGTAAAACCCTTACGGCGCCTGTATCCCGTCAACTTGTAACAACCTTATTTTCCAAATTTAATCTTTCCTGACGGATAGATGGCGGTGCTGCCCAGCATTTCTTCTATACGAATCAACTGGTTGTATTTGGCCATGCGGTCGGTGCGGCTGGCAGAGCCGGTCTTGATCTGTCCGCAATTGAGGGCTACAGCCAGGTCGGCAATGGTGGTATCTTCCGTTTCACCGCTGCGGTGGCTCATGATGGTGTTGTAGCCATTTTGCTGGGCGAGGCTCACGGCATTAATGGTTTCGGTTACGGTTCCGATCTGGTTTACTTTCACCAGCAGGGCATTGCCAACCCCTGCGTCAATGCCTTTTTGCAGGCGCTTCACGTTGGTAACAAACAGGTCGTCGCCCACCAGTTGGCACTTGCTGCCAATGGCTTCGGTGAGCATTTTCCAACCTTCCCAGTCGTCTTCGGCCATACCGTCTTCGATGGATACGATGGGGTATTGCTTTACCCAGCCTTCCCAGTATTTCACCAGTTCTTCGCTGGTCATTTCCTTGCCATCGCTTTTATGGAATACATATTTTTTCTTCTTCGCGTCCCACAACTCGCTATTGGCCGCATCCATAGCAATGGCCACCTGGGTGCCTTCTTTGTAACCAGCAGCAGTAATAGCGGTGAGCACGGTTTCAATAGCTTCTTCGTTGCTTTGGATGTTGGGGGCAAAACCACCTTCGTCGCCTACGTTGGTGCTGTAACCTTTTTTCTTCAACACGCTTTTCAAAGCATGGAAGATTTCTACGCCCCAGCGCAATCCTTCGCTGAAAGTAGGAGCGCCTATGGGCATTACCATGAATTCCTGGAAGTCAATTTTATTGTCAGCATGGGCGCCACCATTGAGGATGTTCATCATGGGGATGGGCAGTATGGTGGCATTTACACCGCCGAGGTAACGGAACAGCGGCAGATCGCGTTCGAGGGCGGCTGCCTTTGCTACTGCCATGGAAACAGCGAGGGTAGCATTGGCGCCGAGTTTGCTTTTATTTTCGGTGCCGTCGATATTGATCAGCATGTGGTCAATTTCTGCCTGCTGCGCCACTTCAGTGCCTACAAGTTGATCGGCAATAATGTCGTTTACATTTTCCACCGCTTTCAACACGCCTTTGCCAAGGTACACTTTCTTGTCTCCGTCGCGCAATTCCACGGCTTCATGCGAACCGGTGGAGGCGCCGCTGGGAACGGCTGCACGACCAAGAACACCATTTTCTGTTAATACATCTACTTCTACTGTGGGATTTCCGCGACTGTCTAATATTTGTCTGGCGTGAATGGCTGCGATTAAACTCATGATGGTTGTATAGTTTTAAGTGTTGACAGATTGTTTGGTGCTTACCGCGTTGCAGAAGATCAGGGGTCAACAGGCAAATCATTGCGCTTTGCCGGTCAGGCTTCTGAACACTTCTTCAAGGCTTTGCGCTCCGGAGTGCAAAGAAACAATATTCAGGTTTTGCTGCAAAGCCAGTTCCATAATTTGTCTGCGGGCTTCGCCCACATCCGCGCACGTGAGTTCCCATTCGAAGGTGTTTAGCCTGTTAACGGTTTGCACGGCAGGCAGGCGTTGCAGCCATTCGGCCTCCAGCGGTTCCTTGAAGGTAACTTTCAGCAACTGGTTGTTTTGCGATTGAAGGCGCAGGTTGCTCAGCTTGTCGTTGGCCACCATTACGCCCCTGTTGATGATGATCACACGGTCGCAAATGGCTTCCACTTCCTGCAATATGTGAGAAGAAAAGAGAACGGTTTTGTTTTGTCCCAGTGTTTTGATCACTTCCCTGATTTCAATAATCTGGTTGGGATCGAGGCCGGTGGTGGGTTCATCCAGGATCAGCACTTGGGGATCATGTATCAGTGCGGCAGCCAGTCCCACGCGTTGCTTGTACCCTTTCGAAAGCTGACCAATGCGTTTTTTGCTTTCGAGTGTAAGCCCAACGGTTTTGATGACTGCATCGATTTTGTCTTTCCTGTTTTTTACGCCATGGATATCCGCAATAAAATCGAGGTATTCACGGATGTACATGTCGTAGTACAATGGGTTGGCCTCAGGCAGGTAGCCGATTCTGGCCTTGGCCTCGAGGGGAGAAGTTTTCACATCTATACCGCACACCGTAGCTGATCCTTCATCGGGTTGAAGATAGCCGGTAATGATTTTCATGGTAGTGGATTTGCCGGCGCCATTCGGTCCGAGGAACCCGACAATTTCTCCTTTGTTTACCGTGAATGAAATGTTGTTAACGGCTTTCTGCTCTCCGTAAATTTTTGTCAGGTTTTTGACTTCGATAGACATTGGTGCAAATTAGGGAATTAGCCGATATGCCGGTTGCCTATCAGTATTTCGGGGAGTAAACCAGGTTACTCACTTTAAAATGCAAGGCTCGCTGCTCACGGTGTTGCTGTCAGGTCAACAGGAGCCAGCCTGAAGCGCAGCCGGTTGTGTTTATTAACGGAAGAAATTGAAAAACTGTACTCACACAACAAGACCTTTGAAATATATTTGCTAACCTTCAACAAAAAACAAGTCAGCATGAGCGGACCCGCATACAAGGAACTTGAGTATACCGGAAAACTTTTTGGCGGATTCAAAGCCGATATTCAACGGAAGTGGCCACATTATTTAAGCGACTTTAAAGATGGATTTCATTCGCAGGTAGGGGGCGCTACCTTGTTTTTATATTTTGCTGCGCTGGCCAACGCGATCGCGTTTGGTGCGTTGACGGGTTTAATGACCGGCAACGAGATTGGCATTATTGAAATGCTGGTGGTTACTGCCGTCGGGGGTATACTGTTTGCACTGTTCAGTGGTCAGCCGCTCACCATCCTTGGGGGTACAGGACCGATCACCATTTTTACGGGTCTGTTGTATGTTACCTGTCAGCAGTTGGAAATTTCCTTTCTGGCTACATATGCCTGGGTGGGCATCTGGTCGGGCGTGTTGTTGTTGGTATGTGCGTTTACGGATGCCAGCGCCATGATGAAGTATTTCACGCGGTTTACCGATGAAATTTTTGCCTGCCTGATTTCCGTAATTTTTATAGTGGAAGCGGTAGGTGATATGGTGAAAGCTTTTGGCGCGGAAGGTTTTGGTCTTGCGAGCGCATTTTTTACCGTGTTGCTTACCATGGGTACCTTCCTGGCCATAAGAGCATTTAAATCACTGTATGCCACTCCGTATTTCACCGATGGGATAAGGAATTTCCTGAATGATTTCGGGCCCGCCCTGGGCATACTGCTGATGACGGCTGTTGCCCTTAATTTCCCCGAAGTGACCGTAAGTACTCCCAAAATACCGGAATCCATCAGTTCCACCACATCAGGAAGGCCATGGCTGGTTGACCTGTGGAGTGTACCCACCTGGGTAATCTTTGCTTGCATTGGTCCCGCGATACTGGCTACGATATTGTTGTTCCTGGACCAGAATATCACTACCCGGCTGGTGAATTCGCCGGATTATAAGCTGCGCAAGGGTGGCGGGTTTCATCTTGATCTGGCCATTGTAGGTATCATTGTGCTGGTGGGCAGTTTGTTTGCACTTCCGTGGATTGTTGCTGCTACCGTGCATTCGCTCAACCATGTGAAGAGCCTTGCAATTATGAAACAGGTAGAGCTGCAGGGTGTGCGGAAAGAAATTATGGCAGGCGTGCGTGAAAACCGGTTGTCTGCCCTGCTGATCCATGTGCTGATAGCGGCTTCGATATTCTTCCTTGACTATATCGGTCAAATACCAATGCCGGTGTTGTTCGGTTTGTTCCTGTATATGGGTCTTGCGTCCCTGAATGGCAATCAATTTTTTGAGCGGTTGCTATTATTTGTTACCGATCCCAAAAAATATCCGCAAACGTACTATGTGCAGCATGTGCCGCGTAAATGGATACACAAATTCACCCTTATACAACTCGTTTGTCTTGTTGCCTTATGGGTGTTGAAAGCTTCGAAGCTGGGCATTCTCTTCCCGTTGCTGATTGCCGCCCTCGTGCCCATCCAGTGGTTACTAAACCGGATATTTCCCCCGGCTTACATGGAAGCACTGATTGCGGAAGAAACGGAGGAAGGAGAAGGAAAGCAACCATCCGATTGACGGGTTGTACGTCCGTTAATGTTGATGCAAGGGTTTTTTACCGATCATCAGCGGAACGCTTGTGTTAAACGTGAGTTCCTGCGATTTACTGGGATTCATAAGTCTTTCAAACAGGCTGCGTCCCTGCTCGGTAAACATCATCAGCAAGGAGGGTTTCCACTGGTCAATATATGCCTGCACATTGTTGCTGAAAGACAGCCCCGGATCGGGCACGCTTATGCGAAACTGAATGCCGTCATTATGTAAAGTGGTTAGCGCTTTTTCAATCAGTTTTTCATTGTTCCTGATTTCTTCAAACTCTGAAAAGTGCAATACCTGCACGTTGGCTTTCAGTTCGCGTGCAAAGTGAATGACTGTACGGATTTCTTCTTCATAGCAACGCAGGTCGGTAATATACAGGATGTTGCCGATGGGATTGTTTTTGTAGTTTTTGGGCACCACAAACACCGGTACCTCGCTGTGTTGTACAAAAGCCTTTGTGTTCACTGCCAGCAGTTGATTCACCATGCCTCCTCCGGCTGTACTTACCACTACTCCTTCAATGGAAGGATGTTCATTGCAATAGGCCATAATGGTTTCATATGGTACTGCTCCTTCTTTTACCTGGAACGATACGTTCCCGGTCACGGCGCCGCACTGGCTATAAATATCCTTAACGAAAGCCTCCAGCTTTTGGTGGTGGGCGGCCATCTCATCCTGGTAATATTGCTTGTAAAAACTGTCATCAAACTTGCCGGGATGTTTGATGTTCAGCACATGCAGATAGGTAATCGCCACCGGTTGTTGTGCAGCCCATTGTATGGCAAATCTGACGGCTGCACCGGAATGCGGGGTAAAGTTGACAGGAACCAATAATTTCATGGGCGCCTTTTTTACAAATGTAAATCTATTGATCTTTTGTATACTGATCTCTGTCAACTAACTGTATGATCGTTTGCCGTCAATGACCTACGCCATTGAACTGGTAGAGCGGATCAATGGGCGTTCCTGCCTTCATTTCAAACACCGGTTTAATAAGTCCATTTTTCAATCCATATACCCAACCATGCAGGTGGGGCAGGTTATCGTTTTTCCATGCGCGCTGAATAATAGAAGTCTTGGCAAGGTTCATTACCTGTTCCTGTACATTCAGTTCAACCAGCCGGTCGGTGCGAGCTTCTTCGTCTTGTATCTTGTCCAGTTCATGCCTGTGCAGGCGGTACACATCTTTGATATTGCGCAACCACATGTTCAGCACCAGGTTAAAATCATCGGTGGTGCCGGCTGCCTTGATGCCTCCGCAACCATAGTGCCCGCATACAATAACGTGTTTCACCTTCAGGTGATTTACTGCATAATCGAGCACCGATAGGAGGTTAACATCCGTATTCACTACCAGGTTGGCAATATTGCGGTGTACAAATATTTCGCCCGGATGAGTGCCGGTGATTTCATTGGCCGGCACGCGGCTGTCGCTGCAGCCTATCCATAAAAATTCAGGCTTTTGCAGTGTAGCCAGGCGGTTGAAATAATCAGGATCTTCCGCCACTTTTTCGTGTGCCCATGCTTTGTTTTCCAGCAGCAGTTTTTCGTATGAAGTCATTATAATTCGTTTGTGATAAGATTGTTTTTTAATTCGATGCTATTACCTCCAGCTCATCGGTACGGTGCGTACCGTTGCCATTGCCGTTGCTGCCATTATACGTAAACCCATGCATCTTATAGGCACTTGTTTTCAATTCAACCCGTATGTTCTTGAGCGGTGCGTGCTTCAGGAAGTCGTCTATTACTTCCACCACGTCTTTGTCAATAAAGTCTGCACGGGCCGTATCAATAATTACATAGCTGTCTTCAGGCACCTGTTCCAGCTTAGTCTTAATAATGGGTTTGTTCAGAAAGGATACGTCTTTGCGCAGGCGGAACAGGTACTTGTTGTGGTCGTTAACCACAAACACGGCCGATTTAAAGTTGCTGCGCATTACAAAGAACAAGCCTACTATACAGCCGATCAGAATGCCTATCAGCAGGTCGGTAAGCAGGATAGCCACCACCGTTACTACAAAAGGAATAAACTGGTCAAGTCCTTTTTTATAATACTGCCTGAATATGGCAGGCTTCGCCAGTTTAAAACCTGTATAGATCAGCACAGCTGCCAGTGCCGACAGCGGGATCAGGTTTAATATCTGCGGCACCAGGGCAACAGATGATAACAAAAATACGCCATGCAAGATAGCAGACATTTTTGTTTTGGCGCCTGCATACACGTTGGCGCTGGTGCGCACAATTACCGATGTAATCGGCAAACCACCAATCATGCCCGAAACAATATTACCCACGCCCTGCGCCTTCAATTCTCGGTTGGTAGGCGTAACACGCTGATAGGGGTCCAATTCATCTGCGGCTTCAATATTAAGCAATGTTTCCAGGCTGGCCACCAGTGCAATAGTGATGGCGGTAGTCCATACAGCGATATTGGTCAGTTGGCTGAAATCGGGGGAAGTGAAAAATGAAAGAAATTCACCGGCCGATTCCGCCACGGGAATCTGTACCAGGTGTGCACCGCTCAATGCCAGGTCAGGACGATTGATCTTTAAAATTTCATTGATCAAAGTGCATACCAGCACCACTACCAGCGGAGCAGGGATTAGTTTGAAAGCTTTGGCTTTTTTGGCCAGGTATTTTTCCCAGCTCCATTGAATGAGCAATGCCAGCAAACCAATGCCTGCTGCTACCGGCAGTATGTTGGTGAAGGCATGATAAAGCTCGGCTACCGTGCTTTCTCCTTCCTTCCTTTTAAAAGAGCCACCACTTACAAATTCTGCTTCATCACCCACAAGGTGCGGAATTTGTTTCAATATCAGTATCAAACCTATGGCAGCAAGCATCCCTTTGATGACGCTTCCGGGAATATAATCGCCCAATATGCCTGCCCTGATGCAGCCTAATATTACCTGCAAAACCCCGCCAATCACCACGGCCAGCAAAAAGGCGTCAAAGGCCTGCAGCCGTTCGATGGCTACTACTACAATGGCGGTAAGACCTGCTGCCGGACCACTTACACTTAATTGTGAGCCGCTTAATGCACCTATTACAATGCCGCCTACTATACCTGCTATAATACCCGAAAATAAAGGCGCATTGGATCCCAATGCAATACCCAGACACAGCGGCAGCGCTACCAGGAATACAACAATAGAAGAAGGAATATCCGAGCCCAGAGCACTCAGAAACGAGTTTTTTCTCTTCGACATACGAATCATTTTACGTCATGCGAAGCACATGACAGGTTACCCAAAATGTTGCGGAACAATTCAATTTCTCTATGGCAGCAATACAACTATTCCTTTTGCTTCGCAGCGAGGCAAAACAGTAAGAAAGAGGAAGAATCTGATAGGAGAGTTATGCTTCGGGAGGAGGAGAGATAAGTTCGAAGTGAACAAAGCAAAGTTTATCTGCTTCATGAATCATGTGCTCAAAGAGGGCATTGGCCAGGAATGGATTTACCGGGCTTTCATGATCATGTACATATTCTTCATTGATATTGACTGGTCCGTTGGGAGATTTTTCATCAGGACCAGCAGGTGAACCGGGAAAAGTAGCTGTTGATTCAGCTTCGCATATATGATCTTCGGGATCCGATGGTGCGTAAATAAAATAATTAATGCCCGTCAGCAACAGCAACAACAGCACCATGGCCACCGAGGTAGCCTTTTCCCATAAGCGCCGTAGCATTGATATTTTATTCACGGGTTTACGCATCGTTTAAAAAAGAGTTACAAATATAACCGTCTGCTGCAAGCATTCAAAGCGTTCACAATGTTTTAACACACTACTAAAATACTAATAATTCAATGATTAAAACGTGAAAAGCGGCACAAAGCATATGCCAGCGCCATATTAAAATTAAATGAAAGCCAATATGACGGTACAACAAGCGGGGAAGCGGAAAGGTTCAGCAGACGGAAAACTGGTGCAGTTCCAGTCTGCCGGTTTCGCTATTGATCAATGTTGACTATCTGTAAGCGCTGCCGAATTTTCCGGCAAATGATCATATTCACCTTTCCATGCATAATAGCCGAAGATGGAAATACCCAGTGCAATGGGAATAAAAATCACCACAAATACGCCCCATTGAATTTTTGTATCTATTACCGGGCTCCTGGTTATTTCGGATATTGCCGTCTTGATAAGGAAGTAGATAGCCAGCGGGCCCAGCAGCATCCACACAATACCAAGCCATTTTTTCAACGTATTCATATCAATTATTTTATTCATGGGTCATTGAAATATTATTACAGTTTCCGCCACAACACCCGGGATGGAGGTTTTTACGGAATTAATCATTCACATCCGGATCAATACGATTGCTGATATACACCGCACCAATCACCGTACATACACCGGCAACAATGATAGGATACCACAAACCGGATAGCTTATCGTCCACATAAATGGTGGTCAGCAGCAGTGCTATAAAAGGCGTAAGCCCGCCGAACACCCCATTGCCGATGTGATAGGGCAGCGACATGGACGTATACCTGATCCTGGTAGGGAACAGCTCCACGAGGAAAGCAGCTATGGGACCATACACCATGGTTACATACAACACCAGCACAAAAATCAACGCCACAAATTTCCAGTATGAGGAGGTATCGAGTTGTTTGTCGTGCCACGTGATTTTGGGGGCAGACAAAGGGGTAGCATTGCCAGCCTGCACCGTATCGGTACGGGTTTCTTTGAAAACGGCACCATCAGTAAAATGCACTTCGCTGATGGTGGTGCGCACCAGTTGCTGACTGTTCTCTGCCACAGGCGTGGTAGTGGTGCTGAGCACTTTTCTTTTTTCTGTTATTTCTGTGCGAACGCCAGGGTCGGACAAGGATTGGAATTGACTGAAAATTACGTGGTAGGTGCTTATGGCCAGCAACATACCTGCCAGCATGATCCATTTACGTCCTATGCGGTCACTCCAACTGCCGAACACAATAAAGAACGGCGTGGCGAACAAGATGCCCCACAGCAGCATGGTGCGCGACTGGTCGAAGCTGATGCGGCACACGGTTTCGATAAAACTCTGCGCGTAAAATTGTCCTGTATACCACACCACGCCTTGTCCCATGGTGGCGCCAAACAGGGCGAGCAACACCATCTTCAGGTTGGTCTTGTGCCCGAAACTCTCTTTCAAGGGATTCACAGAAATCTTTCCTTCTGCCTTGATACGGCTGAAGAGGGGAGATTCCTTCATTTTTAAACGGATGTATATCGACACGCCCACCAGTACAATAGAAAGCCAGAAAGGAATGCGCCAGCCCCAGTCGTTAAACTTGCGTACCGATTCGGCGGGATCGGCATCAAGCATATAGCGGGTAATGAGGATCACGCCCAACGACAGGAACAAACCGAGCGTGGCCGTAGTTTGAATCCAGCTGGTATAGTATCCTCTTTTGTGTGGCGGGGAGTGTTCGGCCACATAGGTGGCGGCGCCGCCGTATTCGCCTCCCAGGGCAAGTCCCTGCAGCAAACGCAGCAGCAATACGATGAGGGGCGCTGCAAACCCGATACTGGCATAACCCGGCACCAGGCCGATGGCAAAGGTTGATCCGCCCATAAGGATCAACGTTAGCAGGAAAGTGTACTTTCTCCCGATCAGGTCGCCCAGGCGGCCAAATACCAATGCCCCGAACGGGCGTACAATAAAGCCGGCGGCAAAGGTGGCAAGCGTTGACAGCAACGCGGCGGTAGGGTTCACTTTTGGGAAAAACTGGTCAGCTATTACTGTAGCAAGGCTGCCGAAGATGTAGAAGTCGTACCATTCAATAAGGGTACCTACGGACGAAGCAGCAATCACTTTCCATATGGACTTAGTAGCAGTTGGTTGGTTCATTAATGGAAGATAAGGAACAGAAAAAGAAAGAACAAGGAAATTTCTTAGCGGAGGAAAGTTGCATACAGCCTGTTGCATTGTTGCACAATAGCATGGTTTTGACCAATCCCATACGAGGTTGCCTTTTGGAAACAATCATAAGGCTGCTCAACGAATACGTCTATGTCAGGGAAACAATGCGAGTATTTCCATCTTTTGCCGGAATGCAAACGTTTGACCTGGTTGCCAGGAAGTTTGTATACTGTTTAGCTATTGCATCATGTACCAAAGCATCTCTTCAACAATGCCATTCATTCTACTTTCCTTATAGAATTTGTTCGTATTTTAACGGCCCTAAAAAAACTGCGACATGGGATACCCATACCAAATCACCACTTTACAGGCCTACAAAGACGCGTACAAGAAAAGTGTGGAAGACCCGGAAGGCTTCTGGAGCGAAATAGCATCGCATTTTTATTGGAGAAAGAAATGGGACAAAGTATTGGAGTGGGATTTTGAAAAGCCTACTATTAAATGGTTCCAGGGGGCAAAGCTGAACATCACGGAAAACTGTCTTGACCGTCACCTGGGCCTGCTGGGCAATCAGCCTGCTATTATCTGGGAGCCTAATGATCCTGAAGAGCATCACCGCGTGCTTACCTATCGTCAGCTCCATGCCAAGGTGGTGCAGTTTGCCAATGTGCTGAAAAATAACGGCGTTAAAAAAGGCGACCGTGTTTGTATCTATATGGGAATGGTGCCTGAACTGGCCATTGCCGTGCTGGCCTGCGCCCGTGTTGGCGCCATTCATAGCGTAGTGTTTGGCGGATTCAGTGCGCAAAGTATTGCAGACCGCCTGCAGGATGCCAAAGCCGAATTCATTATTACCTGTGATGGCGCCTTCCGCGGTAACAAAGAAATTCCGTTGAAGAGCGTTATTGACGATGCACTGGTTCAGTGCCCGTTTGTAAAAAGAGTGATTGTGCTAACGCGCACGCGCACACCGGTATCCATGATCAAGGGCCGTGATGTATGGTGGGAAGATGAAATCCGTAAAGTAGAAACGCTGGGCAATCCCGATTGTCCTGCCGAGGAAATGGATGCTGAAGATATGTTGTTCATCCTGTACACTTCCGGCAGCACCGGAAAGCCGAAGGGCGTAGTGCATACCTGTGGCGGCTATATGGTGTATACCAATTACTCGTTTGTAAACGTGTTTCAATACCAGCCGGGCGATATCTTTTTCTGTACGGCAGATATTGGCTGGATTACCGGGCATAGCTATATTGTTTACGGACCGCTGAGCGCCGGTGCCACCACACTCATGTTCGAAGGCGTTCCTACCTGGCCCGATGCCGGTCGCTTCTGGGATATAGTAGACAAGTATGGCGTAAACGTATTGTATACGGCCCCCACTGCCATCCGCTCCCTGATGGGCTTTGGGTTGGGACCGGTGCAGGGTCATCAGCTTAACACGTTAAAAGTATTGGGTACTGTAGGTGAACCGATCAATGAAGAAGCCTGGCACTGGTACGATGAAAACATCGGCAAAAAGAAAGCGCCTATCGTGGATACCTGGTGGCAAACCGAAACCGGTGGCATTATGATTTCCAATATGGCCGGCGTTACACCTGCCAAACCCAGCTGGGCCACATTGCCATTGCCCGGTATACAACCGGTGATTGTTGACGAAAACGGCAATGAAATCACTACCCCCGAAGCGTCCGGTAATTTGTGTGTGAAGTTCCCCTGGCCCGGTATGCTGCGCACCACCTATGGCGATCATGAACGTTGCCGGCAGAATTATTTTTCAACATACCCCAAACTCTATTTTACCGGAGATGGTTGTTTGCGTGATGCAGAAGGCAATTATCGTATTACCGGCCGCGTAGATGACGTGCTGAACGTAAGTGGCCATCGCATTGGTACGGCTGAAGTGGAAAACGCCATTAACATGCATGCAGGTGTGGTGGAAAGTGCCGTGGTAGGATACCCGCACGATATCAAAGGCCAGGGTATCTATGCCTATGTGATCTATACCGGCACGCACGGTGATGAAGCGCTGGCAAGAAAAGATATTTCCCAAACGGTAGCCCGCTTGATCGGTCCTATTGCCAAGCCTGATAAAATTCAATTTGTAAAGGGATTGCCCAAAACGAGAAGCGGTAAAATCATGCGGCGCATACTGCGCAAAATTGCCGAAGGCGAAACGGAGAACCTGGGCGATACTACCACGCTGCTGGACCCTTCTATAGTTGAAGAAATCAAGCGTGACAGATTGTGAGCGGAGAAAAAAGAAAACCCCACGGCTGGAGTTGTGGGGTTTTCATAGAGACGGAACATTGACCGTTTTCTGAAAGCCAATGTGTGTGTGCACTTATATGGCTTATTATGTCTCCCTGGTTTGGGTGTTGCCGGTAAGGCTCATACAAAATACGATTATCGTGCCAATATGGTTGGTCAAATCGGGTAAAAATTGCAATTGGGAAAAATACGGGAACTGTGTAGGGAAATTACGAAGGAGAAAATGGTTGAATGGCCCTATGTTGCTTCCAATGCTTTGAACCATTCACCCATGCAGTTATTTAACGCTGAATAATCACCCTGGTGCCAACGGGCAGGTAACTATCCAGTTCATCCAGGTCTTCATTCTTTACGGAGATGCAGCCGTTGGTCCAGTTGGTATAATCGTCTACCACAATATTGTCGTTGGGCCAGGTGCCGTGAATGGCAATGCCGCCGCCGATTTTGGCTTTTTGCGGAATGATCCCTTTGGCCTTGCGTTCATTGAATTTTGCCCAGCTTTCTTTATTGGGATAATCGAGCATGAGCATTTTATGCCATTTCTCATGCGGACGTTTGGAGATGATTTTGAAGGTACCTTCGGGCGTGCGTCTATCTCCCTCCATCATTTTGTCGGAAAGATCTTTACTGCCGAACACTACCGGGTAGGTGGCGTACCAGCCTTCGTCGTCGTACACTTTCAATTCATAATCCGATTTGTCTACTACTACGTACACCGTTCCTACGGGGTCGGTGCGTACCCGTTTTTTTACCGGATATGTTGCGGGTATGGTATTAAACGCAACAAGACCTGTTGCGGCAACAAGTACGGTAGCAAGGATGAATTTCCACTTCATAGTGAACCTGGTTTGTGTAAAAACGCAATGCTATAAAAAACAGGTTTTACAAAAATAGATTATTGATTAAATGGCAGGTGGTCAGGGAGATGGGATGTACGTTACAAACGACATCCTGTTGTGGATTATTTTTCTCCCGGGATTTTTTAACACGTTGTTGGTGACCACCGTGAAATCTGAGCTGGGTACTTCAACTTTCGTGCAAAGTTTTAATGAGAAAATGTGAAAATTAGGGGGAAGGGGAAACGAATACTATTTTCACACTTTCAAATTACGCTTCCCGCAACTTATGAAATGGATCTTTTACCTTTTACCGGTGGCTATCGGTGTAGCGATGACCGTGCAAAGTGGTATCAATGCCGAATTGCGATCGGCCATTAACAATCCTTTGCTGGCCGCATTTTTATCTTTTCTCGGAGGCATCGTGATACTGGGCATCATGTTGTTCTTTTCAAAACAATCAATGCCCGCCTGGGAAAACTATGCGGGTATCAGTTGGTACAAATACACTGGGGGATTATTGGGCGCTTTTGTAGTGTATGCAGTGATCGTATCGGTGCACAAAGTAGGCGCGGCGAATATGTTTGTATTGATTGTAGCAGGCCAATTGCTCACCGCCATACTGATGGACCATTATGGTTGGCTTGGATTGAAAGAGAATCCCATCAGCGTACAAAAGCTGCTGGGGATTTTATTGGTGGTAGCGGGAGCTTACCTGGTAAACAAGAAATGAGTTACCTGGCTGAAAAGCCAAATGGTTATATCGTTACCAATGCTTTCACTGATAAACCTGGTAACAATATAACCATGCAAGCATGTATCCATTCTTTACCAGTTACTTAACCTCACCCCTACGCTGTAAGGCGTTTGATCAAGGCCCTTTTCGAAGATGCTTTGGGTGGCATAAGAGCCGTACAACTTCACAGGACCCAGTTGCACTTCAGCTATGTAAGAAAGTTTCCAGGGGCGCAAATCGAAATCGTCGTGCTTTTTCTCTTTGCCATTTTCGTGGGTAATCATTTTTTGGCGACTGGAATACAGGTAGCCGGCGCTCATACCCACGCTAAATCCAAAGCCTTTTTCGCGCCGCGGCGTAAAATTGAAATTGAGCATAATGGGTGCGGTTAAATAGTCGGCGGCCAGTTTGTTCTTCCTGTAGTTCCGGTCTTCATCCAATACCACCTGGGTTGGATCAGTATTGTACAGCAACGATTTCTTGTAACGATAATTATTCATTTCTATGCCTACGCCATACTTGAGGTTCACCACGTGTTTAATCAGGTTCAATCGCTGCATCACAACCCAGATATTTACATTGGATGATTTGCCGGTGCGCAGTTTGAAGTCGTCCTTATCCAGCCCGGGTGCGAAATCCGTAGCGCCGGCGCTCGTATAGTCTGTCTGATCGTTGAGATTGGTAAAACCAATATCAACTATAAACCAGTTGGTGCTGATATTTTCAGGTTTGTAGGAACGGCGCTTATAGCTTCTGGCTTCCTTGTGTTCACCGCTGCTGTGTCCTTGCTTTTTTATAATGATCATATTACCGATACGGATGGTATCACTTTTATCCTCTTTCGTTGAATCTACCTGAGCCAGGCCGGTAAAGGCCATAGCAATTCCCGCCAGGAGTAAACATGCCTGTTTCATGACTTGGTTTTTGCTTGTTTCGGATTGAAAAATCTATTTCAGTACAAATTCGAAGCTGGCAATCTGGATACCCTTCCTGCTTTCAGCGTCCGGGTCGTCGCCATTCTTATCAAATGCACGCGTTACTTTCCGGAATAATCCGCGTAAAGAATTTTTATTGAGTGAGGCGTTTGCTACGTTCAGGGCCTCGTCGTTCTCCATATAATCTTCAATGAATACTACCGTATTTGGTTGTACAGGCAATTCCACTGGTTTCACCTCTGCATTTATGGTAACCTGGCCGGCATCTGCAAAACTTTCCAACAGCTCCGGATGAATCGTTTTTGCCTGCAATCTTTTGGTTGACGGCTTCGGTACATCATCCCCTCCTGTAACCGCGTCCTGAGGTAATACGTTCATAGGTTGCGGAAAGTTACCGCGATCCTCAGCTTTTCTTACACCATTCTGTACAAAAGTGTTCGGTTGTTCTTCGCCAACAGGAAGGGTGTACTGGTGGTTGTTCTTTTTCTCCTGGCGCACTGGTCCATTTTCCTGTGCTGCTACCACCGCCTGGTCGTTGGCTACCTGCGGTTGAGCGTCGGTATTGCTGCCGGCTGATTGTTCCCGTATCGGTTCGTTGCCTGCCAGCAGAGGATCGTTGGTGCTGCCTATGGGTTTATCCTCTGTTGATATAAACCAGCCTGCCACTGCCAGGAACAGCACAACCACTGCTGCTGCTGCCACACGCCACCAGGGGAATGGCACTACTTTATGATCTTCTTCAGTACGATACAGCTCATTTTTATCGGGATAAACCAGCGAGTGGTCCGGAGTGAGGCGCGCCTGCTGAATCAATTCAAAATCGGCCTGGAACTGAGGGTGACTGTAAACAAATTGTTCTACCCGGGCCTTTTCTTCATTGGTTAGTTCATTGTCGCCATACAATACGAACCATGACTCACAATTGCTTTCATTGATCTGCACTTCAGCATTTCTGAACAATAGTTCCTTGTTGGGAAAAACGGTGCGTGTATCCGGCCTCAGCACCGACTGCATCATCATCACCAATTCTTCCTCCAGGTCGGGGTTTCCTGCAACGAATTCCTCCACTGCGGCCCGTTCGGCATCGGTCAGTTCGTTGTCGACGTACAGCAGGAAGTACTCTTCGTAATTATGGCGGTTGATGTTCATTTTACAGTACGTTTTCCGGGCTTACCAAATAGTTTTTCAACTGAATGCGGGCACGGTGCAGGTATACTTTTACCTGGCTTTCGTTCAGACCGGTAATCTGCCCGATCTCTTCATACGAATACCCTTCATAGTCTTTCAGCAACACCAGTGAACGTTGTGTTTCATTTAACCGGTTCAATGCTTCTTCCAATACTTTACGGGTGTTATATACTGGCCTGTCGTGCACCCTTGTTTCTTCGCGAAATTCCTCGCGCAATTGCGTTCGCCTGGATTTGCGCAGGTGGTCGATCATCTGGTTATAGGCCACCGTAAACAAATAGCTCTTGCATCTTGCATAATCTACTTCAGCCCTGCTGAGCCACAGTTTTTCAAAAGCGGTCTGTACAACATCGCGCGCATCCTCTTCATGCCGTAAATTTTTCAGAATGAACCGGTATACGTTGTCAGCCCAGGCTGAGACACATTCATTATATTCTTTCTCGGTCATAAGCAGAATCCCCTGTCTGTTGTTTTAAGGTCGTTTTCCACTACGTGCCGCGCACTACTAAAGGTAATACGGGCTACGGCCGTAAAAGTTACACGGCCGCAAAAATTCTCACAGGAAGGTTATTAAAAAAGGGACCGCACAGGGTCCCTTCGGCTAATAGAAGTTGATAATCAATTAATTTCTTAAATGGCGATGGATACCATCCGGCTGAAGGATTCCCAGATGCTGAAATCGCCTCCCAGTGAACGTTCTTCCTTTTCACAACGCCGTTCACCGGAACCTGCACACTCGAGGTTTTCAGTGTTTTCCTTTTGATCGGCCCCTGCAACATACAGCATGCCGGCCGCCACAATTGCGATTACTATCAGCAGTCGGAAAAAGGCCTTTTTCCACATAACATACTTTTTTATAAAATGTGAGACGAATGTACAGAGAAAATGTTACAGCCAAATTACAGCCGAATTCGTCCCGAAGCAATTATTGACGCAAAATAATTCGCCCGGGTGGAATCGCCGGAAACTTATACATGAACCGGTATAAATGCGACATGAATTGCCGTAAAAACAAAATTTTGCCAGGTTGGCCGCCGATCTACACTAATTAACGCTAATTAGTGCAAATTTGCGGTCTCCACTTAAATACACGCATATGAACGACAGTTTAGTTAAGCGGCTCGCAGCCGAACTGGAAGAAATCAAGGCGTCGGGCCTGTATAAAACGGAACGGATTATTGAATCGCCGCAGGGTGCTGAAATTGTAGTGAACGGGAAAAAAGTGCTGAATTTCTGCGCCAACAATTACCTGGGTTTGTCATCACATCCCAAAGTAATTGAAGCGGCCAAAAAGTATATAGATACCAGAGGCTATGGCATGAGCAGCGTACGGTTCATCTGTGGCACGCAGGACATACACAAGGAACTGGAAGCGAAGCTCTCAGCATTTCTTGGTACTGAGGACACCATTCTGTATGCGGCCGCTTTTGACGCCAATGGCGGCGTGTTTGAGCCATTGTTCAACGAGCAGGATGCCATCATTTCCGATGAACTGAACCATGCTTCTATCATTGATGGCGTCCGCCTGTGTAAAGCGCAGCGTTATCGCTACAAACACAACGACATGGCCGACCTCGAAGCTAAATTGCAGGAGGCGAAAGGTGCGCGCAACCGCATCATTGTTACCGATGGTTCTTTCAGCATGGACGGCACCATCGCCCAATTGGACAAAATTGTAGCGCTGGCCGAAAAATATGATGCTGCCATTATGGTAGACGACAGCCACAGCAGCGGATTTTTGGGAAAAACAGGTCGCGGCACCCATGAGTACCACAATGTGATGGGTAAGATCGATATCATTACCGGCACATTGGGCAAGGCCCTGGGAGGCGCTTCCGGTGGATTTACCAGTGGCAGAAAAGAAATCATCGATATGCTGCGGCAGCGTTCGCGTCCGTATTTGTTCTCCAATACGCTGGCCCCGAGCATTACCGGCGCTTCCATTGCCGTATTGGACCTGCTGAGCGAAACAACCGCCTTACGTGACAAGCTTGAATACAATACGAAATACTTCCGCAGTAAAATGACCGAAGCCGGCTTCGACATCAAACCCGGCGATCATCCCATTGTGCCCATCATGCTGTACGATGCAGTGCTGGCGCAAAAATTTGCAGCCCGTTTGCTGGATGAAGGCATATATGTAATTGGTTTCTTCTACCCGGTAGTGGCCAAAGGGCAGGCGCGCATACGCGTACAATTAAGCGCTGCACATGAACAACATCATCTTGATAAGGCAATTGCTGCATTTACGAAAGTGGGAGAGGAACTGGGGGTGTTGAAATTGGCTAAATAGTTAATGTACCAATGTGCTAATGAAATTGCCGGTACACCGGTTTTTTCATTAGCACATCAGCCTGTTTACACATCAGCAGATTGCAATCATACTAATCTCCACATTCACTCCTTTGGGCAATCCTTTTACGGCTACGGTTTCGCGGGCAGGATAATTGCCGGTGAAATAGCTGCCGTACACTTCATTCACTTTTGCAAAAAGCGACATGTCGCTGAGGAATATGGTTGTTTTTACTACCTGCTGAAAACTGCTGCCTGCTTCCTGCAGAATGGCTTCCAGGTTTTTCATTACCAGTTGTGTTTCTACCGCTACATCACTGGTATCTACTTCGCCGGTAGCGGGGTTGATGGGAATTTGTCCGGAGATAAATAACAGGTTACCGGCACGAACTGCCTGGCTATAAGGTCCTATGGGCGCGGGCGCCTTGGTGGTGTTGATGATAGTTTTTTCCATAGTGCAAAAGTAATGCTTGCGTGGTTACGGGTTTGCATTGGGGTAGAAAAGAGAAAGTTGCACCTGCCTCACTGCAGCAAAAACAGCAACTAATTCCTCCACCTGTGTTTAACCGAACGCTTACAGGGTTCACTGCTAAATGAGTGAATGGTTCGCTAGTTAAATTGTTACTTTGCAGCCAAATTATACCGTCATGACAGTTGCCGTATTGGCCGATGAAATGTTGAAGCAGGAAATCAATGATCGGGGCGCAGGACCAGATGTACGAATGATATGGGCAGATTCGCTGCGGTCGCTCACCATTATAGAAGCAGATGTGTATATGGACCTGTTGTTTGATATGGACCGTGAAAGAATCAGTCGCCTGCAACAGTTGCTGCCCAAACCTGTTATCGTGAATGCTGTGGCGCACACCACGAGGGAAATTGGTTTGGATGTAATCAGGATCAATGCCTGGCCCGGCATGTTGCGCCGGCCACTGGTGGAAATCGTGCTACCCGAAAATGTGGAAGAAAACAATGTTGCAACAATTTTTAATACGCTCCAATGGACTTACCAGGCAGTGCCGGATGTGCCGGGTATGATTACGGCGCGTGTACTGGCCATGATCATCAATGAAGCCTACTACACCTGGGGCAGTGGCGTCAGCAGCCGTGAAGAGATTGATACAGCTATGAAACTGGGCACCAATTATCCTCTTGGACCTTTTGAATGGAGTGAGCGGATAGGGGTGCACCGGGTGCGTGAATTGCTGCATGTGTTATCGCATATAGACAAACGTTATACTCCCCATGAAAGATTGCTAAACAGTTAAATTCTTATATGCTTGTATGGTCCACTTAACCATGTAACCAGCCACGCAATATGTCACTCATTCTGAACATAGATACGGCTACCGAAACGGCCAGTGTATGCATAGCAAAGGAAGGTGTTTCCCTTGCCCTGCGCACGAGCACCTTCCAGAAAGACCATGCTTCCTGGATACAGCCTGCCATTATGGAAGTGTTGCAGGAGGCAGGCTTATCATTAGGTGAAATTCAGGCAGTTGCGGTCACTGCAGGGCCAGGATCGTATACAGGATTGCGGGTGGGGATGGCTACGGCTAAGGGATTGTGTTATACCCTGAAAATACCGTTGCTTACAGCAAACACATTGTATGTAATGGCTTTTGCCAATCGGGAAAATCGGTTGCATATTACCGATAGTAATGGAGCTTATCCGTTGCTGTATTGCCCTATGATCGATGCGCGTCGAATGGAAGTATTTACTGCGTTGTATGATGAGGGTATGAACGAAATTATGCCTCCTGCGGCGGTCATTTTAGAGCCTTCGACGTTTAAAGAAGCGTTAAATAATCACACGATATATTTTACGGGGAGTGGTACCGGTAAGTGGAAACATTTATGCACGCATCCCAATGCCCGTTACAGTGATACCGACAACATTTTGGCGCCTTATCTTGCTAAAATCGCTTCCGGCTTGTATTTGCAACGGAAGTTTGCTGACCTTGCCTATGCCGGCCCCGTCTATCTGAAAGAATTTTATTCTCATAATAAAAAATAACCAACCGAAACTTTTATTAGCCTTTCATCATGCGCATATCAATTTTCTTGTAAATTTGACTCTTAGCGTTATCCTATTTAAATATTTAAAAGCTCTGATGTGCACATGAACGTAACAACCAATTACTCCATGGTCTTAAATGC
>Ga0065720_1002627_pt1 | contig 25581 bp, 19 predicted proteins | sample Thericmetagenome_FD_59107 | JGI IMG/M metagenome (GOLD analysis project Ga0065720, IMG submission 59107) | Thermophilic microbial communities from the Joint Bioenergy Institute, California, USA of rice/straw/compost enrichment - eDNA_2 v2... | ecosystem: Engineered > Solid waste > Grass >... | reverse complement strand
CCGAGCCCGGTGCCGCCGTACTTGCGGCTCGTGGTGCCGTCGGCCTGGCGGAACGCCTCGAAGATGATGTCGAGCTTGTCGGCGGCGATGCCGATGCCGGTGTCGATCACGGCGAAGGAGAGGATGTCCTCGCCGTGCCGCAGCGCGTCGTCGGAGAACCTCGTGTCCGGCCTCGCCCGCCCGATGTGCAGCTTCACCTCGCCCTTCGGGGTGAACTTGATCGCGTTGGAGAGCAGGTTGCGCAGCACCTGCTGGAGCCGCTGCTCGTCGGTGCGCAGCTCGCGGGGGACGTCGTCGTCGACCTCGACGGCGAAGTCCAGCCCCTTGTCCTGGGCGAGCGGGGCGAAGGTGGCGTCCACGTACTCCACCAGCTTCGACAGCTCGAGCTGCTGCGGGTGGATGTCCATGCGCCCGGCCTCGACCTTGGTGACGTCGAGGATGTCGTTGATGAGCTGGAGCAGCGCCGAGCCCGCGCCGTGGATCGTCTTGGCGAACTCCACCTGCTGCGGGGTGAGGTTGCCCTCGTTGTTCTCGCTGAGCAGCTTGGCGAGCACGAGCAGGCTGTTGAGCGGGGTGCGCAGCTCGTGCGACATGTTCGCGAGGAACTCGGACTTGTACCGCGAGGAGACCGCGAGCTGCTCGGCCCGCTCCTCCAGGGTGCGCCGGGCCTGCTCGATCTGGAAGTTCTGGATCTCGATCGCCCGGTTCTGCTTGGCGAGCTGCGCCGCCTTGTCCTCCAGCTCGGCGTTCGACCGCCGCAGCTCCTCCTGCTGGCGCTGCAGCTCGTCGGAGCGCTCCTGCAGCTCGGTGGCGAGCCGCTGGGACTCCTTGAGCAGCACCTCGGTACGCGAGTTCGCGATGATCGTGTTGATCGTGACGCCGATCGTCTCGCTGAGCTGGGTGAGGAAGTCGAGCTGGATCTCGGTGAACCGGTCGAGGGTGGCGAGCTCGAGCACGCCGAGCACCTGGTTCTCGAACAGGATCGGCAGCACCACGATCTGCGCGGGGGAGGAGCCGCTCAGCCCGGTCTGGATGGTGAGGTAGTCGGAGGNCACGTTGTCGAGCAGGATCTGCTTGCCCTCGAGCGCGGCCTGGCCGACGACGCCCTCGCCGAGCTGGAAGTGCTCGCGNACGCCGGGGACNCCCGGCTGCACGCCGTACCCGGCGATGAGCTGCAGGTCGTCGGGGTGCTCGGGATCGATGAGGTAGCAGGCGCCGTGGCTCGCCGAGACGAGCGGGGTGATCTCGCTCATGATCAGCCGGCTCACCTCGACGAGGTCGCGGTGGCCCTGCATGAGCCGGGAGATGCGGGCGAGGTTCGTCTTGAGCCAGTCCTGCTCCTGGTTCGCCCGGGTGGTCTCGCGCAGGTTCGCNACCATCGTGTTGATGTTGAGCTTNAGCTCGGCGAGCTCGCCCGGCGCGTCCACGGTGATCGACTGGGTGAGGTCGCCGCGGGCGACCGCGCTNGTCACCGCGGCGATCGCGCGNACCTGNGTGGTGAGGTTGCGGGCGAGCTCGTTCACGCTCTCGGTGAGCCGCTTCCAGGTGCCCTCGACGCCCTCGACCCGGGCCTGGCCGCCGAGCTTGCCCTCCGAGCCCACCTCGCGGGCGACCCGGGTGACCTCGTCGGCGAACATCGACAGCTGGTCGACCATCCGGTTGATCGTGGTCTTCACCACGAGCATCTCGCCCTGCGCGTCGACGTCGATCTTCCGGGTGAGGTCGCCGTTCGCGACCGCGGTGGTCACCTCGCCGATGTTGCGGACCTGGTACGTCAGGTTCGTGGCCATCTGGTTGACCGCGTCGGTGAGGTCCTTCCAGATGCCGGAGACGCCGGTGACCCGGGCCTGGCCGCCGAGCCGGCCCTCGGTGCCGACCTCCCGGGCGACCCGGGTGACCTCGTCGGCGAACATCGACAGCTGGTCNACCATCGTGTTGACGGTGTCCTTGAGCTGGAGGATCTCGCCCTGCGCGTCGACCGTGATCTTCTTGGAGAGGTTGCCCTGCACGACCGCGTTGGCGACGGCGGAGATCTGCCGCACCTGGCCGGTCAGGTTGTTCGCCATGTAGTTGACGTTGTCGGTGAGGTCCTTCCAGACCCCGCTCACGCCGTGCACCTGGGCCTGGCCGCCGAGCCGGCCCTCGGTGCCCACCTCCCGGGCGACCCGGGACACCTCCGAGGCGAAGCTGGAGAGCTGGTCGACCATCGTGTTCATGGTGCTCTTCAGCTCCAGGACCTCGCCCTGGGCGTCGACGTCGATCTTCTTGGTGAGGTCGCCGCTCGCCACCGCCTTGGTGACCTGGGCGATGTTGCGGACCTGGTACGTCAGGTTCGTCGCCATCGAGTTGACGTTGTCGGTGAGGTCCTTCCAGACCCCCGACACGCCCTTCACCTCGGCCCGGCCGCCGAGCCGGCCCTCGGTGCCGACCTCGCGGGCGACGCGGGTGACCTCGTCGGCGAAGCTGGAGAGCTGGTCGACCATCGTGTTGAGGGTCTCCTTCAGCTCCAGGATCTCGCCCTGCGCGTCCGCCGTGATCTTCTTCGACAGGTCGCCCTGCGCCACCGCGGTCGCGACGCTCGCGATCGCCCGCACCTGGGTGGTGAGGTTCCCCGCCATCACGTTGACGTTCTCGGTGAGGTCCTTCCACACGCCGGACACCCCGCGGAGCCGGGCCTGGCCGCCGAGCCGGCCCTCGGTGCCGACCTCGCGGGCGACGCGGGTCACCTCCTCGGCGAACTGGGAGAGGTTGTCCACCATCTGGTTGACGGTGTTCTTCAGCTCGAACATCTCGCCGACCGCGTCGACCTGCACCTTGCGCGACAGGTCGCCCTTCGCCACCGCGGTGGTGACGAGCGCGATGTCCCGCACCTGGGCGGAGACCCGGCTCGACATCGTGTTCACCGCCTCGGTGAGCTCGCGCCAGGTGCCGGACATGCCGCGCACGTTCGCCCGGCCGCCGAGCTGGCCCTCCGAGCCGACCTCGCGGGCGACCCGGCTCACCTCGGAGGTGAACAGGGAGAGCTGGTCGACCATGCCGTTGACGGCCTTGGCGAGCCGCCGTACCTCACCGCGGGCGGTCCGGTCGATGTCGATGCGGCGGGACAGGTCGCCCTTCGCCACCGCGTCGATCACGTCCGCGGCGGCGCTGACCGGGCTCACCATCGCGTCGATGAGCGCGTTCACCGACTCGACGCCCTCGGCCCAGGCGCCGACGCCGGGGCTGGGGGTGAGCCGCTCGCCGAACCGGCCCTCCTTCACCACCTCGCGCCGCACCCGGGCCAGCTCGTTGACGAAGTGCTCACGCCGGTCGGCGAGCTCGTTGAGCAGCATCCGGATCTCGCTGAGTATCCCCGGCGGGGCGTGCGGGACACGTCTCCTGAAGTCGCCGTCGCGCCAGGTGATGAGCGTGTCCAGCAGGGGGCGAAGCTCGGACTCGGTGTAGACCCGTTCGGCCGGCTCTGGTGCGGCCTTCGCAGCCGTCATCGGGGCCTCCCTTTTACCCTTCCGGTACCCATCCGGGCACTGCTGAACCGATGCCAGTCTGTCACGATGAGTGGCATGCGGTCGTTAGTTGGTTGACTCCACCCGGCCACAAGATGTGGTAAGCACGAATCAGTGACTGTTACGACCCAGGCCGTTCTCGCCGCCTCCTTCACACCGGATGAGGACGTCGTGCCCGCCGCCACGCGGTTCACCACCGAGGTGATGACCGCGTGGGCCGCCATGTCCGTCGCCGCGGACGCCGAGCGGGTGACCGCGGAACTCGCCGCCCAGGTGGCCGATCGTCCGTTCCAGGTTAGGTGGATCCACGAGGGTGCCACCATTCGCGTGGAGGTCACTCAGGACGGTCCCCAGGAGCGGCCGTGGCGCGAGACGATCGCCGCGGCGCGGGAGTGGGGCGTGCGCTCCGACGGGTCCTCGTACACCCGCTGGGCGCGCCTGGCACTGCCGGGCGGGACCGCCCACCCCGAGGAGGACCTCGCCGTCGAGATCTCCCGCGGGCCGAACTGGCTGGGCTTCCTCGCCGACGCGAGCGACCTGCTCGCCGGCACCCTCGACCCCGACATGGTGCCCGCGATCATCGCCCAGATCGTGGTGCCCCGCATCGCCACCTGGTGCGCCGTCTACACCCCCGAGCAGGAGGGCGGCCCGGTGCGCCTGGCGTACCTGTGGCACGCCGACGAGGCCGAGATCGACGCGCTGCGGGAACGGCTCGCGCAGGTGTCCGTCCCGGTCGGCGACGAACCGGCCGCGGCGGTGCTGCCGCTCGACGACTGGCAGGCGCTCGCCCTGCCGCTGATCGCCCGGGGCCGCGGCCTCGGGGTGATGTGCCTCGGCCGGCGGGACCGCTTCCCCGAGGACCTCATGCTGCTCGCCGAGGACATCGCCCGGCGCGCCGCGCTCGCGGTGGACAACGCCCGCCTCTACCACCAGCAGGCGGTGGCGAACCGGGCGCTGCAGCGCAGCCTGCTGCCGCCCGCGCTGCCCGAGGTGCGCGGCCTCGACTACCACGTGGTGTACGAGCCCGCGGGCGAGAACAACGCGGTCGGCGGCGACTTCTACGACCTGTTCCCCGGCCCGGGGGAGGACAACTGGCGGTTCGCGATCGGCGACGTGTGCGGCACCGGCCCCGAGGCGGCCGCGGTGACCGGCCTCGCCCGGCACACGCTGCGGCTGCTCGCCCGCGAGGGGTACGGCGTCGCCGCCGTGGTCGGCCGCCTCAACCAGGCGATCCTGGAGGAGGGCGAGCGGGCCCGGTTCCTCACCCTGCTGCACGGGGAGATCACCGTGGCCCCGGACGGCTTCGACCTGCGCCTGGTGTCGGCGGGCCATCCGGAGGCGCTGCGGCTGCGCCCGACCGGCGAGGTCGACGTGGTCGCGTCCCCGCAGCCGCTGCTCGGCGTCTTCGAGGAGGCCGCGTTCGAGGCCGAGTCGGTCCGGCTCAACCCCGGCGACGTGCTGCTCGCGGTCACCGACGGGGTGACCGAGCGCCGCTGCGGCGGGCGGCTCCTCGACGACGACGGCGGCCTCGCCAGGCTGCTCGCCGAGTGCGCGGGCCTGTCCGCCCGCGCGGTCGCCGAGCGCATCTTTCGCGCCGTGCAGGACTTCGCCTACGAGCCGAGCGCGGACGACCTCGCGATCCTCGTGCTGCGCGCCCCGGAACGGACCGCGTAGCCCGGCCCCGCCCGGGCTCAGAGCACGTGCCTGCGGGCGAAGTCGAGCTGGGCGGCCATCTGGCGGATGCGCTCCTCGACCACGAGCGTGCGGTGCCCGGCGTCGTACCGGTAGACCTCGCACCTGTGCGAGCGGGCGGCGAGCGCCGCGAGGTAATCCTCGATCTGGCCGATGGGGCAGCGCGGGTCGTTCTCCGCGGCGAGCACGAGCAGCGGGGCCTGCACCGCGTCCGCGTAGGTGATCGGCGAGCAGGCCCGGTAGCGCTCCGGCACCTCGTCCGGGGAGCCGCCGAACAGCGCCCGATGGTAGGCGCGCAGGCCCTCGGCCTCCTGCGCGTAGGCGGCGGCGTGGTCGGCGATCGGCACGGCGGCGATCCCGGCCGCCCACACCTTCGGCTGGGTGCCGAGGCCGAGCAGGGTGAGGAAGCCGCCCCAGGAGGTCCCGGCGAGCAGCAGCCGGTCGCGGTCGGCGATGCCCTGCGCCACCGCCCACTCGCGCACCGCGGACACGTCGGCGAGCTCGATGTGGCCGACGTCCCCGCGCAGCGCGTCCCGCCACGCAGTGCCGTACCCGGAGGAGCCGCGGTAGTTCACCCGGATCACCGCGAACCCGTGGTCGAGCCAGGCGGCGACCTCGGGGGAGAAGGAGTCCACGTCCTGCAGCGCGGGGCCGGAGTGCAGCAGGAAGACGGTCGGGTACGGCGGCAGGCCGCGCACCGGGCGGGAGACGAGGGCGTGCACCCGGCCGCCGGGCCTCTCGACGTCGATGTCCTCCAGCGGCACGGACGGCGGCGCGGTGGGACCGGCCGGGTTGATCACCACCTGGCCGTTGCTCGACCGGATGAGCGGCGGGTGGGCGGCGCTCGACCAGAGGTACTCGACGGTGCCGTCGAGCCGGGCCGCGGCCTCGTCGATCACCCCGTGCGGGGTGGGGATCGGCGTCATGCCGCCGCCGGTGAGGTCGTAGCGGTACAGCTCGGTGCGGCCCCGGTGGTTGCTCATGATCAGCAGGGCGCGCCCGTCCGGGAACCAGTCGGCGGTGAGGTCGCCGGGCGGCTTCAGCCAGATCTCCCGCTGCTCGCCGGTGACCGGGTCCCACACGAGCGGCTCGCGGCGGCCGCGGCGCTCGTGCAGGCACAGCAGCCGCCGGTCGCCGGGGACCGGGGCGAACCGCACCCCGGTGAGGCCCCTGCCGGGGCCGTCGCACAGGTCGGCGACGGGGCGGCCGTTGCACTTCAGCACGCGCAGGGACGGGTGCCGGGCGTCGCGGTTCTCGCTGTGGTTGATCGCGATGAGCGAGCCGTCGAGGGAGATGTCGGCGACGTACACCGCCTCCTCGTGCCGGTAGAGCTCCACGGGCTCCTCGGTGGTGCCCGGGCGGACGAGGAGGATCTGGAAACCGTCCTCGCGGCTGCTCCGGCCGACGGCGGCGGTGCCCGCCGCGGAGACGGCGATGCCGGCCGGGTGGCCCGGCGGGATGCCCGGGTGGGCGACCTCGTCGGGGCCGCCGGTCCACAGCTGGCGCATCCACACCCCGTGCTCGCCGCCGCCGGTGTCGGCGAACCACCAGATCCACTCGCCGGTCGGGTCGAGCACGCCGTACGCGGTGCCCTCGGGGCGGTCGGTGACCTGCCGGATCGTGCCCATCACCCGGTCCCAGGCGTAGATCTCCCAGGCGCCGGAGGCGTTGCAGCGGTAGACCGACCGGTTGGGGGCCTGCCTCGCCCAGCGAGGCAGCGTCATCCGGGGCGCACGGAACCTGGCCTGCCAGCGTTCCTCGGCCTTCATGCGCGTGGCACCCTCCTTGAGCTCGCCTGCCTCAGCGGGCTGCCGTCAAGTATGTCGCCTCCGAGCGATTTGTGACCGGGGAACGAAGGTTATTTCAGTGTTTTGTTCTCTTCTCCGGCCCATGTCACATAGCGGGGACCGGCGGGATCTCGATGGATATCACCGAATCGGTTTCCAGAGTGTGATCCGGAACAGGCCGGGGACCGAACATTCCTCCGGCAGATTCGCGATCCGCCGCCGCAGCGTGTCCGGGTCGGTGTGCCAGGCGCTCGGGCCCATCGCCACCACCGCCTCCACCGCGTCGTGGCCGAGCGTCATCGTCGTCTCCACCGCGACCTCGCCGACCTGCGTGAAATGATCGGCGAGCGCGGCGGCGAGGCGCCGGTCCTTGTCCTGGTCGACGGTGAGCAGGCCGAGCGCGCCGATCAGGTCGCCGAGGTGGCCGGGCGCCGGTGTCACCACGAGGAGGGTTCCGCCGGGCGCGAGTATCCGGGCGAATTCCGCGCCATTTCGCGGCGCGAACGCGTTCATTACCAATACCGCACGTCGGTCCCGCACCGGAATCGGCCGCCAAACGTCGGCGACCACCGCGCCGATCCTGGGATGCGCCCGCGCGGCCCGTTTGATCGCGTGTTTCGAGATGTCCAGCGCGAGCCCCGCGACCTGTGGGATCGTGCCGTCGAGCACGCGGGCGAGCAGATATCCGGTGCCCGCGCCCGCGTCCGCGATCAGCCGCCGCCCGCCCGCGCCCGCGCCCGCGTCCGGCCCGGCCGCCGCCGCGCCGATCAGCTCGGCGGCGAGACGGGTGACGCGCTCGGCGAGCGGCGCGTAGTGGCCCGCGGCGAGGAACCGCTCCCGGGCGGCGACCATCGCGGGGGTGTCGGCCGTGCCCGCGCCGCCCGAGCCGGTCAGCAGGCTCACGTACCCCTGCCGGGCCACGTCGAAGGCGTGGCCGTGCGGGCAGCGCACGACGCGCTCGGCGAGGGCGAGCCCCGCGCGGCACACGGGGCAGGCGAGATGGTCGACGACGTCCTCCAGCACGTCCCCCATGATGGCCCGGTGCCGGCCACCGCCGGCACGCGGTCGGCACGCGGTCGGCACGCGCCGCTTTCGGACACCGTGGCGCCGGGCCTCGGGGCCGTTCGTGCGTTACCTTCTTGAGCCATGGCGGGCGACCCTGACGATCATGCCTCGTGCGGCCGGGATCCGGCCGCTGACGAGGCCTATTACGCCGGGCTCGACAAGATCCTGGCGGGTAGTGGGGCGTTCCTCACCGATCCGTACGACCGGGTTCTGCTGGTCAAACCGAACTACCGCGACCACTGGGGCTGGCCGGGCGGCAACGTCGACGCGGGGGAGACGCCGGAGGCCGCCTGCGCCCGCGAGGTGCGGGAGGAGCTGGGGCTCACCCCGCCGGTCGGGCGGCTGCTCGTCGTGCACTGGGTTCCGGTGCTGCCGGACCGGCCCTATCCGCTGGTCCACTTCCTGTTCGACTGCGGGGTGGTGAGCGACGCGGAGAGCATCGTGCTGCAGGAGGAGGAGCTCGACGGCTTCGGGTTCTTCACCGCCGACGAGGCCGACTCGATGATGCCGCCCTACCTCGTGCACCGGCTGCGCGCCGCGATCGAGGCCCGCCGCGAGGGGAGCACGGCCTACCTCTCGCCGAGCCCGGTGAGCTCCGCGAAGGGCGGCTGATCGGCCGGGTGTCCCGCGCCCGCAGGTGGTGCCGGCGCCGGGCCGTACCTGCCGGGCCTGTTGGGTCGAATGCGTACTTGTGGTGGGTTTGGGGGGAAAGGCTCTCGGGCAGCCTGCGCGTATGCGCGTAGTCGTCGTTGGAGGCACCGGGAACATCGGCACGAGCGTGATCTCCGCGCTGGTGCCCGAGCCCGCGGTCACGTCGATCATCGGCGTCGCCCGCCGCCGTCCGGACTGGCAGCCGGACAAGACCGAGTGGGCCACCGCGGACGTGGCGAGCAGCGACCTCACCGAGCTCTTCCAGGGCGCGGACGTGGTCGTGCACCTCGCCTGGCTCTTCCAGCCCACGCACAACCCGCTCGTCACCTGGCGGACGAACGTCATCGGGAGCAAGCGGGTGTTCGAGGCGGTCGCCCGGGCGAACGTGCCCGCGCTCATCTACGCCTCGTCGGTGGGCGCCTACTCGCCCCGCCCGCGCGACGACCGGCCCGTGGCCGAGGACCACCCCACCGACGGCAGCTGGCCGACCGCGTCGTACGCGGTGGAGAAGGCGTACGTGGAGCGGCTGCTCGACATCTTCGAGCGGGACCACGGCGGCGTGCGGGTGGTGCGGATGCGGCCCGGGTTCATGTTCAAACGGGACTCCGCGGCCGAGCAGATGCGCCTGTTCGGCGGGCCGCTCGTGCCGAAGCGTCTGGTACGGCCCGGCGCGATCCCGATCGTGCCCGACATTCCCGGCCTGCGGTTCCAGGCGCTGCACTCCGATGACGCCGGGGAGGCCTACCGGCTCGCGATCACCCGCGAGGTCTCCGGCGCGTTCAACCTCGCCGCCGACCCGGTGATCACCCCGCGGGAGCTCGCCGAGCTGCTCGGCGCCCGCCTCGTCCCGGTGCCGCGCACGGTCGCCCGGGGCGTGCTCGCCGCCGCCTGGGCCGCCCGGCTGGTGCCCGCGTCGCCGTACCTGATGGACATGGCGCTGCACATCCCGCTGCTCGATGTGACCCGGGCCCGGACCGAGCTCGGCTGGACCCCGCGGTACACCGGCGTCGAGGCGGTGCGGGAGCTGCTCGACGGCCTGAAGGGCGGCGCCGGCGGTGCGACGCCACCCCTCGAACCGGTGAAGCGGCCGGCGATCCGCCCGGGGGCGGGCAGCCGGCCCTGATCACCGGCCCGGGTCAGCGTCGGGACGCGCGCTCGTGGTGGCGGCCGCCGGAGACGATGCGGTCGACGAGCCGGTCGAGGTAGCCCTTGTGCCTGCCGCCCTCGGCGGGCTCCCCCGCGGGCTCCCCGGCGGACTCGCCGGCGGGGGCGGCGTGCCGCGCGCGGGCCTCGCCGCCCTCGGCGTACTCGCCGCGGCCCTCGGCGTACCCGGTGTCACGTCCGGTGCCGCGGGAGGCGGTGGCCGGCCGGTCCCGGCGCGGAGCGGGCTCCGCGGCGGGGGCGGCGGTGGTCCCCGTCTCGCGGGCGGGCGACGCGCCCTGCAGGCGTCGCTGCAGGTCCCGGTTCTCCTCCTCAAGGCGGGCGACCCGCTCCCGGCCCTCCAGCCGGGCGTACCGCAGCTCCTTCCGCTTGGCCCGGCCGCGCCGCAGGCCCTTGAGCAGCAGCCAGAGGCCGAGCAGGAACACCGCGGCCGTGATCAGGCCCAGGATGAACATCTCCGTGGCCGACACCTCGAAGGTGCGGCCGAACACCGTGACCGTCGTGGACGCGGCGGGCTCATTGATCGTGACCGCGACCGCCGCCGCGATCGCGAGCAGGATCAGCAAAATCCCCAGCGCAAGCATCGCTCTCACCTCATCGTCGTGTCCGGATCGTCGTGTCCGGCGCGGGTCCCTACCGACTGCCCCGGAAACCCGCGCCCATGCGGCCGGCCCGCCGGCCGCGCCCGCACGCGGAACCGCGCGGATGCCACGCGCTGCCTGGCGCGGAATCCGCGCGGACTCGCCGTGCGGTGCCCGGCGCGGCCGACGGGCCGGGACCGGCGATCGTGATCGGGAGAGAGCTCGCCGCGTGACGCGAGCCGCGGCGGTCAGGCGATCAGGAGAGCAGCAGCTCGACCTGGTCGCGGTTGGTGTAGACGTCCCAGTAGAGCGGCGCCATCGCGTCGGTGTCGGGGGTGGCCGCCGAGGTGCCGAGCGCGATGTGGGCGACGTGCACGCCGGTGCCGGTGAGGTCGGCGTGCAGGCTGTGCGCCCAGCTGCGCAGGCCTGCGGCGGCGATGCCGGTGAGGGCCATGCCGGGCTCCGGGTGAAGGGAGGAGAGCCCGGTGGTGAAGATCAGCGTGCCGTTGTCCCGCTCGATCATGCCGGGCAGCACCTCGCGGACCACGGTGATCGCGCCGCCGAGGCACAGGTCGAGGTAGGGGCGCAGCGCGTCCATGGTGACGTCGACGGCGCCCACCCGGTGCCCGTTAGCCGCGGTGTGCCGGGGGACGACGGAGTACTCCAGCACCTCGACCTGGCCGAACCGGTCGGTGATCTGCGCGAACGCGGCGTGCACGGCGTCCGGGTCGAGGACGTCCGCGGCATGCCCGGAGGCCGGGATGTTCTCCGCGGCGAGCCGCGCCACCATCTCGTCGAGTCGACGCTGGTCGCGGGCGATCATCGCCACGTTGAACCCTTTGTGTCCGAATACGCGTGCGACCGGAAGTCCCAGGCCGTAACCAGCACCGACGATGACGATGGTGGACATCGGAGTATCTCCTTTGATAGTTCCGCTGTTCCCGGGTGATATGTACCCAAAGGCCGGGATCGTAGCGCTAATTCCGCGCAGCCGATGCCGCAATGTGGCCGGCGGTCAGCGTGGCTCAGGCGGGGCGAAGGGTGCTCGCCGCTCCGCGCGGCGGGACGCCGGCAGGACGCGCGGCGCGGCGCCGGCAGGACGTCGCCGGACGCCGTCCTCGTGCCCGTTCCTCCGCCCGTGGCGGCAGCCGGATGCCCGGTCCGCGCCCGGTGGGGCCTGCCGGTCCGCGTACGGCGCGGCGGCCTTCGCCTTGCCGCGGGTGCCGCGGGTGCCGCCGCGGGTGAGGCAGGCGACCGAGGCCCCGCGCGGCGGCTCGCGCGGGTGCCGGTCGCGTGGCGGCAGCCCGCCGCGTACACGAGCGGCGTCGAGGAGCCTGGCCCGCCGATCCGGCAGGCGTGCGCACCCCACGATGGTTGATCATCCGCGCCGTGGTGGCTCCCCGGCCCGGATCGCCGGAATCCCGTTCATCCGCTTTCGCGACTTCCAGGGGCGACCGGGTACGCGCGGGTCACCTGAGTGACACAGGTCCCGGCCGCACCACGCGCCACTCCTCTCCGAGCTGCGAAAACCGGCCGTTGACCTCAACCTTGGTTTAGGTCCTAGGGTCGCTGTGTGCCCGCCGGATCCCCTGCCGTGCGGGGTGGTGTGCGACGTGATGTGGTGGTTGTGATGGACATGGAGAGCACTGCATGGCATTCGATGTACACGGCCATGCACGCGACCCGGGACCGCCGGCCGTTCTCCTTGGCGACCCTGCGGCGCATCGCCGGATTCGCCCGGCCGCACCGCCGCCTGCTGGCGTGGTTCGTGACGATGAGCGTGGTCGCGGCCGTGCTCGCGGTCGCCACGCCGGTGCTCGCCGGGCGGGTGGTCGACGCGATCGTGCGCGGTGAGCCGATGGACGTGGTGGGCGGGCTCGCGGTGCTCATCGCCGTGATCGCGGTCGTGGAGGCCGGGGTCGGCCTGCTCACCCGGTATCTGTCCGCGAGCATCGGGGAGAACCTCATCCTCGACCTGCGCCGCGCGGTCTTCGACCACGTGCAGCGGATGCCGGTGGCGTTCTTCACCCGTACCCGCACCGGCGCGCTGGTGAGCCGGCTCAACAACGACGTGATCGGCGCCCACCGGGCGTTCAGCGACACGCTCTCCGGCGTGGTCGGCAACCTGGTGACGCTGCTGCTCACCCTCGCCGTGATGATCACCATCTCCTGGCCGATCACGCTGCTCGCGCTGCTGCTCCTTCCGGTGTTCATGATCCCCGCGCGTCGCATGGGCACCCGGCTCGCCCGGCTGCAGCGCGAGTCGGCCGACCACAACGCGGTGATGGGCACCCAGATGACCGAGCGGTTCTCCGCGCCGGGCGCGACGCTGGTGAAGCTGTTCGGCCGCCCCGAGCGGGAGTCGGCCGAGTTCGCGGTGCGGGCGCGCCGGGTGCGGGACATCGGGGTGCGCACCGCGATGACCCAGTCGGTGTTCATGCACGCGCTCACGCTCGTCTCCGCGCTCGCCCTCGCCCTCGTGTACGGCCTCGGCGGCTACTTCGCCCTCGCCGGCGCCCTCGACGCGGGCGCGGTGGTCGCGCTGGCGCTGCTGCTCACCCGCCTGTACGCGCCGCTCACCGCGCTCGCCGGCGCCCGCGTCGAGGTGATGAGCGCGCTGGTGAGCTTCGAGCGGGTCTTCGAGGTGCTCGACCTGGAGCCGCTGATCCAGGAGCGCCGGGACGCCGTGTCGGTGCCGGACGGGCCGGTGTCGGTGGAGTTCAACGGGGTGAGCTTCGCCTACCCCTCGGCGGACAAGGTGTCGCTCGCGTCCCTGGAGGAGGTCGCCACGCTCGACACCCGCGGCGGCGTGGAGGTGCTGCACGACGTGTCGTTCCGCGTCGAACCCGGCCAGATGGTCGCCCTCGTCGGCTCCTCCGGCGCGGGCAAGTCGACGATCGCCCAGCTCGTGCCCCGGCTCTACGACGTCGACGACGGCACGGTACGGCTCGGCGAGGTCGACGTGCGCGACCTGAGGCTCGCCTCGATCCGCGAGACGGTCGGCATGGTGACCCAGGACGGCCACCTCTTCCATGACACCGTCCGGGAGAACCTGCTGTTCGCCCGCCCCGAGGCGACCGAGGAGGAGCTGTGGGACGCGCTGCGCCGCGCCCGGCTCGACGACCTCGTCCGCAGCCTGCCGGACGGCCTCGACACGGTGGTCGGCGAACGCGGCTACCGGCTCTCCGGCGGCGAGCGCCAGCGCATGACGATCGCCCGCCTGCTGCTCGCCCGGCCGCGCGTGGTGATCCTCGACGAGGCGACCGCGCACCTCGACTCCACCTCGGAGGCCGCCGTCCAGGAGGCCCTCGCCGAGGCGCTCGACGGCCGCACCGCGATCGTGATCGCGCACCGGCTGTCCACCGTACGGGCCGCGGACCAGATCCTCGTCGTCGAGGACGGCCGGATCGTGGAGCGGGGCACGCACGAGTCGCTGCTCGCGGCGGGCGGCCGGTACGCGGAGCTCTACCGGACCCAGTTCGCCGAGTCCGAGGTGGCGCAGATGGCGGCCTGACCCGCCCGGGCGCGCGCCGGGGCGGCCGGGGCGGCCGGGACGCGCCCGAGTCCTCGTTCGCGACAGGTGGCTGATTCACGGAGCCTTATCGGAACTCCGCCACCGTGCCCGCGGGGGGTCACGGTTGACCTGCCGGGCGAGTGGCGACGTCCGGCAGGCGGCGGAGAGCGGCCGGGCCGAGGGGTAGGCGTGGCCTCTCGGCCCGGCCACACTTTTCCACCCCGCGGGGTGGCAGGCGCCGTGGGCGACAGGCCCTGCCGGGTGGCCCGGCCGTCACGCGCGGCCCGGCGAACGACGATCCGGCGGCGCGGGAACCGGGGCCGGGCGNGGCGATGCCCGGCCAAGACGTCCTCCCCGCGACAAACCCGCGAGATACCCGCGATTCGTCAACGTAGGTTGACACAGTGGTGGTGTCAACTTACGTTGACGAGTATGGCTGGTATCCCAGGTTCCACACTCGTCGGGGCCGCCGAGGCGCCCCCGCCCCGGCCCGCGCCGAAGCCCCGCGGGCTCCTCGCCTGCGGCGTGCTCGCGGGCCCGCTCTTCCTCGCCGTCCTCCTCGTGCTCGGCGCCACCCGCGAGGGCTACGACCCCGTCCGCCACCCCGGCAGCTCGCTCGCGATCGGCGACCTCGGCTGGATCCAGGCGGTCAACTTCGTCGTCGCCGGCGTGCTCACGCTCGCCTTCGCGGTCGGGGTGCGGCGCGTCCTGCGCCCGGTCGGCGGCCTGTGGGGCCCGCTGCTGATCGGCGTGTGGGCCGTCCAATTGATCGTCGCGGGCCTCTTCACCTCCGACCCGGTGAGCGGCTACCCGCCGGGAACCCCCGCCGTGCACGAGCGGCCCACGCTCAGCGGCACGATCCACGACGCGGCGGCGATCCCCGGCTTCCTCGGGCTGGCCGCCGCCTGCCTGGTGTTCGCGTGGTGGTTCGCGGTGCGCGGCGAGCGCGGCTGGGCGGGCTACTCCGCCGTCTCGGGCGTCGCGTTCCTCGCCGGGCTGGTGCTGTCCACGCTGGGGTTCGCGCAGGTGGCGGGCCTGGTGGAGATCGCCGGGCTGCTCCAGCGCATCACCGTCGCCATCGGCATGGGCTGGCTGGGCCTGCTCGCCGTACGGCTGCTGCGGGCGCCGGTGCGGGAGCGGCGGCGCGGGCGGCGCGGTGGTCCGTGACCGGCGATTGACGGCCCGGTTCCTCGCCTCTATGGTTCATTACATAAGTAATGAACCTAAGAAGCAGGTGCCATGTTCGACGACCGGAGCCCCATCTACCGGCAGATCGCCGAGCGGATCAAAGCCGAGGTGATGAGCGGGGCGCTCAAGGGCGACGAGCAGGTCATGTCGACCAACCAGTACGCCGCTCACTACCGGATCAACCCGGCCACGGCCGCCAAGGCGTTCCAGCAACTGGTCGACGAGGGTGTCCTGTACAAGAAGCGAGGTATCGGCATGTTCGTCAGCCCGGACGCGCGGGAGCGGCTCAGGGCCAAGCGCAGGGAGAGCTTCTTCGCCGACGTCGTGGACCCCATGGTCGCCGAGGCGAAGGCCACCGGGATCCCGCTCCGCGACATCATCCGCCGCATCGAGGAGCTGGAGGGCACATGAGGATCGAAGTCGAGGACCTGGTCCTCCGCTACGGCGACGTCACCGCGCTCGACGGGATCACCCTCACCCTGGAGGAGGGCAAGATCTACGGCCTGCTCGGCCGGAACGGCTCGGGCAAGACGAGCCTGCTCTCGGTGCTCGCCGCGTTCCGCAGGCACACCGCCGGGCGGGTCCGGGTCGACGGGCGGCCGGTGTTCGAGAACCCGCAGGTCACCTCGCGGATCAGCCTCATCCGCGACGTCGGGGAGACCGTCGACATCGGCACCGGCGAGGACGTCCTCTACTTCGCCGAGGAGCTGCGCCCGAACTGGGACGGCGACTACGCCCGCGCCCTCATGGACATGTTCCAGATCAACCCGAAGCAGACCGTGAAGAACATGTCGAAGGGCCAGCGTTCGGCGATGGGCATCATCGTCGGCCTCGCCTCCCGGGCGCCGCTCACCATGTTCGACGAGTCGTACCTCGGCCTCGACGCCCCCGCCCGGCAGCTCTTCTACGACCAGCTGCTCGCCGACTACATGGCCCACCCGCGCACGATCATCATGTCCACCCACCTGATCGAGGAGGTGAGCGCCCTCTTCGAGGAGGTGGTGATCATCCACCGGGGGCGGGTGGTGGCGCACGAGGAGCGCGACGCGCTGCTCGCCAAGGGCGTCTCGGTCACCGGCCCGGCCGCCCAGGTGGACTCCTTCACCGCCGGCATGCGGGTGCTCGGCAGCCGGTCCCTCGGCCCGACCAAGTCCGCGATGGTGTACGGCGAGCTCGACGACGCCCAGCGCCGCAAGGCCGCCGACGCCGGGCTGGAGCTCGGCCCGATCGCGATGCAGGACCTGTTCATCCACCTCACCGCGGAGGACGGAGCCGCCGTATGAGAATCCCTCGCCTGCTGATCGCGAACGGCATGTTCGCGCTGCTGCTGTGGGCCGGTTTCTACGCGCTCGTCACCGTGCTCACGATCGGGTTCGGGCTCGCCGGCCGGCTCACCCACAGCGGGTGGGAGGTCGCCGCCCAGCTCCCCCGCTGGTACGCCCTGTTCGTCGGCGTCGCCCTGATCCGCGAGTTCATGCCGATGTACATCGCGCACGGCCGGACCCGGCGGCGGTTCGCCGTCGACGGCCTGATCACCGTCACCCTGTTCGCGCCGTTCCTCGCCGCCCTGGTCACGCTCTCCTACCTGCTGGAGAGCGTCCTGTACGGCCTCGCGGGCTGGCCCCAGGCGCTCACCCGGCTCCACCTGTTCACCGAGCCCACCCAGCTGCCGCTGGTGTTCGCCGAGTACCTGATCGAGTTCGCCGCCTGGATCCCGGCGGGCGCGCTCATGGGGGCGGCGTTCTACCGGTTCCGCGGCAACGGCCTGGTGGTGGCGATCCCGGCCGGCGCGCTGCTGATCATCACCTCGTACGCCGCGATGGGCGTGCAGCCGCAGGTGCCGTTCCTGTTCACCTGGCTCAGCTTCGACGCCCCCGGCACGCCGCTGGTGACCGTCACGGGCGGCCTCGGGGTCTTCCTCGCCGGGCTCCTGCTCACCTGGGCGATCATCCGCGACATCCCGCTGCGCAACCACGTCGCCTGATCCACCCGCGGTGCCGCCTTACGGCCGTGGTGCGGCGCGGCGTTCCGGCGGGCGGCCGGGCTGCGGAGCGCATCCATCCGCCCGCCATCGCGGCTCCCCGGGAACCCGGGTCCTCGCGGAAACCGGCGCCGACCTCTCGGCGGGGCCGTACGACACCTCGTCGGCGGGCCCGGCCGTGGCCGCGCCGGCACGGCGGGGCCGGGCGGATCAGGAATCCGCCGCGCCGCCCGGACCCGGGCCTCCGCTAGCCGGCCGCCGCGGCGAAGTACGCGAGCGAGCCGGCCGCAAGACCCAGATACGTCAGCGGAAACGCGATGTTGTGCAGCACCCGGGCGCGTACGTGCACGGCGACGGCGCCGACGAAGAACAGCACCAACCCCACCGCGGCCGCCGCGCCCAGCCACGGGGTGAGCGCGAAGCCCGCGAGCAACCCCAGTCCACCGGCCATCTTCAACGCCCCCAGGTACGGAATCCACCTCGGGGCCAGGCCCACCTCGGCCGAGTTGGCGAGCACGAAAGCCGCCCTACGCCAATCCGCCACGGCGATCGCGATGTTCGCCACCGCGCAGGCCACGGTCACACCTGCCAGCGCGGTCGTCAGCACGTCGGGCATGGTCGCCACCTTCCTCCAGAACGTCTCGGCATCCCGCCACGTCTCACACCCCTTGAGTCGATGCGCAGCGGCGAAAGGTGACCGGATCGATGTCGAACGCCGGCTTCAGCAACCGGCGGCCGAGGCCGCCATCGGTCCCGCACCGCATTGTGCGGCCCGCCCGGTACGCCGATGCCGCCGACGACGCGGCCCGTACGGCGGGCATCGCGGCGCCCCGCCATGCGGCGGAGGCCGCCCGGCGTGCCACGCATGCCGGGAAGGCCCGCGGGAAGGCGGAAGGTACGGTTTTCCCCACCTCGGAATGTCATGCCTGGCGGATGTCGCCCAGCGGCCGCCGTCTCTACGGTGAAACCATGAGCGATGCCCAGTTGATCGCCTCCCCGTGGGACCGCGTCCGCGGCCACTGGTCCGCGCCGATCTGGCTTCGCACCGTGCACGTGCTGACCGGCGTGCCGATCGCCCTGCTCGCCGCGACGACGCTGCTGGTCCTCGGCCTGCTGGCGGTCGCCCTCTCCTGGACGATCGTCGTGCCCGTGCTCGCTCTCCTTACGCTGCTGTGGCTGCTGCCGAAGCTGACCTGGCTGCAGCGCTCGCGGTTCGCCGCGTTCCTCGACGTGGAGATCCCGCCGATCCCCGCCCCCGCCGGGACGCGCGGCCCGTGGCAGTGGGTGGTCGCCCGGGCGCGCGCGGGCAGCACCTGGCGGCAGGTCCTCTACCACCTGCTCTCCCCGCTGATCAGCGTCGTCGGCCTCGCCGGGGTGATCCTGGCGTGGGCGGCGTGCCTCGTCTCCGCGCTGCTCGCCGTACAGGTCTGGGCGGTCGGCGACACCTGGCAGGGCGTGCCGTTCATGCTGCTCACGCTCGCGCTGTTCATCGCCGGGCCGTGGCTCGCCCGCGGCATCACCGACCTCGACATCATGGCCGCCGAGGCGCTGCTGCGCCCCGGCCGGGGCGAGGAGCCCGCCCGCCGGGTTCACCCGCCGGAGGCGGGCCGCGCCGAGGCGTTCCGCGTCGCCGGCGCCGAGCGCGACCCGCACGGCCCGTATGACGGGCCGCGGCAGCGGCTGGCCGCCCTCGCCAGGAACCTCGGCATGGCCGCCACCCTCACCGACCTGCCCGAACCGGCGAAGCGGATGATCGCCCAGGCGCACGAGGAGGCGATGCGGGCGCTCCGGGAGCTGCGTGGCCTCGCCCGCGGCCCGCACCCGGCCGTGCCCGCCGGCGACGGGTTCGACGCGGCGCTCTCCGGCCTCGCCGCACGCTCGCCGTACCCGGTTCGGCTCGCCGTGGACGTGCCCGAACGGCCGTCGCCCGCGATCGAGGCGGTGGCGTTCCTCGTCGTCTCCGAGGCCCTCGCCAACGTCGCGAGACACGCCAGAGCGAGCTCCGCCGAGGTCATGGTGTGGCGGGACGGCGACCTGCTCCGCGTGGTGGTCTCCGACGACGGCCGCGGCGGCGCGGACCCCGCGCGCGGCACCGGCCTGCGCGGCCTCGACCAGCGGGTCCGCATGGTGGACGGCGTCCTCTTCATCGACAGCCCGCGCGGCGGCGGCACCACGATCACCGCGGAGCTGCCGTGCGCGCCGCCCGCGCTCTGACCGGGCCGGTCGACCCCGCGGCGCGGTTTTGTCGGTGACACGGTGTGTACTGGGCATGAGTTCCGAGCTGTTCGGACACATCGCCCCGGCAGGGCGCGCACGAGAGGCACCACCATGACGACGACCCAGGTCAGCGAGGACTTCCTGCGCCAGGCGAACCCGTATCGCCGCGAACTGACCGCGCACTGCTACCGCATGCTCGGCTCCATCCACGACGCCGAGGACCTGGTGCAGGAGACGTACCTGCGCGCCTGGCGTTCGTACGACACGTTCGAGGGCCGTTCGTCGCTGCGCTCCTGGCTGTACCGGATCGCCACGAACGTGTGCCTCACCGCGCTGGAGGGCCGGGGCAGGCGGCCGCTGCCCAGCGGGCTCGGCACCGCCGACGCCGACCCGGAGATCCCGGTCGTCGAGCGGGCCGAGGTGCCCTGGCTGGAGCCCGCGCCCGACGCCATGGTCGGCGCCTCGGACGCCGACCCGGCCGCGATCGTCACCTCGAAGGAGAGCGTCCGCCTCGCCCTCATCGCCGCGCTGCAGCACCTGCCGCCCCGGCAGCGCGCCGTGCTGATCCTGCGCGACGTGCTGAAGTGGCGCGCCGCCGAGGTCGCCGAGCTGCTCGACGTCTCCACCGCCGCGGTGAACAGCATGCTGCAGCGCGCCCGCGCCCAGCTCGCCGAGGTCGCCCCGGCCGAGGACGAGGTCACCGAGCCCACCACGCAGCAGCAGCGCGACCTGCTCAAGCGGTACGTCGAGGCGTTCGAGCGGTACGACGTGAACGCGATCGTCGCGCTGTTCACCAAGGACGCGGTGTGGGAGATGCCGCCGTTCCCCACCTGGTACCGGGGCCCCGAGTCGATCGGCCGCCTCATCTCGGCCCAGTGCCCCGCCCAGCGGCCCGGCGACCTGCGCCTCCTCCCCGTCGAGGCGAACGGCCGGCCCGCGTTCGCCATGTATCTGCGCCGCGACGGCGCCTACCGCTCCTTCGCCATCAACCTCGTCGACCTCACCGCGGAGGGCGTCCGGCACGGCACGATGTTCTTCGACACCACCCTGTTCCCGCTCTTCGGCATGCCGGAGACGCTTCCCCTCGACGCCTGACCGGTCCGGCGGCGGCCCGCCCGCCGAGGCATGGCCAGGGGAGGAGGCGGCTGCGGCCGAGGCCGTCCGCGGGGCGGCCGCGGCCTCGCCGGGGGTGTCGCAGGCTTGGTGAGGCCGGGCCGTGAAGCACGCCGGGAGGCCGTCCGCCGGGAACGGCGCCGCGCGGTGCCTCGGTGGTGAGGGTCAGGACCGGTAGAAGTCCGCGAGTGCGGCGAACCCGGCCTTGGGCTCCCAGGGCATGTCGGGGTACGTGGTGCCGTTACGGCCGTCGAGCACCTTCACCAGGCCCCGGCTGGCGAGGTCGAAGTCCTCGCGGGGGTCGTCCCGGTGCGGGAGGTCATAGCGGGCGAAGGTGTACCAGAAGGCGTAGTCGACGCCTTCCTCGGCCATCACGCCGAGGAGTTCGCGCAGGTAGGCGACCTGCTCCTGTTCGTCGCGGACGTGCTCGCCGGTGACNCCGGNCGGGGTGCCGTCCGCGCGCCACTCGATGATCGAGTCGGAGGCCTCGCCCATGTCCCCCGCGCCGCGGAGGGTCGCACAGCCGAACTCGGTGACCGCCACCGGCTTGCCCAGCGCCCTGCCCTGCTCGACGAGGGCCCGGACGGTCTCCCGATAGCGGGGCNCGGTCGCCGCCGAGCGGTAGCCGGCGTCGGTCGCGATGATGTCGAAGGGCGCCCAGTCGACCCGCTCCATCGGCAGCGAGCAGTAGGTGACCCGCCCCTGGAACCGCTCGCGTACCGCGGCGACGGCCTTGCCGAGGAAGGCGTTGACCCGGCCGGGCACCTGGGGGAGCACCTCGCGCAGGCTCTCCGGCTTGGCGATCAGGGGGATCCGGTCCATGAACGTCTCGCCGGGCAGGAAGCCGTCGGTGAACAGGCTCATCTCCGAGCCGGTGGACAGCACGACCTCGGCCCCGTCGCGGCGCAGCCGCTCGCCGTGCTCGGCGCATTCCACGATCACGTCGAGCAGCTCGTCGGCGCTGATGTCGCAGGTGAACGGGGCGATCCACACCTCCAGCCCGGCCGCGGCCGCGTGCGTGGCCGCGATCTTGAGCCGTTCGGGGTTCCAGCCCGTGATGCGTACGGCGGTGCAGTGCAGGTCCTCGCGGATGACGCGCATCTCGCGCTCCACCACGGCCGGGTCGAAGGGTTCCCGGCTGCTCCGCCCGGCGGCGCGAGCGGCCGCGGTGGCGAAACCGACGTCGTAGTTGATGCCTTTGCCCCGCATGGGGGTGCTCCTTTCGCACGTTTCGTCGTCGGTGACGAGTTTAGGGTACGCACAGTACCGTAACAGCGAACGGAGACATGATGCCACCCGGGTCGGATAAGGTACGATCGGTACCTGTTGGGAGGGGAGAACGTGGCTGGTGGACCCGATGGCGGGCGGCGGTCCGCCCCCGCCAGGCGTCGCGGCGCCGTACTGGAGCAGGCGATCCTCGACGCGGCGGCCGAGGAGCTGAGGGAATCCGGCTATGCCGGGCTGACCATGGACCGGGTGGCCAGGCGCGCCGGCACCAACAAGAACGCGATCTACCGCCGCTGGCCGAACCGGGCCGCGCTCGCCGTCGCCGCCTACGGGCGCATGGCCGACACCGAGGCGGCCCGCGTGCCCGACACCGGCGAACTGCGCGGCGACGCGCTGGAGCTGCTGCGGCGCGCGAACCGCCACCTGTCCTCGCCCCTCGGCCAGATCCTGCTCGGCCTGCTGGCGAGCGCCCGGGAGGACCCCGAGCTCCACGCCGAGATCCAGGCGCGGACCGGCGGCGAGAACGTGACCGGCATGTGGCTGACCGTGCTGGGACGCGCCGTGGCCCGTGGCGAGGCCGCGCCCGAGGCCCTGCATCCCCGCGTCGCCACGGCGGCGATCGCGCTGCTGCGCAACGAGTTCGTCACCCGCAATGTCGCGACCGTGCCCGACGAGGTGCTCGTCGAGATCGTCGACGAGGTCTACCTGCCGCTGATCCGGGGGCGTGCGCCCGCGCCCCCTGGCCAGGGGTGAGGCGGCACGGCCGGGCCGTGCCGGGATCGGGGCCGATCAGGCCGCGTAGTTGCGCAGGACCCGCAGCGCCCGCGCCGCGTCCGGCCCGTCGGTGGTGAGCGTCGACCGCTCGGGCGCGAGCCGCTGCGCCCCGACCCGGCAGAACTCCTCGGCCGGGCCCTTGATCAGCGACGGCGCGTCCGGGTCGCCGAAGTGCCACACGTCACCGCCCGGGCCGACGAGCTCGCACCGCACCGGGCCGGCCTGCTCGCCGGCGAGGGCGAAGGCGTACGGCAGGGTGCGGTGCCCGAGCCAGGCGATGTGCCGCAGCCGGTCGGTGGCCGGGTAGTCGATGCCGAGCGGGACGGTGATGTCGAGCGCGTGCGCCCAGTGCTCGGCGAGGCGGGTGGTGGCGAGGGTGCGCGGGGAGAGCGGCACCGCCGCCCAGGTGAGCCGCCGCCCGGGCGGGCAGTCGCGCAGCTCGGCGAGGGCGGCGCGGCTCGCCCTGCGCCACCGTTCGAGCACCTCGCCGGGCGGTGCGCCGCGCTCGGCGGCGACGAGCCGGTTCATGGCCTCGTCGACGGAGAGCCCCTCGCGGTCGAAGGCCGCGTCGTCGCCCGCGATCGAGGCGCGCACGAACTCGTCGCTCTGCGCCAGGTGGAGCACGACGTCGCTGATGGTCCATCCGGTGGCCGCGGACTCCCGCGCCCAGTCGTCCGGTTCGAGCCCGCCGAGCACGCGGTCGAGTTCGGCGTACTCGTCGGCGAGGTCGTCGAAGATGCGTGCCGCCCAGTCTGCCGTGGCCATGCCGTCAACGTACCGAACAATATTCGGTATGCCAATGGCCTCGTGTCACCCGGCCATCACGGGCGGCCATACCATCACGCACTCACAATTTCTTCGCAATGGCGATGAAGTGAATGAGAGGGAAAGAGCGGTGGATCGGGTGGGCGGGGTGCCCTAACCTTAGGGGGCGAGGGGAGTACTTCCCAAGCGCCGGCCCGGTCAGTACGGACGTGCCCACGTCCTCGGGCGGCCGCCCGCGATGTCGCAGGCGAAGGAGACCTCGGACAGCGTTCGTTGACGCGTTCGAGGAGGTTGTATGCCCGTCGCAGGCCCGGTGACGGCCGCCCCGCTGGAGACCATCGCCACCCCCCAGCTCTGGGGCTTCACCCTTGCCGTCCTGGCGGTGCTGCTCGGAATTGATTTCGCCATCACGCGCCGCCCGCACGAGGTGCGGATGCGTGAAGCCATCGGCTGGTCGATTTTCTACCTGGCACTACCTCTGCTTTTCGGCGTGTACGTATGGCAGGCGTACGGCACGCAGCCGGCGGTCGAGTTCTACACCGGCTACGTGGTGGAGAAGTCGCTGTCGGTGGACAACCTCTTCGTGTTCATGCTCCTGCTGGCCGCGTTCGCGGTGCCGCGTGAGCTCGCCCAGCGGGTGCTGCTGTGGGGCATCGTCGGGGCGCTCGCGCTGCGCGCGGTCTTCATAGCCCTCGGCGCGGCCGTGCTCTCCAGCGGCACCTGGGCGTTCCTGCTGTTCGGCGGCATCCTGCTGGTCACCGCGGTCAAGATCATCAGGGACGCGGTGCGCGGCCAGGACCACGAGGTGGACATCTCGTCGATGCGCACGATCCGCCTGGTCCGGCGCTTCATGCCGGTGACCGACGGCTACCGCGGCACGCACATGATCGTCCGCGAGGGCGGCAGGCGCGCGCTCACCCCGCTGGCGCTCGCCATCGTCGCGGTCTTCGCCACGGACGTCGTCTTCGCCGTCGACTCGGTGCCCGCGGTGTACGGCGTGACCGAGGACCCCTACCTCGTCTTCGCCACCAACGCCTTCGCCCTGCTCGGCCTGCGCGCCCTGTACTTCGTGCTCGCCCATGCGCTGGAGAAGCTGCGCCACCTCAACCACGGGCTCGGCATCATCCTCGCCTTCATCGGGGTGAAGCTGATGCTGCACTGGGCCCACACCGTGTGGCCCGCCGTACCGGAGATCCCCACCCTCGCCTCGCTCGGCGTGATCGTCGTGGTCCTGCTCACCGTCACGCTCACCAGCGTGCGGGCGAACCGCCGCGACGAGCGCCTGGCGCGGGCCGCCGGCGAGGCGCCCGCGAAGGAGTGACCCGGCCTTCGCTCCGGCAGGGCCACGGCGGTGGTACTGTACGAGTCATGCGGATGATCACTGTGTTCCTTGGCTGGTGGCGCCCCTGACGGGGCGGCACAGTTCATCCGCGGACAGATCGACCAAGCGGCCGCCCGAGACGGGCGGCCTCGCTGTTCTCATCGGCGCTTCGGTGGCCCGGCAAGGGCGGCTCCCGACTCGGAGAGGGAGCGAACCGAATGCCTCGACGCCTCACCGGCTTCACCCCGTCCGGGGAACTGCACATCGGCAACTACTTCGGCGCGATCGCCCCGATCGTCGCCCAGCAGAACACCACCGACACCGTGGTGTTCATCACCGACCTGCACGCCCTCACCCTGGAACACGACCCGGCCCAGGTGCACCGCCGTACCCTGGAGTTCGCCACCCTGCTGCTCGCCTGCGGCGCCGACCCGGACGCCTGCCTCTTCGCGATCCAGTCGCACGTGCCCGAGCACACCGAGCTGCACTACCTGCTGGAGAGCGTCACCGGGTACGGCGAGGCGAGCCGGATGATCCAGTTCAAGGAGAAGTCGCGCCGCCAGGAACGCGTCCGCGTCTCGCTGCTGACCTACCCGATCCTCATGGCCGCCGACATCCTGCTGTACGACACCGACGAGGTCCCGGTCGGCGAGGACCAGCGCCAGCACGTGGAACTCGCCCGTGACCTCGCCGAGCGCTTCAACAGCCGCTACGCCCCGATCTTCACCGTGCCCAAGGCGGTGAACCCGCCCGTCGCCGCCCGCATCATGGACCTCGCCTCCCCGTCCGACAAGATGAGCAAGTCGGCCGCGAACCCGGCGGGCGTCCTCAAGCTCCTCGACCCGCCCGAGGTCCTGCGCCGCAAGGTGATGCGCGCGGTCACCGACACCGGCACCACCGTCGCCTACAACCCCGAAGCCCAGCCCGGCGTCTCCAACCTGCTCGCCATCCTCTCCGCCTGCACCGGCACCGACCCGCACGAGCTCGCCACCCGGTTCGACCGGTACGGCGAGCTCAAGCAGGCCGTGGCCGACGCCGTCG
>Ga0065720_1019467_pt1 | contig 25604 bp, 19 predicted proteins | sample Thericmetagenome_FD_59107 | JGI IMG/M metagenome (GOLD analysis project Ga0065720, IMG submission 59107) | Thermophilic microbial communities from the Joint Bioenergy Institute, California, USA of rice/straw/compost enrichment - eDNA_2 v2... | ecosystem: Engineered > Solid waste > Grass >... | reverse complement strand
AACCCCCTTGATCAATTTCACATAATCATTAATCAGATTGTTAAGGGCTGTAAGAGAAGTTTTAAACAGGTTAGGATATCGATTTATTATTTGATTGTTTATTGCAACTTCGCTTTAAATCCAATCTAATCAGAAAATGTCACCAATTGAACCATTCAACATAGTATTGGTGAGGAGAGAACCTAAGTTAACCCAACAGTTAATTTCAGTTTCATTCCTATGGAAGCTCCTCACTTTAAGAAAAGTAATGTTAAATTTCATATTGATAATTCGATGTTTATACCTTCATAGCACTTAGTTTGCTGTGATATAAGCTCAATTAATATCTCTTCTTGCTCAAAATATCAAAGAACTCTTTACTGTAGAAAGAGCATAGTGGTATCTTACCTACTTGAAAAGTCCCAAAGTATTGTTTGCAGATATTAGATATTACAGTAAATAAATTTATTAGTACTATGGATATAGATCTCAAATTCCTAGAGAAGCTAAATTTCCCAGATGATAAGGTTCTCTTTGAAGCTGCACTGTCACTTTTGGTCCACAAGAGCGCAGGCAATAATCACAGCATAGCTTCCTATAAAAATCTTAGCCACGAAGACAAGATTAAAGTTACTAAAATCTATACCTTTTTGAATAAAGCCGGTTTTGCCATGAGACAAAAAGGAGATTTTGGAATCGAAGGACTGACAACCGCACTAGAGAAATATAAAGAAAAGAACTTTATCTTGGACGCTCTCAAAAGGATTGAATTCGATGTTTCATTGAATAACTACAGACTGATCAAAATGGCTGGAAATGAAGCTGAAAATAAATCAATCCTTTACGGAGAATCCTATGGAGATAAAAAGCTCCTAGAATTTACCAAGCTGGAGTGGAAAGTAGAAGTTATATTGAGTTCTATCACAATGAGAAAGGTATAGCATTGAGAAATCTAGCTAATTTTTAGGTTTTAAGACCTATAGTTGTGTTGGTGTTACATACAAGACAGGGAAGAAAAAGCTTTTATCTGGAGTTGTCGCAATTCCAAGAACTGAGAAAGAACTTTGCACTAATGCTTAGACAAATACATCAGATTGAATTAAAGACTATCTATTAGTAACCTCTTCTTCTTCTACAACGTGTTGGCGTATAAGCTCTTTTTAATTTACCTCTTCTTGAAATCTTGTTGGCCTCTAAAGTGAAAATTAAAGTTAGATAATCCTTTCCTAAGATTCTTGGATGTTGAGTACGAAGGAATTGGAGTTTGCTCTGAGTAGTTGGCTTGTTTAGACCAGATAGAAAGGTATAAATCTATAAATAGGTGCAAGACAATTTTCAATAATTTAATTACCTTTAACAAGGATGTTATTTTACTTATTGTTATCTGCTCTTTATTACATAACAAACTGCGGACACATTTACCCTCATGACACAATAGTCTCACCAAATAACAAAAATAATCCATCCCAATTCACTTTTATCTTTACCTTAGACACAGCAATCTCTGATACAGACCTTTTAAGGATTGTTTTTCCTTTTAGAGTGAATAATGTTCAGCCGGGCCTTTGGGATGAGTACATTGATTGTGACACATCATCTCCAACAAAATTGGCAACCATTACAGCCACAACCATCCCAAATGATGACTATGCCTTCTTTGTAAGGTTTTATACCAACATGTCAGCCATAACAAGGTCAAGTTTGTCATCTAATGTCCCCTATTATCTCACTTTTGTAGCTACTCCTGATTCCTCAGCTCAAAGTGGCATCAATTTCCCTATAGGATTCTACACAGTTTCAAATGATCAAGGACATTGGATTACTTACGATTCTAACCCAGTCTTTGCTACAATCGAACTTAATAATGCATACATTGCCAGCATGGGACTGACAATAACAATTCCTGCATCTGAAACTAATAAAACTATCTTTGGGAGAAGCTATAATGTGACTCTTGATATTGTTCCTACCACAACTATCTCCAATAGAGCAAAAGTTGAATTCGAAACTACTAATTCTGCATTTGAAATAGTCACCTGCAACACTGCTCAAACTACTATCTCAGGTTTTACCAAATTATCACCTGTTAACTTTACTTCTATCACTGCAAATAAAGTTAGAGGTATTGTTACAGGAACACTGACCGCAGGGAATAAGTATAGATTCTATTGTAGAGTCAAAAACCCAAGCTCGGCTGCCACCAGTGGTATGATCGTCAGAAACTACAAGGGTTATGTCGATACCATTGTTGAAAGTGGGTCCAAACCAAACGGACTTACTGCAACAACATCGCCTAGTGCTTCTGCAGCTACCACATGGGACGAAACAAATGGAAAAATTTTACTAGGTTGGGGTTATGACGCTAGCGATCCTGCAGCTCCGAGCGTCTTCTCTATTTACAAGGATAATAGTGCTTCCGAAAAATGGTATCAATCTGTCATGATTGTATTTAGGCCTTCTGAACAGGTTGATCCTGGTGTGGTCCCTTACCAAGTCTTGATAACCACTTTGAATGATGATTACTTTACGGTTCTAACTAATTCCTTCCATCATAATTTGCCTGATTACTCAGTCAATGACACAGTCTCTTGTAACGCTGCAACAAAGGGATACATTACCTGCATCAATGTGGGTGGCCTATCTAGTACCACCTCATACTTCGTGTCTTTCAAATTCAATCTTGCTAATGTTGCAGTCGTGGCAAATGCGAATAATTTCGGTAAGGTCCAGCTAAAGACCCAAGAGCCCTCCTCGGTTACAGTCATAGCACTTTCTACAACAACTCTCACCAACAAAGCCATTATTACCAACCCCGCGCTATATCACACCTCTGGAACAAGTGCAAATATAGCCTATTCAACTACAGTAGCCGGCTCAACTACCACACCTTACATTACAAACGGTGAACCAGTGACCCTACATTTCAAATTCAACTACTTTACAAATAGCATTATTCCCTTACAAACTTCTCCTGATATTGACAAAGGTATTGAATTCTACACTACCCCCGTATTGCCAAGCGCTGCATCAGCAACTTGTGCTATTAACGGTCTAACTAATGGTCTTGATCTCAATATTGGATTCTGCTCAGTCACTCAAACTCCAGGCTCGCATACTTTATTGAGATTTAGAATCCAAAACATACTTAGACCTGGCTCAGGGTATCCTCCATACTCTCTATTTACAGCTTCGCCAAATGTCGGACAGATAGATTTTGGACAAATCATCTTTCCAGCGTCTAAATTCTCATCCATTACTCTTGTGAGCGATACTGTATTCGATTTCTATGCAAGATGGGTCCAAGGATTTACAACAGCTACCTCAACTGTAACTTTGGCATTAAACTCAGTTCCATTTTTCTTCAACTCCTTAGTATACTCATATACCAACCTCGCGAATCTTCAAGTCTCCGCTTCATTCTTTTTCGCAGGAGCTACTCCAACTGATTATACCAGCGATGGTACCTACTTCCCTACACTGATCAGAGTCTCAGGTTCCTTAACTGCAGCTGAGCAGTCAGTCACTCAGAGGCTGCTTCTGTTCTTTAATGATATGGAGCCTTTAAATTCAGAAACACCATGCTTCGGACCTGAAAATATTGTCTGTAAATATACTCCAGCAACCATTGCAAACACACAGAAGGATACACTTCCAATGTACGGGAGCTCAAGTATGATGGAGATAATTCTAAGTGATTATTCTCAGAAGTTCAATATCTATATTCCTGTCCAAACTGCACCCTCAAAATTAACTTACGGCTTTTTCATCGCAGTCGCCTCGACAATTAATGCTACAACTACTGCTCAAGGCCAGTATCAGACCATGTACTCCAAAAGAATTAATGCCAGAACCTCTGCAGTTTCTGTTTCTGGAGCAAGTTACCCTATTGACCCTGCAGGATCACCCAGGCTAATAATTCCTGCATCTACGACTATGGGTTCAGCTATAACATCAACAACTATTACTGGTGTCGGAGGAGCCTATATAGCTTCCACAAATACAGGTTCTTTGTCAGGAGGCGCTTATGGTTACTGTGCAGATTATGATTTCACTGTAGCAACTGGCTTTGGATTCCAAGTTTATCAGTCTGTGGCTGGAGCCTTGGATCAAGTTTGTGTTAAAATTCAATACACTCCTCCCACGTCAACACAAAGAACATGTTACATTTGCCCTGTTCATTCTACGATGTCTGCAGGGTCTATAACAGTCTCCAAGTTCACTATGCCAACAAATGCAGGTGTTGATCTTTATGATCTAGTTTTGTTGTTCAGTAAAAACGATGGAGATCTACAAAAAGCTATTTTTGACAGGCAGGCCGGCGTTCTCACTGCCCTTTCAGCCACTACTCATAGTATCACTTTCAGTCCTACTGACATCAAGAAAGATGCTAAGAATGCTGAAGCGAACTTCGAATTTACTACCACTGTTGACTTACCGAAAAAAATCAGGGTCAATTTTGTTCCCTATACTCCCTCAACAACACTACAAATCACCCCTTCTGTTGGAGCTACATGCTATGTTGATACTATCACCATCTCAAGTTGTCAAGTGAGTGGATCTGACACTAATATCCAATTACTTATTACTGCTACTGAGGACTCTTGGCCTGCTGGCACTCATAAAATCAGATTCATTGTGGATTCAAAGAAACCAGCATTAGTATCTGACTTAACCTTAAATTATCGTTTCACTATCACTGTTGACGGAATTTCATCAATGAGTGCCTTACATCATAGTTCAAATACGAAAACCTTCGTAATGAGGAATCAACAATCGGAATATTTCAATCTAAGCAATATGACTTATTATTTTGGGAATAAAGCTGCCAGAACAAGACTCTCTTTCATGTTCTATATCCCCGGAGATATAAAGGTCTTCTATGGACAGAAAATTGTCATGGACTTAGGAGGTCTAGCCACAGCAAATGTTGGTGAAAATCCTGTTTGCTATATCAAGGAATCTGATAACGTGACAGTATCAACCAAATTCTACTCTTGCATGACCACTGATTTACACCAACTTACACTTATTCCCAAAGACTCTGTCATTGGAAGCTATGTGGTCTATATTGAGTATGTCAAAGTCCCCAGTTCAAGTGTTCCTGCAGGTATCTCCATCAAAGTTGTCAGCTTTGATGGTGTGAACATTGTGGCCTCTAACTTAGCCACACAGGATCTTCCATACCCTGTAAGTCCAAGTACCAGATTGATTCCAGCACAAAATATCAATTATACTAGGCTCTATTCTGATCCTGGAAGTGTCTCTGAAATTGTTATTGGAATAAGGCCAACTTACTTGCCTCTATCAGTCTCAACATCAATTTATGTCTACTTCCCATCCTATTATGCTGCAAACCTAGGATATAGTAACATTGACTGCCAAACTAATGGAGGTTTGCTGGTAAAATGTGAACTAATATGGCAAAGATTGATCCAGATCTCTGCTTTTCCGATTACTGTGAATCTTGGATCGTACGCTGAAATCAGAATCTATGGAGTCATCACCCCTGTTGTTCCCAGTACTCCAGGAAAGATCTTTATTGGAATAGACAATGATAATGATTACTTCCAGCTAACTGAGCAAATTGAGCTAACAGATGTTGCTTCTGTGGCTTTTCCTCCAAGCTCCATGTCAATCAGCTCTTTCACCACCTCTTCAAACAAAATCAGAGATGAGAATGACTACACTATGATCTTCACTACTGATGCGATTGGTATCAAGAAAAACAGAGTTATCGCAATTGATTTCCCAGATCAATATGGCCCCATTTTGAGAGGGACCACCCCACCAAAGTTCAAGATCACCAAGGTGGGAGACATCGTAACCACAACAGTCCAATCAACTGGAATTGGGTCTAGATTCAAGATCACCTTGCCAATTGATCTTCTTCCCACAACTAGCTACAGGATCGTCATTTCACCTATTGAAAACCCTGAGAACCCAATTTGTAGTATGGACTGGCCCACAATCACAGTGAGTAATGCAGCTCAGAACAATGCACTCTACAAGTCTGCAGCCAATACTTGGGATGTACCTCGTCTTGACTTTATTGAAGATACTTCTTTACAAAAGCTATACTGGCAAGACAAAGACGGCAACCCATTAACATCATTGACCGTGTCAATCGGAATATTCTCTCCAATTATTAGAATAGTTCCTGAGTCCTCGAGCTTTGTCAATGATATTGTATTTAGTCTTTCCAGAACTGATATGAGCCTTTTGCCTTCTCCGCCTAAAGCCTATTCAGAGTCTTCTTATATGGAGTTAAGAATCGGAGCTTCAAACAATACTTATCCAAGCTTAGCACTTATCGATTTTATAAAGACTGAAAGCACTTCTAACCCTGCTTACATGGAATTGCCCAAGCTGGAATTAATTTTGACCTACGATAAGAAGGTGATCCCTACCCCAGGAATCAGAATTGCCCAGGGAAGTACTTCATTACCCTATTACTTTGATCTAGAGTCATTAGATTTAATTCCTCATACTGAACTGAAAATGGATATCCAAATCAATGACCCTATCAATTCTCCTCTCTCAATCGTAGGAGGGTCCAGTGTTACCTTCACAAGCACTGTCTTAAGCGGATCATTCGTCTTTAGTCTCACTCCTAGTGCTTCCATAACATCACCCCCTTCTTTCAATATTACAATCACTGGCCAGGACTCCAAAAACTATGTTCTCCAGAACCAAACTATCACTGTGGAGGTCATCCCCCCTAGGCCCACCCCTCCTGTGATTAATCAATTGAATGTCACCTCATTTTTCGCTCCTACCAGACAAAGCTTCTCACTCAACATGGACTCCATGTGTACAATCTATTGGCATGTCGCGTACCAAGGTCAATTAACTACCACAGATTGTGAGAAGATTAGAAGTAAATATTCTGAAGGAAAGGCATTTGATGAATTCAGCGCAACTCAAGAGCAATATGGAGTCTTCTATATCTATCAAGAAAATGTTAATGATGTTCAGATCCTTGGAAATCTCCTCTCACAAACCGCCTACTCTTATGTCTTATGTCCCAGCAATCAGTCCAATTCCCTAGGTACTGCTACTAATGGTACCTTCATCACTGACGACAATGGGGCAAGAATTCAACAGCTAGAATTTGCATTCAGTGAACCTATTACTCGTGATCAGGTTCAAGCCTTGTGCTGTCTATTCAAGAATGTCTTTAACCTACCAAATGGAAAGTAAATATTTGTTTAATATTATCTTAATGTTTTCTAGTGTTGTTGCCATTGATGGAACCACCTGCACCACCCCGTCGTATTTCGACTCGTTCGAGGAATACGACTACGAGAATGTCATTATCTACGTTTATGGGGACCGAAGAACTGACGCAATTGATACATTACAAACAAAACTTGCAGACAAGATCAACGAACTCTCTCTGATAACCTCAAGTGAATTCAAGGCCAAGTTCCAGGATACAATGAGATCAGGAGGAATGGACGGAATCTATCAAGGTGTAACGCTTTCTGCTGCCAGCTCTTATCCTAACCCTGTTCTCACTGGCGAAGTAGGTTATATCGCAACTAATGAGACAATTACTTTGACTGGATTGGAATTAAGTAGTGGAAATGGGTACTTCTATGCTATTGCGGATATTGGATCCAAGGTGTTCCCTACTTATGACTATATAAGAGCTAAGCAAAACGCAACAAAGTATCCTGCTCCAGGAGCCAATACTCATTACATATCGCCAACTCCTGCAAGATTAACAATTAGTGGGTTGAGTCAGAATACCACCTATAATATCTATTATTATGCTTCGAATGAGGATTTGAGTGGATATGGAAGAGTAACTGATGTTCAGTACTTGCAGGCGACCACCCTACCTACTGATGATGATAACTATAGTGCAAAATTGAGTACGATATTCACAACTTTATTGATCGTTTTATTGATATTAATCTTATGATAACCCATCCATTTGTCCATAACAATCAAGGACATTTTACCCTAAGATGATAAACATGAATTAAGATCATTTAACAATGAATTAGTCTCTTAAATTGGTAATATAGTGTCTGGCATATTTCAATTAACAATAATATTATTACATACTTATTTATTCAATAACATCAAATTCTCCCTCTATATGTTCTACAGCCTTCAATAGAATCTCGTCACTCTTGAGTCTCCAGTTCTCAACCTTCTTGCTCACACTAATCCAAAGGCGTCCATGGTGTGGTTCTGCCTCTTTCACTCTCTTAAGAATATCCTCAGTACCTCCTTTCTCACCATGATCTCTTTCAAACATATAGTAATAAACCCAGGCATCACCATAGTCTTTATTGACAATAACAGCTCTTTCAAGCCATTTCTTGGCCTTTTCGTATTTTTTTTCCCTCCAGAACTGCTTTGCAACAGCTAAGATGACAAATGCATCATTATCACACTGCTTCATAGCCTCAAGACTCTTGGCTGTCCTCAGATGTCTAGGCTCCATCTCAATGGAAAGAGCCCAGAGTTCTCCGCTCTTTGGAACCTCCTGGAGACCTCTGTTCAAATTATACTTGGCACCAGTTGGATTCTTATCAGCAAGTTCAAGCTTTACAGCTGTATACCACAAATCACTTGAGTTAGGATTCTTGATTCTGGCCCTTTCCCAGATGGATCTAGCCTTGGCAAAATTGCCCTGCTTGATTTCCAAGTTTATCCAGCAGATCCAAAGAGGTACAGAGTTTTTGTTGTGATTAACTCCTTCCTCATAGTACTTGGCTGCGAGGTTATTATCTCCAAATTGTTCATACAATTGGCCTGCGATCATCCAAAGCTTGGGGAAGTTAGGGAACTTTTGAATTCCTTCTTTAACAAGTGCTAGAGCCTCTTTTTCTTGGTGAACTTCTCTTTCCAATTGAGCGCTTTGCATCCAGATCTTGGGCTGAATGCAGTTTTCTCTGGCAGTACGATAGATCTCCCTGGCTCTTTCATAGTTCTGAAGCTCTCTTTCAAGCTTAGCAGCAGCAAGATAGATCTTCTCACTATTGGGATGGACCTCAAATGCCTTGGCCAAAATAGCTCTAGCTGACTCAACATCATTGTTCTGTAACTTCAACTTCGCTCTCATCAGCCAGAAGATTTCTGAGTTCGCGCTCTTCTCAATAGCATTTTGTAAGACTTGATCAACTCTTTCTGTAGTGCCGTGCTTCTTCTCAAATTCAATCAGAGTCAACCAAACATTCTCCTTTTCAGGGAACTTATTTACAGTGTAAGTGTAAAGAGCTCTTGCGGTCTCTACACATCCATTATTCAATGCATTTTCAGCATCTTCCATCCAGACTCTCTCAAAATCATCAGGATCCACTCCAGACTCAGCTGTACAAGCAACTATAGCTCTGCTGGTCTCTACTGAACCACTCTTTTCTGCTGTTTCAGCTTCCTTAAGCCAATCTTCTCTCTTAATAGTCACACCGTTGTTGGTCAAGAAAATCAGACCTCTATTAATAACTTTCTTAACATTATCAATATTTCCTTGAGTTTCCTCAAGCTTAGCAGCATAAACGTAGATAGCTGGCTCTGTAGGAAGGGCCACTCTAGCCTCTTTGAGTACTTCCTTGGCTCTTTCGTAATCTTCTAACTTTGCCAGAGCCAACCAGAGTTCTAACCTGTTGGGAATACACTTAACAGCCTTTCTTAGATAGTCTCTGGCCTCTTCTTCATTACCGAGTTCGATGAGTTCTTTCCAAAGTCTTAAACTCTTTGCATTATATTCAAGTGCTCTTTGGAGAATCTTCTTCTTAATACCAACATCATTTTCTTTATCTGCTGCGGCTAACCATATCTTGACTGAATGAGGCATGTTCTTAACTCCCTCAGCCAGGATAGCTCTAGCCTTATCAATGGTTTCAAGTCTGGCAGCTTCAAGCCAGAGATCTTCAGAGTCTTTGCAGTGTTCAAGACCTCTGTGAATAAAGCTTCTTGCTGCTTGAAGCTTTCCATCTAATTCTTCAACTCTTGCAGCTGCAATCCAGCATGCAGCATTCTTGGGATTAGACTCAATAGCACTCTTGAGAAGAAGACGAGTCTTCTTCCAGTCCCCAACGTCGGCATTCATGCTGAATACAGGCAAACTACTAAGATCAGACACATATTCTTTGGGATTAACTACCGTTTGACCTGTCACGGAATCAGAAGCGCTATCTAACCTTAAAGATAAGAGTTGGCCTCTGGCTGCACCTAACTCATTAAGATTAGTAATTGTACCAGATTGGGTGCCGTCCATGGGGTTAATTGAGGTAGTTATCTCTCCTTCTCGTCTGGCGCTTTCAATGATAGTATCAGGGACAGGAACATATTTTTCCCTCTTTTGCTTTTTCACTTTATAGTCTCCAGCTTCAGGTATATTCATCCATTCTTCATAACTGAGTGTTGCCAACTGTCTTTTTGTGTCTTTGAATTGCTCATTAATAGCTGGTTTCTCTTTTTTATATCTCTCCAACTCTTCTTTCATCCTTTTCTCTCTGCGCGCTTTTCTACGTTGATCCATATATCTATCCACAAAATCAAAAGCCTCTTCTGCTTCCCTATCCTCATCATCAAGATCACCCTGGTGAGCAAATAAAGAGCCTTCATATCCTGCCCATGAATCATATTTAGAATCACTATAATCTCCACGATCATCGTCTTCAGGTTTAGCTGTGAAAAATTGGGCTTCTCCATTTATCTTAGAAGGACCAATATCAGAACGAGTGATGAAACCAACGGCACCACGACCCCAACCAGCAATGTAGCCTGGGGGAGGAGTTCCGAAGTTTGTTTTCTGAGGAGGAGGAATTCCTTGTTTGGACATCCTTATTTTTATTTGAAATTTATAAATCTAAGTCTTTCTGATGACTTAAAGTAGACTCTTTCTTACGCATTTCTGATAGGGCCAATGTACAAACATACAAGGACGAATTGAAAGATTATTAATAAAAAGACACGAGTAAAGGTGTATATCGGGGTCTACTAATTAAAAATCAACATGCATGTCTCTTTTCTAAGAAGATTGCTTTTTTGAATCGATTTCCAATGCCACTGAGTAGTCAGCAATAGCGAGATCTAATTCTCCAATGCTTGTAAATTAACAAAAAATAGCTGTAATAATACCTGTCATAGCAGCATCCACGATTGAAATATGCATTTGCATTGTCTTTATTCAAAGAAATAACGCTTGTGAAATCTTCAATAGCCTAGAAAATTAGCACATAAAAACTGAATATTACGTTTCTATAGAGACCAAGTCTCTCATAGCAGATACCTCTATTGTGTAGAGCGTGTATATTCTTTGGATCAATACTTAGAGCTTTAGTATAATCACTAACAGCATCTTTATATTTTCCAAGCTTAGCATAGCAATATGCTCTGTTATTATATGTCTTTTGGTTTTCTTTGCTAAAGAAGAGCTCTTTTGTGTAGTTCTCAATAGCTTTTTCATAGTTTTCAAGCTTTCTCCAAACCAAACTAATACTTTAAACAAACGCTAAATAATCATACCCTATGTTGGAGTAGATAATAGGATTCTTGTCATCTAATTCCAAGGCTTTATCGAAATCTGCTAAGGCTTCATTGTATCTAACAGAATAACTGTTATTTCAACCTTTCTTACCTTCCCATATTTCTAAGACAACAGGCTCTGTTATGAATAAATACTGGGTTCAATGGGTCAAACTGCATAGCAGTTGTGAAGTCTTGAATGGCTTCTTCATATTTAAGTAGCTTATCCCACACAAGCCCTCTTCCATTGTAAGAGGGAGCATAAGTAGGATCAAGACTTAAAGCTCTAAAAAATTAGACCTGTTAAGAAAAATATCTACTCATTGAAGTAATCCAAGGCCCTGTAGAGGTTGTCCCCACCCATCTTCTCCATTAGGGTTCCCATGTGATGCAAAGCATTAATATTCTTGGGTTGGAGTTTCAAGGCTGCTAAGTAATCGGCTTCAGCTTTCTGAAGTTCTCCCATCTTATCATAGCAGAAAGCTCTGTTATAATAGGCTTTGAAATGAGTTGGGTCCAATTCAATAGCTCTTGTGTAGTCAAGGACAGCCTGCTTGAAATTCTTCTTCTTTCGGTAGGCAAAGCCTCTGTTATGGTGGAAATCAGCCTTTGTAGGCTCAAGAGAAATGGCAATTGTAAAGTTCTTGATGGCTTCATCATATTCGCTCTTTCTGTCAAGGGAAATCCCTCTGTTGTAATAGGCATAAGCATTCTTAGGATCAAGCTTAATTGCCTGAGTATAATCTTCAATTGCCAAGTCAAACTTTCCAATCTTATCATAAGCAAAACCACGGTTGAATAAAGCCTATAAAGTCAGCAGAATCCCGAAATATTTACCTTGAAATGAGTAGGATAAATCTCAAGAGCCTTAGTGTAATATTCAATAGCTAAGTTGAAGTCTCCTCTCTTTCTAGCCTCAAATCCTTGACTATGGAACCATTCAGCTCTAGTCTTGGCATCTTTTGAGTCAACTTGAGCCTTTCTCATTTGCTCAGATAGGACGCCATCGTTCAGTCTCCTGTCATTCTTCTTTCCAGATAACATCTGTTGATCTTGGTAACTTAATTCTGAAGTGCAGGAGATGGTGTCATCATTTATATTCTTGACTAATGAGCGTGTTGTAGAGTTCATTCCTGGTGTTGAGTTAGCCATGTTAACTCTCAGATCATTAGTCATGAGCTGAGAGTTATCCATTTGCATGAAGTTATTTTGTTGTTCAGGATACAGTAAATCCTCTTCTCCTCTATTAGTAGCAGCAAATGGATTCACATTTTGATTTTCATTGAAGACACCCTTGGGAGACTGATAGAGTCTATTTCTCCTATCAAAGCTGCTAGTAGCATAATCACTAGAAAATTATCTATAGATAATGGTTAATAGTACCTTTGTGATCCGCTAAAGTCAGACTTGTCAGTCCTACTTGAGCTTCTTCTTAAGAGCTTCTTAGGACCGTTCAAGCAATCTTTCTCCAAAGCCATGTTATAGTCTTCAATAGCCTTGACAAAGTCACCCTTTCTATTTTGACAGGCACCTCTGGCAAAAGCTGCGTTAACATGATTGGGATCAAGTTGTAGGACCACAGTGAAGTCCTCAATACCCTTATCTATCTCTCCAAGCTTCTCATAGGCACATCCTCTTGTGTAATAAGCACCAACATTCTGAGGATCTATGCTTAATAGTGTATTACAGTCCTTAATAGCGTCGTAAAATAGACCCTTTTTCATATATGAGGAAGCTCTGATAAAAAGAGCTTTCTTATGGTTGGGTTCAGTCTCCAGTTTTTTGGTACAGATGGCTATTAGATTGTCGACATTGATGCTCTGGAGAGTTAGGATATAATAGAATATAGTTATACCTGTCTATATGATATTGTAGTTCTTGAGTAGTTTAAGTGTTTTTCGGCTGAACTATTCAGATAGGTGGATAAATTAGGATTGTTCATGAGATCATTCATAAAGCCAGGGCTTCCTTTTAGAGTATCAAATTTACTGTTTGAAGATGTTGCACTTGGAGGAAAATCCTTGCTTGGTGAAAGGATATACTGTGAATTTTTATTTGGATTGATTGGACTCATTGATGGACGATTAGAGGACTGTACTCCTAGTACTTGCTTTTGTCTATCTTCATATTTGCTTGGAGTATTTTCACCATATGATGACAATTCTCTTCTCTTTGTTATGGCCTCTATTAATGTGTCAACTAAAATTGTGATATTTGAAACCTCTATAGACTTCGTGTTTTAAATCGTCGTAATTCTCTTTATCGAACTGACTCATCCCAGTTCGTTGCTCAATGGATTGAAATATTTAAATTAATAACAAATTTCTTCTTAATTAAAAGGATGTTTTGAGGATTTTGTCTTTAACGGCTAGATTGCATATCTTCCCCAGCTCCCAATCTCATAGCCACACACACTTGAGACTCAATGTTGATTCAAGTTCCTCAATCTTTTCTGCAAAGGCTCATTTTCTAATGAACACAATTTATCAAGAGGCCATTAGAGTAAGATAAATGTGGGAATAAGTTAATGGAATTTAGTGAGGGCAAAACGTGAAGTATCTACTAGTTGATATCTTGTTTTGGATTTGTATGATATAATTTTGCTAAGATTTCTAACCCAACTAACAGAAAATTTTAAATATTAAAAATTCTCATTTTATTTTGACAGCAATATGTCAGAGTATGGAAACATAAGGACCGCTGGAGGAGTCGGCAGTAATACTAATGACTTTCCTCGTAATTTTCATTCAAAATTTTCTCATTTCCTAGAAAAACAAACAACCGAAAGATACAGATCCAAGGAAGGTATTTGAAAAAATCTCAATTATTTAAATTACCTAAGACGAAGATAGAAAAGCAGGCGACACTATTAGAGACAAAGGAATGTCTAATCCACATGCCAAAAAAGTCGATGCCAGGACAATCTACCAAAGAAAGGATCTTACTGATAAAGACAGAGAAAGGCTTTTTTTAGAATACTACGACGAGAACATTAAGCTTAAGACCACCATAACCAAACAAGATCAGGCCATAAAGGAGTAAAGAATTTGAGTGATAATTTTAACTAGCAGACTCAAGACCAAGCTCAGACTCCTTGAGGGAGAATATCTTCATGCCAAAAAAAGAGCTGAAGGAGGAGACACCACAAACGATGATCTCGCATATTTAGAAGAACTCAAAAAGGAAAATGAAAGCCTTAAGGAACAGCTCCAGGAGTACCAAGCCTATAAACCTCAAGTACATTATCAATAACATTTCCTAATATAATCTTAGGCTGGGGCAAAGACTCCAGGAAAGACCATAGTCAAGTCAGTGGTGAGAACTAACGTCCAATCCCAGCCAAAACCCACTCCTGAGCATTTGAGACTTATTGATCTTTTGAAATTACAGCTCAAGAAGGCAGAAGCAGAAATTCAATCTTTGCATAATCAGCTTACCCACGCTAAGGGAAGTGCCACCCAAGACGATATTCATGAGAAGAACGTGAAGTTGGCAACACTACAACATAGATTTGAGAATCTTGAAACTGGCTTTAACACTCAAAAGCAGATGCTGGAGAAGACTAAGGCTATGCTTGAAGAAGTTAACAAGCAACTCTATGAAGAAAAGAAAAAGAATAGTGATCTAGAAGTTCAGCTGAGAAGCGCTGAGATGGCTAGTGCTATTTCCAGGGATTTGCAACTTCAGCTAGAAGAGACTAGGAAGGAGAAGAGAATGCTAGAGGCGAAAATTAAGGATTTGAGTAATAGTCCTTTCCTTAGGGATCTTGACGAGAAGAGCAATAATCCTTTGAGACTAAAGGTAGTTATTTTATAAGTAAATATTGATTGTTTAGGAAGCTGAAGAACAACTAGCTGAGATGAAGATGATGTTCAGAGATTTGAATGAGAAATACATTGAACAGGAAAAGCTTGTGATTCAGCTTCAAGCTACTAACAAAATACTTGCCGAAGAGAGAGAACGCTTCAAGGAAGAAAAGGATAAGTATGAAGGTGCCTTAAAGGAACGTGAGAAGAACGCTAGCTTCTTAGATGAACAGCTTAAGCTCTTCAACGTAATTCAAGCCCATTATATAATTAATCCTTTAGTTTGGAAGCGAAAGAGATAAGGATGAATTCTTGAAGGCCTTGGGAGTCTTGAAATTGAGAGGCGAAGAACCAGCTTGGAAGAAGCTTGAATTCATTGACAGAACTCAAGACCTTGATATGAACGATGTTCCTTCCTTAGTCAAGGAAATTAACCGCTTGAGATTAGAAAAGAGTGAAATTGCTGCTCAATTGGAGAAGACTCAGACTTTGCTTCAGACTCACTTGGAAATGGAGAAGGAAAGAGAGACTATTCATCAGGCTGAGATGCACAAGGTTCAATTACAGCTTAAGGCTGCCAATAATAGAATCGAAGAACTTGTCAGAATTGCTGACTTCAGAGCTAAGAATTATAAGGAGATGTTGATGAAGACAGGTGCTGTCTTCAAGCCTTATGACCAAGAGGACGATGAATTCTCGGTGATTACTGAAAGTGACTTGCATGCTGGAGAAAACACCTTTGACGTTCTTATTAAAGATTGTGAGATCGATGAGCTTGTTGTTAAGAAGATTTTGGCTGGAAAGGTTAGTGATATGAGAGCTCTTCAGACGATCTGTGCTATCGACTTCTATAATCATGAAACTCAAAGCTCTGCTGTTTGTGAAGGCTTGAAACCTAATTATAACTTCCAAATTGCTTATAGAGTCACTGTCGATGAGCCATTGATCAATTACATGGAGAATGAATCCCTCAAGGTATTCGTTACAACAATTTTAGCTTAGCTTTTAGATTGAAATTTATGCTTCTGTGGGAACAGAGCTGATCCTTCTTGGTACTTGCTATGCTCCTTACAGAGAATTACTGCTCAAGAATTACGATGCTCAGTTTGGCACATCATCAATCGTCAATATCAATGGTATTATCTATGGACAAAGAAAATCTGACATCATTGGCGTCCTCAGAATCAAAATGAGAATGCGCCATCCTATTAGCGATGCCTTAAGATGGATCAAAGAGAAGCACGAACTTATTGCTGATGTTGATCACAACCTTGACCTTGCTCTCCAACCAACCTTAAAGACAAGAAAGTTGGTCGTCCAAATCGAAAGAGCTATGAATATCCATCCTACAGCAGCTTCCTTCATTTATTATAAGTTGTATAACTTGAAGGATGTCTACACTCCAACAGTCAAGGGAAGCCACCCCGTCTACCAATTTGTTTCAACTCATGATGTGGCACTCAGTGAAGCCTTCAACAAGTATCTTCAAGGAGAATCATTGGAGTTTGTTGTTTTTGATGACACAGTTCCTCTTGATGAAAACGACCTCGATGACAGAAGAGGATATGGATTCAATGACATCATAGGAAAAGCCAAGTATTTTGATATCTTAGAGTCCCTAATTTAATAGAGTTCCTCTTGCAGGATTGCTCAATGATGAGATTCTTGATCTCGAAGCTCCTATCTTAGCTCTGACTGGTGAGAAGATCGGAACCTTGAAATTGAAAGTCTATTGGTTTGATGCAGAACCAAAGGAATTAGCCAAAGAAGCTGGAAAGTTGACTGAGGTAATTAATTGAAGGCAACATTATAATAAATAACTAGATCTGGGAAGAAAATATTACCAAGAATATCGCCGTCACTTTGAGCAGCAAGGGTCAGACAATCGACTCTGCTTATAATATGCTTGCTGATGAAGATGGCATGATCTCGTTTGATAAATTCAAATGGGCTATCTCCAGAGTTTTCAGGGTAAAGATCCCTGAGAACGAAATAGCTCTATATTGGAACAGATTCAACCTGATTGATAATAAACTGACCAAGGCAGACTTCTATCTCAAGTTCTCTCCATATCTCAAGAGAAGCGAAGAACCCACTGAGACTAAACCTAAATCTGGTTTAATCCAAGAAATGCTCGAAAAAGCTGAGGAGAAGACATCCGACACACACATAAGAGCAAGTAAATAATATCCTTTTTCAATTTCTTATTTTATAGACAGTATGGATATCTTTATCAAGCAACTTGCTCACTGCGCTCAAGCTAATGCAGTCCCTGTTGAGTATGTTCTATCCAGGTTCGATAATCCAAGCGGCCAACTTAATCGCGAAGACATCAGAAAAACTTGCAATCAGCTTGATATTCAGCTTCGCGAGATCCAGCTTACTGACATAATGGATTACTTCACAAATGGAGAAAAAGACACTATTCCTTTAATTGAATTCAAGGCTTTACTCAAGCCAGAGATTCAGAAGCTGGTTGAGACGAGTGTTAGAGAATTTACCCCACAAGAGAAGAAAGAAATCTTCAGATCTATTGCTAAGTTTATTTTTGACTATCTCAGAAAGAACAATATGACTATCCAACAATTTGCTCGTAAGATGGATGATAGACTCGATGGATATATCTCCTCTGAAGATTTCGGATTATTCTTCAGAAGGCTCGGAATTATAGTTGAAAATAAAGAAGTACATGCCTTCTTCAATGAACTGGATCCCGCAGAAAAGGGCAAAATTGCTATTAATGATTTCATTAAGCTCATCACACCTTATCTGAAGGAAAGGCCCCTGATAACCAAAAACATCCAGGATTCTCTTTATAATTTGGCTGATTACATCAAGAGAAATAAACTTGATACCTATACATTCTTCACTCAACTTGATAGTGACAAGTCTGGCTTTTTGGATAGAGATGAAATTAGAGCAGCCGTTATTGCTACAGGAGCAGTGCCCTCTCAAATAGAGTTGACAAATCTCTTGAATTTCTTTGATTATGGAGAGGATGGAAAGATCAGTGTCAAAGAGTTTGTTGAGACTCTGGAGCCTTATGTTAAAAGAATCGCTACTCAAACCACCACACACACTTTAGAACCTAGCAAATTGCAGCAATTCAGAAAGAAATGCGTTGCTATTATTCAGGAAAATAAAGAAAATCTAGCCGGAGGCTTCGACATCCTCAAGATTAAAGATGGATTAATTACAAAAGAAGACTTTAAGAAAGTTCTTGTGGGATTGAATATTGGCTTTACCCCATCCGAAATTGAAATCATCCTTGATAATTTAGTGGTTATGGAAGATGTCTTTATCAATTACAATAAATTCTTGGATCTAAAAGAAACAGATCCTATACCCAGACCAAGCTCAAGTACACCTTTGACACTTCCTCAAAGAAATAAGGATAAGCCTTTTGAGAAGCCATATGAGTCAACTCCCATGACTGAATCTCAGTACTATGGAAGTGCGGATAGTACACTCAAGAGATCAATGACTGCTGAAACTCTGTTTAGAAAGATGAATAAGATCTTGAAAGAAACCAATATTTCTGCCAGAGCTGCCTTCGAGATTCTGGATAAGAATGGAGATGGACTGATTAGCATTCAAGAATTCAGGTAATTGTCTGATTGTGCTAAATAATTGTTAGGGATGCATTCTATCAAATGAAACTAAATCTTACTAATGAGGAGATAGAAGATATTATTAGGGTGATTGACAAGAGAAGAGATGGAAAGATCAACTATAATGACTTCTTAGATGCTCTTAAATTATAATTATAACTTCATTTTGTTTGAGATTTTGATCTCCTAAGCCTAGACAAGCCTTGGAGTGAGATAATATTCAAAGATAATAACGATTACATAATAGTTTAAAGTGATGTATATTTATGAACTATGAAATAATTATAAATTCTTATTTCTAATCTAACCCTCTCTTGACAATTTTTGCAAAATGGATAAGGTCTCCTCTCCATCACTAATCATTTCCTATCAACGTTATAATTTTTCTAGCAAAATTACTGAAGAAAATAGGGCAACACATTGCGAGAAAGTAATTTGTTGGTAATTATAAGGATCAATCGCCATAAGCAATCTCTCTGTATCCATGGGTATATTGTGTTGTTCTTCAAAAACTCTGGCCATTTCTCTGAATTCCGCTTCATTTAAAATACCATTCAGATCCTTATCAATTCCTCTGAACAAGGCGATAAAGTTCTTTAGGAATTTTTCATGGCTTCTTAATTGGAAATCGAGGATAACCTTTTGGAACGAGCTGTAATCAATGATAGTCTTTTCTTTCTCGTATTGTTGAAGAAGTCTAGCTTGCTCTTCTCTTGAGAGCTTTTTCCTGGACTATTTAGACAAAGAAATAATTAATTACGATTCTATCACAGGCTTCTTAGGATGCTTAAGGAATCTCTTTATCTTAATTAGCAATGTATCAGCATCTTCTTGATTGTACATATAATTTATAATATCTATGGCTTCTTCTTCAAGGATGGTTCCAGACATCTTAGCTGAGAGCATTTCTTTGATTTCAGAATTAGTCTTCAATGGGTATTTCGATCTCAAGTACATCTTAAAATGAATAAGGAATACTAAACACTTACCTTTAGTAGCTCACTAATAGTTGATTTAACCTGGGTTTGAACATATCTAAACTCTTCATCACACTCATTTCTCAGAATTTTTCCGAATACGGCGACATCATTATCATCAGCAGAAAACTTCTTGATAGCGTTGATAATGGCCGTTGCCCATTCAATAATAAGAGTCTACTGTGACTTAATGAAAAATAACTCTTACCTTAAGACCATATTTTTGATTGAGATAGGTGTACATGTGCTGTTCCATTGTTTCACGAGGTAACTTGGCCTCTATACATCTTTGATCATACTTAGTTTTTGAGATATAGATTTCTTCAATAACATCCTTAATTTGCTTTAAAGTGAGGGCTCTTAGTGGAGTCTGTCCAATATAAGCATTGGACTGATTCATTATGGAGCCACTCTTTATGGTTGAGTGCCCCATGAAGTTTTCTGTATTTCCAGCATAACCAGTTCCAAACCTAACTGAGAACTTTTGGTTGCTTTGAGACTCAAATTTTCTGGTGAAGCTGTCACTACTACTTTAGATATAATACAAAGGACTATACTCGCTCTGCAAGGCCTTAGATAGATTGTTTTCAGCATTTTCTTTTGAGTGCTTAATGAGAGTATTCAAGTATTTAGAATTTTCTTCTTGAAGAGTGTTAATCTGTTCAAGTAACTCTCTTCTCTCCTGCTCAAATCTCATTATCAGAGCTTCTTTTTCTTCTCTTAGTTTCTCATTTTCTCTTTCCAAATTTTCTGCAGCTTCCAAAAGTTTAGCAGTTTCCTGGGCCAAACTCTCACTACGCTCTTGCTTAGTAGCCTCTTTCTGGGCTTCTTGCTCACTCTGACTTCTTAATAGAGTATCTGCATTATTAGCAAAAATATTTGACCAATTACCTATAACTTCATCAAAAAGAACCATGTGTGATGTGTGGATTCCATCCATCACAGCCTGAAGTTTATCATCAAAGGTACCACAATAATCGATGATTTTGGAGAAGCAGATATCATACAGGCTAAACTTAGCCTTCATGACATGGGCACTATAGACAATCCTTGACTTAAGACTGCTATAGAGTTTTGCTGTGAGAGTATTCATCACATTCTTAATGTGCTCATCGAACTCCTCAACAAGCTTTTCATCTTTATTAATCCCTTTTTCTTTGTACAATTCTCTGATACAGTCATATAAAGTTCCTACACCCTCGAGGTCTTCTTGTCTCATTCCTATTTCATTTTCATCAATAGAATTTCTCTTTTTTTCTTCTCCTGATTGAATAGGAACCGAAGGCCTTTGTTGAGGAGGAGGGACTTGCTGAGTCTTCTCTTGCTTTTCTCTTGGGTCGAATGAAGCATAATCATCTCTGCTTATAACATTTTCCACTGGAGCTTTAATGCTTTCTTTTGGAACAGCTAAAATTTAATATTCTCTTTTACATCATTACGATTTTCATTTAACATTTCCAAAGAAGGTAATGCCTTGATTATTTGTAATGTATCATTCTATTATTTAGCCAATGCTGAAGATATGTACTTCTCCTTCTAGGTCAATAATAAGAGACTTTAGTTTTGGTAAACTTTTTAGTCCTGGGATAATTAATGAGACCTGGGATTTAAGATGTAAGAGAATCAAGATTACATCCTGGATTAAATTATTGGATACATCCAAGCTTTCAAGATTTTGGAGCATAGACATATCAGTAGGCAAGTTTGACATTCTATTTCCATGTAAGGATAGCTTAGGGTCTTAGGACAGCCAAAAGAAATTTTACCTCTTTTAAATTCTTTAACACTGCAAGTTTTTCCAAGAGTGGAGTCAGATCTGTAATTTGACTATATAATTTTGAAGTTGGAGCATAAGAAATTACCTGAATTCCAAATTTAGGCTTTCAACATTAGGATCGGTGTTGATTTGGTCTTCAATAGTATCCATAACAAAAATAAAGTATATTTCGCTTTTAAAATTCAAATTAACTTGCCAGTGAGAAATCCTATGTTAGTATTTCTCTCACAGTGAGAGATGAAGAATGCGATAAAACCACAGAGCAAAGAGGAAAAGTATTGTATTCTTGTGCTCTATATCAAAAGATAAGGGTTTAGCATGTGCCAAAACTATAGTGTCAGCTTGATTGTTAAAATTTATTTGAGACCCAAAATAAGATATGGAAAGAGAAACTCCAATTGACGAGAAAGAGTATGATCACTTTGTTAGAAGAAGAAGACTAGTAGGTATCACTTCTAGTACCTCATTAGACTTACTGTTAGAAATCTCCAGTGCCTTAAAGCGTCTACAGAAGAGATGTGGGAAATTTCTTGAAGATTATAGCAAGACAGGTGAGTTAGAGTGAAAAATGGACTTAGTTTAAGATGAATGGAGAATATTCAAGGAAGGATTTCTTCACTTGAACTATCACCTTAAGCCAAGTGACATCGTAGAATTCCAAACTTGTGATTTGGCTGATAGGGAAATTGGTTATGTGCTTCCAGAGAAGAAAAAAGTATATCAAATAATGTTTTTTCTAATATTAAGATCATTATGTGCTCCAACAAGATAGTGGACCAAAAGCAATTCAATTCAGTGGTTACTTATCATGTAAATAAATCGTTATATCTTTCACAGTTCAGATGACAGCACTCTATGATGTAACAAGAGCTAATATTGATTGGAAAAATTGCAAGCAGTTGGCATGTATGCATATTAGAGGACTACATCTATCAAAATTATGCAATGGAAGTATAGTGTGAAAGTGGACTGTCTAATTTTTAGCTGACAAGGAATGCTTTAAGACTCAATTAGAAGACACCCTATATCAAGGAGAGGTTTGCAGGGGAAAGATGAATGAGACTTTTGAAGCAGCATATACTAGCTGTGTTAAGGACATATCTCCTATTAATACCATAAAATCAGCTGGAAACTCAGGTTTTATTTTCTAAGTTTTCTACTAATAGTAATGCACAATGTATATTGTAGTTATATGTACGATGTAGTATATACAAACTCTTTAAAACATAACAGAAAGAAATTACACTCAAAGTCGAGGTGCATTGGGATCCCATGTAATAGAAATATCAGTATTGGGGAGGGCAGTTCTCATGAAAGGAATGAGATTTTCCCAAACCTTTTTATTTATTGGATTGCTAGGGATTATTAGAAAGATGATATTATCAGTTACTTGGCGAATAGAAGAATTATTGAACGAAGATCTCGAAGAGAAGCTATACTCTTGCAAATATCATTGACTCCTATTTCTGTGATGAGATTTCTAGTTAATTAATGCTTGAAGATAATACTCATACCCTTCAAAGCATAGTGTGACGTCCTTCAAATTATCCAATTCTGAAATGATATTTGCAACCGCCTTCACTCCAGCATCAGTCATCTTATTTCTAACAATTTTCAAACAAATAACATTCCAAATTACTCTGAAAAATCTAAGCTGAGGTATTCTAACAAGTAGTGATTAGCCATAGCTGAGCTTAGAGCAAATGCTGATGCATCAGTAAGCTTATGTTGAAGTCTAAACCAATTCATAAGGAGAAAAGAGGTTCTACCCTGAAAGGATCATTGCAAGCGAATTGAGCTTTGTAGATTTCTTTATAGCCTCTGAGAGAGTCTTAATACCTTCGTCGTCAATTCCTGAGCCATTTAAATTCAAAGCCAAAGTGTTCAGGTGAGCCAAACCTGATATTCCCTCAGTGATACTATTAGCACTTGAGTTTGTCAAAGTGTTGCTAAAATTGAATAACTTATAAGCCTTTAGATACTCATAAAATGAAAGAGTAATAGCTGTTAACATAGGTAGAGAGCCAATTGCCTTGCTAATATAACCAATTCCTTGATCAGTCACCAGCTTCTTTCCACTACCAATTCAGGGGACTTATGACTCACATCTTACCCGCAAACATTCATTTTCAGAGAGATTAGATTTTTGAGCTTGCTCATAGCATTCGCGAAATTCTCCAAGCCTCTATCTGTGATTGAATTGCTATATTCTCAAAGAAATTTTCCTATAATATACTCGTAAAATCCGATAGTTAGTTCTCTAAGATTTTTTAGCTTGTCAAGGGAATTTCCAATTGAGACAATGGCCTCATCGTTCACATGTTCGCCAGAAGTAGCCAAGCTTAGACTGAGTAAATCCCTAAGTTGACTAATAGCATTGGCGATACATTTGTGGCCTTTTTCTTCAATGCCATTTTGGGACCTTAATTGTTATTTCAGTAGTTTTAGCCAATTTACGAGCACAGTTTCAGAAGAAGATGATTCAATTTTTTCATCTTACTGATTGGGATTGCCAACGCTTGGGCACCAACATCGGTGATAATGTTAGAACCCCTAGAGACTTAGAGTTGAGGAGGAATTACTATACCCGCAGAAATTCATTCTTAGATTAAAGAGATCTCTTAAAGGATTCAAGCCTTCTGCAAGAATTGTGAGACCCTCATCAGTAATGTGATTCTTCCCGTAACAAATATTAATACAGAGCATTTGTAAATGTTCTAAAGAAGAAAGAATTTCTGAAAGGTATTTAAGCGTAGAATTGTTTATGCTGTTTTGGCCCCTATGTCCTTAGTAAAATCTAAAGAAGGTTTACTCTGAGAAATCTATGTACAAGTTTGATAGCTTTGGATGCTTTCTTATTGCCTTTAGTAAAGATAGGGCTCCATCATCAGTCAAAGCATTTTTCGATCTAGTTTTTAATTAATTGTTCCTTGTTATTTATTACCCAGAAAAATCAAGAGTAATAGAAATCAGACTTTTGATGTCAGATATCATTTGCCCAACAGCTACAGCCAACTGATCATTCATATTATTGCTAAAGAATCAAACTATTATTTATTCGCATTACGAAAGAATTTCGAGATGATTTATATCCCAAGATTTGAAATGCTCAATATCTTGTATTTTGTTGACAGAGATAGATTTTGCTTCTCCATCGTCATCACCTCCATCAGGGGTGAAACCCTAAACCAGTAAGTCAAACCTCATAAGAACTAACCATTGGAGTCTCTTCGATTTCATAGATATCCAAGTCAGGCTCGCTCAAGCTAATAGTATCTTCTGAAGCCTAAAATTTATAATAAAAAGTTATTTGAGCTGTACATTAAACCAGATATTATTCTGAGTTTCTAGTTCTGCGGTGATATTTTTTGCCATAGGAGTCTCCTCTGATTTGAAATATTTCAAGAGTGCACTAGAGATCTAAGGGTCAAACTCAAACAGATTAAAATTACTCTTTGCATCATAGTACTCTTTTTGAGACAATGCTTTTGGAAGGATTCCTTTACATAGGACTTGAGACTGTTGACGAACTTATCATTGAGATTTTTCTTTGAAGCTGGAGGAATCGGGAACATTTGATATAACATTTGAAGTGACTCTACAACAGTCCCTAATTCTTCAGCTTTGATATTTGATTGTTGAAGTTCTGCTACTACCATATTGCAGGATTTTATCTTCTCAATAAACGATGAATATCCGTCGAGACTTTGAATATTTTCGAGATAATACTTGACCTTGCTTTCAGTCATATCCTTAAGGGTTTTGATATAGTCATTTGGAGTAAATAGCAAATCGTACTTCTTTGTGAACTCTTCGTAAGTCTGCTCGAAAATATCGTAGATGGAGTTTAATTTCTTGATTAAAAATTCTCTCTTTTCAATAATAAGCTGTGTGATTTCTTGTAACAAAACTTCAAAATTTTGATATGTGACGTTGATCTCTTTGTCGACCTTTTTCCTAAATTCAC
>Ga0065720_1019466_pt1 | contig 25620 bp, 17 predicted proteins | sample Thericmetagenome_FD_59107 | JGI IMG/M metagenome (GOLD analysis project Ga0065720, IMG submission 59107) | Thermophilic microbial communities from the Joint Bioenergy Institute, California, USA of rice/straw/compost enrichment - eDNA_2 v2... | ecosystem: Engineered > Solid waste > Grass >... | reverse complement strand
AGGGGGGGGGGGGTCAGCCCGAATAACAAACAGCTCCTACAGCTGGCGGCGATCAATCAAGCCTCAAATTACAGCAGGTAATCCCGTCGGGAGAGTAAAAGATGAAAGATGCCAGCTAGACCTTTTACCAGCAACAGAAAGCAAAAGATTTTTTTTTTTAAAAAAAAAGGCCAAAATAGACGAAAACCAAAGCAACAATCGTGCAGTTTTACACCTATCCTGAGGCCCGGCTTCCGGAAGAAATGATGCAACTCCGCAGACGATTTATCGCGTTAAGGAAGTTAAGCTTGATCAAATCGGGGCGCCAGTGCAACCCAAGCCGGAACAAAAAGTCAACGAGGTCACAAAGAAGCACGCGAACAAGAAGCGCCAAGAAGCCATTGTGCTTGGCGAGCGCCCCTCAGGAGGATAAGAGAGCAGAGAAGAAGGGGTCTTGCTGGCTGGTAGGCGGGATGAAACATCTAGATCCAGGAAGTGTCGGGCTAGCGATACACCGGACAGACAGCTTTCCTCCTGAGCTTCTGGAACTTCTGGGTCTCGTGTGGCTTTTTGTGCGGCATCAGCCCTGTTTCAAAGCCGAGGTTGGTTTTGTTGTTCGTCGTGTTTTCAATAACTTCGCACAGTTGTCCGTGGAACTCTTAACCCATTTCCTAAGCTTACTTTTCCAACTGCCCGATTCTACATAGAGAAAACATATAGTATTATTGTCATTTGCTATTGGATCGAGATCCATTGGTCGACTAAGAGTCTTCAACTTTGACAACTTGTTCAATGGGACCCTGAGTGAGAGTGTGAAATTACGCACAGTGGCCTGGGGTAAGTTTAGGGACCTGCTGGTAAATTATTACTATTACCATTGTGGGTGTCCGCTTACATATAATTACGTGCCAAATGAAATACTTACACCGGAGCCGCAACCTCCCTCCTCTCCCCATGCGAAATAATCCTAAACTCCTTAGCGTCTTTCCCCGAGATGTGTATTGAATCAACCAAAAGTCTTTCCAAAAGCCCATATCCCAACTCACGACCCCTCTCTCACACATATACCACCTGAGCGGGGTTATCACACGCAGAGAAACACGTAATCGGAAGACAGATCAATATGAACACGCAGAGAAACACGCGATCGGAAGACAGATCAACATGAGCGCCCACTTCCAGCTACAGTGATCCTCAGATGGTCAGCAATACTCTCCCCAACATCTACGTCTTTCCACCAGTTGGCTAGTTAAAACTCACCAATCACTCTCCTTCTTCTCCTGCACCGGTGGCGGCGGCATGTATCCTATCGGCAGCGGCGGATAGAAATACGGATAGGGATACATCGGCATTGGTCCTGGCATTGGGTACGCCGGCCCGGGCCCAGGGCCTTGGCCTGGAGGGAAGAATGCTTGCCCAGGAAGCGCTGGTGGAGGAGGACATGGGCCGGAGCCCTTGAAGGTGGGTTTGCCCATAGCTGCTGGTGGTGGTGGGCTTGATAGACATGGTTGAATGTCAGGTCCGGGAGTACGAGATTGGTGAGGGACGGCGTTTTGGGGGCCTGGAGAGGAGGGAGGGGAGTAGGGAGGGCTGGAGGGAGGAGGCAGAGAGTTTTAGCCATTGCGAATTCGTAAATTGATGCATGCTCTTGCTGAGAAGTCGAGGTCAGGGCACTTACAGAAATTCAAACCCCTTCGTCATGGTTGTAGAATATGTTGTGCCGTACGACCAATGACTTAGGGTAATTGACGGCTTCGGTAGGCTGAGTGATTTGGCGATGAAAACAATCAAAGAAAAAAGTGATTCATCTCAACTGCATTAGTAGGAGCCGCTTGATATATGAACTACATCCGAGGCTAGAGCCTTCTGAATGATGTTACCTTCGTGAGAATCCATCAGGCTGAGCGCGTCGAACCATCATCACCTACACTCCGTACTAACACGATTGAGAACAAGCACATCGTCTGACACAAAAATCGCTACCGAAACTTAAAGCCATGGTGATTTGCTTGCCTAGTTCTCGAAAATTGACAGCCTGGAGTTGGGTGTGACGCGAAAGTCTATCGAACAGAGATCTAGTAACATGGTAAACATACCTTGGATTGTTTGACAAAATGAGAACGTACTTCCTGAACCAGCCTATACTTACTACTTGCGCAACATAATCACGAGGAAACACGATCTTGATGGTAAGAATAAGGCAGACTGGGCTACCGAGTGCGGCAGTTCCAGGCGTTGCTGGCTGTTTCGTACCGAGTCCCTGGTACTAAGGAGAAGCGCTTGCACAGCAGCCAATAATGTGGTTCTAAAAAAAAAAAAAAGGCCAGCGCTGCCCATCGTTAAGGCTTCTGTCAACGAGTAACTTTTGACAAATTACCCGAGTGATCGCTTTTCGTCAATGAGATATATATGAGTTAACTTGCATGGAGCTTTACTGTATGGATTAGCCAGAGTAGGACTCTGGATGTGATCCCTGCCGTCGAGACCCGTTAAGGCTGAGAACATCGAACCACCATCGTCCATCTTCAAGCTGAACACGTGGGGGGTTAGAAACAGGCTTATGAAAGGACACCAAAAATTTGACATACCTCCGGTTCAATAGCCGGGACGACCGGCAATTCGCTCAAGTGGAATGGCATGTGGTAAAACTCAGGTTGAGTTGTCATGTTGTGGTGTTGGCTGAACCGTTGTTACTTGTTCAGTGTTCTCGTCACAAGACTTCTTCTTCCCGTCAGATCGTAATGGAAATGGCGTACAAGTTAGCTCCTACCTGAGACTTTATGCTTGCAAAAGAGCTGAAGTCGGCTCTTTCCTGCTAATGGCCGGATTTAGGTCTTCATCATTAGAGAATGTGGTCGTCAACGAGCTCGAACCAATACCATAACGGGTTGTGTTCTCAGGGTTCGTTGTATCCATTTCTTACCGTATTTTTACCATTGCGCTACGTCTTCCATAACGAACTTTTATACCACGCCTCTCCGAGTGAGCCCCATGATCCTGTCCAACGGTTGGTGGAACCAAGTTTCTTGGCTTTTGCCTCATACCAGCCATGCTGTCGGCGTTATCCTGGTCAAAGTTCCCAGTAACCCAACCAACACATTGTTCTGGGCCCACGGGTCCATCACAAGATACCCCTCTCGAGGTGGTTGGTGAACAACTAATAATGGATAAGGGGAAACCAAACAGTTGGTCATGGAAATCACCATCAGGACCGTTGTATAGTATCAAAACAAGCCAAGATGTGTTATGATGAGGTATCCAAAAGTATGATCCAATGGACGCTCAACAACACAATACCTATTGAACCGCGCCGATGACCTAACTCTCAAAACCAGACAGACAAGACGCAGACACATACACCAAAAGGAATCATCGCCATCGCCAGTGACAACCCACCAAAAGAAATCCCCAGCATTTTTCATTACCACCCCCCCACAGCTCACTGATACCAAATGCCGTTGATCTTTTTATAGAGATCGGTGTCGTAGAAGCTCCAGTTGGGGTCAAGCTCGCAGAACGGGTGCTGAGAAAGGAGCCTGTCCGCAGTAGGCCTCTCCGTAGGGTTACTAGAGAAAGCTCCGGTCAGCCAGGACATCTCACAACTAGGTAAGTAGGGCCAGTTTAAAAAAAAAAAAGGAGCACATACACAGTAAAGCAATCCAACATGAACCCCAACGCCGCAGGGCTAATAGTCCCCTGAATATCCTCCGGAATAGGCGGCGTCTCGCCATTGGCAATCTTGTAGATCGCGCCAACCGCCTCATCCTTACTCCACGGCCGGCGGCCCGCAAACATCTCGAGTACCACGCACCCCAGCGACCAGATATCCACCTTGGCACTATACCCCTCGCCATGTGAGCGAACCACCTCAGGCGCCATCCAGAACACAGACCCCTGCATCGAATTCGTCTTGTCGTTACCGTAGATATTATCCGTCTTCTTGCTAATGCCAAAGTCGCTGATCTTGCACGTGCCATCCAGATCCAGCAAGATATTGTCCGCCTTGAGGTCGCGATGCAGGATGCCCTCACGATGGAGGTATGCAAGCCCCGATAGCGTCTGACGCGTGAGCGACGCAACAAGCGGCTCCTCAAACTTGCCGTGCTTGCGCAGACACGAGCCGATCGAGCCACCGGGGATGTACTCGAGGAAGATGGAGATGCTTGTCTCCTTGCGCTCGCAACCGAGGTACTGCACGATGTTGATGTGGTCGAGGTGCTGCATGGTGTCGATCTCCTGGTCGAGCGCGGCCACCAGCTCCTGCATCTTCTTCTTGTCGCCACCGGCGGCCTTGGGATTGACCTCGACTTCTTTGACGGCCAGGAACTCACCCGTAGTGGCGTTCATGCCTAGGTACACGCGCCCGAAGGTGCCCTTGCCGATCAGCTGGCCCTTGAACCAGCGGAATGTGGTCTGCCGTTTGAGGCCGGTGTTATTGTTGGTCTGCTGCGGGACAGCATTGTGCTGCTGAAGCGCCTGGAAGCCACGCTCTGGGCGGATCTGCACGATATTGGCGTTGAACATCTTGGTACTCTTGCGCCGCAACAGCGTGGTATTCCTGCTGGGATTGCCAGGAGCTTGGTTGGCAAGCGCCTGCTGCGACTGCGTGTAGCGCTTGCTGGCTTCGTGAGCGCCACGAGCGACCTCACGAATAGACTTCATGCGGCCAAGACCGCCAGACTTGCGCACGCTGCGGGAAGCCACCGTCTGGATGGAGAGAGGGCGAGCATCAGACGCCTTGAGAGTCGACTCGTCCGAGCCAAGGGTATCGCTCTCATTGTAGCCCGAGGAGGCAGCATTGTTCGCTGGGAGCGGCGGTATCGGCGGTGACATTGCTGGAGGAGCATTGCTCTGCTCAGCCCGGATCTCGTCCATCTCGTCAATCGGGGGGATAAACTCGCCATCTCCTTCCTCGATCACAGGCTGGTCAACGTCGACGTTCGGGAAGAAGTCCTCGAGGTTGTTGATGAGGGCATCCGTGGGCGGACGGTTAGCCCACACATCCTTCTCGACGAATGACTTGCGGCGGTTGAGCCGTTCACGCTCTTCCGAGTCCCAGCTCTCAGAGCCAGGAGTACCAGGAGTGCGCCGCTGCGACCAGGCAGACGAGCTCTCCTCGTCATCACCCGCTGGTGTTTTGCCCTCGGCACTGACGTGAGGAGAAGTGAAAGAAACGGAAAACGTCTTCCCAGCCCTCTTAGTGTTGACACGCAAACTTGGCCGCTTGTTGATGAGCCCGGAATCGTCGTCGTCCTCAGTCTGTGTCTGCGCCTTCGGCTTACTGCGATTCACAATAGGCTTTGCGAACAGGCCATCGTCCGAGTCCTCATCAGAGTCATTCTGAGCAGGCTCCTTGTCGACCAGCGTAGACGTCCTCGAGAACCTAATCTCGTTGTCCTGGGGGAACTCGTCGTCAACCTGCGAGAAGGTTTGCTCGCCACTGGACGTAGCAGGGATCGAATCGCTCGTCGGGGCACGAGTGCTGGCAGGACTGAAATCGGCGCGAGAAGGGGCGCGAGCTGCTTGACTTCTCTTAGCTTCTGTGCCATACGGAGGACGATCAGAAGGACGAGCGCCCGATCCATGATCATCACGCCCGTAGGACAGCTGAGGTGTTCCCCCCGGAGAATAGTCCGGGACAAGGAACGGCGCATTTGGGTTTGTGCCCCATGTGGTAGAACCCGGCATGTCGGGCATGTACCCGAGCCATCGGCCAGCTCCTCCTCCAACAGGGCCGTAACCAGAATGCGCTTGCTGCCCGTTATCAACAACATTAGACGAGGCTGCCTTACCTTTCTCGTGAGTCTCAGTGCTTGTTGTAGGCATCGAAGCAGCACGATGGGGGGACAGTGCCCTCTGACTGTTCGGGACCGTCGCAGTCTGTCCCATGCCAGGAACCGCCATGCGCCCTGCCATGTTGACCAGCAACCCACCAACGATACCACCATCTGGAGGACCAGCCCATCTCTTCGGTCTCTCAGCCATGACCTCCTCACGCATGTCAGACGAGCCAGACGGGCGCTTCTGATGGCGACCATCCAGAGACGGACGGCTAGTATGGCCAGGGCTGCCCTGGTTCTTGCTGAGCGAGTTGGCCTTGAGCGACGTAGCAGATGGCTCGCTTGGCGGGGCGGGCGCCTTGCGCTGCGGGAACAGAGAGTCGACCTTGCGATCATCATATGGCGAAAGCCGCGGCTGATCAAAGTCCACGTTCCTTCCGACAATGCCGATGGGAGTTTCTGTGGATGGACTATTGCCTTCCTTGGCTGCGGCTTTCTTCGCGAGGTACTCCTGCTGCTTTCGAAGCTGTTCTGTCCTATACTGAATAGCCTCTTGTGACAGGCTTTTGTCATCGCGATCCCTACCCATCAGGGTATTCTGCCTGGACGTAGGCGGTGATGAGCTAGACCGTTGACGGCCGCTGAGCCTGCCATAAGCATCCTCATCCACTGGCACCGTAAGCTGCCCGGATGAAGAAGACACAGGAACACCATTGCCACGAGGCGGCGGAGCAACCACGGGACGGACAAAGACCTTCAGCGTTCCCGCAGCATCGCCCTTTTGATGCTTGGCCGAGATCAACTTGTTGTCATCCAAGGGATCCCCTTCATGTTCAAACTTGCCCAGCTCTGTTAGGTAAATTTGGGCGCTCTCCTCGACGTTCAGATTCCAGCAAATCAGCTGCCTCAGATCCGTTGCCGTTTCGGTATCGGTGATATCGATCATACGAAAGATCCGGCAGTCAAGGGTGGCCAGAATATACACCTTGCCGTGGTGACCCCGTTTGGAGGTTGGACGATCGAAATGAGGCCACTTCGGACTCGTAGGTGAGTCCTCGCCCTCTCTCCTCTTCTTGAAAAAGTGCGGGAACCAGCCGCTTCCCTTGGCACTTCCCGGAGGATCGCTGCCCGCACTTTTATCGCCATGGTCTTGCGGAGAAGGACGACCACCATCGAACCCGATTCGGCGATTCCCTTCCGAGATGCGGGGAGGTTCAATGAGATCTTTTCGCAGCTTTTCGGCTGCATCAGGAGGGACTCCAGATCCGTATTGGGCATGGTTCGATGAGACAGAATCGGTGCTGGGCTGAGACCGATGCGTCCATCGGCCACCGCTGTGTGGAGATGCTGCGATGTTTCCTGTCGTTGTTGCGAATTGGGGGATGGGGCTGCCGCTCGGGCTGTTCCTAGGGTCACCAGGGTTCGGGCTATGGCGCCTCGGGATTTCCGCATCAATATTCCTCATCAGGTTCCTATGATTCTGATCGGAGCTGATTGTGCTATTTCCGATAGTTGGAGGCATTGTACGCGACTGAGAAACTCTCCGTATGTGGAGCCCAGAGGCAGGAGGCCTGGTCGACTGTTTTACCAATTGTTTTAGCAAAAACGCCGATATTAGAAGTGAGCTACGCTTCAAACTTACACTAGGAGATTCACTAGCCTCGGTTGCGGCGCTGGCGGTAACCGATGTCGCGGTAGAATCCGAACGAGTATGGCTTCCTGATGAGGGAGCCACTTTCGCAGGGTCAACCGGTCTCCCTGTCACAATACTCCGGATCAAGCGACGCATTCTCTTGCCCTCCTCCCTCTCCTTGGTCTGGTTCCAAGGCGTGCCGCGCTCTCGACATTGCCGGGCAAGCTCTGGGTACACCTGTTGGTGCATCATGCCAAAGTTACCACGGCCCCCATGGCTGCTCCCCAGCTCAAGGAAAGGAGCGCCATACAGGTTGAGGGCTTTGAAGGTTTCCTGCCACTCCCTGGAGAAATTGTTCGCCTGGAGCCACGCAATGACCTTTTCCAGAGGCCACTGAGCAGCGATTTCAGGGGGTACCGACGAGATAGTGGTGACTGTGTTGCTAGTTGCACCTTTCTGGGCCAGAGCAGCAGCAAACAGCTGCTCGCGGTTTGAGGTTTCATGTGAGGGAGTGTTGGTAGCAGAGCCTAGCCAGTCCGAGTCGTCAATTCCAAACCCAGGAATTCCCACGCCTACACCGTACGTCGTACCTGCTGTTGGGATGTAGGTCGCGCTTACGCCCGGTACATCGGGTTCCGGCTGTGGAGGCGGAGGGGGAGGAGGGGGAGGAGGAACAGTCAGCGTCGTCGGACCGGATGTGGGATTTGGATTGGCGATATGGTGAGGGTGTAGCCGAGGATCGTAAGTGGGTATGGGAGCCGTAGCATTGGCTGGCGGCGGCGGGGGGAAGAGCGGTCCCCGATTAAAGCTCGGCCAGCCGGCGCCGGTCCAAGGAGCAGCAGTGCCCAGGGCACTATTGGGATATGCAGTATTTGGCGGCGGGCCAGGAGGAGGAGGGGGTATAGTACTGCTGCTGGTCCCCTGAGGCGGATAACGAGGAGGCGGCGGAGGGATGGTCATCAGGTTGTTAATGCCATGGGACGGAGGAGGTGACATTGGCGGAGGGGGCGGCGGCACCTGGAAGGGCCGCGTCCCATCTCTCTGGGGATACATGATTGCGGGATACGTCTATCGAAGACGCGGCGGTGTGCGCACGGCAACAGTTGACGTCGTTGTCGTTGAGAAGTCGAGGCTCGGTGGTCGATTGACGGACGGGAGACACCGCCGAGCGAGAGATGATAAGGTGGGGTATCAGAACTATCAGCGAACAGGAAGGCTCAGGTTCTCGACGGGAAGAGCGGTCAAATCACAGACAGCGAGCGACCAAGTCAACACAGCAAGGAACGGACACCTCGTCGAGAGCAGACAGGGTTGTGTTGTTTCGGAAGTCTAGTAATAGCAGACGGTTGTCTGTACCTCCAGATTAGAGGAACTGAATATCCGCGGCACAGGTGCTTCTGAGGGTGGGCTGACGTCCTGCTCCAGGGCGGCACGACAGGGGACGCGATAGGCTCAAGGGGAGCAGCGCAGTGCAGCAGGATGGGGCAGTATTATTTCGGGCCGGGAGCTCAGCTGCCAGCAGTGGGCAAAATATGCGAGACGAAGCCCGTGAGGTGTCTTTGGGTAAAGGATTCGGGAGAACAGTCGCTAGGTAACCTGAGCGCTGGCAGAAGCCTGTCACCGCACAGAAGTCGGCATTCTCATATAGGGCCGGGCGACCAAGCCTGGGCGGGACGAATGAGAGGTATCTATGATGCGGGTATCTATGATGCGCAATGGAGGGAATTGCTGCCGGCAAAGAGGAAGCTTAGAGGTTGTAGACGAGCCTGAGATCGAGCTAGGCAGAGTCCAGGGAACTCGGGATCTGTACGATTTTTGGACCTAGGTAATCCGTAGAGAGCAGCGTGCGACAAACGAGACTGCTGGGATCGCGACGTAAGACAGGAAACCAGGGTTGTACTGCTCTCAAACCGGCGCACTAACTTTATGTGGCTGCTTGAAGTTGCGTGCTGGGCGGAAGAAGTTCCAGGTCCCGGTCTTTTGTCTCGCAGCAGAAAGCAACGCCAGCACTTCGGGTTCGGCCTGGGCGGGTGGGCAGAGACCCTCGCAGGCTCACAAGGACCTGGCTGTGGGACTGGGGAGCTGCCTGACGCCGGGCAAGTCCCGCACATGCAGCTTCCCTGTACCTTTTATCCTGTCTGGCCAATCAAATGAAAGGTGAGCGCAAGCTTTCATCAGATCCACCCAACAGGGGCTGGTGGGAACCCCTCCAACGTTCTCCACTCTTAGGTCTGATTGCTGCTCAACTTCATCAATTCACTTCAATCATCGCTTTATCGAGACTTGAAGTTCAAGACCACAAGATTTTCTGTTGCAAGTCTGAGGTGGGAACAATCAATACTATCACGTTTTCTTAGTTCACTAAGTTCCGGGCCGTTTTGACTAAAGGAGGGTTGAGTCCAGGATTGTCTGTCTTCGTCTTTGAGACCAAGGTCTGTATCTGCTCAGCAGCATTATCACGGAATCTCTCCAATTTTTGCTGTGAATGTACGAAATGTATTCACAAAAGCATATGTATCTGGATTATGCATACCTTCATCGCCACCACTACCGTCATGAACGTCTCAGCGTGTCGTCGCCATCTCGGTGTCTCTCCCTTAAATGATCATAGCAACGCCCAACCATGCCCAAATACCCGGCAACGAATCCACAGCAATAAAACCAGAGAAAAGAAAAGAAAACACGAAAAAAAATACAGCAAAAAAAAAAAAAACACCAATAACTCCCGGCCCCTCTCTGTCTACGCCTCGCTACATAATGTTGCAACTGCTCCAAGCCCCCTGATTACATTGCTCATAGTAACCGGCCTCATCGGCTTCCTCCCCAGAAATGTTATGCTTCCTGACTACCCCCGAGATTCTCAGGGTCTGCTCACCCTCCCCATGCCACCAGCGCAACCGCTGAATGAGCACCGTCTCCTCTTCATCACTGCTGATCTCCCATTTGCCCGAGGTCACCTCAACCGAGCAGGAATCCTTGGGGAAGTGATATTCGGGAAGGAAGACGATAGTCGGCGAGTCCAGGTCTGCCACTTTGGGAGCTTTGATTGTCAGGGTGAACAGACATTGGCTGAGGTCGAAGCCGTATCTGATGATATCGCCGGCGACAACGATCGGGGCGGGCCGTACGTATGCTTCGGCGGCCCGATACCCCGCGGCAGCCGTCAGCTCGGGCTGCCGTGATGTTGACTCGGACGATATCGACGGGTTGGTGATCGAGCGCTTGAGGTTCGACGGCGTCACGCTCGCATCATCGTCCAAACCCTTCTTGGTTGAAAGGATGGCCCCATTAGCCTCCGGGCTCCGGGGCCGTGGGTCGAGAGGGAGCAACTTGTCGTCGACAGAGTAGATGGAGAGATCCTCTCCATTCCACTGGTCCCCTCGCTCGTGGTCGTTGTGGGTATGGTACACCCACAAAGTGTAACCCTCGAGGCCCGCCCCTTCGACAGCAAAGTGATTGGCATCCATGGCGGCTGATTGGCTAGAATAGTCCCCCGTTTTATATGCGTACTTGTCATCCATGTCATACGGGATTCCGAACTCCGTCATGACGCACGGGTGGTTCCCCATGCGATCAAGACCTTCCTGCCGCATTGCGGCATGCTGGTCTCGGAAGCAGTTTCGGATGGCTGTCTCGCCCAGCTTGATTGCAAAGGCCGGATGCCAGTACCGTCCTCGCAGCACCCCAATGACGTCCACGTTCCAGCTCCTGTTCCACTTCTTGGTCATTAACGTAATACCGTCGTACCAGTGCGGCGCGTACACAAGCCGGGGGTCGTCGCCGTCTGGGGTGCCCTTGATGAGTGGTGGCAGTTCCATTGTGGGACCTTGCAGGAAGATGATCGCGTCCTTATGGTAACTCCGGACAACATCGCGATACTTACGGTAGAGATCCATAAACCAGGTATTAGTGAAGTACGGGTAGTCAATCGTCTGCCCGTTCTTCGGGTCTTTCGAAAAATAGTCTTTCTTCAGGAGGGTGTCGCTTTCGGGGTCCCAGACACCATGCTGTGCCCAAAGACACTCCCCCAACTTCCATCCGGGGTCACGTTTCCACCCATACCGGGAATCATCGTAACCAGCCGGCAACCAGGCGACCTCACCGTGGGGGTCAACAAGCGTTTTTCCTACTTTATAGGGGCCAAGGCCACCCATGTCCCAGGTTTCCACTTCCACAGCTCTACCTGACCCGGTTAGGATAGTTTGCCATATTGTGGGACAGGTTCCTTTCTTCAGAGCCTGCTCTTTTGGTATGACACTGATATCTTGGTAGCCAATCATGCCCTTGTTTGGCTCGTTCAACGTCTCCCAGCCGATCACTACGTCATTCTCGAGGTCTCCAGCCTCGTGGATACGTTTGGCAAGATGCCCGACAGCTCTGAGGAAATGATCTTGGAGATAATCTTGGATGTTGACACCATCAATGATGCACTTGGGGGCAAAGTCCCGTCCGGCGAAGAAGAGGGTGAACATTGTGGCAGTAGCAAGACGGTAATAGTTTGTCGACCATATCATTTTGGGGAAATTGTCGGGCTCAGGGTAGGTGTTATGGACGATGGCTGCTTCAGTGGCAGCAAAACTCTGTGGATTGAGACCAGCTGCATACAAAGTCCACATGGGGGCTCCAGAGCCTCCTGAAAAGCGAGACCACTACAACATGGGAGTCAGCATCTTTTTGTCACTGCAGCCGTGATGACGACCGGAGACACATACCACATCCTGATGAGGATCCATGAAAATGTAAAAGCCATAATCCTTAGCAATCCTCAACACCTCAATTGTATGTTGGATCCATTCCTCATCGTATTTCCCCGGGCCAGCCGCCTCGATAGCCTCCCACGTAAAGAGATAACGGATGGTGTTGTACCCGCAGCGCTTCAGCCGCGAGAAGTGGAGGTGCGCCTCCTCCTTGGGGAAGGGTCGGCCAGAGAACTTGACATTGTCGCCATCGAAGAAGTTGTCGGGCACATGGGAAGGCGTATGAGGCTTGCTAGGATACTTGCAGTCACCGGCGACATTGATACCCCTCAGGATCACCTGTCTACCCTTTGTGTCGCGGAATTTGCCATCTTCGATTATAAGGCGGAAGGACGTCATAATGCAGGGTTACAAAGTGATAATGAGTGGTGTTGTGCGCGGGATCCAAAACGTCGACGCGAGAGGGCTTACTGCGACCGACGCCAGAAATCAAAAGGCCCGACACAGCAACCCAGTAACTGGCAATATGTTGGAGAGTCCAAAGATGGGAGGAATCGGGTCGACGCACTGTCGGTGAGAGCGCCTAGATGTGCCTGGGAGCGCGAGCAACGGGCCATGATGGGTCCAATGACGTCCTGCCAACAAGGATGCTTCCCGCCAAATCGGGTACGAATACGAGCAGGGTTCGTCACCACTCGGCGGCCGGAACCCTTCCCCAAGATGAATACGCACGGGTTAGGGTTAGCCGGGACGAGGTGGGGTATTGTTCGTGAAACCACTTTACGCGAGACGCGCTGTCTCCGGCCGACGCGTCTTGCTCCCCACCAACGGTCTGGAGACCTTAGAGAAGCAGTAACTTTGGTAAAATAACTCCAGACCACACCCAGACAGCTCAATCAGCGCCCCGGACATCCTCAAAACTTCGCTTCTTGGTTGACAGCACTGCCTGACCAAGACTAGCGAAGAAAAGGAGAATCCCCGATATGTCTAGCCCAGCTCCCACCAGCCCGCTCGCCGTCGAAGAGCCTAAAGCAGCTATGCAGCCAGACTCGCCGAAAGAAGTTCAGGATGTTGAAATGACAGATGCCACGGAAGCAGAGGCCAATACCAATAGCGAGAGACCAAATGACGCTTCCGGTGTCAACGAAAGCAAGGCCGATACGCTCGATGTCAAGCTAAATACAACGACAAAGGCCCCGCCAATCAAATTGGAGGAATTGTTCGAGGGGTTCGATTCGGACGACGATGAATTCCCTACGTCAAGCCAGCCAGATGAACAGCGCCAATCTTCCCCGTATGTGCTTTAGTTTTTTTTTCCTTTTTAAGAAAAAAAGAAAACGACGCTGACCAGACCTTAGGGACTCGGGCCCAGTCATCAGTACCGAGCTTCTACGAACTTTTTACCAACGGTTCTTCCCCTGGAGGTATATGTTTCAGTGGCTGAACCATAGTCCAACTCCCACAAACGACTTCAAGCATCGCGAGTTCTCTTTGTGGTTACCCAATGAAGCTGTGCTTCGTTACCAGTCATACACGAGCGCAGACGAGTAAGTACACCCTTGAGATAGCGCTGAACCGGGCCATTGACCGTTGGACCAGGTTCCGTGCGGAAGTTCTGCGTGTGATGCCCGCCCGTATCGAAATTGGCCCCGTCTACACGGCCAACCCGAAGGATCGCAAATTATTCCGCAACTCAACAGTGTTCCGGCCTCTCGCAAAGGAGCTATGCTTCGATATCGACTTGACAGACTATGACGACATCAGAACATGCTGTGACAAAGCCAAAATTTGCATTAAGTGCTGGCAGTTTATCACCATGGCCATCAAGGTCCTGGATACCGCGCTGAGGGATGACTTTGGTTTCAAGCACATCCTCTGGGTTTACTCCGGTCGTCGTGGTGCCCACGCATGGGTTTGCGACAAGCAAGCGAGGATCCTCAACGATGAACAGCGGAAAGCGATCACGGGCTACTTCGAGGTCTTGACGGGTGGTCAACAAAGTGGGAAGAGGGTTAATCTCCGTCGTCCGCTGCATCCCCATCTCTCGTAAGTCACCATCCTCCATCGTTTCAAATCCCCTGCCACATTCTAACGCTGCTTCCCCCTCCAGTCGAAGCTTAGACATCCTCAAAGACCACTTCCAACACGACGTCCTCGAAAAACAAGACCCCTGGTCTGACTCCGACAAAGCCTCCGTTCTTCTCAACCAGATCCCCGACCCCAGCCTGCGCGAAGCGCTCCGTAGAAAATGGGATTCTTCCCCCGGACGCCCATCCGCTCTGAAATGGGCCGACATCGACGCCCTTGCCCAATCCAGTGCCAGCTCCTCGCTCGACGCTAAGGACCTACTCGACGCAAAACAGGACATTGTCCTCGAACACACATACCCCCGTCTGGACGTCGGCGTCACCCAGAAGCTAAACCACTTGCTCAAGAGCCCGTTCGTGGTGCACCCGGGCACAGGGAGGATCTGCGTGCCCATCGATACGCGCACGCAAGCCGCGTTCGAGGCGTTTGATCCGCTGGCGGTTCCGACGCTGCCGCAGATCGTGAGGGAGGTAGATGCGTGGGAGAAGCAGCAGGCTACTGCAGCGAATGGGGATGGGGAGGGGAGGCGTTTGCAGGATTGGGAGAAGACGAGTTTGAAGCCATATATTGAGTATTTTAGGTGGTTTGTGCTGGGGTTGATGAAGGATGAGAGGGAAAGCGGGATCAAGAGGGAGAGGGAAGATGATGATGAGGATAGGATGATCAAGGCTGAGGATTTAGAATTCTAGAACTGCGTTATGGTTAAGTGTTGTCTGACTCTGGGCTGTCTGGGATAAAGTCTGCTTAGATGAATACTATGGGGACTGGCTTAATCAGAGGAGTGTTTGGAGGTAATATATGAGGCCGGGCTTCTGGACACTCCGAAGATATCATGTTGCTCCAAAGTTTGTGTATTAAAATTCTAAGGGTATCTTTGGTACGATGGGCAAATGCTTGCCTCCTATTCATCTCATTGAGGTGTTTGCTGGTCCTGCTGGGCTTCATTGGCAGCAGGACTTGTATCATGCTCGTTAGTCGGTGACTGTATTTCTCCAAGATCCCCTGCTTCGTGGTCATCTTCATCGCTCTCTTCCCCTTCAGATCCGGTATTGTCATCATCCTTCGTCACAGATGAGTCGGCACCAGAGTTGTTTTTCAGCGTTCCACCCTTCCTCTTTGGGATGACCGCCAAAAAGGCCTCGCCCCAATCGCCGCATTCCAGCCATTTAGCCATAATCTCAACGACCTGGTTTGTTGTGAGAACATAGCGGCTCTGCATCGCCATGTATTCCCCAATAGGGAGCTTTGCCGTGCGAACCTTGTACTGCTTCGCACGTTTGTAGCACAATCCCTTTTCCCTGTTCCTGTCAACCAGACCACCAATGACATAGCTGGTGTTTGCCTCCAGTCTCTCCAACGTGTAAGGCGATTCGGAGGTCAGATAAACAATAGTCTGATCGATATCTTTGCTGGATTCATCATCTTCTGGCGCAGGATTCCCTTTCAGACTCGGACTGCCCTCGACAGGCTTGATCAAGTCAATCATTTCGCCGCCCTTTGGGCTCATCATCTCCTCTCTTGCTTTCTTTGCCGCCTCGATAAAGTCTCCTTCATGAATACCGACATTCTTCCAGTTCTTGTGAGTGTTCCGAAGTACCGTCTCGAACCGCTCCTTCAGTTTTCCCTTCCACGAACTGATGTGTAGGCTGGCTTGGTACTTCGCCTTGCGATTCATCGCATAAGACCGCACAATCTGGCTCGAGAGCGAGACAAGCTCCTGCTCGCGCATGTATTGCTCGAAATCGCAGTCAATGATGAACGCCACGGGAACGGGGCGGTACTTCCAGGGCTCCTTTGGCTGAAGGACAGTCGCGGGATCGATGCCGGCCGCCTTGGCCTCAGCGATCTTCGCTTCGCGCTCGGCGCGCTTTCGGGCCTGTCGCTCATGTCTCTTCTCCTTCCGTTTCGCCTTCCGCGCTTCCTTCTGTTGTTCCCAGTATTGCTGTTTCCTTAGGCGCTTGAGCTGGCTCTTGGAGAGTGGCTTGTCTGCTGGGTCCGTCGTTTCAGCATTGGTGCTTTCAGCGGTAGCATTGGCTGGCTTGGGCTCTTCTTGTTCGTTGCCTGGAGGGGAATTTTTCTTTGGTGTCCTCTCGAGCTCTTCCTCGGCCTTGCGCTTGCCACTGCTAGTGGTTACGGAGCCATGATCACTGATGGCATCCGTAGCATCGGGCATGTTGGTGTCAATTGGTCCTTCGGAGGTCATGTTGAAGGAATCCAGGTGATGTTGCAAGTGTTAACGGTGCTTCCAGGATGACGAATGTCAAGATCGCAGTTGCTCAGCGGGGCCCCGTTCCTCCAAAATTTGGGAACTTGCTAGCGGCAGAACACCCCACCTTAGGCGGAAACAGGAAGGCGGTGAGGCTTTTGACCGCCTACGACACGCCCTGACGCGTTCCCCTGTTCAAGCTTTAATTGAGACGCGTCTCCCAGAGGCAAGGGTCCAGGATGTAAGTCGTCTCGTCCAAACGCTGCATCCTTTTGCCAGTTCACTCTTCACGACAACTAATGTTTACTTCGAACTGCGCATCCTTAAATCTGAAGAGAGACGCGCAGCAACAATGTCTTCCAGACCGGAATTAAAGGTATTTGCGTCCTGAAGCTGCCCCTGTCCGTCTCATTCGACCTGGGTTACATGCATCTTATCTTTGCCGCTTGTGCTCCGTCCTGTCTCTGCACCATCACTTGCTGATCCGAGACAAATGGCATCATAGGTGGACGATGAACATGGATTCATCCGCTTTTTCAGGTCACTTCCTCCCGTGGGAGAAGATACCATCCGTATTTTCGACCGAAACGACTGGTACACAGCCCATGGCGAAGATGCCAACTTCATCGCTCGGACGGTTCGTTACTCCTCTTTCCCATAGTCACGATGCATTACTGACATCACTATGGGTTCAGGTCTACAAGACAACCTCAGTTGTCAGGATGCTAGGGAAGAATGATCACACTGGCCTTCCATCCGTTACAATGACCGTTACCGTCTTCCGACAGTTCCTTCGCGAAGCGCTGTATAAGCTTGGAAAACGCATCGAGATTTGGACGAGCGCGAACGGACGTATGAACTGGAAATTGGCCAAGCAGGCGTCTCCTGGAAATCTGCAAGACGTCGAAGATGACCTCGGTGGCTATGGAGAGTCTGCCCCGATCATCCTGGCAGTCAAGATCTCTGCCAAGGCCAGCGAGGCTCGTACCGTGGGAGTTTGCTTTGCTGATGCCACAGCTCGAGAACTTGGTGTTAGCGAGTTCCTTGACAATGACCTCTACTCCAACTTCGAGTCCCTTTTGATTCAGCTCGGAGTCAAGGAGTGTCTGATCCAGATAGACAAGGCCGATAAGGACAAGAAGGACCCGGAACTGGCTAAGCTCAGGCAAATTATCGACAGCTGCAACATCGCCATCTCTGAACGCCCATCATCCGACTTTGCCACCAAGGACATTGAGCAGGATTTGGCAAGGCTGCTGAAAGATGAGAGGTCTGCGACAATGCTGCCGCAGACCGACCTCAAGCTGGCCATGGGTTCGGCAGCCGCCCTGATCAAGTACCTCGGTGTCCTCCATGACCCCGCCAACTTTGGCCAGTTCCGGCTCTACCAGCATGACTTGGCACAGTTCATGAAGCTCGATGCGGCAGCTCTCAAGGCCCTGAACCTAATGCCAGGGCCAAGAGACGGTTCCAAGACTATGAGCTTATTTGGCCTACTGAACCACTGCAAGACACCTTTGGGAAGTCGCCTGTTGGCGCAGTGGCTGAAGCAGCCCCTAATGGACAAGGACGAAATTGAGAAGCGGCAGCAGCTGGTGGAGGCATTCGCCAACGATACTGAGCTCCGGCAGACGATGCAAGAAGAGCATCTGAGGGCGGTACCGGACCTTTATCGCTTAGCCATGCGGTTCCAGCGCAAAAAGGCGAACTTGGAAGACGTTGTCAGGGTATATCAAGTGGTCATCCGCTTGCCCAGCTTGCTGGGTACCCTCGAGGGTGTCATGGATGAGGCCTACCGCGATCCCTTGGACGAAGCTTACACCAACAAGCTCCGTGAGCTTTCCGATAGCCTGGCCAAGTTCCAAGACATGGTCGAGACCACTGTCGACCTAGACGCTCTCGATAACCACGAGTTCATCATTAAGCCCGAGTTCGATGACAGCCTACGCATCATTCGTAAGCGGCTTGATAAGCTGCGCTCCGATATGGAGAGAGAGTTTGCCGAGGCAGCGAGAGACCTGGGCCAGGAACGGGACAAGAAGATCTTCCTCGAAAACCACAAAGTTCATGGCTGGTGCATGCGCTTGACCCGGACGGAAGCGGGCTGCATCCGGAACAAGCCCAAGTACATGGAGTGCTCGACGCAGAAGAACGGCGTCTACTTCACCACCAAGACCCTCCAAGCATACCGCCGCGAGTTCGACCAACTCAACCTAAACTACAACCGCACCCAGAGCGGGCTCGTCAGCGAAGTTGTTAGCGTCGCCGCCTCCTACGTGCCCGTCCTCGAGCGTCTCGCTGGAGTCCTCGCCCACCTAGACGTCATCGTTTCCTTCGCGCACTGTGCCGTCCACGCACCAACCTCCTACGTTCGCCCTAAAATCCATCCCCGTGGCGAAGGTCAAACCATCCTCAAAGAAGCCCGTCATCCCTGCCTCGAAGTCCAAGACGACGTACAGTTCATCACAAATGACGTCGAGCTCACCCGCGACAAATCCTCCTTCCTCATCATCACGGGCCCCAACATGGGCGGCAAATCGACCTACATCCGACAAATCGGCGTGATCGCCCTGATGGCTCAAGTCGGGAGCTTTGTGCCCTGCAGCTACGCCGAGCTGACCATCTTCGACAGCATCTTGGCGCGCGTAGGTGCCAGCGACAGCCAGTTGAAGGGTGTGTCCACGTTCATGGCCGAGATGCTGGAGACAGCCAACATCCTCAAGTCGGCGACACGCGAAAGCCTGATCATCATCGACGAGCTCGGCCGGGGTACATCCACCTACGACGGGTTTGGTCTGGCGTGGGCTATCTCGGAGCACATAGTGCAAGAGATCGGCTGTTTCGCGCTGTTTGCAACTCACTTCCATGAGCTAACTGCCCTTGCCGACCAACACCCTCAGGTCCGCAACCTCCATGTTACAGCGCATATCAGTGGCACGAGCACCGCCAACGGCTCCGGCCCTAGAAAAGCCGACACTAAACGCGAAGTGACCCTCCTGTACAAAGTCGAGCCCGGCGTATGCGATCAGTCCTTTGGCATCCACGTCGCCGAACTCGTCCGCTTCCCCGACAAGGTAGTCCGCATGGCGAAGCGCAAGGCCGACGAGCTGGAGGATTTCACAACCAATCACGAGGAAGGCGCCGACAGCAACGTTGGCGGGGTGGCTGCCGAGGGGTACAGCAAGCAGGACGTGGAGGAGGGGAGCGCCCTGCTGAAGGACTTGCTTGTGCGATGGAAGGACGAGGTCCAGTCTGCTGGTGGCATGAATAAGGCTGAGATGGTGAAGCGGTTGAGGGAAATGGTTGCCAAGGATGAGAAGTTGTTGGCCAATCCCTTTTTTCAGAGCATTAAGACGTTGTGAGGACTAAGTAGAAGGATGCCGATCTTGTGGCTGTGGTTTCTTGCTGATTCGGGACTAACTGAAAAGGCTTTTGCTTGGGCTTGTACTGAATGTCACTGGGCTTTCTGTGTGTTGGGCGTCATGGCTTGAGAGAATACTAGGTAGAAATCATTTAGTTTGATGCAACATGGATCCTGATCAATCTGCGCATCATTGAATGTGTTCCAGATTTTCGTCGATAGAGTGAAGTGACACTTGGACCAGACCGGGCAACGACAGGTTCCGCCTCTCAGGCGCGTGGAACACTCATCTAAAGCTTAACCATTGAGGGAGCAAACCATGCATTCTCTCTCTAACACTCAAACAACATTATCACAACTGCCAGCCCACCCGCTTTGCTAGCAACTCAACCACAAATTAACTGTCAAAAACAACCCCCTTTCCCTCTTTGCCCCAACCCTCTCGACCCAACAACCCCCTTTCCCTCTTTGCCCCAACCCTCTCGACCCAACAACCCCCCTATCACGCCAAATCCGGAATAATCACCGTATCCTTATCCTTCTCCTCCTCCACATTTTCCTTAAACTCAACCTTAATCACCTCCCCATTTTGCACCTCGCTCCTCTCCCCATCAACATCAACCATCGGCACATCCACAGGGGACTTCGCCCTAGGCGGAACCGGCGGCGGTGTCGGTGGCCTCCTCCTCGGAATGCTAACCAACTCGTTCACCTTATCCGCCCTCACATACGCCAGGTAATACGGCTCGCCCTTGGTGCTGAGCTGGTCAAAGACAAAACTGGCCGGGTGGACGGACACTGTGGTGTCGTTGTACTTGCGCCAGACGTCCTGCTCGAAATCGTGGATCCAGACCCAGTAGTGGCCGGCGGAGGCGGAGCCCGCGTGGCAGATGACGGCGTGTAGACGATAGGCGACGGACTGGGAGTCTTTGAAGAAGTTGTCGCGCTCGGCAAGTAAGCGGGCTTGTTCGATTTGTTCCTCTTCGATGAACATCTCCCAGAAGCCGGTCAGTTCGGCAGGGGGGATGGATACTGAATCAGAGTCGGCGTTGGGGCTCTGTGCACGCTCTTGAGCTGACGCCCCCTGTCGCATCTGTGGCTGATCATGGGCAGCCGGCTGGGTAGACGGGGTCTCGATGGGACCGTACTTTGCCAATAACCGCTCGATCTCGGAGTTGTCGAGGGCTTGACCATGGCTAAGCTCTGCGCTCAATGAACCATCAGCAGGGGCTGACGTCTTTGGGCTTGTAACAAGAATGAAGTCGTCAATTTCTTCATCAGTAAACTCCTGCTCGGCTGGTGACGAGCGGCCGGTAGTCTGAGCGCGCGCGTTTGCGCTGTTGGCAGCTCTGCCAGGGGACTTGTCCAGCTCTGCCAATCTAGTCCTAATATCCCATCTCCGTTTCCTGGCCTGGAAAATCGGGGAATTGGCATCGGCAGTGTGCATGAAACGATCAAGATAGAGAGTCTCAGGGATGATGATTGGGTTGGAGTTCTTCCTAACGCCATCTGCTCGCTGGATGCAGATGTGGAAATGCGGTGCCGGATGTTCGATTGTAGTAAAGGACAGGAGATCGTCGGACATGCGCTCGAGATCGAAAGAGTTGGCAAGGGCCTCATAGAGATCGCGTGAGCCTGACGGGGCAGGATATGCGGTCACCCAGCGGTCTGTTCTGCTTGACCTATTCCAGTCGGCCTCTCCGATCTTCTTGCGGTTATCGATGAAGGTAGAGAAGAATGCTTGTTCAATCGGGTCAGGAATGTTGTCGGATTGGCCAATTCTAGAAACTTTGAACGCTGCTCTCAGGTGGTCGATGGCATTGCCCATGACCTCGTCAACATCCATCTGGTCTGATCCAACATTAGGCTTATCGAGCTCAGCCGCGAGCTCCTCGACAGTGAGCTTAGATGTTTGAGCTTCTCCCTCAGAAGGGCGCTCGCTGGATGCCTCCATTGCGTAGTCAGAGGGCAGTTTATCAGCAGGCGCCTGATTTCCCTGCACAACTGTCTCCTTGCCATTTTCAAGATTCACGTCCACGGTGACAGTGCCCGATGAGGCATCGCCTATGAGCGTTAAGGAACTGTGAGTGCTTCCAGAGTCGGATTGATCGATCTCCATAGGCGCAGCCGGAAGGTTGGAAATCAGCGGTGCTCCAGTTCGAGGAGGGAGTGGGGGTGCCTCTCCGTTGCTTGAACCGGGCGTGTCTTTGGGCTCTGCTGATCGCTGCCGCAGCTTTTCAGGCCTGAGAAGGGCAGCATTGGCGAGTCTCTGTCGGGGTGTGACTGAACTTTCCCGGGAGCGATCGAGTTCACGGAACAAAGTGCTCAATTCGCGAGTGACTAGCGGGATGTCAGCAAAGATCGAAGACCAGATATGCAAAGAAAGTAAGACATACACTCGTGGCCAACGAAGGCTCTTCCGGTCTCAAGCTTCTGCTGCTCGGTATTGATGCTCCGTAGAAGCTCCTTCATGCTCTCCTCGGTTGGCTCAAGTTCGCGAAGATCGGACTTTAAGGCCAGATCCCTAACGGCGTTGACCGAATAAAAGTACTGAAGCATGCTATTCAGATAGCAGGTATTTCTCAGGTTTGCAAGCCCAACCGGTAGCTGATAGTCGACCACAGGAGGAGCCTCAGCGTTTCTTGATCCACTAGCTTGCGAGAGATGATTTCCCGACTGGGTTGCAGGGCCGCCGGGTGACTGAGGGTAACGGGTCGAACGCAGCTCTGTCAAAACGCTCTCAAATGCCGGCCGATTGGGATCATCTTGTGGCCTACTTTTAGAAATTGCCTCAAGAGCCATAAGAAGGAGATCGAAATCTACATCCTGGTGTTGGTCAGCTTTTAACAGCTTTGTCGAGAAAGGGAAGAGTAGACAAGCTAGGGTTACATACAGATGAAACACTCTGTGCCTGGGCCGCGATGCTATCCATCGGCCACTCGGAAGAGACTCTCAAGAGTTGGCATGCTTCGGAGAGATCCATCTTGGTTGAGTATACCTCGTTGAGGATTTCCTGGTTATTTCGATCCTTGCCAATCTGGAGCAGGGCAAGACGATGAGCTGAGAGTTGCGCTGGGGATTGCTCTCTGTATGTTCTGTAAACATTGATAAAGTAGGATGCAGGCTCAGGGCAGTCACTGGAAAGATTGAAGTGAGCATAGGCACTCTCCGTCGGTCCTGCATCTAGAGCAGCTGTGACTCTCTCGTTTTGCCTTTTCGAAAGGAGCTCCTGCTGCTCAAACACAAACATCTGGAGATCGACGGACCGGCAGCCGGCCAGATCACCCAATGCTCTCAGATAGTCAGATGCGTGTTCCGGGTCTGTCTCAATCTGACGGCAGTAGGCAAACTCGAGCAGGGAATCCTCGATCCGCTCTGGAGCTCCAAGAATCCTCAGATTCTCTTCCTCATTCGGTTCGAGCGGTATTTGATTCGCAAGCCGGGCGGTCGAGCCGCAGCGAAGCACCTTTTCCAACTGTTCTCGAGCCAACCAAGGCTTGACCACAGGCTGGCCCTCGCCCGGTGGTTTCTCCCCGAGGATGCTTTGCACCTCACTTCTGACATCCTCGTAAAAGGCTCTCGGGGAACCGAGAGGAGTCTTCCCTTCTTGTGGCGTAAGGCGAGGCTGGATCCAGCAAGCATCGCCATTGTTATCTGTTCCATCCTCGAACTCAAGGTAGCGGAACAAGAACTCGCAGGCTTCACCAAACTGAATCTGGAACGTCTTGTTCCGACGAGATATTCTCCTGGTATCATCTTCGACGATATTCCTGAGGTACTGATTCAGGGTCATGAAGGATGAAGAAGTCAATAATGCCTCCTTTTCAGGGGGGAAGCTGAACCGATCCGGGTCCTCTTCCTTAGCCTTTCTAAGGTTCTCCTTCATCCTGTTTTCGTCCATAATCATTTGAACCCATTCCGGCTTCAGGCGAGGAAGGGTTATTTCAAGAGCGATTTGAAGGCTGCACATTGTGCAGAAAAACCTGAACCGACCCTCGATAGGGTAGAACTTGGCAGCCGGGCTGCTGTCAACGTCGGGAGTTGGGTACCACTCTGAATCTCCGTCGCGGAAATGGTGTTCAAGGTGCTCGGGACGTTCTTGCTCATCGCCGCCGGGGAAAATGTGGAAGACATAGTGGTAACGGCAGTACTTGCACATGCAAGAAACCACCGACTTCTCTCCGCGGCCCGGTTCATAGGGAGCATCGAAGCTTTGTGACGGGATAAAGACGAGTTCATGGTCGGTTCCGGCGTTCGTATAGCGAGGGAAGGCTTGGCGCGAAGGGCAGTCCAGGCGCCTTCCGTCAAACCTAGACTCTGGGAGACGGCCTGAGAAAAGATCCTGAAGGAAGCGAGCTGCCAATCGCCCTCCTAAATACTTTGTAAGCTTCTGCTGAAGTGGTATAGAAATTTGACTGCTCACCTCGGAGGGCCGATGTAGATGGCTCAACCGACTCGACCACTATGAGAAAAGTGGGTTAGCAAGAACTGGTAGGTCCTCCATTTCAACTGCTGATGCTTCAACGCTGCCAACTTCCCCATAACAAAGCAAGTTGGCAGGATGGAGATCATTTGAATCAGAGGATTAGGTAAACCAGAGGATTAGAATACATGTGATTAAGGGAGGTCATCATTACTTTTGATGTTTCTGCTGTTACTCAGTTCTCAGAGGATAGTGAAGAATAAGTAGTTGTAGAAGAGCAGGCCGTGAAACTGGTGACAAAGGGAGAAAGGGGAAGTGAAATAAGTGCCCGTTTGTACTGAGCTAAGAGTATGGTTGCTTGATTTGATATCTGCTCGGTCGATGGCAAATCACAAAAAGCAGTGCGGTTGATTTAGATTTGTTTGTCTCCCTGCTGAGTGGGCGCAAACCATCAACGGCCCTCCCTCATCAGCATTTGACATAACACACAGAAAGGGTTGTGAGAACGAACCAGGAGGAAACGTGATATGGCGGCTCAAAGCTTGCAGTTGCAGGGATGATCAGGCAGGCCGAAAGGAGAGCGATCGACGCAAATGTACGGAGCCAACCAAATATAACTGTAAAGAGACAGGACTGATTTGAGATGTTGAGATGAAAGCAGCAAGGTGTTAAGGGCCCAGGGGCACAAAAGCAGCCGGCTGCCCCGCGCTTTGTTTGGTGAGAGTCAATAGCGGGGGCTTGCCTACAACAGCAGCGCCTGGGCTGGAGGTGGGATGGAATAGGACGTGGGGCACAAAGGAACGATGGATCGCTATCTCGTCAGCTCATCTCTCTCAGAATCCGATGACAAAGGTACTGTAGATAGATATCCTATGCGGCAGGAGCACCACGACTGATATCTTCAGATACAGACCAAGGATTTTCTTTGTAGCTTGCCTCCTGACCACGAGGCCAGGAAGGAGGCGTGCAACCACAACCCATCAGGGCTCCGTCTGGGGCCTGGTTCTTGATTGCCAAGCCTGCTCGTTACAAAAACCCAAGCTTACATAATCCGAGAGCGTGGTGGAGACGTTCGGATTCAGAGCATCGAGGTCAATACTGAGGCGATACAATCTTCTAATGAACTAGAGTAATGGCATTTCTAAAGATCTGTAGTCTATATGGCAAAAATAAGGAACATACAGTGGCTTAGACGGCGTCTGAAATCTAAAAAAACGGTAACGATGATGCTTGCTTCTCTCCCATGTTTCTTCTAACATCGGGATAGCCCCACTTATGTACAATTTCTGGCCAATCACATCGTCCAAATTCGAGTTCGACCTTTCGAGGAGCTCGGCAGGAGCCGCAGCACCGCTGTCTCCAGCTTCCCGAGTGCGCGCGGCCAAATCGTGAAATTGATATCGAGCTCTCAGTCGACCCCTCCAATAGCCACCTCCTACCCCCCCCCTAGCTT